>Ga0224529_1001646_pt1 | contig 12708 bp, 12 predicted proteins | sample CBST50metaG_FD_179893 | JGI IMG/M metagenome (GOLD analysis project Ga0224529, IMG submission 179893) | Peat soil microbial communities from Stordalen Mire, Sweden - C.B.S.T50 | ecosystem: Environmental > Terrestrial > Soil > Wetlands > Peat | place: Sweden: Norrbotten County, Stordalen Mire... | reverse complement strand
GCCCGATCCTCCCATGTGTACATCTCTTTCGAAACGATGTCGGTTTCTTCGCCCACCCCGCGCGCAAACAGCGAGGTGTCCTCGAAGACCGGCGTGCGAATCTCGCCAAAGTTGTAGCGGGCAAAAACGGCGCGGGCGGTCGCTTCAATCCGATTCCAAAGCGCCGTCTCCGGGGGCAACAAGTCGCGTGTGCCGCGAACGGCTTTCAGTGTGCTCATAGCTTCTTTAGTTTAAATGCTAGATGACGTTCCACTGCTTTGCGCAAAAAACAATGCCAGCTCTCAAAGGTGAGAGCTGGCATTGTTTACCTGATTCGCAACCAACTCAGGCGTTTGGTTCGAGTTGGTGGTTAGAAGCTGAGCTTGCCGGAGAGCAGCAGCGCGCGTGGATTGCTGGAGAAGGTCGAGTGCCAATCTTCAAAGGTACTGCTTGATGGATTGAGTACATTTCCGACCCACGAACCCAGCGCTGCCACGTCGTGCAATTGACCCGCGATGAACTGATGGTGGTTCAAAAGGTTGTAGGCTTGCACGGAGAATTCAAAGCGTCTGCCCTTGCCAAAGTTCAGCCCCTTGGTGGCTGTCATGTCCAAGTTGTTCAGGTGAGGTAGAGCGATGGTGTTGCGCCCGCTGGTGGTGAGCGCGCCTACTTGCGCCTGGATGTATTGTGCATTGGGATTAATTGCCAGGTAGGCCACGGTGTCTCCGGCCGAGTTTTTCAGACCAGGACAGGTGTCACCAGTCACCGTATCCGCAACACAGACACCAGACCCGGTGCCCTTGACTCCCTTGGGGTTGTAGATGACACGGTCGCCGGCGGAATCGCCATTGATATTGGAGTCGACCTTGCTTTGCGCCGTAACATGTTCGGGCGATTCAATCTGGTAGAAGGGCGAAAAGCTGTAGTTGCCCACCACATTGCGCAGCAGCCAGCTATGCGCCGTCTTGAACCAGGGAGTTTCGTAAGTGCCACCGAAGGTAAAGCGATGACGACGGTCGAGGGTTGAGAGTGCGCGACTCCCCTTCAGGTTGTGAATGTCTTCGACGCGCCGCGGGTCCAAATCGCTGGCGGAGAAGTCTGCCGTATCGTTATCGATGTTTTTGCTGAAGGTGTACGAGGCCTGGAAAGAGAAGCCTTGCGAAAAGCGCTTGTTCAACTGCGTTTGGAGCCCCTGATAATTTGAAGCGGCCCAAGGCACGTATTCGGTAATGTTGCTCTGGAATCCGGCGGCCTCGTATGCGGGCAACATGGTGGATTGTGAGGTCAAGCCAGCCCTCGTCGTGGTCAGAGCATCCAATTCCGCCTGCGCGGGCTGGCTGAGATAGGTGGGCAGGTACTTTGAAGAGCTGACGACGGGACCGCGGTTGATGCGCGCCTGCAAGTTGAGATGGCCGCCGCGACTACCAATATAACGCGCCTCGGCGAAGTAGTTGTGGCTGAAGGTATGTGCAATGCCAAGGTTGTAGTTGAAACTGTAGGGGTAGAGCTGATGGTTGGCAATGGCGGCTGACGTTGCAGCACGCGCTTCAGCGGCGGTCTCATACGTGGTTTGCTTGCCCGATCCGCCAGCGAGAGCACCATTGGCCAGGAAGTTCGACGTGTGGTTGACAAGGCTGGGGACGTCTTCTGTTACGTTTAACTCGGGGGGCAGGGTGGTAATGCCGATGTTGTCATAGAGCACGTCGTAGGCCAAGCCGATGCCACCGCGAATCACGGTGTCGTCCTTGCCGGTTGGCTGATAGGCAAAACCGCCGCGCGGAGCAAAGTTTAACTTGGGAGAAGTTGGCGTGTTGAAGCTGATGAGGCCGGGAACATTGGCAATCGCGTTGAGTTTCTGCGAGCGTTCGGAGTAAGGAACCGTGGTGTACTCGTAACGGACACCGGCGTTGAGCGTTAGATTCCGGTTGACGTGGTAGTTGTCGTTGCCATAGCCGTAGAAGGAGATCTGATCGCCATAGTAGACGGGAACGCCAACGCTGCGTTCACCCATAACGTCTGGGCTTATATCGTGCAAGTAATCGTTCACATAGCTGTAATCGTATTCGCCGTGGGAACGCTGCACGAACGATTGCGGCGAAATGACCTTGCGGAATTCCGCGCCACCGCGCAGGTCGTGGCGACCCTTTTGCCACACCAAGTTATCGACCGCTTGATAGGTGTTTTGAATTGTGTACTGCGGTGCATTCACGTCCGGCCCGAGTTGCAACTGCAAGTCAGAAAAGTTGAACGATGGAAAGGTGTCCAGACCCGGAAAGCTGAAAACAGGCGAGGGCATGTTGTTGTAGTAGCGGTTGAAACCGATGCGAACTTCGTTGGTCAGAGTCGGCGAGAAGGTGTGGTACTCGCTTAAGGCGATCACATGGCTGCGCGTCGGGTTGGTGCCATAAAAGACGGGCAGGTTGGGCCCGGTGTCTGGTGCGTCTTGTTTGTAGTAGATGTAGCGCAAGCGAGCGCTATCTTTCTGGTTAATGGTGTAGTCGGCTGAACTGACATAAGTCAGGTTGTTGGTATAGCTGGGGGCGACGATCGGCAGTTTGCCGATCGGAATTTCAACAGAATTCCCCGATGCATCTGTTACCGAAATGCTGCCTGTGGCGCTGGCTGCAGGAGAAAGATATTTCTGCAAGATACCCAGGTTGGTGCTGCTCAGGCCGCTCATGGCGTCCAATGTCGCATAGCCCTCAGTGGTCGGCGAAAAAATAGTGGTTGCGCCACCCGCCTTGCCAATCGGGTTGTATTCAAAGTTCTGGAAGAAGAAGAGACGATCATGCAGGATGGGACCACCGACCTGACCACCGAACCGGTTATTGTCGTAGCGAGGAACGGTAAGCGTGCCTGACTGTCGATAAGAATAATCGAGGGCATCAAGGTTGCGGTTTTCAAAATATTCATAGGCGCGGCCGTGGAACTTATTGGTGCCGCTCACGATCACCTGGTTGAACTGACCACCGGAAGAATGCCCAAACTCCGGCGAAAACTGATTCTGCAAGACGGTGAAATCGGCAATCGCGTCATTGGGAATCGAAATCAACGGCGAGTGAACGGACTTGTTATTGTTGTCCACGCCTTCGATTGTGTAGTTGTTGTTATAGGGGCGCTCACCGCTGACCGATGGGCCGCCACCCAAGCCAAGGCCGCCGGTCATCTGGATACCGGCGTTCATGAGCGACATGTTCAATACGCCGGAACCGGTCGAGGCCACGGGCAGATTGTTGATGGCCAGCGTATCAAAGCTGGTTTGAATCTGGGCTGTGGTGGTGTCGAGGCTGACGGCGGCTTCAGTGATCTCAACGGTGTCTACCGTCGAACCCGCGCTGAGCACAAAGTTCAGCGTAACAGGGTGATTTAGCTCGACATTGACTCCGGTCTGCTCTTTGGGACTGAAGCCGGCAGCAACAATCTTGACACGATATTCGCCAATGGGCAGATTGACGAAGTGATATTCGCCCTGGCCATTGGTGTGGTCTACGTACTTGATGTTTGTGGTTACCGATATAGCATCCACTTCCGCGCCGAGAACGACGGCCTTGGTTGAGTCAAAGCATGTGCCGAGCAGGTCGCCGCTAATCGCCTGCCCACGCGCACTGAAGCTGCATGAGAGGATCACAGCAGCTATAGCACAGAATACGACGAGAGGTGTTCGGGAGTGAATCATGCAAAATTATATGCAGCAGACCGATAAGGATCGCATATTGTTTTGTATACATTATCGCGTACTCATGGTCTCGATTCATTGGTCCCATGCCTCTGCATCAGAAGTGGATTGCGTCGGCGGCCTTTAGAAAGCCCAGTTCTGCGCCAGCGCGAACAGAGCTGCAACACTCTCCAGAGTTGAGCTAACTCCAATGTTTAGAGTTCAAGCCCTTTGCGCTTTTTGCGAAGGGAGGCAGAGCACGAACCTTATCCGGCAGCTTTGAATCCCTTCGGGACGTATTCTTCGCTGCTTGCGGCGCGGGCTTTTAGCTATGAGGCAAGATACCCCGCTGCTTGCGGCGGGGCAGTTCATTTAAGGCAAGACTTGAGCGAGCCGCAAAGGCAGTCATAAAACGACGGGCTTCAATCCCAGAGGGATCGTTGCAACAAGCATCTCTCTGGGGCTGAAGCCCGCTTTGGTTGTGCAATTATGGTCGCCAGAAATGAACTCCCAGCACCACGCCTTACTTGTCGTTGAACGGCTGAACCAACACTTGAATCTCAACCTTGGTACCGTTGATTGCGTCCGTTGAAGAGTACATTGTGGTCAGCTTGCCAAGGGGTAGCGTAGGAGTGACCGTGTATTGATGTTCAATAGAAATCGGATTTGCACGCTCATGGCCCGGTTCGCCCGTGGATACCCCTTCTGCATAGCCTCGCGTAGAAATCTTGAGCTTGAGATAGACAGCATTCGCGTTTCTATTGAACTCCACTAAATCGATGTCCGTATTGCTCTGCATCTCGCGTGTGTCGGTAACGGACGTCTTCACTGGAACGCGGCTGTCATCGCGGATGGATGGATTATTAAATGCGTCCGACTTTGCATTCGTGGTTGCCACCAGCATGTAGGTTTTTTGCGTGGTGATTTTATTTCCATCCATGGTTTTGAGGTTGATGGTGATCCGGTACGGTTCTTTAGGTAACTCTGGCTCCTTCTTCGCCGGAGCGACCTCCTTAGCCGGTGTGAGGGTAATCTCTACCTTCTGCGCTTCGATTTTCTTGTCATCGTCCTGCGCTTGAAGCAGCGGTGCGGTCACCAAGAGGGCTGCGAGGATCAATCGTGGATTCATCATGGGATTCTCCTAGTTGGATGAGTTCAAAGAACTGATTTGGATGGGTTCGACCTTGATCGGCTTGATCTCGATCGGCTTGGTATTGATCGGATTATCGGGAATTGGCTTGATGGCAATCGGCGCATCGAGATCGGTTTCAGATTGAACCAGCGCTGCCGCCCACTCCGGTTCCTGAGCGACAAATCGAGCCATCAAAAGCGCTTCTTTGGTCGGACGCGGCAGCCCGAACTGTGGCGGTTCCGAAGGCTGAACGGCGGCCAGAGTCTGTCGCGAACGAATTTGTTGCGTGGGCCGCGTGGACGGCATGAGCGCAGTTCTGGACCGAGGTGAAGATTCTGCCCGGCTTGCGGGAATGCGACGCGTGGCCGTGATTTGTGGTCGCCTGGAGCCGATCCACGTGGGGATGGCTACCGCTAGCAAGATCACACAAGCGGCCAAAGCCCCGGTCAATTTCCAATTCCACCAATGCGGGCGAGGGCTAGGTCCAAGTTCTGCCGAGGCAATCGAGGCGAATACACGCTGCTCCAGCCCTAGCCGTTCTGCGCGCGGCGTATGGCCAGCCAGCGCCTCGTCGATCAAGCTATCCAGTTTGTCGTTCCGGTCATTCTGTTTCATGGTTTCCTGCTTTCCGCGCGCTCAGTTGTTGTTTGAGTTTCTGCCGCGCGGTGTGAATTCTGCGCCTTACCGTTCCCTCGGGCAGATCGAGAATGGCCGCCACCTCGACCAGCTTCAACTCCCCCAGCGCGGCCAAGGCCAGCGGCTGGCGTAGCTTCTCGGGCAGGTGGTCGATGGCAGTGTGTAACCACGCTTTCTGCTCCCGGTACCTTGCCGACTCTTCTGGACTGGCGCTGGTTGCGGCCATCTGCGGATCAAGTTCCAGTTCCTCACTTCGTGGCTTGCGCCGCCGCACGGCCATGCGCCAGACGACACGCGCCAAATAGCCACGCTGATCCTCGATCTGGTCCCAACGCCCACCCCGGAAGAGTTGCAAAAAACTCTCCTGGACGGCGTCTTCGGCGTCTTGCCGATTGCGCGTAACGGCCAAGGCAACGCGATAAGCCAGTTGTGAATGCAACTCGACCAATCCGGCAAAGGACTGCCGTGCGCCCTCGGCCGCATCGAGTGCGGATTCATCTTTGGCCGAGAGGTAAAGCGCGTTTTGCATCTCTACCTAGTAAAGAGCACCGAAGCCGGAAAAACGTTCGCTCGGGCTGAAAAACCGTGCGCCGTCCTCTGAATACAAGAACTTGACCGCCATCAAAAATCGCGGCCATGCTCACAATTCTCCCGCATCCTCCCGCCCCTGCCCGCATCCAAACGGACATGGAATATCGACTGTTGGGAGGCTCTGGCCTCAAGGTTCCCGCTCTGAGTTTTGGCGCCGCGACGTTTGCCGGCGCTACCGATTTCTTCAATGCCTGGGGTTCAACCGACGTTGCCGAGGCCAGCCGCCTCATCGACATCTGCCTCGAAGCCGGCGTCAACCTCTTCGACACCGCCGACATCTACTCCGATGGCCGCTCGGAAGAGGTCTTGGGCAAGGCCCTCGTGGGTAAGCGCGACCAGGTTCTCATCTCCACCAAAACCACTTTCCGCCTCGGCACCGGGCCAAACGACGTGGGCTCTTCGCGCTTCCATTTGCGCCGCGCCCTCGAAGCCAGCTTGCGCCGCCTCGGCACCGACTATGTGGACATCTACCATCTGCACGGCTTCGACGCGTTGACGCCGGTTGAAGAGGTGCAGGAGACGCTGAACAACTTTGTCCGCGAGGGCAAGGTACGTTACATTGCCGCTTCCAACTTTTCCGGCTGGCACCTCATGAAGTCCCTCGCCGTCGCCGACCGCTATGGCCTGACGCGCTTTGTCGCCCACCAGGTTTGCTACTCGCTCATCAGCCGCGACTACGAGTGGGAGCTCATGCCCCTCGGCCTCGACCAAAAAGTCGGTGCCCTCATCTGGAGCCCCCTCGGTTGGGGGCGCCTCACCGGCAAAATTCGCCGCGGACAGCCGCTGCCCGAGACCAGCCGCCTCCATAAAACCGCCGAAATGGGGCCGCAGGTCAGTGACGAGCATCTCTATGCCATTGTCGATGTGCTCGACGCCGTGGCCGCTGAAACCGGCAAAACGGTTCCCCAAGTAGCCCTCAACTGGCTGCTGCAACGACCCACCGTTTCGTCCGTGATTATTGGCGCACGCAACGAGGAGCAGTTGCGGCAGAATCTGGCTGCAGACGGTTGGAATCTGACCGCCGAGCAGGTGGCCAAACTGGATAAAGCCAGCGACCCCAGCCCCGTCTATCCCTACTGGCACCAGCGGCAGTTTACCGAGCGTAACCCTTTGCCGGTGTAGGAAATCCGGTAATGTGATTTTCAGGCGTGGCCAGCAGTTGGTGAATGGTCATTTGGCGCACTTCCAGCGCCAGTGCCAACACCTCGCCGGCCACGCGGGCATCTTCCAGCGCGTCGTGAGCCCGGTATTCAATGCGGAAGTTGCGCGCCAGCGTCGGCAGTTTGTGGTTCATCATCCCTGGCCACGCCCGCCGCGCCAGCCAACAGGTGTCAATCCATTTCCGATAAGCCACCGCCGGAATCCCGGCCCGCGCGCTGGCGCCCACCAGTGCCGCGCGGTCAAAATCCGTGTGGCTGGCCACCGCAGCCCCACCCAGCAGGGCACTCACCTGCGGAAAAACCTCGCTCCAGCACGGCGCACCGTACACCTGCTCCGGCCCAATCCCGTGCAGTTGCACGTTGAAGGACGCGAAAAAATCGCGCGGATCAACCAGACTCTCCCAGCCATCCACCATCTGGCCGTCGCGGAAAGCCGCGATGCCGATCTGGCAGATGCTGTGTCGAGCCTGGTTGGCGGTTTCCACGTCCACTACGTAGTAGTCCGCCAGCATCCTACAGCAGACCTTTGGCGAGTTGCTCTTCGTTGAGGAAGTTCTTGCTGTATTCAAGGTAATGCTCCGCGTTCAGGCGAATTTTGGCGCTGTCCGCGTCCGTCAATTCCCGGCGCTGCTTGGCCGGAACCCCTGCCCACATCGTGCGCGGAGGAACAATGGTGCGCTCGGGGACCAAGGCACCAGCCGCAATAATCGCGCCCTCGCCGATCCGCGCGCCGTTCAACACCGCCGCCCCGATCCCGATCAGCGCCCCGTCTTCCACAACGCACCCATGCACCGTCACATTGTGGCCAATCGTCACCCAATCGCCCACAATCACCGGATACTGGCCTAGTTGCCCATGCAACACCGAGCAATCCTGCACGTTGGAGTTGGCGCCCACCCGAATCGCGTTCACATCCCCGCGCAATACCGCATTCATCCAGATGGAAGCGTTCTCGCCAAGCGTCACGTCGCCGATCAGCTGCGCCGAAACATCGACATAGCAACCAGCTGCAATCTGAGGCATCCGCCCCTGATAACTGCGAATCATGTTTTCTAGACCTCTCCAGTCAATTTTATGGCATCCACCGGTTGCAACGCAGGCCAGCAGGCAGCAGGCAAAGCTCCCCGCTCTCCTCTTCGCGAAAAACGGGAACAAATGTACAAGAAAATACCTCCATCTCTCCGCTGCCCCCATTTCTCCGCTATCATAAGAGATGCCACATGGCGGGTTTGGAGGTGGGATTTTTTGGCAGAGGTTCGTGTTCAAGAAGGCGAACCGCTCGAAAACGCGTTGCGCCGGTTTAAGCGGAAGGTTCAGCAGGAAGACATCATCAAGGAAGTCAAGCGTCACTCCTACTATCTGAAGCCCGGTGAGAAAAAGCGCGTAAAGGCCGCATTGGCCCGCAAGCGGAATCGCAAGAAGGCTCGCAAAGAGCAAGACTAGTTTCACTTGAAGCTTAAAAACACCGCAGCGGCAGTTCTCGCCAATCAAGGCTGAGAACTGCCGCTGTGGTTCGTTAAGCGCAGCGCATCAAACCTGATGCGAACGTGTAGCGCCGACCTCCCGGTCGGCTGTTGCGTGGACCTTCTGGTCCACGCTGAGCTTTACACCCTCTAGAAAAACGCTCTAAAGTTCATCCCGCCCTATTTTTTCTTCAGCGCCCGGTGGCCAATGTCACGGCGACAATAAATCCCATCAAAATGAATCAGATCCATCGCCTCGTAGGCGCGTCCCAATGCCTCCTCCAGCGATGCCGCGGCAGCGGTCACCCCCAGCACCCGGCCTCCGGCGGTCAGCAGTTGTTCGCCCTCTCGCGATGAACCCGAGTGGAAAACCACCACCCCCGGAACCCGCGCCGCGTCTTCAAGCCCGCTGATCGGCAAGCCCGTCTTGTACCTGCCAGGGTAGCCCGAAGAACTGGCCACCACGCAAGCCGAGGCCCCCGCACTCCAGCGCAGCTCGGTTTCGGCCAATTTGCCGTCAATCGAGGCTTCCAGCGCGTCCACCAAGTCGCTTTCCAACCGCAGCAGAATCGCCTGCGTTTCAGGATCGCCAAAGCGCGCGTTGAACTCCAGCACCTGCGGTCCCCGCGGAGTCATCATCAGCCCGCAATACAGAACCCCGCTGAAAGGCGTGTCCTCGCTCGCCATTCCATAGACGGTGGGCCTGGCGATGTGGTGCAAAATCCATTCAGTCATCGCTGGATCTAGCATCTCGTCGGTCGAGTAAACTCCCATCCCGCCCGTATTGGGGCCGGTGTCCCCTTCGCCAATGCACTTGTGATCCTGCGCGGGCGCCAGCGGCAGCACCGTTTTCCCGTCCGCCAGGCAAAGAAAGCTGATCTCGTCGCCTTCCAAAAACTCTTCTAAAATAACCTGCTGCTCGGTGTCGCCTAGCAGAGCCCCGCTGAAAAGCCCTTCCGCCGCCTCAATCGCCGTCTGCCGCGACGGGCAAATGATCACACCTTTGCCCGCGTGCAGCCCGTCCGCCTTCACCACAATCGGCGCGTGGAAGGACTCGATCTCCTTTTCCACCTCCGCCGCATTGCTACAGACCGTATATTTGGCCGTCGGAATCTGATGCCGCTGCAAAAATCGCTTGGCAAAGCTCTTGCTCGTCTCCAGCATCGCCGCCGCGCGCGTCGGCCCAAAAACCCGCAAGCCCCGCTCCTGGAGCGCATCCACCACGCCCAGGGAAAGCGGCAGCTCCGGCCCCACAATCGTTAAGTCAGGCTTTTCCCGCTCCGCCAAAGCCACCATCGACTCCACGCTCTTCAAATCCACCGGCTCGCAGCGCGCAATCAGCCCGATGCCGCCATTGCCCGGCGCGCAAACCACTTCCGTAACCCGTTTGCTCCGCCTCACCGACCAAGCCAGAGCGTGCTCCCGGCCTCCCGAACCAAAAATCAATACCTTCATGCTTGCCTGCCTGCTCTTTCTTGTCCCGCCAAACCTCAACAGCTTATTCGAGCAAACCGGGGTTGGGAAGTCAAACCGAGGAAGAACAATCCGCGATTCGACGTATAATTTTGCCATGCTGAAACGTCTCTACATCGACAACTTCCGCTGTTTCGTCAACTTCGAGTACAAGCCCGAACGGAAACAATTGCTGCTCGGCTCGAACGGCAGCGGCAAGTCGTCGCTGCTAGATGCGATTTTGTTTGTGAAGTGGTTAATTGAGGGCGGCGAAAGCCGTTTCACTCAGTCGACGCGCACCCGTTGGCAGGATCGCCCGCTACAGGTCTTTGAGATCGAAGCTTTGCTGGACGAGAAGATTTTTGAGTACAGACTGGAAATTCGCTATGCGCCGGAATCCAAACTTCCGTCAATCAGCGTGGAAAGACTCACCGTCTCCGGTTCGCCGGTTTTCGAGTTTGCCGACGGCAAGATCAACTTCTTCCCCAACGAAGGCACACTAGCAACCGTACTGCCCTGGGAATCCAAACAATCCGCACTGCTCTTGGCGCAATTCAGTAATTTGCATGTTGGCCGATTTATTGCGTGGGTCAAGACCCTGCACTGTTTTCAAATCGATCCATATCCTGGCGAAATGGATGAGACGGTGGACGGAGAAGATGAGACACCCGAATACGATCTTTCCAATCTCGCCCAGTGGTATCGCCACCTGCTGCAAATAGAACCGGAAAATAACGCTCGCTTTCTTAGCGCACTAAAAGACACGTTGACCGGCTTCCAGTCACTGCGGTTTTCTACGGTAGATGACGGCGCAAGGAAGTTGCGGGCATATTTTGATGCGCCGCAAAAGGAGGGAACCACCTATTCAATCGCTGAACTTTCCGAAGGGCAGAGAATGCTGATTGGCCTCTATATGGTTCTTCATTTTGTCATCGCCAAAGGCCACACGGTCTTTCTCGACGAACCGGACAACTTCGTTTCTTCACGCGAAATTCAGCCGTGGTTGCTGGCTGCCGAGCAAGCGGTTCAGGACAGCAAAGGGCAACTTATTCTTATCTCACACCATCCGGAGATTTTGAACCAGTGGGCGCAGGAAGATGGTCTGCGCTTTTTCCGTGAGGGAAATGGCCATGTGCGAACGGAGAAGTTCAAAACTGACCCCGACGGACTTTTACAGCCTTCCGAATTAATTGCGCGGGGATGGGAGAATGAGTAACCCCTCCAAGGTTTTCGTTCTGGCTGAAGATAAACGCCAGAAGCAGTTACTCTATCGATTTCTGGTAGCGGCTGGAATCGGTCCCCACCAGATGACTATTGAAGTGTCTCCTTCTGGTCAGGGGAGCGCAGAGTTATGGATTCGCAAGAACTTTGCACGACAAGCTGAAAAGTGCAGAGCGAGAAACGCACGGGCTGCGACCGGAATGCTTGTCATGATGGATGCGGACGCTCTATCCGTGCAGGAGCACTGGAATGAATTGGACGCAGCATTGGCCGCCGAAAATCAGCCCGCTTACAACCCAACCAGCGATCCAATTGCTCGACTGATTCCCAAGTGGAGCGTTGAAACCTGGATACTTTTCCTAAGTTCAAATGGAGAATCCAAGCCAACTATAAGTGAAGACAAACCATATAAGGAGTTGGTCTCGGCAGAACAATGGTCCGAATCAATTCCAGAAGCAGCGAGGACGCTTTATGCGTGGACAAAGACCTCGGCAGTACGGCCCCTTCATCTGCTTGATTCGCTTCAGCGCGGACTCGATGAGATTCCCCGTGCTCTTGCTGCGGCTGGGTAACGCCCATGGTTGACAGACGCATCAAGCCATTTATCCAGCAAGTTGCCGAGCAGACGCGGCGTGAGCAACAGACCCGCGTCTACCGGCGCAATCAGTTTTTTGGCCTCTTGATGATCGCCGCCGCGGTTCTCCTCTGGGCTCTGCTGCGCACCAATCCCGCCTGGATCTTCCCCTCTGGCTGGTGGCGTTCATGAGCATTGCGTGCGGCGGCGTTTTTTTGCAGGCGCGGGAACCTTTGGCAGTAATTCTGCTCGGCCCCACCGGCAGCGGCAAAACCACCCTTTCCCTAGCCTTGGGCGAGCACTTCAACGGTGAAATCGTCAGTTGCGACTCGGTTGCCGTCTATCGCGGCATGGAGCTCGGCACGGCCAAACCAACCCCGCAAGAGCGCGCCCGGCTCCCCCATCACATCATCGACATCACCGACCCCGACCAGCCCTTCACCGCTGGCGAATACAGCCGTCAGGCGCGATCCGCCCTCCAAGACATCGCCAGCCGCGCCCATCTGCCCATCGTCACCGGCGGAACCGGCCTCTACCTCCGCGCCCTCACCGAGGGGCTTTTTACCGCCCCCGAGCGCGATCAAAAACTGCGCGCACGGCTCATCGCGAGCCGCCAGAATCGCGGAGAAACCTGGCTGCACCGCCTCCTCCAACGGCTCGATCCAGCCTCCGCCCAGCGCATCCACGCTAACGACGCGCCCAAGCTGATTCGCGCCATCGAAATCTGTCTGGCCACCCGCCAGCCGCTCTCGGTCACCCTCGCCGACCAAAAAATTGCCCGCGATCCGCTCACCGGCTTCCGCCTCTTACGCATCGGCCTCAATCCGCCCCGCCCAGCCCTTTAC
>Ga0224529_1001642_pt1 | contig 12721 bp, 9 predicted proteins | sample CBST50metaG_FD_179893 | JGI IMG/M metagenome (GOLD analysis project Ga0224529, IMG submission 179893) | Peat soil microbial communities from Stordalen Mire, Sweden - C.B.S.T50 | ecosystem: Environmental > Terrestrial > Soil > Wetlands > Peat | place: Sweden: Norrbotten County, Stordalen Mire... | reverse complement strand
GAGTCCTTCTGTGCAGCCGCCATCATTTCGAGAACCGGTCCGACGGAGGCCTGGTAGTCGGGCAAGAGAGCTGCCGTTTGCTTGTTCGCCCGTTCGGCGAAGTTGGTGCGCATGCCTCCCGGCTCAAGAGTACACACTTTGACTCCGAAAGAGGCTACTTCGTCGGCGAGAGAATCACTAAAACCTCCTACCGCCCACTTCGCTGCATGATATGGCGAGTTACCGGGGATCGTGACGCGACCGCCGATCGAGGAAATCTGAAAGATGTACCCGGACCTCTGCCGCCGCATGATCGGAATAGCCGCTCGCGTGGTATATACGACACCGAAAAAACAAGTCTCGATGACGTCACGGAATTGTTCAGGCGAGATCTGTTCGAAGGGTGCATTGATCTGATACCCAGCGTTGTTGACCAGTACGTCTAAACGACCGTACGTCTCTACGGCCTGCTCGACCGCGTTCTTTGCGGCCGCTTCGTCTCGCACATCGAGTGCGACTGGGCGGATGTTGGCGCCATACTCCCCTACGAGCGCGTCCAGTTCTGCCAGTCGCCGGGCTCCTGCAATCACCTTGTTGCCGGCTTTCAGTGCGGTTTCGGCTAACGCGTACCCGAGTCCGCTTCCGCTTCCAGTGATCAACCAAACTTGCGACATACCAGACCTCCACCCCTGCAACCATTATAACCGAGTTATCGCTCGGCTACGTACTACAGGCACATGCGCCAGAATGCCTCAAAGCCCTTTGCGATCAGAACGGCCTGATCCTTACGATTTCTCGCAATCTCCTCAAGCACAGCATCCTGCATTGCACCCATGGCGGTGGCTGAAAAATTCGTGGGAAGCTCGCGGAAGATGCCTTGCGTAGAAAGTTCTGCCATGGTCTTTCGCACCTCGACGCTTCGAGCATCGGTGTGAGCCCTCGTAGCCGCCGTGATCGCGTTGGATAAATGCAGATGCAGGGAGGCCTTGCGTTCGTTCGGAGACTTGACACCCCAGGCGAGAGTTCCGACCCATATGTGCCTTGCACGCGCGTAAAGGCCTGCATCCGCTGGAAAATCACGGTTCAAGGCCTGATAGACCTTGTCCTTCAACTCGATGTAGAGGACGTTGAGGAGAGCAGATTTACTCGGGAAATAAGTAAAGAGCGTACTTTCAGCCAAGCCTGCTCTTCGGGCGATTCGGGCCGTCGATGTCTCCGTGCCGCTCTTTGCGATTTCAGCCACTGCTGCACGGAGAAAGGCCTGTCGCTTTTCCTGATTTTTTTCCCTCGGCATGACGTAATGCTAAATGTTCCGGTAAGGAGGACTAAGCACCCTGACAAGGCGCGCCGCCAGGCACTTACACCTTCTTGCTCCAGAACATTCCAGGTTGGCATTTCTCGTCAGTGATACATCTCAATTTACGCAAAATCGCTAATGCGCTCATTGACCCCCGATATGGAATGAGAAGTTGCATCCTGTCCTGAGACTCAAGGCACAACATCAGTACCTCTCACTACAATTCGCGCACGTGCTGACAGCGTGTGCGAACCTGCTCGGCAAGAGCTTGCCCTGTTGCTGAATCGAAGGAAATCCCTTCCAGCTTGCCGAGAATGACATCTGCAAGCTCGGGAATGCGGCGATTCACAAGCGGTCTGGACAGCCCGGCATCAGCAGCCAGCTTTTCGAAGTCTTCTTTAGTGACGCGCTCACAGTGATACGCATCGCCGATGCGCATGGCCATCTCGCGGGTCAGTTCAGGATAGAAGTACGAGCTGACCACGTCGTAGAGCGGAGCCAGACGTACTTCGAGTTGCCCTGCCTCCGTCGGTCGATAGAGCAGAGAAAAGTCCTTGCCGTGTACGTCATTGTTGCCGATCAGATAATTGAAGAGGACGGCATCGAGCAGTCGGGCGAGATCAATGCAGGATGGCAATTGATTCAGTTCTAAATCAACTGAGCCAATACATCCCGCTGGTAGGGCAGCAGTTCGTCGATTGCTCCGCGTTGAATGATTTGTGGCCATGCAGGATTCACGATCAGCGCGCGCCCGATGGCCACCAGATCAAACTCCTCGCGCTCCAGCCGTTCCAGCAACTCATCGATCCCCGTTGCGGCAGCGGATTCCGCGGTTGTAAAAGTACGAGTAACATCCTGATTCAGCGTGATCGATCCTACGGTTACGGTTGGTTTGCCGGTCAGCTTCTTGGTCCAGCCTGCCAGGTTCAGCGAACTGCCCTCAAATTCAGGCTCCCAGAAGCGGCGTTGCGAGCAGTGGTACAGATCCACACCGGCAGCAGTCAAAGGCTCAAGAAAACGCTCCAACTCGGCCGGGGTCTGCGCCAGTTTGGTGTTGTAATCCTGCTGCTTCCATTGCGAATAACGGAGGCAGATGGGGTACTCCGGCCCCACCTGGGAGCGGACCTCGCGGATCACTTCCACCGCGAAACGAGTGCGCGCCACCAGATCGCCGCCATACCCGTCGGTACGCTGATTCGTCCCATCCCAGAAAAACTGATCCAGAAGATAGCCGTGCGCGCCGTGAATCTCCACACCGTCGAATCCCATCCGCTGTGCCGAAAGCGCAGCTTCGCCAAAGGCGTGGACCACGTCGTCGATATCCTGCTGCGTCATCGGCTCGGTGATCTTCTCGCCCCGGTTGGCAAGCCCGGAAGGGCCTATCGCAGCGGGCGAAATCTTTCCATCCGCTGCCGGCGTTAAGCCAACGTGCCAGAGTTGGGGAAAGATCTTGCCGCCCGCCTGATGAACCTCACCAACCACCCGTTTCCATCCCGCCAGAGATGGCTCGCCATAGAAGTGCGGCACATCGGGGTAGAAGCCCGCGGCAGGATGCGGAACGTAAGTCCCCTCGGTCACAATCAGCCCCACACCTCCCTCGGCACGGCGGCGATAATAAGCCGCAACATCAGCGCCGGGAATACCATCCGGCGATTTCGAGCGAGTCATGGGCGCCATCACGATGCGGTTGGGTAAAACCAGATCCTTAATGGTAAAGGGCTTGAACAGTAGCGGGGTAAGGCTTCTAGTAAGATCGCTCATATGGATTGGATGTTCTCTTTCTGCTTAGGTTTCAGGTTCAAGCTTGATAAAAAACTGATAGTTCCAGCAGCGATGATGTCCATTACAGTGACCGCATGACCAGCAGCAGCTTTTTACTCTCTTCCATCTTGCTCTGCGCATCTTTCATTGCCGCCGTGCCAGCCCGTGTTCAGAACCCGGCTCTTGCCGCCGATACTGTTCCTTATAAAGCCAATCCCGCAGCCATGCAATCCCTCCAGCTTCCAAGCCAGGGTGCGCTGCTCAACGCTTTTGTCTATATAGCCGCCGGTGCAACGCCTCATCCAACCGTCATCCTGCTGCACGGATTTCCGGGCAACGAGAGCAATCTCGATCTTGCCCAGTCGATTCGCCGCGCCGGTTGGAATGTTCTCTATTTCGACTATCTCGGCTCCTGGGGATCTCCGGCAGCTTTCTCTTTCACGCATTGCATTGAAGATACACAATCTGCAATCGACTACCTGCGCAATCCTGCTCATGCTACTCAGCTTCATGCCGATACGCGGACGATCGTTCTGGCAGGGCGCAGCATGGGAGGTTTTCTGGCTATCGAGGCCGGTGGTGCCTTCGATCCTGCAATAAAAGCCGTCATCACGCTTTCGGCGGCCGACCTGGGCGTAAGCCACTTTCAATCTCTCCCGACAGGTAAACGCGAGGCCGCTATCAGCGCTCTTGCTGCCGCGCTGGCCGCTGAAGTCATGGCGCCACTTGACGGCACAACTCCTGAGAACCTTGCCAACGAAGTCTTCTCCCATGCAACCCAGTGGAATTTCGTAAACCTTGCACCGAAATTTGCCACAAGGCCTTTGCTGGTCCTTACCTCGGATGACGGCTGGTCCGCACTATGAGCATCATATCGCCGGCCATGGTGGTGAGCATTTTTCTGTTTTCGCTGCTGGGAGCCGCTGGGTGACAAATAAACTCATTGCTCTTGGCGACGGCTGACGCACTGTAATCAGTCTGGGGCTGGCCGCCATGGCCTACTGGGATATTTTTAACGTCGCCCTGTTTGTGGCGCTCTACGTCATGATTTGCCGCTCACTTCTAAAGGGAGAGGAGATCCCCCGGCTCTGCCCTTTAGTAACGGGAGCAAACAAGGGCATCGGGTTCGAGGTGTCTCGCGAGTTGGGCCGCGCCGGCTTTACGGTTCTGCTGGGAGCGCGCGATACAGCACGTGGTGAAGAGGCTGCCAAGAAACTTCGTGGCGAGGGTCTTGACGTTCGTTTCGTTAAGGCGGACTTGAATCAAGCGGTCGAGAGCGGCACAGCACTGGCCAAGCAGATTGGCGAGCAGTTCGGGCATCTGGACGTCCTGGTGAACAACGCGGGCATGGCCGATCGGGAGGATGGGCCCGCCAGCAGCGTCTCAATTGAGACACTGAGGCGCACCTTTGAAACAAATTTCTTCGGTACGGTGGCGATTACTCAGCCGCTACTGCCACTGCTACGCGCGGCTGAGAGTGCGCGCATTGTCAATGTCTCCAGCGGGCTCGGCTCGCTCACGATCAATAGTGATCCCAGTACACCCTTCTATCACGCGAAGGTTCTCGCCTACAATGCTTCAAAGGCGGCGCTGAACATGTTCACCGTAGGCCTTGCCTACGACCTGCGCGAGACCAGGATCAAGGTCAACTCTGCGTGTCCCGGCTATGTTGCTACCGACCTGAACAACCACAGCGGCCCAGCGGCGGTCGAGGAGGGTGCCATCGCGATCGTGCGCCTCGCGCAACTGCCGGAGGATGGTCCTACCGGGAGCTTTACCCACAAGGACGGCACATATCCCTGGTAGTCCCAATCTAAGCTAACGACCAAGGTCGGAAAGACAGCGGCTTCTCGCAAGCAACGCTGAAGCGGCTTTCCTTCCATCAATTCTCTATCAGATTGCCACGAGGGTAGTCATCAGAGACAGGGCTTACTGCTACCTGCTTTCATTTCAGTTAGTACTCATAAGTCGTAGTGTGCTTATTACCGCGAACGCAGCGACAGCTCAGCTGGCGACTTCAGAGCAAACCGCTCATGTTGGACGGCAGAGGTCTGTAACCAAAAAGCAGAGGTCGTCGAGGGTGCTGAGAGTTTATCTACCGATTTTTATAAGGACTTAGGGTGCTTTTGTTTGCCATCAGTCCCCATAGTTTCAATGGGGTACGATCAAAAGCACTTCTGTCACGGCAGAGGTCGCGAGTTCGAGTCTCGTCGTCCCCGCCATATAGCCTGAGAAAATAAAGGGCTTATGGCAGGCAGAAAAGTGGCAGTTTAGTCTCCACGGTACTCGACGGTACGCAATTTCTAAAACCGTACCGAACTCAATCCAATAACATCTCAACCTGCCTCAGACTCGCACTCCGCTTGTCTGCGGAGACAGCTTGCGTGTAGAGATCCGTCGTGGCGCGTGAATTTGCGTGCCGGAGCAGTTCTTACATAACTTTGACATCCACTCCCAAGCTGCGGAGGTTGGTTGCCAATTGAGGATGGCAACGGCCGTATTGCGCGAGCGATTGCCGATTCGGAAGGAAGTCCACAGCGTTTTTACAGTATGACGGCGCGCATCCGGCAGGAGCGTGACGCATACTATGCGATCCTCGAACAGACACAGCAGGGCACAATGGATGTCACTCCATGGATGGATTGGTTCTTGGGCTGTATGGAACACGCTATTGATGAGGCACAACAGACATTGGCCGCAGTGTTGAGCAAGGCGCGATTCTGGGAGTCGGTTTCCGGCTTGCAATTGAACGAGAGGCAACGAAAAGTGCTGAACCTGCTCTTCGATGATTTTGAAGGGAACTTGACCACATCGAAATGGGCGAAGTTGACCAAATGCTCGCAGGACACGGCCACGCGGGATATTGCGCATTTGATCGAGCGGGGAATCCTCGTCCGCAATCCCGCTGGCGGACGCAGCACCAGCTATGCGCTCAAAGAACAGTCTTCAGGATCAATGCCGGCCAGTCTATAGAATCTTGCCGACTATGAATCATAGAGATGTGGCGATTGAGTCAGAATGTTTGATCATAAGCTGAATTCGGCATCCATGCGCACTCGCTCGCGGTCTGTTGGCAGAAGTGGAACGAAAGGAGCATCGATGATTCGTCGTTGTAATGAGCAGGATTTCGAGCAGATTTGGATCATCATCAACGATGGAGCACAAGCATATCAAGGTGTTATTCCTGAAGATCGGCTGTCTGATCCGTACATGTCGAAGGAAACGTTTTTTACGGATCAAGCGTGTACGCTTGAACAGAAAAGTAGGAATGCAGCTTGCGTTCGCGTTCAAGGAACGTCGTCAGGTTCTCGGGCCAGATACTGTTGCATGGCCGCCGAAAGCTACAATTCAGAGAACAGATTCAATAGGATTCCTATTGCGCATCCCAGCCCGAGAGCCTTCATCTTTGGAACTTATCCATGGATTGGCCCTAGCGGATGCGGCTGCTGCGTTGTCCGGCGGGCAACGAGATACTCTCCGGCCGCCGCGAACAACTCTTATCTTGTATGTAGAAAATCGGGGAAGCTGAACCAAACCTTTTGAGGATTCGCCACATAAACTGCGTCTTCGACTGCGTTGCGCACGGGCGTTGCAGTCTGGCCCGCTCCATCACTTCGAGTGGCAGAGCCTTGACTTCAATGGACCATTACGCCGAGGGGCTTGGGGAATGAATAAGGTGAACGGTCTTGCGGATGTAGGCGAGAACGACTCACGGCCAAACAACTGAGCGTAGTTCCGTAATAACACGGTGGATTTTTCGGCGCGCTAAAAGCGATCGGCCTCGTTCGAACTGAATCGGAAGATCGTGCCCAAGCTAGGCGAAGCGGCTTGAATCAGCGCGCGCCTGGTTTTTGGCGGAGCACGAATATGTATTCAAATTCGCCGTGAAGGCTCAAGAGGTTGTTCCGATTCAGTGGGCGAGCGCGGGTTAGGAAACCCGCGCTACACCTGTGGGTGGTACGAAATCAAACGGTCAGAGACCAGAGAGGAGCGCAGGAGTTATTGCGCGTCGAGAGGCGGTCCGTCTTGCAGCGCGACCTGCGGCCAGCCATCCTTCCAACCCACGGTCGAGATCTGCAGGGCGGGTTTGCCGCCGACGGCGTCATAGGCGTGAAAGACCATGATGGTCTGACGATTGTCGACGTAAAGCGACTGGCCGCCCGGCCCGAGCCAGCGGCGATTGCCGGTGAGCAGTTGCGTGCCGCCGCCTTCGGAGAGCTTATTGCCATCGGCGTCGAGGTAGGGTCCGGTAACGGAGGCCGAGCGGCCGACCACGATGTGGTAGGTGCTCTTGACGCCGCGGCAGCAGAGATCCCAGGAGGTAAAGAGATAGTAGAAGCTGTCGTGATGAATGATGAAGGGGGCTTCGACGGCCTGCCAGTCGGGCGGCAGCCCTGGAGGGGCGAGCGCGGCGCCTTGCGGACGGGCGCGACTGGCCAGCGAGTAGAGCCGCGTGTCGCCGGTGAAGAGCTTGCCGGTGGCCGGATCGATACGGCGCATTTTAATGCCGCCCCAGAAGCTGCCGAAAGCGAGCCAGGTTTTGCCGTCGGCGTCGATGGCCAGATTGGGATCGATGGCGTTGAAGTTGTCGGTGGCCTCGGAGCGAAGCACGAGCCCCTCGTCGACCCACTTATAGTCGTGGCTGGTGGAATCGAGAGTTGTGTTGGTCAGCAGAGCAATGCCCGAGGTGTTTTTGCCGAAAAGCGAGTAGGCGTAATAGAGGTGGAATTTCCCGTTGAAGTAGGAGATGTCTGGGGCCCAGAGCTCGGCCGTGCCGGGACTCGATTTGCGAATCCAGGCGGGGATTTCATCGAGCACGTGGCCGCAGAGCTTCCATTGCACGAGATCGTTGGAGCAGCGGATGGCCATGTGGCCGCCGTTGGGGGCCAGACCGGTGGCGAAAACATACCAGGTGCCGCCGGCCTTGATGACAGAAGGATCGTGAGTGCCCCAGAAGTCTCCAGAGAGAGCGAAAGGGCGCGCGCCTTGCTCGGCGGATGGAGCTTGTGCTCCGCCGAGGAGGCCGGCGAAGGCCAGAACCGCGGCCCCGAGAATGTCGATTTTGTACGTCGAATGCATGATGCCTCGTAGAGAAAACGTTAGGTAATGAAACAGGTCAAAGTACATGTACTTACTTGATGTAAGGCCAGTCATCGGAGGTCCACCCGAGGACATTGAGGCCCAGGGCGGGGTCGCCGTTGTTATTGCCGTCGTAGTAGTGGTACACGAGAATGTCTCCATCCGTGTCCGAGAGTACGGTCTCTCCGCCCGGGCCGTTGATGGTGCCGTGAGCGCTGAGCAGGATGGTGCCCCCGCCCGCAGTCATCAACACGCCTCCGCGGTCGGAGTAGGGACCGTTAACAGCGGTGGATCGCCCGACGGCAATTCGGTAGGTACTGCTGTCGGCTTCACAGCAAGTATCGATGGAGACGAACAGATAGTAGTAGGAGTTGTGGTAGAGAATGTAACTCCCTTCGATGCCGGTACCGGAAGAGTGGTAAGCCAGTTGCGTGCAGCTAGAACTGGGGAGGGGAATGCCGGTGGAGGAATCGACTTGAACGATCTCAATGCCGTTCGACCAGGAACCGAAGACCATCCATGCGTTGCCGGAGGCATCGACAATCGAAGAAGGATCGATGGCGTTTGCGCCAGAGCAGTTGGAGGACTTGTAGATGGCAGCACCGTAATCGCTAAAGCTGCCGGGCGCGCCGGTAGTGCTGTAAGCCAATCCGATTGCCGAGTTTGTGCTGCCGGAGGTTGAGGCTGCGTAGTAGAGCCAATACGGATAGGTGGCGCTGCTGTGGTAGGAAATGTCAGGCGCCCAGAGATCGCTGCTCGAATCGGTATACGTGTTAGTCCAGGAGGGCAGCGTGGAGAGAGCGTATCCTGCGTCGCTGAAGGTGGTGCGATCGTTGGATTCATGGGCGTGAAGCAGGCCATGCGTTGAGTACAGGTAATATGTGGAACCGGCCTTCACCATGGACGGATCGTGGATTCCGATAGCTTTGGTATCCGAGTCCGCCGATGAATATGAAACGCTGACGGTGAGGGGCGCGGGATAGGCGGCGGTGGCGGTCGAGGTCAGCTTCCACTCCTGGTAAGAGCCACCCGTGCTTGGCTGGGAGCGCTCGCCCTGATCGATGGTGGCGGAGGTCGAAGTGCTGGCGTTGGCATCCTCGAGAAAGTAGCCACTGTTGACGTTCTTGATCAGGTAGTTGCCGTCGCTGAGCAGATAGAACTTCCATAAATGGTCGTTGGTGCCGTTGTCGGAATACTGGACGGCCTGCGCGCCGGCGGAGGTGGAGGCGCTGGAGATGCCGAGAACCTGATGGGTGAGCATGTTCTCGAGGTTGTATTCACTGCTGCCCATGGGAATGAAGTGCCAATCGATGTCGGTGGTGGTGGTGGAGGAAGAAGCTTCCTGGACTACGCTCGCGCCGGCGGTCTGGCTTTGGCTGGAGATGCCCAACACCATGCCGCTGGAGGCATTGGTCAAAGTGTATTGGTAAGTGTCGTCGACGGTAGCGCTGGAGCCCATATCGATCGTGGTGGAACTTCCGCCGCCCGTCGCGCCGCTGGATGAGCCGCCACTGCCGCAGCCGGAGAGCAAGCAGGCCACGGATACGAGCGCGATGCAGATGCAAATCTTCACAGAACCTCCTAAGGTGAAACAACAATTGAATGCAGGCCGGTTTTACCTTAAAAAATGGCGCGGCGGCGAGGGTAGACCGCCGCGCCGATAGGCCTAAACAGCAGACCTGGGAAAATGCACGATCAATAGTTGATCTTCAAACGGAACTGAATGTTTCTCGGACCGTTTTGCAAGCCGCCGATCTGGCCGACGGTGGTTACGCTCGAGCCCAAGTCGGAGACCGGACGGGTGAAGATGTGGCGGTTAAAGGCATCGAAAAGCTCTCCGCGGAAGTCGATCTTGATGTTGCCGTGAACCGTAAAGAGCTTGGAGATGCCGAAGTCTTCGGTGTAGTAGTTGGGTCCGCGAATATCGGAAGAGTTGCGCGGCATGGTGCCGAAGCGCCAGGGGTTGCCCTCGCCCGTTGTCCCGGTGCCGTTGGGATCGCGGTTCGCGTAGAGGTTGGGATCGTAGAAAGCCGAGCAATTGAAGTAACCGGTGGCGCAGGCCGTGGTGCGGGAGGTGTTGTCGAAGGACAGCGGGTTTTTGTAGTTGGGATTCTTGACCGACTGCCCGGCGACGCGGTCGAAGCGCACGCTGGAGTTTTTGCCAGGAATTGAGGTAGCGCCGTAGATGGAGATGGGTTGCCCGCTCTGGTAGTGCTGAATGCCGCTGATGCTCCAATTCGAAATCAGCTGGCTGAGCACTCCGGTCTTATCGCCCAAGAAATGTTTTCCCTGGCCGATGGGCAGGTCGTAGATGTAGCTGATGACGAAGTTGTTGGGAATGTCCTCGCTGCTGACGGCTTTTTCTCCGCGCAGGTTTTCGGGATCCTGGACCGCGCCGCCGTTTTGATCGGTGCTCTCGTAGGGCTGGATCGCGTCGGCGTCGGTGAGAGTCTTGGAGAAGGTGTAGGAGGCCAGCACGTTGAAGCCGTTGTGGAAGCGCTGTTCGAGCTTGGCTTCAAACGCCTCGTAGGTGGACTGGCCGAGGTTTTGCAGGTAGCTGTCCATGTTGATGTATTCAACCTGCGGGTAGGGGCGCAACGCCTGGTAGGTTGGCTCGTTAATGGGCCAAGTGCATCCGGTATTGCAACTGAAGTTGGCGTAGGGCTCCAAAGGAGTGCCGGTGTGACTGCCACTAACCGACGAATCACCGGGATAGTAGGCCCACCAGTTGAGGTAGTCGCCCAGAGCCATGTATTTATCGGGCATATCGTTCATGTAGCTGAGCATGGCGTGCAAGTGCGTGGCATGCATTCCCAGATAGCCCAGGGTGGCGAAGAGGTGAGGGGTAATCTGGTATTCGGTTTCCAGAGCCCAGTTTTCGACCATGCCGGGCCGTCCGTTGCCAGAGGAGACATAATCGACGCTGGTGCTGGTGCCGTCGAGCTGGTTAGGATTGAGGTTAGGCGTGCTGGACAGGGCTTGCAGGCCGTTGTCGAGCGGCACGCCGTCGAGCGGGTCGGTGGTGTAGAGATTGCCGGTGACGGTGAAACCCTGCACCGTACCTTGGCCCCAGTCGGCATAGACGAGCGGCCCGTAGTAGAAGCCGGAGCTGCCGCGAATTACGGCTTTGTGAGAGAAGAAATCGGGCTCCCAGGCAAAACCGACGCGGGGCTCGAAGTCCTTTTTGTAGACTTTGCCCCAGGTTTCGTTCATGCTGCCATTGCGTCCCGCGCCCTTGCCGGCAAAGACCAGAGCGCCACGAGCCTGCCCATACTTGCCTGCCGTAGTTGCCGCGTCGACCATATTCGGGTCCCAAATTGAGGTATCGCCAGAAGCCTCACGGCGCGGCGTGTCGTAGCTCCAGCGCAGACCGAGGTTAATCGTCAGGTTAGGACGGGCCTTCCAGACATCTCCGGCGAAGATCGAACCGCCATGCATGATCCAACGGGGCGCGTGCAGATCGTTCAGGTTGTTGGCGTCCCCGGTTTCGCCGATCAGGAAGGCAGCGAATGAGTTACCATCCTGGCCCCAGTAGTTTTCATCCGAGGCGGTCTGGTTATCCCAATACTCGAAGCAGCCGGCGTTGCCGCTGCAGGTGCCGCCGATGTGGCTAACCCAGGAATACTGGTGGTATTGCGCATCGCCGCCAATGGTGAAGCTGTGCGCGCCATAGTGCCAGTGCAAAACGTCGTTCAGCGCCAGTACATTGTCGATGTCGGTGGAGTCTTTCTGCTGGCCCATGCCACCGAAGGTGTTGCCGTTGAACTCAAAGACCGGGAAGTCGTTGCTGAAACCGTTGGCGATGCCGAACTTGGCATCCCAATCGGTGCCCATATTCGCAGCTTTGGATTTGTTGATGTTGTTGGAGCGGTTGCCGCCGACGGTCAGGGAGTTGACCAAGTTGGGAGTGATGATCCAATCCCAGCCGGCGCGGAAGAGCTTGCCGAGCTGATCGACGGTGCTGCAGCAAGTCTGGATCGGCGCAGGCATGTTGGAGTTGCCGCCTGTATCGGTGTTTTCGCGGGAGTTCCAGAAGCCCCAGATTTTGTGTCTATCGCTGATATTCTGGTCGATGCGGATACTGTAGGAGGAATCGGTGATGGTGCCAATGCTGCGATAGGCGTAGTTGTAATTGCTGCTGCCGGTGACTTCCTGCTTGGCCAGCGGCATCAGATAGGTATTGATGAGGTTTTTTGCGATCGTGCTCTCGCGACCGACGGGAATCTTGTTGGTCGGCGCGCCGGAGACGGAGTAGTTGCCGGAGGTGCCGGTGACGGTCTGGCCGAAGCCCGCATAACGGCAGGGAGTCGAGCCGTTATTGTCGTACTGCGGGTCCATGATTTCGCCCGCGTATACGGTTTCGCCGCAAGGCGAGGTGCCGAGAGCGCTGCCCAGTAGCGACGAGAAGTCGAAGTACTGCCCGTCGCTGCCGAGTTCGGCCGGCGTGGGCAACTGGCTGGTGCTAGTACCGCCATAGAGCTGATGCCACTTCTCATAGTTGAAGAAGAAAAAGCTCTTGTCTTTGCCGCTGTAGAGATGCGGAATGCGGAAGGGACCGCCGATGTTGCCGCCGAAGTCGTTCTTGGTGTCGGCGCTGCGCTTGTA
>Ga0224529_1001640_pt1 | contig 12759 bp, 9 predicted proteins | sample CBST50metaG_FD_179893 | JGI IMG/M metagenome (GOLD analysis project Ga0224529, IMG submission 179893) | Peat soil microbial communities from Stordalen Mire, Sweden - C.B.S.T50 | ecosystem: Environmental > Terrestrial > Soil > Wetlands > Peat | place: Sweden: Norrbotten County, Stordalen Mire... | reverse complement strand
AAAGGTTGGTGCGGTAATCCTGCATCGTCATAACCACCATATCGATCGCAAGCGACGGGTTAAGACGCTCGCGAATACGGTCGACGACGCTTAGCAGCAGGCTGATGCCTTCCAGCGCATAGTATTCGCACTGAATCGGAATAATAAGACCATCCGCCGCCGTGAGAATATTGATCGTGAGAAGACCGAGCGAAGGCGGAGCATCGATCAGAATATAATCGTAATCGTTCCGCACGCTCTTAAGAGCCTTTTTAAGCACCATTTCGCGGGCGAAATTCTGCTCCGTATAAAGCACCATCTCCGCGCCGGAAAGATCGAGCGTGGATGGCACGAGATCGAACCCCTGAATCTCCGCCACATTGCGTTTGATCAGTGTCTGAGGAGCTGTTCCTTCCACCAGGATATCGTATAGGCCCAATAGGCCCTCTTCTTTTTGAACCCCAACCCCGCTGGTGGCATTGCTTTGAGGATCCGCGTCTACGAGAAGAACTTTACGCCCCGCGCTCGCAAGATAGGCGCCGAGATTAACTGACGTTGTCGTTTTTCCGACGCCGCCCTTTTGGTTGACAACCGCGAGAATGCGGCATTCATGTTTTTTCGACATAAAGGAAGTGTACCGAATGCGAGAGGCAAACTCCAAGGGGAAAAGGCAAATAGATGTTTAATTTATTCAATATGTCGCTGAGAGGGCGCGAAATGAGCATTGAGTGGTTTTTACGCTCATAAAAAAGCCACCGTGGATTGGAGTAAACCAGTGCTTCATAAACTAAGTTTTGATTAATTTGTTCGTCCGATAGACACGTTGTAAAGGGGGATACAAATACCGTAAGCTTGTCATTTTGAGATGATCCCTCGGCGCTAAGCGTCGATGGAGTATCTCAAAATGACCGCTATAAAACCCTGAGTTCGTGAGCTTTCATAGAATCAAAATTTAGTTGTGAGGTAGTAGGATCTTTTTGGCGAGGCCGATATAAAACGTTCAAACTCGAAAGTCATAGAAAAAGCGCGCCGCTTGAAATCCAACGACGCGCTTTTGCAAACATACGTTCTATTGAGCCCCGCATTCCGCGGAGCGGCCAAAGATCTTATCTTTTGGCCAAGAAACTTACCGATTCGCAAGGTCATTCAGGAGCGAGCCAACTTTTAAGAATTCCGTTACTATAACGGCATTCGTCTAATTGTATGTATCCGCCGACTGACGGGGAAGCATCATTTCGGCAATATCATCGCTGCTGACCTGGTACTGACCAGAATCGATTTTGTCTTTCAATGACTTGACTAGATCTTCACGCACATCGGGAGCGCTGTCCACTGCCGTTTTGGCTCGGATAATCTCTTGAGCGCGAGAAGAAAACACCGCTGTCGCAGCGGATGTCTCAGGAATGCCGCCAGTCGCTTCACTTTGATCTGAAGTCGGCTTGGGAGCGGCTGCTCCCGACACGGAATTCACTCGTGTGGCTATATCGGACTGTTCTCCGGAAATCCTCATTGGGTTGCTCCTTAACTTTGCATGACAAAATGGAACACCCGTAACGCTGGTATTTCGCGGCGGCCTGGCAATCGTGACGAAAGTTGATTGCTTTCGACGTAGACCCATAGCTTTGCGTCCCTACATTTCCGTAGGTTTGCCTTTAAGCGATGGCAGGCTTCCTGCCATCAGTGAAGGGAGGACATTGTCAGTGGGCTACCTTCATAACACTATTATTGGCGAATACCGGCGTTTCTTTAGGGCGCCATAGTCAAACTTTCCATGATTATGAAAAAAATTACATAGAAAAGTATAAAGAATACGTGAATCAAGGTTAAAAACAGTGGTTGCCTGCTTTGGAGAGGCTCGGAATATCTTTCCAATGCTAAAAACTAGCCAATACCTCGTCCGTGCTAACAGTCGCCACGGCAACCTTTTTCACCACTTCCGATGCAGCATGGTTCGCCAGATGAACAGCTTCCCCGGGAGCAGCTCCAGCCGCTAGCGAGAGAGTGAGGACGCTAATGACCGTGTCTCCGGCTCCGGCGACATCGTAAACCTCTACGGGCACCGCTGGGACATGATAAGGAGCATCCGGGTAAGCGGCCGAGAATAGAATAAGGCCCTGCGAGCCGAGAGTAATGAGCACATTTTCGCCTTGAGTGTTTTCGAGCAGTTTTTTGCCTGCCGCATATACATCGCTGTCAGTGTCAAGCGACGATGCGCCGACCGCGACGCCTGCTTCAAGGCGGTTGAGCGTTAATACGGTCAGAGAGCACTTCTCGGAAATCGTCCTGGGCTTTAAATTGCCTGTGAGTGGTATTTTTCGCTCTTTGGCGATTCTGACGCACTCATCGATTATGGAAGGCGTAATGACCCCTTTTTCATAATCCGAAAGAACGATCCCGTCGGCAATCGATGCAAGCTGAGAGAGTCTTTCCATAAGCTGATCGAGCAGAGAATCCGATATCGGCGATCGTTTTTCGTGATCGACTCTAACAACCTGCTGAGAATGCGCGATTATGCGTGTTTTTCGAGTTGTAGGCCGATCGTCCGCAAGCACGAGACCAGTTGCCCCCACTCCCCTTGAGTTCAGAGAATCGAGCAAATTTTGTCCCGCTTCGTCATCGCCGATCGTTCCGAGAATAGCGCTGGCGGCGCCGAGGGCCCGAATATTGTTCGCAACATTGGCGGCGCCTCCCGGGACATGTGAGTGACGTTTGGCGTCCACCACCAATACCGGAGCTTCGGGAGAAATTCGATTGACTTCGCCCCAGATATACTCGTCGAGCATAACGTCGCCTATAACAACAATTCGTTTTGCAGCAAAGAGAGAGAGGATCTCTTTTGCTCGATCCTTATTCATAATCCCGTCCACCAATCAGATAAAAATAGCCTGTAAATACAGGACTTCCGGAATAAATAGGACTTTCGCTTTGCTCATAATTGAGTGTTTTCGATCGTTGAAAGCGGCAAATGTCGCATCGACCAGCCGCTGGGGCATATTTCTAAGCACTGAATACTGCGTCGCGCTGTTTTTCAGCGCTTTGACAGATGCAAAGCGAAAGTCCTAAATATATATGCCAAACATCGACGCGCTATCGAAGTAAATCTTTTCGAACGCATTTCAGAGTGATCGGGCAGACATAGAGCATATCCACCGGCGCATCCGTTACAGGCAATCCGCACAGACCGGCGCGGACTAAAGCGGGCATAGTAGGTTGACACTGTTTAATATTGTAATTTTTCGTCAAGTAATTACAATATGCGACTGTATCCGGATCTTTAAGCCTAAGGCGGTCTTTGTATTCGATTTCGCTTAGAAAAACGACATCTGGCTTTTGAATTTCTAAAATATCCGGATTGAACGCTCGATATTTGTCGAAAATAAGCAATGCTGCGACACGGTTCATACCCGGCCCGTATGCAAACCATTCCCAAGGTTTTGGATTGGAAAAATACGGGTCGATCGGCGGAGACCAAAACCAGGGCGTCGATGCAAAAGCAATTGATTTCGGTTGATTTTTACTCTGAATCATCTCCTGCGCCGTCAAATCCCGATTGTCCGCGCTTGCCATAGGGGCAAGAAGTACTCCTGTCAGCAGCAATGCGTTCAAAGCCGATACGACCATGAGAGCTCCCGCCAGTACTCGTAAATATTGCTTTCCGCTCCGCCAGCACTCAATTAGAAACCGCGATGCGAAAAGAATCAGCATCGGCAGAAGCGCAATCTCATACCGTGCATACCGGACCGCCGCAAGAGAAATCAGCACGAAATAGGCAAGAGAAAAGCATCCTAATAGGATATCCTGCGAACGTCTTTTCCAAACCGCATAGAGAACCCCGATTACGCAGCAAAACAAAAGCGGCAAGCCTAGCGCAACGACTAAGTTATTATTGATAATATACCAGCAACCGGGGCCTGTGTTCTGAAAATAGACTTCGGGCTGATGATAGACATGAAGGCTTTCATAATTGATCCCTTCCATAAAAAAGCGATTATCAAAAATAGATCCAGGACATCCGAGAATGAAAAAGATCGCGGACATTAATAATCCAAGCGCTGTGTTGACCGCGATCTCAAGCTTTTGAACAAGTGCTTTCGGTCCATACTCCTTGCGCCAGGCCAATATATGCCCCGCTGCAAGCAGCCCGAGAACCGCGAATGCGCAGTTGTATTTTGTGGCCGCCGCCAGACCCGCGAATGCTCCCGAAATCAGGAAAGCCGTGAGTCCCTTATCTTTCAGGGATGTAAGCGAGAAAGGACTTATTTTGGAAGATCGATTCTCAGTATCTTGAGATAGGTTCGGAAGAATTTTAGCGGCCCATAAGAGGCTGAGCAGAACCCAAAAACCCGACGGCACATCCACTGTCGCAAAATGAGAATGCTGCATATGAAGAGGAGAAATTGCAAGAAAAAACGCGCCTAGAAGCCCAACGGCCTTTCCGAAAAGGCGTCGACCCAGCGCATACGCCGCCCAAATCGAACCGACTCCCATAAAGACTGTGATTGATCTGGCTAACAGCAGTCCTTGATGGTAGACGTGGGGATAGTACTCGGGATATGCGTCTTGAGAGGGATCGAGCCAGCCGTGAGCGATTGCAACGGAGCCGATAAAATTAATAATGAAGAGCTGGAGCGAGCCGTAGTCATAAAAATGAGGAAAAAATTGACCATGCGCGACATTTAAATACGGATTAAGAAACGCGTGCTTTAAAATGACATTCTCATCCGGATGCGGGGAGAAAAAACGAAGATCGCTCGATAATCCCCATTTCAGCCCAATTACGCGCAAGGCTAGCGCGACGATCAGAATTAAAACAAGCGCGATCATTGCGCTGGGCTTGCCAGCAGGCTTTCGAACATCTTTTTCAACTGCGGCAGTTTTCTTTTTGGACAATCGAGTGAACCTTTCCACTACTAGGGAGCCCACCTTCCCATTTTTTCAAAATGGGCCCCTTCCTCCTGTTAACAGGAGGAGCTGAAAGTGAACGAATGCTGTATTTATCTCTTCAAAGCTCTTCCCGTTTAACGGGAAGAAGGGACCCGTCTTTTGGCGGGAAGTTAGGTCGAAAAAGTATCTTAAGGATTATTGCTAACCCCACAAAAGGCCGTAAGTCCGTCATCCTGAGCGGAGGCGCAGCCGAAGTCGAAGGATCTGCTTATTTCTGCCTAGTAGCGCATTATTCACGTCGTGCCCAAATCGCCGCACACTGCTTTTCGTGCGTGATCTGAAGCATAATTCTGCCTAGTCGCGCATATTTGAGTTCTCAAAGAAAAAGCAGATTCTTCGACTTCGACTGCGCCTCCGCTCAGAATGACTGGGTAACACCCTTTAATGACAATGACTCGCTCGAATGAGATATCGCTAAGCAAAAGTCCTACTATATCAGCCTAACAACTACCCCAGCGCTTTCTGACGCGCCAAGAGTTTTTCTTTGCGCTCCACCAGCGATGCATGGTTGGCATGCACTTTCGCAACAATATCTGCCGCCGCTTTTTGAAGGAACGCTTCGTTGGAAAGCTTGCTATTCACTTTTTCGAAGTCTTTTTCCAGCGCCGCAAGATCCTGAGCCACGCGGGCGCGCTCTTTTTCGAAATCGATCAAACCGGCAAGCGGCAGATAGAGATCGAGGCCGCTGGAGACTGGAAGCGCGATACAGTTCGGATCGTCCGGGGCTTTGGCGATCAGTTCGAGCGATTTAATTTTGCCGAGGCTTTCGAGAGCGATGATATTATCTTTCAGCACCCAGCCTTCATCGTTTTTCGCAAGCGCTTTGAGTTCAAGAGGAGCCCCGGGAGCGATTCCAAGCTCTGCGCGGGCATTGCGGATTGCTCTGACCGATGAAATCACCAGCTCCATTTTGCTCTCGGCCTCTTCATCGATTAAATTCGGATCGGCTTTGGGATAGCTCGCATACATAATCGAATCACCCTCGCACAGCTGCGAATAGATCTCTTCGGTTTCGAACGGCATTACCGGATGAAGCAGCTTAAGGAATGTGGCGAGAACGCTTTCGAGGGTCTGGCGGGCTCGGGCTTTTTCGGCCGCGTCATCGGATCTAAGCGCGGGTTTGCAGAGTTCGAGATACCAGTCGCAGAAATCGTTCCAGAAAAACTCGATTTGAGACTTGCAGACCTCATCCAAATCGTATTCCCCAAAAGCTTCGCACACCTTCGAGATCGTTCTTTGCAGTCTGCTGACAATCCAGCGATCGAAAAGAGTCGGCTGGGCTGGATTGTTGCGCTTTCCAGTCTTGGCAGGATCCTTGGACGACAGTAAAACTTCGTTTTGCTTCTGCATCATCACAAAGCGGGCCGCATTCCAGATTTTCTGGAATTCGATCCTCGCTGAAGCGAATATCCTGACCTTTGGAAGCGAGGCGCATGAGCGAAAAACGAAGCGCGTCGGTTCCGTATTTTTCGATCATTTCCAGCGGATCGATCCCATTTCCGAGGCTCTTGGACATTCGCCGTCCCTGCTTGTCGAGCACGGTGGCGTAGATATAGACATCGCTGAACGGCTTTTCGCCCGTAAACTCGAGGCCGGACATAATCATTCGCGCCACCCACAAAAAGAGGATCTCGCGGGCGGTGGTCAGCACATTGGTGGGATAGTATTTCGCCAGATCTTCGGTGTCCGACGGCCAGCCGAGCGTAGCGAACGGCCACAATGCCGATGAAAACCATGTGTCGAGCACATCTTCGTCCTGAGTGAGATCGGCTGCATCCACTCCCAGCTTTTTAGCGGCGTCGACTGCGCTTTTAGCGGCGGTGAACTGACCGTCGGGCGCGTAATAGATCGGAATTCGATGGCCCCACCAGAGCTGACGGGATATGCACCAGTCTTTGATATTTTCCAGCCAATCGAGAATAATTCGCTTATAGCGTGTCGGCGCGAACTTAATCTCGTCGTTTTCGATCGCTTTGACCGCATTTTCGATCATCGCGGTTCCGGCCATTTTCGCAAACCACTGCTCGGAGAGGAGCGGCTCGATAATGGTGTGACATCTCTCGCAGGTGGCCACGGAATGGCGGTAATCTTCGATCTCGACCATTTTCCCAAGCACTTCGAGCTGTTCGACCACCTTTTCGCGAGCGGCTTCGCGGGTGAGCCCCGCATAATCGTCTCCGGCGGCTTCGGTCATCGCACCGTCCTCGCCGATGACTACGATCATAGGGAGATTGTGCCGTCGTCCCGCTTCGTAGTCGTTGAGATCGTGCGCGGGAGTCACTTTCACGGCTCCGGTTCCAAACTCCATCGATGCGTATTCATCGTAAATGAGCGGAATTTCGCGGCCCACAATCGGCAAAATCAGCATTTTGCCCTTCATGCCTGCGTAGCGGGGATCGTTGGGATTCACCGCTACCGCAGTATCGCCGAGCAAAGTTTCGGGACGGGTGGTGGCAATGACCACTGAGCCGGAGTCGTCCGCGAAATCGTAGCGAATATGCCACAAATGCGATGCGCGCTCCACATATTCCACTTCGATATCGGAGATTGCGGTCGCGCAACGGGGGCACCAGTTGATAACTCGCGCGCCGCGATAGATCATTCCGGCATCGAACATGCGGATAAACTCTTCGAGAATGGCGTCCTCATAGCCGCGATCCATGGTGAATCGCTCGCGAGACCAGTCGAATGCGCATCCGAGGCCCTGCATTTGTTGAATAATCCGCGCGCCATAGCGCTCTTTCCAACTCCAAACCCGCTCTAAAAACTTCTCGCGCCCCAAATCGTGCCGTGTCAGCCCTTCGCGGGCAATCTCTTTTTCGACCACATTCTGCGTTGCGATTCCCGCATGATCCACACCGGGAAGAATAAGGACATCATCGCCTTCCATTCTCCGCCATCTGCCCAGCGCATCTTGGATCGTATAGCAGACGGCATGCCCCATATGAAGCTGTCCTGTGACATTGGGAGGAGGAATTGTGATCGTGTACGGCTTGCCTGTCGATTCTAGTCCCGTGTTTTTACGGTATTCGGGCTGAAAATAGCCTCGCTCGCGCCAAATCGGATACCACTTGGCTTCGGAGGCTTTGGGATCGTATTTACTGTCCATGTTGTCTCACATCTCTGTATCGACGAAATCGGAAAGCGCTCTCCTATTCCCCGTGGAATAACGCGATCCGGATCGTCTGGGCTAATCGTGATTATACCTCAGTGGGAACTCAAGGAGCGCTGATATTGATCGTAGCGGATAGCCGGAAGGGTATAATTTAAGGAAGAATTAAACTGCGGTTTTTACAATCAGGACTTTCGTTTCGAGGTTGTTACAATTCTGCAATAAGATAGTGCAACGCAGTATTCACGCTTATAAAAAAGGCCATCGCGGCTGGCCGCTGGCGGCCCGAGCGATCTGGAACCTGTCGCTTTTAGCGACCAAAAAATACTCAAAAAAGAGCGAAGCGAAAGTCCTAACAATATTATATGCCTGAACAGCCTGTGAACAAACAAAATAATCCAATAACGAAACTAACAATCGAAGGTTTTAAGTCCCTGCGTCATGTCGAGGATTTAGAGCTTAAGAATTTGAATATCCTGATCGGCTCAAACGGCGCAGGCAAGAGCAACTTCGTCTCGTATTTTGAAATGGTCAAGGAGATAGCTGAACGCCGGATGCAAACATGGGTTGATAATCAAGGAGGAGCGAATAGGATACTTTCGTTCGGTGTGAAAGAGACACCAGAGCTTTCTTCTCGAATAGAGTTTAACTCTGATTATTACGAAATCAAACTTCGGGCAGTCATTGGAGATAGAGTTCTACAAATTATCCCACATTCTGCACTCGATACAATCCCAATCTGGCGCATCTACTATTGCCACGACACCAGCGAAACGGCGGCTATAAAACGACCCTGTTCACTGCATGATAACGCCTACTTGCGCCCCGACGGCGCCAACCTCGTGGCTTTTCTCTATCGAATGAAGTTTGAAAATACGGATGCTTATCATAAAATTATCGAAACTGTTCGCCTTGCGATACCTTTTTTCGACGATTTCGATCTCGATCCGAAGCGTTTACCCACCGATGAACAGCAGCTTTGGCTTTTATGGCGACAAAAAGGCAGCGATTACCCGTTTATCCCGCATCAGCTCTCCGATGGATCGCTTCGTTTTATTTTTCTCGCCACCGCGCTCATGCAGCCGAATCCGCCGTCGACTATCATTATTGATGAGCCCGAGCTTGGCCTTCACCCTTACGCCCTTACGCTTCTTGCGGCTCTTATTCGCTCCGCTTCCGAGCGAGTGCAGGTGATCGTCTCCACTCAGTCGGTTTCGCTCGTGAATGAGTTCGATGTCGAAGATTTGATTATCGTAGAGCGAGAAAATGGCGAAACGGTCTTTAAAAGGCTGAATGATGACGATTTCAAAAGTTGGCTCGAAGATTATACGCTCGGCGAACTTTGGCAGAAAAACATACTCGGCGGGAGACCGCCCCAATGATCCGCATCGCAATCCTTTGCGAAGGCCAAACCGAAGAAGCCTTTGTGAATGACCTACTCTCAGAGGCTCTGCTTCCGCATGATATCCTTCTCAATGCCGCTCTGATCGGAAAACCCGGGCAAAAGGGCGGGCATATCGAAGAGCAGCGGATGCTTCGCGATCTAAAAAATCTCTTAAACGATAAAACATCGTACTGCGCCACGTTTTTCGATTTTTATGGAACAGATAGCGACTTTCCCGGAAAGCGCGAAGCCAAATTGAAGTCCTCAATTCGAGAGAAACGCGATTGTGTTTGTGAGAAGCTCAAAGAAAAAGTAATCGCAGCACTTGGAGATCATATCGCGCGGCGATTTATCCCGTATGTTCAAATGTACGAGTTCGAAGGGCTTCTTTTCACGTCGCCTGAAATTATGGCCGATACAATTGGCGAAGAATCGACATCAAAAAGCCTTCTTGATGAACTCCTCAAAATCAGAAAACAGTTCGAGACGCCCGAACATATTAACAATAACCCCGAAACTGCTCCCAGCAAACGCATCAAAAAACTCTGCGGTGGACGTTATAATAAAGTGACGCAGGGCACGATCATTTCGAATAAAATCGGCGTTTCAACGATTGCTCAAGAGTGTAAACTCTTTGGCGAGTGGATTGAAACGCTAAAATCTCTTCCGTCTCTCACACCATAAACTGCCTCTATTTCGCTCTCTCGGTATTCAATGCAAATAATTCGGTTGATTTCAATGCGATTTCCCTCATAATAATCCCTACGGGAACAAGGTATAATGCCCAGGAGTTATAGACTACTAAGGAACTTCGCGCAGAATAGTTCTTTAACGCTCTTCCATACGGCGGAGTTCAGCTTAGCGACTTTTAAATATGCAATCTCTTCGAATCATCCCTTGTCTTGATGTCAAAGACGGCCGAGTGGTAAAAGGCACAAATTTTGTAAACCTACGCGATGCGGGCGATCCTGTCGAGCGCGCGAAGTTCTACTACGAGCAGGGCGCCGACGAGCTCGTTTTTCTCGATATTACAGCCAGCCATGAAGGCCGGGATCTGATGTTCGAGTACGCTTCGCGAGTGGCGGAAGAGGTGTTTATCCCCTACTGCGTGGGGGGCGGCATTAAATCGGTGGAAGATTTTAGACGAATTTTGAAAACCGGAGCCGATAAAGCCAGTATCAACACCGCTGCCGTCAAAACCCCGGAGTTGATCACCGAGTGCTCGCAGCGTTTCGGAGCTCAGTGCGTGGTGGTCGCAATCGATCCGAAAAAGACCGGCGCCACTCCTTCGGGATGGGAAGTCTTTATCCATGGCGGACGGACCGCTACGGGGCTCGATGCAATCGATTGGGCAAAGAAGATGGAAGAAATGGGAGCCGGAGAGATTTTACTTACATCCATGGATGGCGATGGGGCCATGATGGGCTATGATATTCCGCTCACGAAAGCGGTCACCGATTCCGTTTCGATTCCCGTTATCGCAAGCGGCGGAGCGGGCACAATCGAGCACATCGGCGAGGCGTGGACAAAATGCGGAGCGCAGGCGGCGTTGATCGCGAGTATTGTCCATTACGGCCACGCCACAATTGGCGAAATCAAACAAAAGCTCCACGAATCCGGGATACCGGTTCGTCTCACATAAATAGGACTTTCGCACTCTTAATTGAAAGCGCTGAAAAAAATAGTAAAACGTTGTATTCGCGCTTAGAAAAAAAGGCCCTGCGGCCCGAGCGATCCGAAATTTTGTCGCTTTTAGCGACAAAAAAACACTCAAGAGCGAAAATCCAATTTAATTTGAACGGGAATTGTCTCTGAAGACGACAGAAAACCTAATCCCGCGCAACATACGGATTTTATGGAATAGGGACTCCTTATATATAAGGAAGACCCGTTTGGAATATAGGAATTCAATTTTAAAATGGCTTTTACGAACGAAGAGATCGATGAGATCGTCAAAACGATCAAGTTTAACCAAAATCCGGCCGAGCTTGCTCCCGCAGTGATTCAGAATGCGGAAACAAACGAAGTGCTGATGGTGGGCTTCATGAATCCCGCCGCGCTGAGAAACACGCTCGAAACCGGCAATGTCACCTTCTGGTCCCGGTCCAGGCAGGAGCTTTGGGTAAAAGGGCTGACCAGCGGAAACTTTTTGAAATTTGTAACCCTTCGCACCAACTGCAATCAAGATTCCGTGCTTGTTCTGGCTAATCCGATCGGCCCCACTTGTCACACGGGTTTTCCGACCTGTTACTACCGAGAAGCTGAAGGATCGAGCTGGAAGACAATCGGCGAGCCGCTTTTCGATCCGGATGTAGTCTACAAGAAAAAGTAAACTGAATCGACCGGCTGCGGTGCGTCTTTTGAATAAGCACTATAGGACTTTTATTTTGCGTTCGTCTAAACTCTGTTAAAAATAGACAAACACACTATTCACGCTTAGAAAAAAGCCCCGCGGCTGGCAGCTCGAGCGATCCGGAATTTATCGCCAAAGCCGACCAGTAAATACTCAAAAAAGAAACGCCGCTGCGCGGCCCAAAGTCTTATTATCGTTTTGTCAGCATAGACCGCCCCGAAAGATGACAAGAAAAAATATGAGCGACAACAAAACACTGTTTTCCTTTCGAATAATGCCGCGATTTGCTTTTGAGAGCAAGTCTTGCATGTTCACGGCTTTTGTCTTGCTTTTTGGGATAGTTGTATTCAATACTTCATTATTTATGTCGCTCGCTAATGCGGCTGCGACTTCTAAAAAGGTAATCGCGGCTCCCGTATCGAAAAAGACTATTACATCTTCCAGAGTTCCCGACTCTCAAAAGTTTATTGCCGCATCCGATCTCTATCCCGGTGAAAAAGGCTATGCGCTTTCCGTCTTCCAAGGCATGAAGATCGAAAAGGTCGATGTCACAATCCTCGGGATATTTAAAAAGATCAACAACGGCCGCGATCTGATTCTGATCCGTGTGGACAGCGGCCCCAGCGTGACTCGAAAAGCCAGCATCATCGCCGGAATGAGCGGCAGTCCCATCTATGTGAAAGGGAAGCTTGTCGGAGCGATTTCGTATGGATGGAGTTTTCCTCGCGAGGCAATCGGTATGGCGACTCCCATCGCCGATATGCTCGACTCCTGGAATCCCGATCTCCCCAATGCGCAGGACGCGCCGCAAACTCTCAATCCCTCCGATAGCGCCCGAAGCGTGTCGGCTCCCAATTCCGCTCTATCCGCTTTGCTCGGCTCCAAATCCGTGGCGCTGCCGAAAAGCGGCGTCACCTCTTTCCATCCGCTGCAAATCCCCATCATGATTTCGGGGGCCAATCAGCGTGTGATCGAACACCTTTCCGA
>Ga0224529_1001639_pt1 | contig 12772 bp, 11 predicted proteins | sample CBST50metaG_FD_179893 | JGI IMG/M metagenome (GOLD analysis project Ga0224529, IMG submission 179893) | Peat soil microbial communities from Stordalen Mire, Sweden - C.B.S.T50 | ecosystem: Environmental > Terrestrial > Soil > Wetlands > Peat | place: Sweden: Norrbotten County, Stordalen Mire... | reverse complement strand
GGCTTCTCCTACACCCCAAACTACGGAACCTCTGAATAACGCGGGATTATGAGCGCTCGTTTTGCAGATGTGGTTTCATCGTCGCAAGATCAGCGCATAGACTGGATTTCTTCTGTTGGTTTTTCCTGCTGGAGGCCGCCGAAGCCTCCAGCGGACACACTACGCCCCTTGCAGGGCCAGCCGTTGGTTGATCCTGGCCAACCGTTTGCGATTCTTGTAGAGGTTGGCCAGCGCGAAGGCTGCGCACAGCCACTCGTGATTTTTCTTCAAGCCGCGATAGCGCACTTTGGTAAAGCCGAAAACGCGCTTGATGATGCGGAAGGGCCACTCCACCTTGGCCCGCACCCGCGCCTTGGTGTGGTTCTTGCGCTTCTCTTGCTCGTCCACGCCCGCCTTGGTCTTTACACGTCGCGAGGTCATATCTTGGGCATGCGGTGCGGCGGCGTGGATAGCTTCGGTCTGACCTTGATAGCCCGCATCGCCCCACACCTTTTTCTCGCCCCCATGCAGTAACTCCGGCAACATGTGAACGTCAGAAACGCTGGCCGCTGTGGAACAGACCGAATGCACGATCCCTTCCTTCGAATCAACGCCGATGTGCGCCTTCATGCCGAAATACCACTGGTTGCCCTTCTTGGTCTGATGCATCGAGGGATCGCGTTCCTTCTTCTCGTTCTTGGTTGAACTGGGAGCGTGGATGATCGTTGCATCGACGATGGTGCCTGTAGTGATGCGAATGCCGCGGCTGTCGAGATAGTGGTTGACCGTGTCCAGCATCTCGCCGCATAACTCATGCTCTTCGAGAAGGTGGCGGAAGTTCAAGATCGTCGTCTCATCCGGTGCCGGCGCGCGGCCCAGATCGATGCCCACGAAGCGGCGCAGAACGGGCGATTCGTACAGGGCATCTTCAACGCCAGGGTCCGACAACGCAAACCACTGCTGCACGAAATAAACCCGCAGCATGATCTCAAGCCCCACCGGCTTGCGGCCCGTCTCGCCCTTCGAATAGTGCGGTGCAACCAGCGCAAGCAACTCAGACCAAGGCATCACGGCTTCCATCTCGTCCAGAAAATGCTCCCGCCGCGTCTTCTTCCCGTACCGCTGAAACTCTGCTGCCTGTGCCAAGGTTAACTGCTGCATCCGTGATCTGCCTCCACATACAGCTTTACTCACAAGGCATAAGGATCAAAGCGTTTTTCAGAGGCTCCCTACCCGGTCTATACCAACTTCTCGGCCTTCATCCAGGATGCTTGGAAAGTCACGACGCGCCTCAACTTGTCGATGGGGATTCGGTGGGACGTAAATCCCGCGCCGGGTGTATCAAAGGGCCTGATGCCCTATACGGTTGCTGGCCTCAGCGACTATTCCACAATGACGCTCGCGCCTCAGGGAACCCCTCTATGGGATACAGCGTGGTTTAATCTGGCTCCGCGGATTGGCGCGGCCTACATCCTCAATGCAACGCCAGAACGGGAAACGGTCCTCCGCGGTGGCGGTGGCGTTTTCTTCGATACCGGTCAGCAGACCGGGTCGTACGGATTTAACGGCCCAGGATTTTCAGCAATGAACCTGTTTGGCACGGGGTACAGCGTTCCGGCAGCCTTTCCGGTCCCCGTGACGGTGTCGAGTCCCGCAATTGCCCAGCCTCCGACGACTCCCTATGGTGTCGTCTATGCCAATCCGCCTCATTTTCAGTCGCCCTATACCATCCAGTGGAACCTGAGCCTCGAACAGGCTCTGGGTCGATCGCAAACCTTCACCATGTCCTATGTCGGTGCGAACGGCCGAAAACTCCTCGAACTCGCAAGCATCAACGTTTCTCAATTCAATCCACAATTCACGACCCTCTACCTCTTCAAGAATGGCTTGACTTCGAACTACAACGCATTGCAGGTCAAATTTCAAAGGCAGGTTGCACGAGGCCTTCAGGCACTGGCTTCATACACGTGGTCACACTCCCTGGACTACGGTTCCTACAACGCAGTGTATCCCTACCAGTACGGGAACTCCGACTTCGACGTTCGCAGCAATGCCACGGCCGCGATCTCCTATGAGCTGCCGCAACCGCGGTCATCCTCTTCTTGGTTGCGCATTTCGGCAGATGGTTGGGGCCTGGACGGTCGATTCGCGGCCCGGACCGGCTTTCCGGTATTTCTGAACGGAAATACCACTGTGGACCCGGTAACGCGACAGACGTATTACGGGGGCCTCAATCTCATCCCAAACGTTCCTCTCTTTGTCTATGGGCCCGGTTCAACCTATCCGGGAGGAAGACGGATCAATCCTGCAGCATTTTCGCTGCCTCCCAGGGGACAAGCGGGCAACGCGCCGCGTAATTTCATCCGAGGATTCGGAGCGGTCCAGACAGATGTCGCCATACGGAGGTCGTTTCCCATCCACGACTCGCTGACCGTTCAGTTCAGGGCAGAGGCCTTCAATGTCTTCAACCACCCGAACTTTGGTTCGATCAATACAAGCTACGGCAACATCCAGTTCGGAAAGGCGACGCAGACCCTCGCGCAAAGTCTCGGCACGCTGAGCCCTCTTTATCAGCAGGGCGGCCCTCGCTCTCTTCAACTCGCACTCAAACTGATGTTCTGAGCAAACGCCGAATGGCGTCTGGGAAAACACAATGCAATCTGGCTACCAATGTGCCCTAAGCCTGGGCCTTGCCCTCGGGCTGTGTCTGCATTTACCGCTGCTTGGTCAATCCCACTTGGTCACTCCTTGCGACTGCGCAACGGTCAAGTATGTTTCAAGCCTCTCAATCAGCAATGCGGGAGATCGAGTTGCGTACGTCGTTAAGGCTCCCGATCTGGACCATAACCGCAACGATTTTAGTCTCTACATCCGAGACATCGCAGACAGTCGGCGCTCTGCCGGGAGGCTCGTTGCTTCCGGAGTGGACATCTCCAATATCCAATGGATCGACAACGACAATCGAATAGTAATGCTGGTCGCGAGCGGGGGTGTCAAGCACATCGTGATTGTGAATGTCTCGACGGCGCGCGAGGAGACGCCGATCGACGCAGTAGGCGAAGTTGATTCCTTCAGCATGGATGCGAGCGGCACCACAGTGGCCTACAGCGTGCCCGACCCTATGACACAAGATACAAGCGCTCCCGGCTCGACACCGGAAGAGATCGCGAGCGGTTATCGAGTCCGGTATCTCGAGGCTACGACCGGAGGATTTGAAACCAAGTCGCTCTACCTGCGCCGGCGGAACGCCAGCGGGCAGTGGTCAGAGCCAATCCCGATCATCATCGAGAACCCGTTTACACATGCCAGGATTTCGCATCTTGAGTACGCTCGGAATCTCAGCATGTCTCCTGACGGCAAACGGCTGTTTCTGACCTTTATGGCGGACGGCATTCCAGAAGTGTGGAAAGAGAATCCGTGGGTGAAGACCGTGGCTGGAGGGCTTCGCCGATTGGAGACGATGGTCCTTTACGATGTGCAAGGGGGAAACACATCCCTGGCGTTCAAGACAGTCAACTCCTACAGTACGCCGCATTGGTCGCGCGACGGCCACTCCTTCTTCGTCAATGCGCACTCACCTGTTGGAAGTGCATGGGAGGCGGAAGACATCCGAGACAACCGTATCTCGGCCAAAGACGTGAATCTGTTCGAAGTCAACGCCTATTCGGGAGAGATCTCCGAGGTTTTCCGTCATGTCCCGCCTCTCTCCTACCACGATGGGCCGCTCTTCCTGATGGCGGATGGAGATGTTGTTCTCCAGACTGAAGCTGCTTCGATCGTCCGTCTCCATCGCTCCAAGGATGCGTGGCGGGCTATCGAACATATCGATGTCCCAAGGAAGTCGGAGGATTGGTTTCAGTTTCTGGCCTCGAACGGAAAGGAGGTTATGGGGGTTCACGAGACGGTGACAAGTCCGGAGGAGTTGTTTGCCTACGCACCTGGCACGGACAGACTCCGGTTGCTGACCGATCTCAACCCCCAGCTTAAACAGGTCCGATTCGCATCGGTCGAGAGATTGCACTGGACGACACCATCTGGTCTGAACCTCTCTGGCCTGCTCTTCATGCCGCCCGACTACGTTGCTGGCAAGCGCTACCCGTTGGTGATTCAGACGAAGGGAGACTCCGGGTGGTTCACATGCGATTCAGGAGCCAACCACGATCCGTCCTTCGCTCCACAGCCGATCGCTGCCGCCGGCATGATGTATCTGGTTCGTTCCTATGGCAACGACTGGGACTATCAGAACGAGGTGGCGATGCGGCCAAAGGGGTATCCCGGCGGCATTGGAGAGGCTGTTCAAGCGATGGATATCTGGGAAAGTGCGGTTGATATGCTGGACCGCCGAGGCATGATCGACCCAGCCAAAGTGGGCATCATTGGGTTCAGCCGGACGGGTTGGCAAGTTGAATTCGATCTGGCGCACTCTCGCGTCCACTATGCTGCAGCCACGGTAGCCGACAACGTGCAGTACAGCTTGAGCGACTATTGGTTGATCCCATGGGCATCGCTTGACGACGAGCGAATGTACGGGGGGCCGCCTTACGGGGATTCACTGGAAAGTTGGCGAAAGTACTCGATCTCCTTCAACCTCGAGCGCATCCATACGCCACTCTTGATGGAGGAGATGGGGTATGGAACTCATGACGATGTACGCTATACGATTCCCATCGACCTGGCCGTCTGCTACGAAGTTGCAAAAGGTCTCGCTCGTCTCGGAAGACCGGTAGAGATGTACTATTATCCGGATGAAGATCACCAACCGGACCATCCAAAGGCGCGCTTGGCGTCCCTTACTCGCAATCTGGACTGGTACCGATTCTGGCTGCAAGGCTTTGAAGATGACAACCCGTCCAAGAAAGATCAGTACCAGCGCTGGCGGGAACTGAGGAAGTTGTACAAGAACGATATGGAGTCGGAGTCCTCAAAGCCAGGTCATCACATGTGAATCGGCTATCAATTGGTGGATGGGTGGGACAAGTGAATGCGGCCCAGACCATGGAGCTACGATTCTCTCCGCTATGTACTGTCCTGAGAGAAATGCGGTAGACGGACTGTTCCCCGTCTACCGCATTTGATCAGTAGTCCAATTCGTTCAGGTTTCACACGAAGCGCAGCGCTTACTCGTCCGCTTCGTATGCCGCGGTTGTCGAGAGCCTCGGGTGCGGGGCGCTGTCCATGACCGTGGGGTTGCTCTTGATGGCATCGTCAGTGCCGCTCTGAATGGCATCGTTCGCATTCACCGTTGTCAGTACGTTCGGTTTGGTGTACTGCATGACTTACTCCTCTCTGTGTTGCAAATTTCCGCGCTGGCCACGTCAGACTTCGGCGTTGTCCTCGCGGAGCTTGTTTGCCCACAATCAGGTGGGCAGATTTCGAGTGGCGCTCTCCCTGCCTACAGTGATAGGGCGAAGGCTCGCCAGTTGCGCTCTGAGGCCCTTTAGCCACAACTCCATGCTGATCGTTCTGGTGAGATGGCCGGTCCACTGCTTCCGGCCGTCAACCTCCTGGTGAAATTCCTCCAGGAAGATGTTCCGATCGATCAGGTGCTCGTCGGTCAGAAGTGAACCTGTAAACAAGCCCTCAATCTCGCTTCGCGCGTTTCGGAGATTGGCGAGCGGCCCGCGAGATATGAAGGCTTTGCGCTTGCGTTCGAGAACCATTTCAGGGACGATCCCCTTGAGCGCGCGCCTCATAAGAAGGCGCCGGCGCCCGGGCTGAATGAGCTGCTCTCGGGGAATCCTGAGAAGAAAGTCGACCAAGTCACGATCAAGGTACGGATAGCGATATTCGTAGTTACCGAGTAATGGCGGACAAGTGTGTGGGAGATCTTCAACCATGGCCCACCACGCCCGTCCACCTGCGATAGCGCTCGGGAGTGCATGCAGCGCTTCGCGAATCGAAGGCCTTGTCCATTGGACATCGATTCGTTCTCGGAGGAATTCACGGTTCAGCCACGAGGGCGCGGATCGGCCGACCTCGCCCCAAGAGCAATAGAGACAGCTTGTGAATTTTACGGTATTGAAGAGCAAGGGAAAGAGAGCTTGCCGTCTTGCAATACTCCATTTGCCCGCAGCCCGGACCAGCCGGATCATCCTGCCTGAACGTAGATGATTTGCCAACTCAGGCATCGGAGTTGGAACGCCGCCGAGCAATTCGTCTCCGCCGATGCCTGAGAGGATGACGCGGTAGCGCCCTTCGCCGACGCTGTTCTCAAATCTGATCGCGTCATCAAGTGAGGCGCTATCAACTCCGGGATATGGGTATACCCGATCTGTGAGGGTGAGGGGCACGTAACTCAGCGTCTTCGTGGAGCAATCGATGTGGAAACCTCTCCTCTTGCAATGCCTCTCAACAGCCTCGAAATACTCGCGTTCATTCCAATCGGGTTCGCTGTCGTCGTAGTAGGAAACCGTATCGATTGTGCTGACGGGATCAGGCATCGTCCGTGCAATCTCTTCAGCCATGCAAACGATGGACGACGAGTCCATGCCTCCGCTAAGCTCCGCAAGAATCGGCGCGCCGGGTTCAATACGCCTCAGCACGGCCTGACGGAACAGGTGCAAGAAGTGCTCGTCATACTCCCCGTCCGAGGTGTAAGCGACCTCCGAGATCGGTATCGGACGCCAGTGCGGCCGAACCGTTATCCTTCCGTCCTGGATCGCGAGGTAGTGCGCGGGAGGAACTACACGGATTCCCCTGTAGGGCGTCAGGTCACGGGTCTCGATGCGGGCCAGGAATCGAATCACATACTCGCGGTCAATATCCGGAAACGGATGTTCAACGAAGAACCCCTCAAGGTAAGACGACCACCTGGTCTCCCCGGCTTCGGCGCGGTAATAGAGTGGCCGCGATCCCGCGTGGTCCCTTGCCAGGTAAAGTATGCCGTCGCGAGCGGACCACAGCGCGAGAGACCAATCTCCTACAAGGCAGGAGAAGCAATTCTCGCCCCACCTCTCGAATGCCCTGAGCGCAAGGGCAGAGTCTGGAACTTCCGGGTCACTGTCGCCCAGGATTTCTCGAAGGCTCAGATGGTTGTCGAGTCTTCCATCCAATGCAAGGATGTTTCCAGCCGCGTCAACCGCCGGCTTCCGTTCGAGCTTGGAGCGGTCATTCGTATGAAATGCCTGAAATCCCATACCAATTCGACCCTGGACGTGCACGCTAGTTCCATCCATTCCATAGCGAGCCGTGGCTTCACCACACCTTCGTAGCTGTTGTTCGTCAACAATCGCAGCGCGCGGGGCGCAGATGCCAAAGATCACGCTCATAGACCTTCTCCGGAACCAGGAACTCAGCAGCGCTCCAACTCGTGATAGAGATCGCCAACATACGCTCTGTCGTTCATTACCTGTCCATGTAATTCCACCCAGGCATGAGACCTGAATGGAAGAGTTTGGGCGCCGATGACGAGTTCCGCCGGATAGCTGTTCCGGCGTAGCAGGATCACAAGCGCGACGGAGCGTTGCAGGCACAAGACGGCCTTGAACCAGAGCGTGCATGCGATATTCACCGCGTCACAGATGCGCTCGGGCGCATGCCGACTCACACTCGCATCAGGGGAGTGAGTCGGGTCCAAAATCTCCTGCAATGCTCGATCTCGCGAGTGTTGCAGGCACCATTCAGTCCGAATGAGCAAGATAAGAGCCTCAATCACAAGCCGTGTCACAGTGCACCTCCTCGGGAATTGGGATCCCAAGTTCATGGCATAAAAAAGCGATTCTGTTGGTCACCCCATCGATACGAACCGACAGCGGCATGGTGGGGGCGTGGCCACGTTCCCTGCTGTGGTCAAGAAGAATGGGGTACCTTTGTGCGGCGCGTTCCTGTAACCGCGCGGCCATCTTCCGGGCGTGAGCGGGGTTGCATCGGCTGTCCTGATCACCGGACACGAAAAGGACCGCGGGGTAGTTCACGTCTTCCTTGATATGGTGATAGGGCGAGTATGCAAGGAGCGCGCGGAAGTCGTCTGCGTTGTCGGCGGTTCCAAACTCATTTGCCCAGATTCGCGCTCGGTCGAACATGTGATATCGCACCATGTCCAGAAGAGGCGCGATGCATAGCGCAGCCCGGAACAGATCAGGCCTTTGGGTTATCGCCGCGCCGACCAGTATCCCGGAATTCGATCCGCCGAAAATCGCGACCTTTTGAGGGTCGCCTATACCTTTCTCACAGAGCCATTCTGCGGCCCCAATGAAGTCCTCAAACGCAACCTGGCGATTGCGCCCGCGAGCGACTTCGTGCCATTCGGGTCCACGATCTCCGCCACCGCGTATTTCCGGCAGTGCAAAGAGAAAGCCGAGCTCAATCATTATCGATACGAACGGGGAGAATCGGGGCCGCATCGTAGCTCCGAAACCTCCATACGCAGTCATGAGGATAGGGCGGTTGCCAAGACGTAAGGAGTATTCCATCCCCACCAAGGACATCGCGATTTCCGCGCCATCCCGTGAGATGTAGCGCACTTTCTGGACAGTGGGGAGAGTTTCCGGGGCCGGTACCTCGCGCTGATGCACGACAGCGAATTGGCCAGTCAGAGGCCTCCAACAAAAGAGAGACGGTGGTCTAGTGAACGATTCGCAGCGAAGAAAGAGTTCGTCTGCGTCATTCGAATATCCAGGAATAATGCGCCAGCTGTTCTCTTCATCTAACGGCAGTGCGCCAAGGAACCCGCCAGCCAAGGACCAGATCCTCACCGTGCATGCACCACCCGACAGGTAATACACAAAGAGACAGTTTCCGGCAATAGCGTGATCGCCGATCTTCTCCCTGCATGCCGGAACAACGGCACGAAGGGGCAGGCCATCGGCTCTATTCAGTTCAACAATTTCCCCATTTGGAGTTTTCTCGATCGACTCGGCAAATATCCTTCCTTGGTACAGAAAGGGAATGAATGGCGAGGGGTAGTTCACGCCAACGCATGTCCAGATATCGTCCCGATCCTGTTCAGCCACATAGAAATCCACGAACGGGACGCTGCCCTGCGAGTGGCAATAGATGGCTCCGAGCATTTGGCCGTCAGAGATGAGCACGAGCTTGCTCAACTCGACTCGCGGCAGCTTCAGCAATACCAGATCTTTGGTAGCTGCGGTGCCAAACGGGTGGAATCGGATTTCGTGGTCCCTCTCGTGGAGAGCAGGATCTGTCGCTGAATCATGGCAGTAGTAAAATCCGTCTCCGCTCGAGCGGAAGGCGAAGCCACGCGCAAGACCGCGATCCAGATGATCGGGCAGTATGGTTCCTGTATCGACATCGACAATGGATATCGACTTTGAATGTTCTCCACCCTGCTTGATCTCATAGGCCAATAGACTGGCATCCGGAGCGACGCGGTGAATGCCGATCGATTCAAATGGAGCTTCAGCGGAGGGACCAACCAGGCGCCTCTCTTCTCGACCTTTGGAGGTCATCACATAGATGGATGGTTGTTCGTCGCCGGCAACACGCTTGCGATAGAAATAGAGGTCGCGGACTTTTCCGACCTGATCAATCGCTTCTGCGTCCAGAAACGCACGAACATGATCTCTCAAGCTGTCTAGCGAGCCGAACTTCCGAAAATAGTCGACGTATCGATTGTGCTGATCGTCAAGCCACCGATCGGTCGCCGGACAGTCGCGCTCTTCGAGCCAGCGACAGGGATCTTTCACGGCAATGCCGTGAATCGACTCCTCTACACCCACACCCGTCTTCAGTTCGATGGACATAGTGCCTCCTGCGGGTTGGCCTCGGCAGTGATTCGGTCCATGTGGCGCGCAAGGCTTCGCGCATAGCTTTGGACAGCAGGCTCGTCACGTCGAGACGATCGCAGCCAGTCTCCGCGGCCATAGAGGTAAGAAAGAACTGAAACCAGAGGGACAAGTTCGATGGCTCTGCGCACATGATCGGCTGTCAACCGGTCAGTCCATGCCGATCCGTATACGTTTTTGAGAGCGGGAATCCAGTGTTTGGTATTGTCGCTCTTACGGCGTACATGGACGCAGAACTGTTCCATGCTGATGAAGGGGTTTCCCACGTACGCCTCGCACCAGTCGGTGAAAGCACACCGTGCCTCATGGGAGAGAATGCTTCCTGGGCTCAAGTCGCCGTGCATCAGAGAGTCTGGGATTTGAAGATCCTGTAAGGCATTACAGGCGTCGTGGAGGCAGTTACGGATTTCGCGCAGACGCGACGAAGTAAGCGGTGCGACCTTGGTGCTGGTTTGTTGCCGCATCGCACCATCAAGGTACTCAACGATTTCGTCGACTTTCGCGTTCAGCGTTCCGATTCTATGATCCACACAAGGAAGTGCAAGCAATTCCTCCGACCGCGCTACCAGTTTCTGCTGTAGCGTGGCGAGTTCCCGAGCGGCGCACTTGAAGTCATCGAGCGAATCGGAGTTGTTGAGAGACATCCCGAAATCCTCCATGGCCCAGGCATTCCAGTCGGTCCTCATGGCCACGATTGGAGGGAGGTGCTCAGAGCAGTGCCCGGCGAGAAAACGGGTTACGGCAAACTCATGGTCATTTGGGGCTCCCACGCCCTTGATCCAGTACGCGGGCCCGTACTCGGTGCCAAGTCTAATAAGGCAAAATGTTCCACCACCATTCAGATGGCGAATCTCACCGTTGAACACAACCTCATGTTCGTCAACACTCGATTGAATCCATCGTTGTGCCTCATCGATCCATCCAATCTGCGAGAATGCGCCCCTGGTTGCGCCGCCATCCAATAGAATCGTCCCCAGGAAATGGCGTTGACTCTCGTCCAGTGAGACTTCGCCGATCTCGCCAAGTTCTGCAACACAGAACCCTTCAGCCTCGAAATCCCAGGTGTCCGATCGCACTTCAACAACCGCACATGGTGGATTGGAGCCAGCTGCGGCAAGAATGTCGAGGACAACTGCGCTGATCTTCCATTGCTGCTTGATTCGCCTTGTCACCTGATCTGCGGCACGCCTGAAGAGCGGAATGCTGATGACAGGGAGTTCGATCGAACTGGAGCTCCTGATCCCCATCAAGCGCCGTGATCGTGTAAGGATCAGGGCAACGCGGTATTCTGTCTCGTCGATCATCTGGGAATCCTCCATCTGTACGACATCTGGCTATGAAAAATTGACCAAGTGCCTGGACTTCAGTTGCTCCATAAATTCGCGAACATCTTTGGCGACAACCGATTCGTCAGCTCCAGTGTCGTGAGCTAGTTCGGCGACGACGGCATCTTCCTGAAGGCCGCGCTGCAAGCGCTCCCAGATGTAGGCGCCAGTTGCGTCAAGTGTTGTGATGGCATTGCGAGGAACGTCGAGAATCACCGCACCATCGTGGTCAATGATCGAGTGAAGATGAGCTGGTGTGGTAACCATGTTTGTGTCTCCAAAAATGAACTTTGCCCAAGGAGTCGGCAGGGCGAGGATATCCTCACCTCTCAGAGCACACCTGTCGCGCCCAGAGAGTTCAAGCCAAATGATCCAGATGGGAAGAGTGGGGGTTCTCAGATGAGCCGGGAGAGTTTGCCATCTATGTAAATGGCCGCCGGTGTTTCCATGAGCACAAGCACTGTTCGTCCAACCGTGCGGTGAGTCTGACAGTTCTCATCCTCGGATTCAACAGAAACCGGTTCGCAGGAGGCGACAAAATGAAAAGAGCAGAAGTTGCCCCCGGGGCCAAGCAACTCGACGAATGGCAAACTGTCGTCTATCAATCCTGCGAAGTGCGCTCCTTGTCGCTGTGGATCCTTGCGCGCTCCTTGCGACCCCATTCCGATGGGGACTCGTGCATGTGGTTCTTGAAGAACCGGTTGAAATCCTGCACACGGTCATAACCGAGGATCGCCGCAACCACACTGACCTTGGTAGGCGGAAAGATACTCAGCATCCAACGGGAGAAGGTCAAGCGGACCTCGACCTGGTACTGCGCCATGGTCAGCTCGTACTCGCCTGTAAACGTGCGCTCGAGTGTACGCATCTCGACCCCGAGTTCTTTCGCTATGGTCGCCATCCGCAGTTGGACGTTGCCGTGAGAAGCAAGGATGAAGTGATGCACAACTCGGGCGGGGCTCTTCAGAAGAACCGCAGATGAGTCGGCTCCAGGCAAGGCTCTCAGTGCCCGGATCTCGGCAATGACATCTTTCTCGATCGGCGACCATGCGCCGGTTGAGGCGCTTATCACGGCTGTTCCCTCCGGGCAGATGACGAGCGAGTCGGCGATACCGATAAGAGTGAACAATAGCCGTTTCAAGAACTGAGGGAGATTCACCATTGAATCTCCGCACAGTGGATGTACCGATGAAATAAGCGTTTTCCATGAGACGGCTTCTTGCAGACATCAGTTTTCTTCACTTCTGAATGGAGCACGGAATCCGAACCGTGCACTGGCGAGGATGGAACTTCCGCCAGTATAGGCAGGAGACTACGGGACGGTGGGAACGTCAATCGAGGGTTTCGGCTTGTTGCTTATACGAAACAAGAACATTTTGATCATGCTGAATTGTCGAGACGCAGGCTAGAGTTGTGTCATTTCGTCGCAAGGAATCGCGGAGAGGCGACATGCTGGCAGGAAGCGACTTCAGATGGTTGCTCGATCGTCTCGAGCCGATGCGCATGAGAATTGTGCTCGGATTAGTGTGCGTGTCCTCCGCGGGCATTGCCGCGACGATTGATCCATTAATGATGCGCAGTTTGATCGACCGGGCTCTGCCGCAAGGCGACCTGCGATTGGCGATGGAGTTGGCCGGTGGGATCGGCCTTTGCTATTTCGGCAGATCCGCTCTCTATACGATGGGTTCGCTTGTTAATTTCTCCATCGCCCAGCACTGCATCCGC
>Ga0224529_1001637_pt1 | contig 12782 bp, 13 predicted proteins | sample CBST50metaG_FD_179893 | JGI IMG/M metagenome (GOLD analysis project Ga0224529, IMG submission 179893) | Peat soil microbial communities from Stordalen Mire, Sweden - C.B.S.T50 | ecosystem: Environmental > Terrestrial > Soil > Wetlands > Peat | place: Sweden: Norrbotten County, Stordalen Mire... | reverse complement strand
TTTTCAGGGGGCCATTTTGCGGAATACTTTGCGGGCTGCGCTCTTGATTGCCGTGTTGTGCTTCCCAGTGAAGTGTCTGTTCGGGGCCAGTTGCAGCGTGGTGAAACATCACCCGCCCAGCGAAGCAGACAAGGCACTGCTGGCCTCCGATTATGCGCGGGCCGCCGGTCTTTACCAAGCCGAGTTGGCCAGCCATCCGGGCGACGCGGAACTGACTGCCGGGCTGGTTCATTCATTGCTGCATCAGCAGAAGGTGCAAGAGGCCGCGGATCAAGTGAAAGCGGCGCTCGGGGGCGCGCCCAACGCGGCGGCGTTGATTACATTGCGCGGCGAGGTCGAGCTTCGTCAGGGGGCGCCGTGGATCGCCGCTCAAACCGCAGTTGAGGCCGCCAAGCTGGACCCATGCAATCCGCGCATCCACCTGCTGCTCGCTGATCTGGAGCGCATCAGTTCGCTGTACGCTTCAAGCCGCAAACAGCTTGAGGTTGCGCATCAGCTCGATCCCGAGGACCCGGAGATTCGTGCGGAGTGGATGAGCACTCTTCCACTGAAGCAGAGAATCGCCGAAATGGAGGCATACCTGTCCGCTCCAAGAGGAGACGACGAGGAAGATACGCGTCACTTGCGGCAATACCTGGAGAGGCTGAAGAAGTTGGCGGCCGAGCCTCACAAGGCCTGCCACCTAGTCTCTCCGACAGCAGACACTGAGATTCCCTTTGCCAATATCATGCGCGATGCGACGCACAGAGCCGCCTTTGGGCTGAACGTGAAGCTGAATGAACGCAGCGCACGGTTAGAGATCGATACCGGCGCCGACGGGCTGGTGGTGTCTCGTTCTGTTGCCGAACATGCCGGGCTCAAGCCCTTTTCGCAAACGGAGATGAACGGCATCGGCGATGAGGGTTACAAGCCTGGCTATTCCGCCTATGCCGATTCCATCCACATCGGGAACCTCGAGTTTCAGGATTGCTCAGTGCATGTGCTTGATAGCCGGAGCGGTCTGGAAGTAGACGGCCTGATCGGGATGGATGTGTTTTCGCAGTTTCTGGTGACGTTGGATTACCCGATGCGCAAACTGCTGCTTGGCCCGCTGCCGCCGCGGCCGGGAGAAGCGGCCGTTGCCGCGCCCTCGCTGAAAACAAGCGGTGCGGAACGGGACGATTCGGGCGAATCCGAGGAGTCCGCCAAGCCTGCACAGCAGGACAAGCCCGTTGCCAAGGGAATGGAGCCGGGTTTGAAGGCTCCTGCTGCCGAATCCATCGCCACAGCTCCAGCGCAAAATGCTTCCGTTCATAAAACTATCCCTCACGGGCCGTATGACCGCTATATCGCTCCGGAGATGAAGAGTTACACGTCCATCTATCGCATAGGCCATGAGCTGATCCTGCCCGCGGCGATCAATGGCAACACACTCAAGCTATTCATTCTGGACACAGGAGCAATGACCACTATTATTTCTCCGCAGGCTGCCCGGGAGGTTACCAAGGTCCACTCCGATGATCGGTTCCACGTGAAAGGCATCGGCGGAAATGTGGATCATGTTTATTCCGCCGACGAAGTCACCTTCACTTTTGCGCATCTATCCCAGAAGGTACAAGGGGTCATCTCTTTTGACACTTCACACATCTCAAAGAACCTGGGGATGGAGATCTCTGGATTCCTTGGAGCGACCACGCTGGATCGTTTGACTATCCACATCGACTACCGGGATGGGTTGGTGAAGTTCGATTACGATTCCAAGCGTGGTTACCAATTTTGACCCGGCCAGTGTGGGCGGTTCGCACCGTGCTTCGCGGGTATTCCAAACAGGGCACTGCGGGGCGGCGATATACTGGCTCAATGCTGACTTCGTCTGCGTCTTTCCGTCCGTTTCTATCAGCCCTGGCAGTGGCCGGGCTGGTTTGCGTTCTTGCTCAGTCGCCCGCTGCCTACGCGTGGGGCAATGGAGGCCATCGGCTGGTGAACAAGCTGGCGGCGAGCACGCTTCCAGCCGATGTGCCGGCCTTTCTGCGCTCCCCGGAGGCGATTGCCGAGATCGAGTACCTGGGCCCGGAGCCGGACCGCTGGCGTTCGCCCGCCGAGCCGGAACTGGTGGCCGTGCAAGCTCCTGAACACTTCATCGACATGGAATTGGCCGACGCGCTGGGGCCCTTGCCGCACCGCCGCTTCGACTTTGAGGCTAAGGTCTATGCCGCAGGGCAGCGGCCGGAGAAGATCGGCCTCCAGCCCTGGGAGGCGACAGAGGTTTGGGAACGGCTGAAGTGCGCGCTGCGCGAGTACCGCAAGCTCTCCGCCGCCAAGCAGGATACACGCCCCGTGGAGCAGGCAATTCTGTTTTATGCGGGCTGGCTCGGCCACTACGTCGGCGACGGTTCACAGCCGCTGCACATCACCATCCAGTTCAACGGCTGGACGGGTCCGAACCCGAACGGCTACTCGACCGATCACAAGATTCATTGGCAGTTCGAGGGGCCGTTTGTGGACGCCAACCTGCGCGAGCCCGAGGTACGGGCGAAGATGACGCCGCTCAAGACAGTAGACGGCGATATTTTCGATGCTTATGTGGCCTACCTGCGCAACACGAAGACCTATGTGGAAAAGGTCTACCAACTGGAGAAGGCGGGCGGATTTGTGGGTGCGGGAACGGCTGAGTCGCGGGAGTTTACCGCCGAGCGACTGGGAGCCGGAGCAAGCATGCTGCGCGATATGATCTACACCGCATGGTTGGAGAGCGCGAAACCGGTGGTTGATCCGTTCGCGGGGAAATAAGCCAGAATCAGTCGCCCCGTTCGGCTGCCGCGACAGCCGGAATGCGGCGCAGCACCTTGGTCAGTATTGCGGTCATCAACGCCACCGCGGGGATGGCAATCACCAGCCAGGCCAACATCGCCTGGCTGGCGAGGCTGCCCATCTGCGAAAGGATGACCGAAGGGGAGCTGTGTAGCAGGGCTCCGGCGTCGATGGCGTGGCTGGAGCCGAGGCCGCAGAGCCGCCTGCCGAGGCGGACAAAGGGCACAATCAGCGCCAACTGCGCCGGCCACGCCACGTAATTTGCCGCCTGAATGGCAGGCAGGTTGAGCCGCAGGGCGAGCGCCACGACGAAGCATAAAGGCGTGGGGACGCCCACCACGGGGATGCAGCCGATGGCGAATCCGAGGGCAAGCGTGAACGCCAAGCGCCGGGGCGTGATGCCCTGCCGCAGCCAGGTGGCCGCTTTGCGCTTCATCGATGCGATGGGTTTCGTCATCATTATTAGTTTATCGGGACAAAGGGAGCGAAGTAAGCGTTTGTGATCTGAACAAGTCTCTTCTGTGATGCCAAGATTCTCTCAGGGGCTGAACAGGCTGCGGAAAAAGGCTTGGAGTTGATCCGAATTCCCGGAAAACATCGCTCAGGGCCTAAAGGCCGCGTTGATTTTGGGGCACTATCGGCACGACTAAAGTCGTGCCCTGACACAAGCAAGGCCGGGAACGTGGTTTATCAACCCGGGAAGCGCAACAAACCGCGGTGTTTCATTTCGGAGAGAATCTGCTCAATCTTCCAGTCGAGCGCGGCGGTTCCGTCGACGGTGAGGTCGGAGTTGACGGCCGAGGGCCGGACAAAGGCCATGCTGGAAGGCCTGACGGTGGCCTCATACTGTTGGCGAACCAACTCGGGTGTGCGCCCGCGCTGCTCGACGTCGCGCTTGAGCCGCCGCTCGAAGCAAACCTCGTCGGGCGTATCAACATAAACTCGCAACTGGTAAAAGGGCAGCAGTTCAGTGAAATGGAGAGCGAAGATGCCCTCAACCAGCAGAAAGGCGCCGGGGTATACGGTCTCCGTCAGGCCGATTCCCGTGGGGCCAAGGATACGAGTGTAGGTGGAAAAGTCGTAGAGGGGGCGTTCGATGGCTTCCCCTTTGGCCAGCGCCGCCATGTGGGCTGCCAGCAGAGGGATCTCGACCAGCGAGGGATCATCGAAGTTCTCAAGGGCGCGCTCGGCCAGCGGCAGGTGCGAGAGGTCGAGGTAGTAATTGTCCATGTGGAAGTGGACGCCATTGAGCGCACGGGCAAGTTCGCAGGCGAGGGTGGTTTTGCCCGACCCCGAGCAGCCGGCAATTCCCAACACAACGGGAGGAAAGGGGAGGCTCGCACTGCTCCCTCCAGGCACCTGCGGTATGGGGTATCTATCCTCAGCCTGGCTCACGCGATCGGCTCCATCTGTGCCGCGATTCGGGGCATGAGCCGCTGGAGCAGCCGGGCCAACCGGTGCTCGACCATCCGGCCAGTTTCAAAAACCTCCTGGTGGCTGAGCGGCGTTGCGCCCAAGCCGGCGGCGAGGTTGGTCACGCAGGAGAGGCCCAGCACTTCGATTCCCATGTGACGGGCCACAATCGTTTCCGGCACCGTGGACATGCCGACCAAGGTTGCGCCCAGCGTACGGAAGGCGCGAATCTCGGCGGGGGTTTCGTAGCTGGGTCCGCTTACAGCCAGGTAAACTCCCTCGGCGAGCGCGAATCCCTCGTCCTTGGCGGCTTCCTGTGCAAGGGTGCGGAGGGCCACCGAGTAGGCTTCGGTCATATCAAAAAAGCGCAATCCCGCGCCGGAGCGCACGGCAAAGCGCGGCTCGTTTTGCCCTACCAGCGGGTTCCAGCCCATGAGGTTGATGTGGTCACTGAGCGCAACAAGCTGGCCCATGCGGTAGCCCTTTTGAATGCCGCCAGCGGCGTTGGTCAGGACGACCGCCTGGACGCCGAGCGCGCCTAGCACGCGCATGGGGAAGGTGACCTGCTGCGGCGTGTAGCCCTCGTAAAAATGCACCCGGCCCTGCAAGACGACGACCGGGACATCGTTCAATAGCCCGGCGACAATCCGCCCGGAGTGGCCCTCGACGGTGGACTGCGGGAAGTGGGGAATCTGGGCGTAGGGAATGACGACCGGGTCAGTGACCGCGTCCGCCACGGCGCCCAGCCCGGAGCCAAGGACAATTCCAATGTGAGAGCTGAGGGAGCCCAGTTTGCTTTTGAGGAATGCTGCCGCTTCTGAGACTTCGTCGAAGTAGGTCATTGCTTGTGCCCGCCGGTGCGCTTTAAACATTCTACAAGTGCAGAGCGGTGGCGGGACGATCTGGAATGAGAGGATGGAAAGGAAAGCGAGCCGGAGGTGCGTGAAATGGGAATGAAGGAGATTGTGGCGGTGATTTTCGGGCTGGGGCTGGGATGCAATGCGCTGCTGTTTGTGCCGCAGGTTCTGGCGCTATGGCGGAAGAAGAGCGATGAGGGTATTTCGCTGGTCACTTTCGGAGGGTTCAGCGTGTTGCAGGTGGTGGGGATTGTGCATGGACTCTTCCAGCACGATCTCTCACTGATTCTTGGTATGGCGGCAAGTTTGTTGACGTGCGGGTCGGTTACGGCGCTGACGATTGTCTACCGTGTCAGGCGGGTGCGGGTTGCAAATTGAGGTTCGTGGTTTCCCACATCTGGCGCGAAAAAACTGCGCCAGATATGGGGCACCCAGAGTTTGTGGCTAGGAAAGAGTGGAGCGGTGTGGCGGGTTGAGGTTCTTGGTTTCCCACATCTAGCGCGAAAAAGCTGCGCCAGATATGGGGCACCCGGCGGAAGGATGGGGCACCAAGATCTATGGTTGAATCGAGAGTTTCTACCCCAGGAAGATGCCGGCGATGGAGGCTGAGATGAGGTTGGCCATGGTGCCGGCGAACATGGCGCGGAAGCCGAGCTTGGCCAGTTCGTTGCGACGCTCGGGGACCAGGGCGCCGATGCCGCCGATCTGCATGCCGATGGAGCCCAGATTGGCGAAGCCGCAGAGGGCAAAGGTGGCGATGGTGAAGGAACGTGGCATCAGAGTTGCCTTTTGCGCGCCCAGCGAGATGTAGGCGAGCAATTCATTGAGCGCCATACGGGTGCCGAGCAGGTTGCCGATGGCTCCGCAGTCGTGCCAGGGAACGCCGATCAGCCACGCAACAGGAGCAAAGAGAAAGCCGAGAATCTGGCCGAGCGAGCCGGGAACCCAGTGCATATAACCAAGCCCGTGCGTCCAGAGCAGCACGCTGTCAAGAAGGGCAACGAGTGCCAGGAAGCTGATGAGCATGATGCCCACGTTCATGGCCAGCTTGCCGCCGTCGATGGTGCCGCGGGCGATGGCGCCGATGAAGTTTTCATCCTTATGCAGCTCGTCCTGGGGGATGACGACCTTGCCTTCAGTGGCGGGAACTTCAGTTTCCGGAACCAGCATCTTGGAGAGCAGGATGGTGCCGGGCGAGGTCATGATGACGGCGGCGAGCAGATGGCGGGCCTCGACGCCATACGCGATGTAAGCTGCCATGATGCCGCCCGAGACATGAGCCATGCCGCTGGTCATGATGGTCATCAGCTCGCTGCGCGTGGCCTTGGAGAGGAAGGGGCGGATGGTGAGCGGGGCCTCAGTTTGGCCCATGAAGACGGAGGCGGCTACGTTCAGGCTTTCAGCGCCGGAGATGCGCATGGTCATGAGCATGACCCAGGCAAAGCCGCGGATGAGAATCTGCATCACGCCGATGTGGTAGAGCAGCGCGAAAAAGGCGGAGATGAAGATGATGGTGGGCAGAACCTGAAAGGCGAAGATGGCGCCCGAGTTTGGCGGCAACAGATTGCCGAAGGCTCCGGAGTTGGGCAGGCCCAACTGGCCAAAGAGCATCCTGGTACCGGCGAAAGTGCAGGCAAGCATGGCGTTGATCACGCCGCCAGCCCAGGCCATGGCGCGCTGTCCATAATCGAAGCGCAGAACGAGGAAGGCGAAGGTGAGCTGGAGGCCGAGGCCCCAGGCGACGGTGCGCCAGCGAATATGCCTGCGGTCAGTGGAACACAAATAGGCCGTCAGCAGCACAGCCAGAATCCCCAGCACTCCGGTATATCGTTCCAAGAGATTGCTCCTTTAAAACAGCGGACAGTAAACAGCGAACAGCGGACAGTGAATAGCGATTCCTGACAACTGAAAGCTACCTTATAACATCGCGCAGATGAGCTTCAGCGGTTTCGCGGGTGAAGATGCGGCTGACCAGAGGCACTACCTGCGGCGGGGCCGGCGAAAAAGTGATGGCCTGCTTGAGAATCTCCTCAGGCTCGGCGAGAAGCTCGGGATTGGTGGCGTAGAGGGTGGCCAGAGGCTGCCCCTTCTCGATGCGCGCGCCGCGGCGGGCATGGAAGTCGATGCCGGCATGAGGATCGACCGGCTCACCGGCCTTTTCGCGGCCCGCGCCGGTGCGCTGCACGGCCCAGCCGAGGGCGGTGGTGTCCATGGAGGAAATGAAGCCGCTCTGCCAAGCCAAGACCACATGAGTCGCGCCGGGCTTGTGGAAGCCGGGGTCGCTGAAAGCCTTTGTGTTGCCGCCCTGGGCCTCGACCATGGCGAAGAAGGAGCGCAGCGCGGAGCCGTCAGCAAGGGCCGCTTCAGCGCGCGCATAGCCGGCTTCAGGCGTGGCGGCCTGGCCACCGAGGTGGATCATCCATCCAGCCAGGAGGAGCGACAGCTCGCGCAGATCCTCGCTCTGGGATGGACGGTGGCCGCGCAACAGCTCGACCGACTCAACCAATTCAATCCAGTTGCCGGCCGTGCGGCCCAGCGGCTGGCCCATATCCGTAAGGAGGGCCACGGTGCGGGTTCCGGCGGCCTCGGCGGTGGCCACCATCAGGGCGGCGAGGTACTCGGAATCTTCGGATTTGCGCAGGAAGGCGCCGGAGCCGGTTTTTACGTCGAGGACCAGAGCGTCAAGGCCCGCCGCCAGCTTTTTACCGAGGATGGAGGCGCAGATCAGGCCGGGGCACTCGACCGTTGCGGTGCGGTCGCGCAGGGCATAGAGAACGCGGTCGGCGGGGACCAAGGCCGGAGTTTGGCTGACGATGGATGCGCCGCACTTCTCCAGAACCGCCTCGAATTCCTCGAGCGTGAGGGCGGTGCGGAAGCCGGGAATGGCTTCCAGCTTGTCGAGCGTGCCACCGGTGTGGCCCAGAGCGCGTCCGCTGATCATGGGCACAGCCACGCCGCAAGCCGCGGCCAGGGGAGCGACGAGGAAGCTGGTTTTGTCGCCCACGCCGCCGGTGGAGTGCTTATCGACGGCCTGTTTGCCCAGACGGGCGGGCGAGAATTTGTCTCCCGAGTCGCGGGTGGCGATGGTCATGGCGCGGGTTTCGTCGAGCGAGAGACCGCGAATCCATGCGGCCATCAGCCATGCGGCGAGCTGCTCCAGGGGGATGGAACCGGAGGCCGCGCCGGAGACGAGAAAGCCGATTTCGCGGGCGTTCAGCGTGCCGCCGTCGCGCTTCTTGCGGATCAGGTCGATGGTGTGGAGGGGGGGCAGAAGGGGGGTGGAAGCGGAGGTAGACATAACGGATTTAGCCTCGATTAGCTGGTTTTTCAGATTACCACAAGGGGCGGGGCTATGGTTTGGCGACGGTTATGGTTTAAGCCTGCCTTTGGCCGTGACATATTTGAGGTCCGCAGACTCAAAATTCACGAGTACAATTTCTGAATCATGTGGAAACGTCTGGCGATACTCGCAATTGCTATTTTCATGGCAGACTGTGTGTCCGGTCAGGCAAACAAGGCTGCTGACAATAAACAGCAACCAGTAAAGCAGGTCCAATCTCCCGTTGTAATGACTGTCGCTCCAGAGAAACAGAGCAACGGCCAAACAGATAAGGCGAAAACAGAAACCGACCGTCCAAGGTGGTACGCGCAGCCGGAATGGTGGCTGTGTATACTCGGCATCCCAACGCTTTGCTATCTGATTCGTCAGATTCAGGTGATGCAGGCCCAAGCTGGACATATGGAGCGCCAGACCAAGATTCTGGAGGATTCCGTTGCTGCTGCCCAAGCGAGTGCTGACTCATCTAAGGCGCAGATTCAGATGATGTTTGAAAAAGAACGGGCAAGGCTCACGATAACCTTCCCGGACGAATCCGAATCGATGATGGTATGGCCAGACAAGAAAGAGCAGATGGGTAGCTTTCGCATAAACCTGAAAAATGTCGGAGGTACGACAGCGTTTAACATTACCGCGAGCTATGATGCTTTCGCATCCGAATTAGATAGCATCCCGCATTCGGAAGAGCTTTTTCATCTTGTCGTTTCGGCATTCGTCGAGGCTAATTCCTGGGAGCAAACCGGGCCATTGAAGATTGACGGCAGGTTCTCGGGAGATACAGCACCCCAAATCTTCTACGTATATGCGCGCGGTGTCATCACATATAGCGACATTTTCCTAAAACAACCTAATATCACAAAATTTCTCATACGCAGAACGTTTAACCGCACGCGCCCGGGCGAAGCTGTTTCCAATGAGTATTGGGAGTCCGTGGGCGACTCTGGCGAAAACGAGAGCACCTGAGCGAACGACGGATATGTGGAGGAGGTCTGGATTTTCAGCCATGGGAATCGTTGAACCCAACCCGCGGAATCCCGATCCTTCAAGTGGCACGAATCTTTGAGGACTGCTTTTGCTTCGTTCCAACTCGAAGCCGGGTTATGATGATAGGTAGGTCGCCAGGGGGTGCAAAACATATGAAGGAACTCGTCTTTGAAGTGATGCAGGAGGCCGATGGCGGCTACACCGCCGAAGCTCTGGGCGAGAGCATCTTCACCCAGGCCGATAGTTGGGATGAACTGAAGGCCAACGTGCGCGAGGCCGTGCAAGCCTTTTACTTCGATTCCGCCGCCCCGGCCTCCATCCGCCTTCATCTGATTCGCGACGAGGTGCTGGCCGTCGCATGAAACTCCCACGTGATTTGAGCGGAGAAGAGCTGGTCAAGCATCTCTTGCAACGCTGGGATTACGTGAAAATCCATCAGGTTGGCAGCCACATCATCCTGCAAACCCTGCATCCCACGCCCCACCGCATCGCGGTTCCAGAGCATCAGCATCTAAGAATCGGGACTCTGAACGCGATTCTATCGAGCATTGCCGCCCACAAGAACGTCTCCAAAGAAGTGATTCTCAAGGATATTTGATACTCCGCGGCGGATTTGCAGCCATGGTTTGCAATTCTGGGGCCGTTTCGCTATGATTCATAGATGTATCCGGGGGAAATCCCTGGGCTGTCAATAGCACTACGGTTTCTGGGCCTGTTCGATTGCGCTGCCGATTCTGGATGGCGCATCCAGGTTCTCCGCAAAGCGGGGCTTGCAGAAGCGGTGGGAGACGAGGGAAGAATGGCTAAAACAAGCAAAAATATTACGAAGGCGCGCGCGGCTGTGACCAAGCCCGCGTATCCGCTGCCCGAGGCGGTGAGCCTGCTCAAGCAGGTGAAATACGCCAAGTTCGACGAGACTGTCGATCTGACCATGAGACTGGGCGTTGACACGCGCCACGCTGACCAGATGGTCAGAGGAACCGTGGTTCTGCCGCATGGACTGGGCAAGACCAAGACGGTGGCCGTGATTGCCACCGGCGACCGCCAGAAGGAAGCAACGGCGGCTGGCGCTGACTTTGTGGGCGGCGAGGAGATGGTGGAGAAGATCCAGAAGGAAAGCTGGACCGCCTTCGACGCGCTGATCGCCACGCCGGACATGATGAAGGTTGTGGGCCGGCTGGGCAAGATTCTGGGCCCCAAGGGCCTGATGCCGAACCCCAAGACCGGGACCGTGACCATGGACGTGGCCGCGGCGGTGAAAGAGATCAAGGCCGGCAAGGTGGAGTTCCGCGCCGACAAGACCAGCCTGGTGCATGTGCCGGTGGGCAAGTTGAGCTTTGACCCGCAAAAGCTGATCGACAACACTACGACAGTGATTGGGGCGATTGTGCGCGCCAAGCCTTCGGTAGCCAAGGGCAAGTACATCAAGAGCATCACACTGAGCTCGACGATGGGCCCTGGAGTGCCGCTGGATTCAGCGGTTGCGGACGCGGTCGGCAAGCACTAAAAAGCAGGGAATAGGGAACAGGGAATAGGGAACAGCCGGTGCGCCGGCTAGATTCCTTCCCACCCTGGGCTTGAGTTCAAGGAACAGTATTCGAGCATGGAGCGCTGGTGGGGATTCGCGGGCGCGACCGGCTGAGGGAGTAGGACGATGGCGATTTCAAGGGCGAAGAAGACGGAGAAGGTCCAGTTGCTGGCGAAGGAACTGGAGACCTCGACGACGGCGATTGTCGGTACTTTTGCCAAGCTGACGGTAGCCAAGGACTTTGCGCTGCGCAAGGTGATCCGCGAAGCGGGCGGCAAATATCGCGTGGTGAAGAACAAGCTGGCAGCCGTATCCGGCCAGGGCACGCAGGTGGAAGCCGCGTTGAAGGGGCTCAAGGGCGTGAACTCGGTGGCGTTTACCTCGGGCGACCCGGTGGCGCTGGCCAAGGCTTTTGCCAAATGGGCGAGCGATAACGCGGAGTTCCAGTTCAAGCTGGGCATCGTGGACGGCAAGTTGCTGACAGCAGCCGAAGTCAAGGCGCTGGCGACGATGCCGGGCAAGGAAGAGCTGTTCTCGAAGCTGCTGTTCCTGATCAATGCGCCGGCGCAAAGGCTGGCGACGGTGATCAACGCGGCGGGGCACGATCTGGCGGTCGTTTTGGGCCAGGGCGTGGAGAAGGAAAAGTTTGCCGGAGCAGCCTAAGGGCTGCTTTTGGCGCGCTCCCCTGCGGGAGTGGAATTTGGAAGACGGGATTTGGTCGCAGGAGCAGGCGGGAAGGGCGCGGGTCTGGCGCATCGGAAACTTCCAGCATGGGATTGCGGCTGCAAGAAAACAATTCAAACGGTTCTGATTGGAGAAGAAAATGGCGGATCTGGTGCAGTTGGAAGAGCAAATTGTGGCCCTGAGCCTGTTGGACGCGGCTGCTTTGGTAAAGAAGCTGGAAGAGCGGCTTGGCGTTTCAGCAGCGGCTGCGGCTCCGGTTGCGGTTGCGGCGGCGGGCGCGGCGGCTCCGGCAGTTGAGGAGCAGACTGAGTTTGCGGTCATTCTGAAGGATTTCGGCGCGAACAAGATCAGCACCATCAAGGCGGTGCGTGAGGTTACGTCGCTGGGCCTGAAGGAAGCCAAGGATCTGGTCGATGGCGCTCCCAAGGCGATCAAAGAGGGCATTTCCAAGGACGAAGCCGAGACCATCAAGAAGAAGTTTGACGGCGTGGCGACGGTTGAAATCAAGTAGGTTCGTGTCAGGTGGCCCAGCCGTAAGGCTGGGCGGCTTGCAGAGCTGACCGGGACGCGCTACACTAGCCAATGCGCGACTTTCTGGCTTATTTCGTTTTTTCAAGGAATAGGGCGGATTAGGTTGGCGCGTCTTGAGAGTTGTGAATGGGCACGCAAGCGTCCGTTGGCCGGGCAGGGGTCAAGCCCACTGGCGGTTCAGTTTGCGGTGTAGTTAAGTGCCTTAGGGTCAAAGGGATAGGCTGGGTTCCCGTTGACGGTTAGCAGTGGCTGGCGAGCGAGCGGCAGAAGCGAGCTTTGGGATCGGCGAGAGCAGTGCAACAGAATTCGGATGGGGGCACAGGCGATGGGCCGCGCTCGTGAGGCATTGTGCCTTGCGAGCTTTTCGTGTCTCCCTGCTGCGGCAGATGAGCCTTGAAGGCAGATCCGCCGAGTGTGCACCAGAGTTGCCAACAGTTTCAATCATTGCTCTGGCTTCATCGATTGTGCGCAGTTTAGCGCACTTGCCGGATGTGCGGCAATGCCCACGACGCGTTTTTAACTGATCTCTCACTGGACATGCATGGCCCTGGGGAATTCCCTGGTGTATTTGCAGCCGGGCTGCAAATTGTATTTGGGGGTTGCAGGGGGCGGGGACTGGAGATTGCAGAGCGCCAGTCCGTTTTTTCGACTTACTTAC
>Ga0224529_1001635_pt1 | contig 12810 bp, 8 predicted proteins | sample CBST50metaG_FD_179893 | JGI IMG/M metagenome (GOLD analysis project Ga0224529, IMG submission 179893) | Peat soil microbial communities from Stordalen Mire, Sweden - C.B.S.T50 | ecosystem: Environmental > Terrestrial > Soil > Wetlands > Peat | place: Sweden: Norrbotten County, Stordalen Mire... | reverse complement strand
TGGCAAACAGTTCAACGAGGGGCGCAGGAGAATCGATTTCAGACGCGGGCGGAAGGGCGGTCGCGGCCTCGAGTGGCTGACGGATCTCGGCAATGAATCGGTAGCCTTTGCGGGGAAGAGTCTCAATGTAGCGGGGTTGGCGAGGATCATCGCGCAGGGTGGATCGCAACTGGCTGATGGCCTTGTTGATGGCATGTTCGTAGTCAATGAAGGCTACGCCGGGCCAGAGTCCTTTGCTGATCTGTTCGCGGTCCACTGGCCGACCCCGCGCTTCAATGAGCATGGCCAACACCTTGGCGTTCTGGGAGGATAGGCGCACACGGCGACCGCGCAGATGGAGTTCTCCGCTCTCCAAGTCAAACGAGAAGAGCGAAAAATTGACCATTCTGTTGTTGGTCTCATCCAATAGAACTTCCCTTCGCCGCGGCTCAATCGGCTTGAGAGACCTTGGCCCGCCGGGGGCCAGTATCAATCAGTTGAATTATTCTACGCTATGGCTGAGGGGCAAATGTAGAGGGAAAAGACGAAGGATTTGTTCCATCTCCTGGTTAGACGGGTTGCGGTGCGGCGACTTTCAGACGAGAACAACTTTCCGCAATCTATTGAAAAATAGACTATTTGGCAGGGAATATAAATGAAATATGAATTTGGACTCAAAGGGTATTGCTCTGAGGGGCTGGCTGTGACCAAATAGTGTACACACTGCGGTAATGGTTGGTGGGGGCAAGGGATGCTGACCGGCGTTCAGCCCTGATCGAAGCGACTTTAATCGAGGTCGCAGGCTCTTGTCTCCAATCCGCAGCATTCTATTTAAATAGGGGGAAGACCCATGGACTTGGCGTATCCAATGCGTCGCCGGATTGCTGTATTTTTGGCAGCCTGCGCGGTGACAGCAGGACTCACAACCGGGCTGGCCGCCCAGAGCAAAAGCAGTGCGAAGCACAGCAAGGCTCTGATTGTCAGCGAGATTCGCGATTCCGAACGCACCCAGTTGCAGGGCAATATTGCACCGCTGGCCACTGGAATGGTGGATCAAGGACAGGCGTCGAGCGACCTGAAGCTCGACAAGATGATCCTGGTGCTCAAGCGTTCGTCGGATAAGCAGGCCGCGCTCGACCGCCTGGTTACGGCGCAGCAGAATGCAAAGTCCTCAAGCTACCATCGGTGGCTTACCCCCCAAAGCTTTGGCGCGCAGTTTGGCGCTGATGCGGCGGATATTACGACTCTGAGCAATTGGCTGATGAGCTACGGCTTCAGCATCGATCAGGTTCCCCAAAGCCGTGATTTCATCGTCTTCAGTGGTACCAATGCCCAGTTGCAGCAGGCGTTTCAGACTTCAATGCACAATGTTAAAGAGTCGGCCACCGGCAAGGTTCACTATGAAGCGCGCACCGAGCCCACTCTGCCAAACGCACTGGTTTCGGCCGTGGGCGGATTTGCGCGTCTGAGCAACCTCTCCTTCAAACCCATGCATGTGGACTACGGCCTGGTACACATCAATCGCAACACCGGCAAGTTGACGGTTGATCCGAAGGGCTATACCGACAGGTCCGGCAGCAGCATTAAACCGGATATAAACATTACGTTTGGCTCCGGCAACACCTATCATGCGGTTGGCCCTTTTGACTTTGGGACCATTTATAACGTTCAGCCGCTCTGGGATGCTGGAATCGACGGTACCGGGCAGTCTGTAGCTGTGGTGGCCAAGAGCGACATTGATTTGAACGATGTCACTCTGTTCCGCAAGAACTTCAACCTGCCCGACGCAAACGTGGAAGTCGTCTATGCCGGTGCCAAGCCGGGCTATACGAGTTCCGAAGGCGAGGCTCTTCTGGATGCGCAATGGAGCGGCGCGATTGCTCCCAAGGCCAAGGTTTTTGTGGTGACCGCGGATGACACCACCACCACAGACGGACTTTTTCTGGATTTTCTCTATGCCATTGACAACAATTTAGCGCCGGTCTTGAGCGTCAGTTGGGGCTCCTGCGAACTGGGCCTCACCACCTATGGACACTCCTACGTGAGCAGTTTGTGGCAACAGGCATCCGCGCAGGGTATTTCGGTTCTGGTATCGAGCGGCGATGCTGGTTCAGCGGCGTGCGATCAAAACTACACATACGCCGCCTATGGCCTACAGGTCAATGGCATGGCCTCCACAATCTATGACACGGCAGTGGGCGGCACGGATCTGTATGGATCCTATACCGACCCGACTCGTTATTGGGCAACGAACAACAATTCGACGACGTTGCAGTCAGCGCTCTCTTACGTCAGCGAGGCACCGTGGAATGACAGTTGCGGCAACCCTCTCGTCCTCAAAGCGTATCAGAAGAAGGGTTACACAGACGCCACAGTGGAAGCGCTGTGCAATGATTCTGCACTCCAGTCCAAGGTTCTGACCACGGCTGGCGGCGGCGGCGGAAAGAGCAATTGCACTGTAAGTGACAACACGAATTCGTCTAGTTGCAGCGGAGGACATGACAAGCCTGGCTGGCAGTCGGGTGTAACCGGTATACCCGCCGACGGAAAACGGGATCTGCCTGACATTTCCTTCTTCTCGGGCGATGGAGTTTGGGGCAGTTTCTATGTCTATTGTGAATCGAGTGCCAGTTCCACAGGAACTTGCAATCTGGACGATCCCAACGATGTGCAATACATGGCTGCGGGCGGAACATCCTTTGCTGCTCCGGCCCTTGCGGGTGCCGTGGCGTTACTGAACCAGAAGATGGGAACGGCGCAGGGCTTGATCAATCCCTCTCTCTACAAGCTGGCCGCGAAGGAATATTCCACGAGTAATGGTTTGAGCAATTGCGACGGCAGCGCGGGCAACGACGATGCCAGTTGTGTCTTTCACGACGTAACCCTGGGCGGCATTGCCATGCCATGCTACGTGGGATCGACCGATTGCCAGGTGAACGATACAAAGAACGACAGCTATGGCATAACGGAGGGGTGGAGCAGCAACGCCGGATATGATCTGGCCACCGGCATCGGCAGCGCCAATATCGCCAATCTTGTGAATAACTGGAGCAAGGCGGCGAACTACTTCAACGCCTCGACCACTACAATCAGTCCGGCTCAGAGCACCTACGCTTACGGGCAGGATCTTGGCGGCACCATCACCGTTGCCGCGGCTTCAGGCGTTACCGGACAGCCTTCCGGGGACACCTCTGTGATCACCAACGGCTATGGAAACGGTCCTTTCACGTTGAACTCGGGTACGGCAACGTTTTCCGTTATGGGTCTTACACCGGGCACACATAGCATCAAGGCAAGTTATGCGGGCGACACCAGTTTTTCCGCCTCAACTTCTGACGCCACCAGCATCACGATCACCAAGGCTGACACAACCCTGGCACTGACGGGCAGCCGCAACACCGTCAAGTATGGCGAGAGCTTGACGCTGACCGCGCTGGTGAGCAGCAGCAGCGTGGGCAGTGCACAGACCGGTACGCTGGTCTTCACCAATCAGACTACAGGCAAGACTCTGGGAACCGTGGCGGTTACGGCCCTCGATGGGGCCAGCGTCGCCTCCGGGCAAGGCAGCTTGACCGTTGCCGGATCGCAGCTTGCCAGCGGCACGAACCAGTTCGTAGTGAGCTACGCGGGCGACAGCAACTACAACCCACCTGCCGCCGCAACCGTGACGGCCAGCTACACCTCAGCCTTCACTCTGACGACCACCAGCACCGCTCTCAGCGTACCGGCTGATGGCTCGGCCAGTGTGAATCTGGCTCTTGTCAGCAACACGGGAGCGCTCACATCGGGCGTCACCTTCTCTTGCCCCTCGAATCTTCCTTCGGGACTTTCTTGCGTCTTCAGTCCGGCGGTATTGCCGTCTGGCTCCACCACGGCATCCACCACATTGACGGTCTACTCTTCGTCCAAGCTGCTTTCGGCTAGCGCCAACAAACAGGTCAGCAGCAACTCGTTATCACCGTTGGGTGCACCGTTGCTTGCCGCTGGTTGCCTTGGCGCGGGGCTCCTGTTCTTCCGTCGCCGTCGCGCACTGGCGATCTTGGTGCTGGTTGGGGTTGCAGCAGGATTGGGAATCAGCGGTTGCGGCAGCAGCACCCACGTCCTGAAGGCTACTGACACCACGCTCTCGGCCAGTTCATCTTCATTGGCGTTGGGCAACAGCCTCAAGCTAACGGCTGGGGTGACCGCACGGAGTGGCAAAGGAACGCCCACCGGCAGCATCACCTTCTATGAGAGCGGCCAGAAGATCGGTTCCGGGACTCTCAGCGCGGGCGCGGCGAACATGAGCACCAGCAGCCTGAGCGTTGGCAATCATGCGATCACAGCCGTTTACAGCGGCGACACGGAGTACAACGTTTCCAGCTCAGCCGTGGTGAATACAGGCGTGACCTACAGCTATAACCTGACGATCACCGCCCAGGACGGCAATGGCAACAGCAGCGCAGTGACGGTTCCTGTCACGGTGCACTAGCAAAGGGAGGGAATGCGGGGCGATCCGCATTCCTCCGGCAACTTCATGAGGAGAGATCAAGTGATTCAAGGTTCATTTCGCATCTTCATACTAACTTTGCTGTGTGCCGCTCTGTCTGTGACTGCATCCGCGCTTGACAGCGTGAATGTGGAGGCGGGCAACCACAGCACGAAGCGGATGCTCAGCCTGCCCGCGGGCAAGCGCATCAAGAGCGATGCCGTCAAGCCGGCAACCGCGTCCACGACGCACGCGGCAGGCGCAAAGGATCTGAGCCTGCGGGTTATGCCCGCAGATAGCAACACAGTCAACGTCAATCCAACTTCACTTTTTACAGGGCCTTTTGTGCATGATTACAGTGAGGGCGGTTTGTATGGAGATTATAGTATCGGCAGCACGGTACATGGCGACTTTCGCCACCAGAACGTGCAGGATGTGGTGGCCCTTTCGATAGATGGCATTCTCACGTTGATGACCAACGACGGCAAGGGAAACTTCACCAATGCCTACAAAAACCTTTCGCAGACTGCAACCTGGGTGAACATCGACGATGCTTTCGTCATCGATTTGGATGGCGACGGATGGCTCGATGTGCTGGCCTTCGATAGCTACTCAGCAGCTTACGTGGTCTGGTTCAACAAAGGCGATGGTACCTTCAAGGATGCCGTGCGGACTGCGATCCCTTTTCCTGGCGGTATGGCTCCGGGCAATGCCTACATCCGTCCGAATGGCATGGCCGTGGGCGACCTCGACGGCGATGGCAAGCCGGACATCATGCTAGCCTTCAGCGCCAGCGATTACACCGATGGTCTGTATCTGATGTATCTGGCAGGACTCAAAGGCAACGGCGATGGCACGTTTCAGGCAGCAGTCTTCAACAATGCACTCCAATTCTCGGCACAGACTTACATCGGTGGCATCAGCCTTGCGAAGATGAACGGCGGCAGCAATTTGGACGTTGTGGTCAAGTTCCTGCAGGGCGGCTCATACAGCTCGAACGGAACTGAGGGCTACACCGTGGTTCCTGGAAGCGGAGCCATCAAGCCTGGCAAGTGGACCATGCCCACGAATTGGGTTACGGCCTCCACGACGCGCGGCGGCAGTTTTATGGTGCGCGACATTGACGGTGACGGCAAACCGGATGTTCTGTCAGCTCCGGGCACGGCCTACGTCTACCTTTACAAGGGAGACGGCGCGGGCAATCTAGGCGCGGCACAAACGCTCATTACCGCGCCCTCGTATGCCTATGGCATGACGCTCGGAGACTACAACAATGACGGGTATGCGGATGTAGCTTTGTTCAGCGACGGGGCCGTTCGCATCTACAATGGCGCGGCCGACGGCGCTTTTGCCAGCACCTTTAGCCAGGAGTATCCGGGGGGTGATGCCAACACGCACGCCGATACCGCTTTTGACCTGAATGGCGATGGCATTGACGACTTCATCTGGGCCGAACCGCAGTTCAACAATCTGTTCAGCTATCGCAACAACGGCGACGGCACCTTTAACAGCTACACGGCCCTGCGTCCGGCCAATACCTCAACCGATGGGCCGAACAACTCAGAGTCCGGGACCAACTTCCTGGCCCTCGGCAAGGGCGACTTCAATGGCGACGGCCTGACCGACCTGTTGGTGGAGGAAGGTTCGTCGTACATTGATATTGCGCTTAACAACGGCAAGGATGGCTTCAACTTTACGCGTGCGATCGATGCGACTCTGTATAACTCGCTGGGGCTCGAAGTAGTTGAGCCCATCCATCGCGACTTTGACGGCGACGGCTATGACGACGTGGTCTTTATCACCGGCAGCGGTGTAGCCGTTGGGCTGAGTGATGGCAAGGGGGGCTTCAAAAATTTTGTTGCCTCACCTCTTGGCGCAACCCTGACCTGCACGGCTGGAACCGCTTCGGCCGGAGATCTGGATGGCGATGGCAAGCTCGATATCGTGCTGGCTTATGCTGGCGATGCCTCCTGCTATGCCAGCACCACCACGACAACTTCGGGCTACTTCATCCTCAAGGGCGACAGCAAGGGCGGCTTTACCAGCAGCTTTTACCCCGCGGGCAGCGGTGTCTACACGGCCCGTCTTGCCGATCTGAACAGCGATGGCAAGCTCGACATCGTGCTGATGGATTCGGCTGGCATCAACAGCTCAATCGATGTTGTTCCTGGCGATGGCACCATTGCCCCGCCGGTGAGCAATCTCAAAACCCTTTACACCTCATCTATGCGCACGGTCATTGCCGATTTCAACCTGACGGATGTGAATGGCGACAATCTACCAGACCTGACGGTGAGTGAATACAACATGTGGAACTCGTCGGCTTATGACATTAGTCTGCTGGCTGGCAGTGGCAATTTCGCTTTCAAGGATGCCGTCAAAATTCTCGACGGGGATTACGCCACTTCGCTGGACTATGTGGACATGAATCACGATGGCCATTTGGATCTGCTTGCCACCCTGTATCCCTACAGCAAAAAGGTCAACGGTCTGGCCATTCTGCGTGGCAATGGTGATGGCACTTTCCAGACACCAGATATCTATCCAACGCCAATAGACAGCGGTTCTAACTTCGATGAGTTGCTGCTCACCGGCTCCTACCACAAGGCCAGCTCGCACGATATTGCGCTTGGTGGCGGCGACGAGTACGTGCCGAGCGTCATCTTCTACAACGCGGAGAGCACGGCCCTGACGCTGAGCACTAACCGCAACACCGCCAACCTGGGCGACAACGTCTCGCTCTATGCCCAGCTTGGCGACTTTTCCAGTAACAACGCCAGTGGTTCGGTAGTCTTCACCAATAACGGCAGCGAGATCGGTTCTTCCACTATCAGCGGAGAACTGGCATCTTTGACCATCGACACGCTACCAGTAGGCACCAACCAGATTGTGGCCAGCTATGCAGGGGATGGCACACATGCCGCGGTGAAGTCGGACGCCTTGAATATCGTCATTGCACAACCGGCCTCTGACTTCTCACTAAACAGCGGTTCCAGTTCGATCAGCCTGACCGAGGGAGGCTCGGCGCAGGCCACCTTCACCGTGGCGGCCAACGCTGAACTCGCGGGCACCGTGCAGTTTTCGTGCCTCGGGTTGCCTTCCACATTGCAGTGCACTTTCACTCCGTCGAGCATTTCGATTTCGCCTTCGGCGAGTCAGAGTACATCGCTGACGGTGACTGCCGCAAAGCATGTGGCGGAAAACCGCGGCAATGCAGCACTGCCGATCACGACAGTGGCTTTCGCCCTCTGCCTTCCCTTGCTGCTCGGCAAGCGTCGCCGCATGCACTTCCTCTGCCTGCTCCTTTTACCGCTTGGCATGATGGGTATGGTTGCGGGCTGCGGTGGATCGGGCACGAAGGCCGCGCAGACGTATCACTTCACGGTTGTGGCTCAGGCCACCACCACCAGCGCTACGGTCTCACATTCCATCCCAATGCAGGTTGTCGTCAAATAAGTAGTGGAATGTCAGCAGGTAGTCCATCGTATCGAGAGTTGGGATGTACTCAGAGTCTCGGCAGATGCGATGGACTGCCATCCTCGTCCAACTGGCTGGGAGCAGCAGTCGAGACCTTAACCTAGCGGAGGGCCAAAAAACGGCAAAGTAGTTCATCCCTCGGCGGGTCTCGCGATAGCCTGATGCATTGCCCAGATGCGCTTGACCTGGCTAAGGCTGCATCCGGTCAGTTCCGCGGTTTGCTTGGTGGTCTGGCCAGCGGCACGTAGCGCGACAATTCGGTTGTGAACATCAAAGTGCGAAAATGATGCCAATGTGACGAGTTTCTGCACGATAAATCCTACCGACGCCCAATTTTACCTTTTCGATGCGTTGGGCAGAAATAGCCATATATTTCATACTTTTTGCATCTGCGGCTGGTTCGCTTTCTCGGAATGCAGCGCCTGACGAATTCTAAGAGTGGGTTTCTCGATCAGATAATACGAACCCAAGGCGCAAAGAAAGATCAGTAATAAATTGATTGGAAAGTAAAAGATCCAGGCATGGCCGCCGGGAACAGTGAAAATCTGCTGCCACAGGTAGAGGGAATAACTGATGGTTCCCACAAAGACGATCGGCCTGAAGTTGAGAAACCGGGCACCAAGGCCCACTGGCGAGGAGCTAAACTTGGCAACCAACAAGACGATGCAGAGATTGGTGACGATATCGGCGAAGCAGTGACCGATGGGACCGCTGGTGCGCAGAAGGAGTGAATTGGCCAACATTGCGGCGCAGGTGAGCGGCGCAGTGAGAGGCGAGGCGCAGAGAGCGCGAAACCAGGACTGTGCTTGGAGCCATTTTTGGTCGATTGCGAGCAGACAGCCAAAGGCCATTGCTGTGCCCGCGTATTGGAACTGATATTCCAGCCGCCAGAGATCTTCTACGGTTTGTAGAGCGAGGTGATAGCGAAGACCGGCAGAAACAAGGATGAAACCTACGGCGATGTAACGGCAGAGGCGGACTGGGAGGAAAAAGAGCAGAAAAGGCCAGATGAGGTAAAACTGCTCCTCGACTGAGAGTGACCATAGATGACCGACGCGCCATGCGGGGATGGGTCCGTAATTCATCAAGTAAGTGAGGCTGCGGAGATAGTCGAGCCAGGGAATATCGACCAGATGAAAGAGATTTGCGATTGCCAGACAGAGCAAGAGTGTATAAGCCGGGGGAATGATGCGCCATGCGCGACGTGCGTAAAATTTGCCTAACGAAACCCTGCCCGTCTTGATGCGTTCTTCGAGAATGAGGGCGGTGATCAGAAATCCAGATAGCACAAAAAAGACGCGCACCCCGAGATGGGGAAAGTGTTCGAGGATGGCAAGAATGCGCGGGTTGAGAGGAAGCCCACCGGTAGCTGCGAGATGTCCACCAATGACGGCAAATATGGAGATAGCTCTCAAGCCATCGAGCGAGGGGATGCGCTTCATGTAGGCTCCTTTTTTGCGAGTGTCCCAAGTCTCAATTTACCTCACTCGCAGAGAGTTTGGAGATCATCCAGCGTACTTCCGCCGTCATCCTCTCCGCACTCGAACCCCCCGCAGCAGAAACCGCCGCGCAGTAGGACGGGCGTAGACCCCCTATTCGGTGGCCTTGCGACTACGCCTTCAACTGTGCGTTCAAACCAACATTTGATGGAAGACGCAAATCTGCCAATTCCAGTGGCGTCTCAGATCCAAAATTGACTTTTCGCGGTTTTAGTCAAAATAATTTAAGTGTGGCTATCGACCAAGGCCCGGCGTGTCTCGCAATGGGGAAGTTCTGATCCAAAAACGAGACTGTACAACTCAAAACCTCCGTTAAGCCGTTACATCTCGATAGACGCGGACCTCTGATTCAATGGTTTTACCCAGAGCGAGCTTAACTTTGCTGAGATCGTGCAACTGCTGGAGATTCAGCCAGAACTCAGTGCTGTTGCCGAAGAAGCAGGCCAAGCGGAGCGCGATGTCCAGGGTAATAGCGCGATTGCCGCACACGATGTTGCTAATGTGAGTCGCCGGAACGTGGGTGGCCATAGCAAGGGTCTATCCCCGCGTGTGCGGGGGAGCCCCTCTTGAACTGTTGGGTAAGTACAAGAAGCTGGGTCTATCCCCGCGTGTGCGGGGGAGCCGGGTGTGTCCGAGCTTACGAACGATTGGATTGGGGTCTATCCCCGCGTGTGCGGGGGAGCCGTATACGCCTGAGTAAGACAATCGGTGAGTGAGGGTCTATCCCCGCGTGTGCGGGGGAGCCTCTGGATGCCTGATGTGCTGCCAGGGTTGGATGGGTCTATCCCCGCGTGTGCGGGGGAGCCTCGGTGCGCAGTTTCGGGTCAATGCCCTCATTGGGTCTATCCCCGCGTGTGCGGGGGAGCCATTCGATACGCGATTTATAGCATCGCCCCAAACGGTCTATCCCCGCGTGTGCGGGGGAGCCGTCGTAAGTGTCGATGCCGGTCATGATGCCCGGGGTCTATCCCCGCGTGTGCGGGGGAGCCTCTGCCTTCCAAGTTGATGATATTTATGCTAATTGTCAAGGAGCAGGAGGAGTTGGGGTTTTTACGTTGCTTGCTGATAATGGACGCCGAACCAGCAGCATGGCGTCGTGAGAGACAATGTCCTTCGGCGTTTCCCCCAATGTTTTGAGCCCAAGTCCTCCACTGGCGCCGGTATCGGCCCAGGTCATCAGAATCGTGCCACGCGATAGGTTACAGTACCAGTCCTCAAGAACGGCCCAGATGCGCAATCGCACGCCAGCACTCATATGAGGATGAGAATAGACCCCCGGAGAAAGTTCGAGCATGGCCGAGCCAAGGAACCCCCGGTAGCGACCTTCAACATCCCTGGTGATGACGACAACCATGGGCATCAGTTCGCCTTCTCCTCAGAGGATGCCTTGGGTCGCTCCTCCAGATGGAGCAGGATCTTGATTTTGTCGATCATGTTGGGAATGACTGCCTTTTGCCGAAAAACTTTGGCGGCATGGCGGCGCACCATTCTTTCCAATGGTTGGGAGGTCTGCATGGACTCTTTGGCTGCACCGAAGGCAATTTCCAACAGAATGTCATGCCGGTAGAGATCGGCAATGTCCAGCACAAAGGCCTGCCCGGAGTCCTCATGGACAAAGCCGAGTTGGGGAATGGCCGCCAAGGACGCCACGGCAACAGAAGCTGCAGCGGTCATAGCCGAACCAGCATGGTTGATTGCCTGGTTGGGAATATCGCTGGCATCCGGTGCATCTCGATCGTAGTGGCGCCCGTTCCAGGGCAGACCGAAACGCTTCGCGGCGAGTTGATAGCTGGCTTTGATGTGTGCGCCTTCTTGTCCGCGAAGGACTTCAATATCCCGTGTGAGGACAAACTCCCCAAAGCGGATGGCATACATGGCGCGGGCTACCCCCATGCGGGTTTTGGGATCAGCCCATAGCGCCACCTGGGCTCGTGCTGCTGCCGAGCTATCGGGCATAAGCGGAGGGGCCGTATAGAAGCGTACGGCTCCCTCGCCGATAGCGGCCAGCGCGCAGCCATGACGCGCCAACAGTCGCAAAGCATCGTGGGTTACGCTCGATCCTGGTCCCAACAACACAATAGAGACCGCTTGATGCGGAATCTGATAGTCGCCTGCCGCCAGTTCTCCGCCCCCTGCCGTGATAAAGCGCAGACAGCCATCTTCGACTTCGAGCCGGCCGCGATCCAGCCACACCAGTCCGTGCCGATCCGCATGGGGGATACGAGCTTTGTCCAGTCCCAGGCGTCCTGTCAGCATCAGAGACTCCTCGCAGGACGGAGCAGCAGCATGCCATAGCCATAAGCTTTGTGGCGTCCTATCCCACCGGCCAACAGTTTCTGGAAGTTCTCTGGATGATCGATGATCAGATCGCCTTGCAAGATGGCGCTTGGCCCTTCAATCGACGATCCCGTTCGAGCGGCACGATCCCGTTCGAAGCGAGTGAGTCGAATACCCGGAGCCAGAGTGGCGGAATCTGCAAGTTTCTGCGCCAACCAATCGGTGTAGACGGCTTCTCTGGTTCGTCCAGCCTGAAGCATCGTTTCCTGGGATGCTGAATCCGAGGGAAACTGCCGCAACGCTTCGATCAGAAACGCATCCAGTTCCGCGCCTTTTGCGAAGGCCCCGCCAGAATACGGCAAGAGCTTGAGCAAGCGACTCACTGGACGGACGCGGATTTCAAATCCTATGCGCCGCCCTGCAATCCAGTTCTCCGGCATGGTCTTGGTCGCGAGTCCTTGCAAATCGAAAACTGCCTGCGCCTCCGGCATCGCACAGGCTTGGGCAACTTCAAGTAATTGAACCTGATTGGAACGGCTATAGGCATAGACGTGGCCCTGCTTGGCCTGCGGTGCAACGAAGAGGCGAAATGGGTGCAGCACCCGCTGGCCAAATGACTCTGTCAGCAGGTGATGCAAGGCGCGGCCTTCATCCAACCCCACATCGCGCTCCTGCCCCTTGGCGCTGCGACGCACAGACCAGCCCAGATTGCGATCAGCGGCCCAGCGCCCCAACGCGGGAATCGAGAGAGGAAGGCGAACAAAATACAGTGGACTCATGCGGTCGCTTCTCCTGCCAAAACGGTTCCTTCCACCACCATGCGTGAGCCACCATGAAGTCCCATCTTCCAGTTACGAAGATCTTCCAGAGCCACGACACGGTGTACAAACTCACCGTCTACCGGTCCCTCTTGGACAGGCCACAGAGCACGCAGTTTACGGCTCGTTTTTTCGAGAGACGTGACGCGCTCCAGAGCTTGATAGGCTGACGCTGCTACGACTTCCCCAGCAAGAATCGGCAGAGACGGCAGACAAGGCTTGCGCCCAAGAAACAGTGGACGTGCCGGACGCTGCAACGCAGAGGAAATAGCATCGAGGTCAGGCGCTTCGT
>Ga0224529_1001632_pt1 | contig 12818 bp, 14 predicted proteins | sample CBST50metaG_FD_179893 | JGI IMG/M metagenome (GOLD analysis project Ga0224529, IMG submission 179893) | Peat soil microbial communities from Stordalen Mire, Sweden - C.B.S.T50 | ecosystem: Environmental > Terrestrial > Soil > Wetlands > Peat | place: Sweden: Norrbotten County, Stordalen Mire... | reverse complement strand
AGAATAATTACGACATCGCCATCGCGCGCTACGATCTCGACATCGCCGATACCGATATTTTGCGCGCCAATGCCGGGCAAACGCCGCTGGGCGTGCCCACCAGCGTTGTGGCCAACACCTTGACCGGCGCTTCTTCCACCAGCAGCTCGGGCGGCGGTCCGGGCGGCACTTCCGGCGGTTCGGGCGGCGCGGGTTCTGGCAGTTCGGGCCTGACGCTGACAACCGGCGGCGCGGGACCGGCGCCCGAGAACCTCGACCCCTCGGTTACGGGAACGATTCAACAGGAACGAAGCAGATCCCAGCAAACCAGCGTTTTCAGCCCTGCCTCCTCCACCAATACAGGGGAATACAACTTTACCTACAACCAGGGTTTTGTCCCTGGAACCGCTCTGGCGATTTCTTGGAATAACAGCCGCACAACCTCCAGCAATACGCTGGCTAGCTATACGCCGGAGTATTCCTCTTCGTTTAAAGCCACCGTGACCCAGCATCTGTTGCAAGGGGCCGGAATCTGGGTCAACAAGCGCTTTATCTATCAGACGCAGAACAACCGCCGCATCACCGACTCCTCCTTCCGCCAGCAGATTCTCTACACGGTCAACCAGGTGGAGACGATCTATTGGGGACTGGTGCAGGCCTATGAGGACGTGCAGGCCAAGGAGCACGCGCTCGACCAGAGCGATCAATTGTTGGCCGACAACAAAAAGCAGTTGGAAGTAGGCTCGATGGCGCCGCTTGACGTGGTCAATGCCGAATCGACCGTGGCTACCGACCAGCAGTCGCTGATCAGCGCCAAGAGCGCGTTGAACTACCAGCAACAGATCATCAAGCAGGCCATCGCCCGCAACCTGAACGACGCGACGCTCTCTTCGGCCCCGGTTATTCCCACCGACCGGATCAGTCTGGAGTCGCTCGCCGAAGAAAGTCAGCCGGTCGAAGCGCTCGTGCAGGAGGCCTTTCAGCAGCGGCCCGAGTTGGAGCAGGCGATTCTCACCTTGCGCAACGACGAGATCACGCTCAAGGGCGCGCGCAACGCGCTCTTGCCCACGCTGGATGTTTACGGATTTTACGGCTCCAGCATTGTCGGCGGCACCGTCAATAAAAACTGCAATTTCGATGGCGTTACCTGCACCGTTTCGGGCAATACCGCGCCGGGCAATTACGGCGGCGTGCTTTCCGATCTGGTAAACAGCACAGCTCCCGACAAGGGCATCGGTTTCAGCCTCACCGTTCCGATCCGCAACCGCGAAGCGCAATCCACCCAGGCCCGTTCGTTGATGGAGTACCGTCAGGCCGAGTTGCGGTTGGCGCAGCTTTATACGCAAATCCGCATGCAGGTCGTCAACGCCATGTACGCGCTGAACAACGACCGCGCCCAGGTGCGCGCCGCCGAGGCTACGCGAGCTTACAACCTGCAAAGCCTGGAGGCGGAAAAAACCAAGCTGCGGCTGGGCGCTTCAACTACGGCCACGGTCTTGCAACAGCAGCGCAACTTCGCCACGGCGGAAGATAGCCTCATCAGCGCTCACGCCGCCTATGCCAAAGATCGCGCGGGCCTCTACCAGACCCTCGCCTCGACCCTGCAGCACTACGGCATCAATTTGCTGGAAGCAGCTTCGGGCAATGTCAGCGCGGTTCCGATAGTTCCCGGCATTACGCCGGTCAAGACGAGCAAAGAACCGGAGACCGCCGCGCCCCTGGCGTCGCCCGCCCAATAGCCGTATCGCAACTACGCACAGCCAAAAAGGCCCGGCAACCGCCGGGCCTTTTTGGCTGTGTAGCGAGCTAGAGCAAATCTCTTGTAGGTGTCGAGTGGCTTTGAAGGGGCACGGCTTCAGCCATGCCGTAAAGAAGCCCATAAATCGTGGGCTTTAGCCCCTGAGGAAAAAATTTTCCCCTCTATACCATCAGGCAATTTGCTCTAGCGTACGGCAACACGGTCGAGCAGATCGAAAAACTCTGGAAAGCTGATCGCCGCCGAACCGGCATCGTGAATGACGCTTTCGCTCGTGGCGCGCAGCGCGGCCACGCTGAAGGCCATGGCGATGCGATGGTCGCCGCCCGAGTCGATCTCGGCGCCGTGCAGCCTTTGGCCGCCGGCCACATCGAGACCGTCCTCGAATTCCGTAACCTCTGCACCCATGGCGCGAAGGTTTTTCGCCACCAGCGCGATGCGGTCGGATTCCTTGACGCGCAACTCGCGCGCTCCGCGAATGCGCATGCCGCCGCGCGAGAAGGGCGCAATGGCCGCCAGCACCGGCAACTCGTCGATCAGTTGCGCCGCCAGCAGGCCGTCGATTTTCGTCTCTCCGAGCCCTTCGGCGGGAGCTGAAATTTGCACCGTGCCGGCCAGTTCGGCATGTTTTTCTTCGAGATTCAGAACCGATATTTGCGCGCCCAGCGCGGTCAGCGCGTCTAGCAGCGAGGCGCGCGTTGGGTTCAAGCCGACAAAGTCCAAAACCAGATTCGAGCCGGGAAAAATCGCCGCGGCGCAAAGAAAAAATGCCGCCGAAGAAAGATCGCCCGGAACCGCGGCGTCGATGGCATGCAGCAATTGCGGGCCGGCGATGGAAATCGCGTTGGCCTCGCGCGTAAGCGTGGCGCCAAAGGCGCGCAGCGCCAGTTCGCTATGGTCGCGCGTGCGCAGCGATTCGCGCACAACAGACAGCCCCGAGGTTTGCAGCGCGGCAAAAAGAATCGAGCTTTTTACCTGCGCGCTGGGAACCGGCATCGTATAGTCGATCGGCTTCAGCGGTGCGCCGTCGATCGTGAGCGGCGCGTGGCCTTCGGTGAGCGCAATGCGCGCGCCCATTGCCTCCAACGGCTTGCGTACGCGTTCCATCGGCCGGCGGGAAAGCGATGCGTCGCCCACAAGTGTGAAGCGGCCCGTCTGCGGCGCCAGCAACCCGGAAATCATGCGCATCGTCGAGCCGGAGTTGCCGCAATCGAGCGGCTGGCTCGGTGGTGCCACGCGGCCGGCCACGCCGGTAATTTCCACGGCCTCGGGACCGGTGCGAACGACCTTGGCGCCGAGCGCCTCCATGCACGCCAGGCTCGATGCGCAATCGGCACCGGTCGAAAAGTTGCTTATGCGCGAGATCCCTTCGGCCAGTCCGCCCAACAGCGCGTAGCGGTGGCTGATCGATTTGTCTCCGGGCAGACGCAAACTGCCTGCGATATTGCAGGCTGGGCGAATGAGGCGATCCTGTATGGCTGCGGTCAAGCGAACTCCGGTAGAAGTGCGATTGACTCCAGTCTATCGAATCAGGCGCATCCTAGCTCGGTGACGCCGCATCGGCAATCGGTTCCAGATGCGCTGTAAAGTGGCGCATGAAGACATCCTCGTGAGTCAAACGCAGGCCACGAATGCTCTCGCGTTTCTTCCAAACCTCCGCAAGCACTTCAACAACGTAGTCGAAGTGGCTTTGAGTATAGACGCGGCGCGGAATCGCGAAACGGACGAGGTCAACCTTCGCGGCCGAAGAAAACATCAACGTGCCGATCTCCGAGGTGCGAACGCCGCCTTCCAAATAGATTTCGCAAGCCAGCGCGGCGCCGGGATACTGCGGCGGAGGAATATGGGGCAAAAAAGCGCGCGCGTCCAGATAGACGGCGTGTCCGCCGGCGGGCTGCTGAACGGGAAGCCCGGCCTCGGCCAGATGGCGGCAAAGGTAATCAACCGAACTGATGCGGTAGCGCAGATACTCTTCGTCGATGGCTTCATGAATGCCGATGGCGATCGCCTCCAGATCGCGCGCCGCCAGATCGCCGTAGGTCGAATACCCCTCGGTAAGAATCAGCAGATCTTTCTCCTGCTGCGCGAGCCGGTCGTCGTTGGTGCTGAGAAAGCCTCCGATATTCGACAGGCCGTCTTTTTTCGCCGACATCGTACAGCCGTCGCCCAGACGGAAGAGCTCCAGCGCGATCTCCCGCGGTGTCTTCTGTTCGTAGCCCGGCTCGCGCGTCTTAATGAACCAGGCGTTTTCGGCAAAGCGACAGGCGTCAAAGTAGAGAGGAATATTGTGTCGCCGGCAGACGGCATTCACCTGGCGAACATTTTCCATCGAAACCGGCTGGCCGCCAACGGGGCAGTTGGTTATCGTGAGCATCACCAGTGGAATCCGCCGTGGGCCGACGCGCTCGATGATCTTTTCGAGCAAGGGAACGTCCATATTGCCGTTGAAGGGATGCTGCGCATTCAACTGCGTGCCCTCGACGATCGGCAGGTCCATCGCCTCGGCGCCAAAAAATTCGATATTGGCGCGCGTGGTGTCGTAATGGCTGTTGCTGGGGATGATATCGCCCCGCTTGCACATGGTGCCGAAGAGAATGCGCTCGGCGGCGCGCCCCTGGTGGGTGGGAATCACATGCTTGTAGCCGAAGATCTCCTGCACCGAATCGCGGAAGCGGTCGAAGCTGCTGCTGCCGGTGTAGCTTTCGTCGCCCATCATCACGGCGGCCCACTGATGGGTAGACATGGCGTTGATACCGGAGTCGGTCAGCAGGTCGATCAGAACATCTTCCGCCGGCAGCAGAAACAGGTTGTAGTAAGCGGCCTGGAGGAACTCCTCGCGCTGCTCGCGCGTGCTCCAGTGGATCGGCTCAACGGTTTTAATTCGGAATGGCTCGATGATGGTTCGGGGGATCATGAGTCTCCTTTCGCGGTTTTAGGCTACTCGCAAACGCGGAGGACGATGATGGTTTCGTCGTCGAAGCGCTCGTGGTTGTCCTGAAAGCGGGCTACATCGGCAAGAATGGAATCGGCGATCTCGGCGGGAGGCAGGTCGCGGCTGGCGCAGAGCAGTTGGGAAAGGCGATCGGGGCCGTACATCTCTTCTTTTTCGTCCTCGGCATCCAAAATGCCGTCGGAGACAAAAACAACCAGATCGCCTGGCTTGGCCTCAACCGTGTGTTCGTCGTAGACGGCCTCGGGAAACATGCCCAGCGGAAAACCTTCGGCGCGAAGAATCTCGCATTGGCCCTCGTGACAAATAAACGGTTGCACCGCGCCGGAGTTGGCGATGCGCAGCTTCCGGCTTTGGTCCTCCCAAAGCGCAAAGAGCATCGTCACGTACTGCGATTCCAGCTTCCGCTCCTGGATGGCGTCATTCAGCAGGCCAAGCATCTCGGCCGGCGCGGGTTGCTGCACGGCGGCGGCGCGCATGATGCCGCTCACCAGCGCCGCGAACAGCGCCGCCGGCGCCGCCTTGCCGCTCACGTCTCCCAGCACGATCGCCGTACGGTCGGGGCCGTAATCCAAAAAGTCGTAAAGGTCGCCGCCGATCGTGCGCGCCGGCAAAAAACGTACGGCCAGTTCGGCGTGGCCCAGCGTAGGCGTTTCGGCGGGCAGCAGCCGCAGTTGCACCTCGCGGGCCGTGGTAATGTCGCGCTCCATCTGCCGTTCCTGCATGTGCACGGTCTGGTAGAGGCGCGCGTTTTCTATCGCGATGGCGATCTGCGCGGCCAGCGTGGTCAACATGCGCTCGTGCCGCTCGTTAAAGAATCCCACGCGCGTGTGTTCCAAATCCAGCACGCCGATAACGCGTCCCTTGTAAAACAGCGGCACAATCAGCTCCGAGCGCGTTTCGGCATTGGTCGCGACGTAGCGCGCGTCCTTGCCCACATCGGGAACGTTGATCGGCCGCCACTCGCGCACCGCCGCGCCGGCCAATCCGCTGCTGATGGGGATGCGGCGCGCCGGCGCATGCGCCGAGCCAAAGCGCCACGCATAACGCGTCACCAGCGTTTCCCCCTTCTCGTCAAGCAGCAGGATCGAAAACATCTGGTAGTCGATCAGCCGGCGCAATAGCTGGCCGATGCGCTCCAGCAGCAGGTTGGGTTCCAGAATCGAGGCCAGCTCGACGGCGATCTCGTTCAGCACTTCGAGCGTCTGCGCCTGGCGCGAAACGCGATTGTACAGCCGCGCGTTCACAATCGACTGCGCAATGCGCGAGGCCGTCAGCGTGAGTACGTGCAGATGCTCGGCCCGGAAGAAATTCTTCTTGATGCTTTCCAGATCCATCACGCCGATCAGCCGGTTTTTGGCGATCAGCGGAACCGCCAGCTCGGAGCGAGCCTCGGGATGAACGGCGACGTAATCGCAGGAGTTGGAAACGTCGTTCAGCAGAATCGGCTGGCGCGTTTGCGCCACCTGGCCCACGATCCCCTGGCCGCGCGGAATATGCAGCCGCTCGGCCTGCGGTGAGTGGCCGATCTGAAAGCGCACTCGCAGCTCGTGCGTGTGGTCATTCAAAAGCAGAATGGCGAATACATCGTAAGGAATGACGGTGCGAACCAGCTCGGCGGTGCGCCCCAGCAGCGTTTGCAGATCCAGCGTGGTGTTCAGCGCGTCGGTCAAGCGCATCAGATAGGCCAAATCCGCCGGTTCGATGCGGGCGTTGACCGGATCGAGGATGGTTGCCGTGGCGGGGCGGTAGTCACCCTCGAACTCGTGCGGCTGCGGCGATGAAGAGGCGGAAGACATAGGGATCGAAAGGAATCATAACGCAAAGCGAAGGAACAGGGAACAGGGATCGGGGATCAGAGATTTGTGTGTGTCCTAGTATGGGGCGGGCGCAAAGGAATAGATCGAATTTGGGTCGCGTCGTCTGTTCCCTAATCCCTAGGGCGTATCGACATATACACTTTTCCGACGGATTGTTTTCTGTTGAAGTGGAGGTATGTCGGTTAGCCGTTATGAATTGAGTGATTTGCAATGGGAGCAGATCAGGGATTTTCTTCCTGGGCGCAAGGAATCTGTCGGCCGTACCGCAGCCGATAACCGTTTATTTGTGAACGGGGTGCTGTGGGTTTTGCGTTCGGGCGCGCGCTGGCACGACCTGCCGGAGCGATACGGCAAGTACAAAAGCGTGCATAAGCGCTTTGTGCGCTGGGCCCACTCCGGCGTCTGGGAGCGGGTCTTTCGCGCGCTGGTGCGCGACAAGAAGAACCAGTATCTGATGCTGGATTCGACCATCGTTCGGGCGCACCAGCAGGCGGCCACGGGCCGCAAAAAAGGGGCTCCGACAAGGCTTTGGGGCGTTCCCGAGGAGGTCTGACGACCAAGATTCATCTGCTCACCGATGAACTGGGCCTGCCCTTGGACTTTCTGATCACCGGCGGCCAGGTGAATGACTGCACCAAGGCCATCGAGTTACTGGGCCAGCACAAGGCAGAGGCTGTGCTCGCCGACAAGGGCTACGATGCTGACACCATCGCCGAGCACGTTGAAGCCATGGGAGCCAAAGCCGTGATCCCTCCCAAACGGAATCGCAAAGTACAACGCGAGTACGACAAAGACCTCTACAAACAACGCAATCGCATCGAACGCTGCTTCAGCAAACTCAAGTGCTTCCGCAGATTCGCCACCCGATACGAAAAATCAAAAGCCTGCTTCAAAGCCTTCGTCGCTCTCGCCTGCGCTTGGTTGCACCTGAAACTATATGTCGATACGGCCTAGAACACAGCGCGGCGCGGGCTTCGGCCCATCGCGATTCCTGATTTCCGCTTTTACTGCTATACTGAAGATTCGGCAGGCCGATGGTGTGTGCTTCAGGGTACGTCCCGAGTGCTGGACCGGCGCCGCAAATCACGAAGACGAATCTGGAGTAGAACCATGGCACAAATTTGCGAAGTCTGCGGCAAAGGCCCGCGCTACGGCAACAACGTTTCGCACGCGCACAACATCACGCGCCGGCGTTGGGATGTAAACCTGCAATTGGTACATGCGGTAGTCAACGGCATTTCCAAGCGTATCCGCGTTTGCACAAGCTGCATCAAAGACGGCAAGGTCGCCAAAGCCTAGCTGATTTAAGCTCAGAAAAATCTCGATCCAAGCCCCGTCCCGCGCGGACGGGGTTTTGTTGTGCGCGAAATCCGACCTTGTGGCACGCTTATCGGCTCCGCCCGTTTATTTTTGCCGGCCGGTGAAGCCGAGCGCGGCCGAGTTGATGCAATAGCGCAGGCCGGTAGGTTCGGGACCGTCGGGAAAAACGTGTCCCAGATGGCCGCCGCAGCGGGCGCAGAGAATTTCGACGCGCCGCATTCCATGGCTCAAATCCTCATGCTCCTCGACGGCTTCAGACTCGGCAGGCAGCATAAAACTGGGCCAGCCGCAGCCGGAATCGAATTTAGCCTCGCTTGAAAACAGCCGCGCGCCGCAGCCGGCGCAGTGGTAGCTGCCGGTCTCATGATTTTCAACCAGCACGCCGGTAAAGGGCCGCTCGGTTCCCTTCCCTCGCAGCACGCTATACTGCTCGGCGGTAAGCTGTGCACGCCACTCGGCATCGGTGCGAAGAACTTTCTGGCTCAAATCGACCTCCAGAACAGCAAAAAATTCCTGCTATAGAGATGGATGCGAGCCGAGCGCATTGCGGCGCGGAATTTGTTGAGAGCCGCCGGCGGTTTCGCGCGGCTCTATTCGCCGCCACGCTCAAAGGCCTGGCTGGCGGCGGCAATGGTCTCGGCAACCTCGGCTTCGCCGTGCGCCGTAGACAAAAAAGCCGCCTCGAATTGCGAGGGTGGCAGCCAGACGCCCCGGTCGAGCATGACGCGGTGGAAGCGGCCGAAGGCGGCCGTATCCGACTTTGCCGCATCGGCATAGTTTGTGACCGGGCCGGGCGAAAAAAACCAGGTCCACATGGAGCCCACGCGGTTTGCGGTGAGCGGCTTTCCGGCGCGGGCGGCCTCGCGGGCCACGCCTTCGACAAGTGCTTTGGCCGTGGCTTCAAGTTGGGGATAGACCTCGGCTGCGTGCTGTTGCAAATAGCCGACAGTCGCGTTTCCGGCGGCCATCGCCAGCGGATTGCCGCTGAGCGTGCCAGCCTGATAGACGGGACCGAGCGGGGTGAGCAGATCCATAAAGCAGCGTTTGCCGCCAAAAAGCCCCACCGGCAGCCCGCCGCCAACAATTTTGCCCAACGTAACCAGATCGGGTTCGAGAGAGTAAAGCTGGCAGGCGCCGCCCAAAGCGATGCGGAAGCCGGTCATCACCTCGTCGACAATCAGGAGCGCTCCGTGGCGCTCGGTGATTTTGCGCAGGCCGGCCAGGTAGCCGGGAGCAGGCAAAATGCAGCCGGAGTTGCCGACGACGGGCTCGACGATGACGGCGGCGATCGCATGTGAGTGCGCGGCAAAAGCGCTCTCGACCGCGACAAGATCGTTATAAGGCAATGCGAGCGTCAGCCGCGCGATTTCTTCAGGCACGCCGGCCGAGCCGGGAATGCCGAAGGTGGCCGCGCCCGAGCCGGCCTTGACCAGCAATCCGTCGGCGTGGCCGTGGTAGCAGCCCTCGAATTTGACGATGATTTTGCGGCCGGTGGCAGCGCGCGCCAACCGTATGGCCGACATGGTCGCCTCGGTGCCAGAGCTGACGAAGCGCATTTTTTCGATAACCGGAAAACAGGCCGCGACCCGCTCGGCGAGTTCCGACTCGGCGGCGGTAGAGGCGCCAAAGCTGGACGAGTCGCGCGCCGCGCGCACAATGGCCTCCACCACGGCCGGAAAGGCGTGGCCCAGAATCATCGGTCCCCAGGAGCCGAAGTAGTCGATGTAGCGGTTGCCATCGGCGTCATAAAGATAAGCGCCCGAGGCGCGCTCGACAAAGGGCGGCGCGGCGCCGACTGCGGTAAAAGCGCGCACCGGCGAGTTGACGCCGCCGGGGAAGAGGCGCTCGGCGCGAGTCTGTAGAGCTTGGGAGCGGGTATGGTTCATAACGGTTCCAGTATACGAGCCGGAGAAGGAAAGTTGGCGCGCTTCAACTTGCGCTCTTCATTACGCGAAGCGGATCAAAAACGCATCGGGGGTAAGAATTGCGAGCTCTTTGATCGGCGGCAAATCGAGCAGATGCCGGTCGCCGGTCACGATGCAATCGGCACGCCCTTCAAACGCGCATTCCAGAACGCGATTGTCCGGCTCGTCGCGGCAGAGATTCACGCGTCGTAGCGGAGCGATCCATTCGGCGCTGCTCCAAAGGGGATCGGCATTTGCGGCGAGTTCATGCGGCGTAAAGTCGAATTTTTCGCGGAGAACCCGTTCAAGCTCCAGCCGCATCGGCTGCGAAATAAGCAACTGCATTTCTGTGGATAAAGCAAGATCGAGCACTCGCTTCGGCTTGCCTCCGTAGAGGAGCGCGGAAATATAAACGTTCGTATCGAGGACAACCCGCGGAATCATTTCGCGCTCGTGGCCAATGCTTCTTCCGCCATTTCGCGGCGGACCTCGCGTACCAACTGCACAATGTCTTCTTCGGAGTGAATGCCCAGCCGGTCGGCGGCCGGCTTCATCTTCACTCTCGCATTTTCAAAAAATCGCGCCAGTTCATACCGCCGCAACGCCTCGCGCACCAACTCGCTCATGGTGCGGTTTTCCTCTTTGGCCAGAGCTTTGGCCTGCTCGAAGAGCGGCGGCGGAAGAGTGATGGAAACGACCTTAGTGGTTCTCATATGACCAAGTATGACTAAGTAACACTCAAAAGGCAAGCATTTTTGCCTTCGTAGCAGCGACTTGAACGACTATCGGGAATGGATCAGCTTTGCCCATTGCCGCGTCCGTAAACCAGCATCAGGTTGATGGTGATCGAAAGCCCTAACAACAGACCGACTACGAAGTGAATCGCGTCTCGTCCAACGACCGATACGGGATGAGCGAAAGACCAAAGGATGAGGCCGATAGCTAGCGCGAGGTTGGCAATCGCCGGCCGGCGACGGAGTTTCGCGCTTTGATGACGATCGAGCAGGCACATTTTCTATCTCCTTTGCGGATTAGCCGTTCGCGCGGTACCAAAACATCATGGAAACCTTGACCGTCGCCATCAGCAGAAGCACGGCAAACAGCTCCCAATTGATGGTGCGGTCGTGGATGATGTGGTACTCGAACAGCACAAAGAGCAGCAGCGCGCCGGAGAGGCCGGCCAGGCTGGTTGAGCGGCGGCGATACTCCAAAAAGCGCTCGTCTACGAATTTGCCGAAAAACGGAATGCGGCTGAGGATGGAGTGGATCATGACGGTTCCTCCAAGTGGAAGATTTGGTCGGTGGAGCAGGAAAAAATGCGCGCGAAAATCAGCGCCAGCTCCAGGCTGGGCACGTAGCGGTTGCGCTCGATCGCGTTGATGCTCTGGCGCGAAACTCCGGCCGCCTGAGCCAACTGCTCCTGGGTCAGCCCCCGGGCCACGCGGAGTTCTTTCACGCGATTGACGACGATCTGCTTCATGTAAAGCCAGCTTTCCTTTTCAAGATAGCCACGATGGAATGCGGTGTCAAGCCTACTTTCCATTCGCGGCGCTCTTCCGGCCGCATAATCCCCTTTCAGGCGGCCAGAACTCCTTTGTTTGCCGATTTGTGGGAAATGCATCTGCTAATGCTGATAAAATTTATATTTCCGGCCCTTCCACGCCGAGCATTTTCCTAAAGAAATGGCTAAAAACGTGCCCGAAAATAACTCGCATAAATCCGTGACTTACGCTGATGCCGGCGTTGACATCTCCGCCGCCGACCACGCCAAAGATCGCATTAAGTTCTTGGCGCAAAAGACCTTTAACCGCAACGTGCTGGGCGGAATCGGCGGCTTTGGCGCGCTCTTCCGGCTCGACATGCAGCGGTGGAAAAACCCGATTCTGGTCAGCTCGGCCGACGGCGTAGGGACCAAGCTGAGGGTCGCTTTTGAACTGGGCCTGCACCAGAGCGTGGGCGTCGATCTGGTCAATCACTGCGTCAACGACATTGCCGTGCAGGGCGCGACGCCGCTGTTTTTCCTCGACTACCTGGCCACCGGCAAGCTGGACCCGGAAGTGACCGAGACGGTTGTCGGCGGGCTGGCCGAAGGCTGTAAAGCCAATGGCTGCGTGCTGATCGGCGGCGAAACGGCGCAGATGCCGGGCTTTTACGAGGGCGGCGAGTACGATCTGGCCGGATTTATCGTCGGCGCCGTCGATCGCGACAAAATGGTCACCGGACTCGGCATCAAGGCCGGCGACGTGCTGATCGGCCTTCCCTCCACCGGCCTGCACACCAACGGCTATTCGCTGGCCCGCAAGCTGCTCTTCACCGTGGCCGGCTACAAGCCGACGCAGTACGTGACCGCCATCAAAGAAAAGGCCGGCGTGGAGCTGCTCAAGACCCACCGCAGCTATCTGCACGTGATTCAAAAGCTGGTTACGGCCGGAGTCACCACCGGCATGGCGCACATTACCGGCGGCGGCATTACGGAAAATCTGCCGCGCATTCTGCCCAAAAACCTCACCGCGCAGATCGAAATCGGCTCCTGGCCGGTGCTGCCCATCTTCGAGCATCTGCGCGAGTTGGGTCAGGTTTCGCAGGAAGAAATGATGCGCACCTTCAACATGGGCATCGGCCTGATCGCGGCCATTCCCGCGGCCAAGTTCACCCGCGCCAAAAACCTGCTCGACCGCGCCGAAGAAAAGTTCTACGTGGTCGGTCGCGTGGTCAAGGGCGAGCGCCGGGTGCAGTACACCTAGAAAAGATTACTGCTTTTGATAAGGCGCGGCTCAGGCCGCGCCGCAACCGCTTATCGTTGGAGCCCCAAATCCATGGATGGATCCTCCTCTTCGCCCGTGCGCCTCGGCATTCTGCTTTCGGGCCGCGGCTCGAATTTTTTGGCGATCGCCGAGTCGATTCGCACCGGACGCCTGCCGGGCGTCGAAATCGCCGTGGTCATCTCGAATCTCGCCGATGCCGGCGGCCTGGAGAAGGCTCGCGAGCTAGGGCTGCCGACGGAGCTCTTCGTTTCCAAAGGCCGCAAGCGCGCCGAGCACGACGCCGACGTGGTCGCCTGCCTGCATCAGCACAAAGTCGATCTGGTC
>Ga0224529_1001627_pt1 | contig 12846 bp, 3 predicted proteins | sample CBST50metaG_FD_179893 | JGI IMG/M metagenome (GOLD analysis project Ga0224529, IMG submission 179893) | Peat soil microbial communities from Stordalen Mire, Sweden - C.B.S.T50 | ecosystem: Environmental > Terrestrial > Soil > Wetlands > Peat | place: Sweden: Norrbotten County, Stordalen Mire... | reverse complement strand
ACCAAAGCAGATGTGTCGCTGCCCACCCAGCCGGTGATGGTCGGTGCGGTGGCAGCCAGAGCCGTGGTGATGTTTGTCCCGTAGGGGTAACTGGGCGACGGCGCAGTCACCGTCAGCGGCGCGGGACTGACGGTCAGCGTATAGTTCACTGTCGGGGAGGCCGCATAGGCGCAGGTTCCATTCTGGATGGCCTGAACCTTGATGGTCCCGGCACCGTTGATGGCTAGTGTGGAACCGGAAACCGTGCCCGGCCCGCTGAGTAGGCTCCAGGTCACCGTCCCGCCCGAGCCGGTCGTCGCGCTGAGCGGCACGGAGGTGGTTTTTCCGTATGTGACGGCAGAGGGCAAGGTCGAGGAAAGACTGATCGTCTGCGTCGTGCTGCCGGTAATGATCAACGTTCCGTTGATGAAATTGGCGGAAGGAAAGTAGTAGTTGGTCGAGGTCAGAGTACCGACCGATGGCGTGATGGTATACGAAGTGCCGCAGGCGGCGGAGGTTGTCGCGTTGGTAGTAAAGGACGGAGCGCCGGAGTAGGCCGTGGCCGCCGTGTCTCCGTTGACTTCGCCGGTAATTGTGGCGGCAAAACCCGTGGACAGGTTGAACGCGGCAAACTGGGTCGGAGTCAGGCTAACATTATTGGCAGTCACCGTAAGCGGCGCCTGGACGGCAGTGGTCGTCTGGGTGACGTCCGCGGCAGTGGTGGTTGGGGCGTAATAGCTGACAGCGCCGGAAGCTGATGTGACCGTACCCCCGGTCTGTGCGGCAGTAACGGCGATGCTGCCGATGCTGGTAGCAGTCAGTGTCGCGCTGGAGCCGGTGCCGGTGACGCTGCCACTCGTGGTTGGAGAGACGGTGTAGCTCGCGGCAAGGGTGGAACTGGCGGTAGCGCCCAGGGTAGTTGTGCTTCCGTAGGTTACAGAACTGGGGAGCGCGGGAAAGGTGATGGTCTGCGTCTGCGCGGCTGGCACCTGCCAGACCACGTTGTTCCCGTAGTCACCTATATAGAGATTGCTCTGCGTGGAATCGAAGACAATCGAAGTCGGAAGATAGAACTTCGCGCTGGTCGCCGCGTTGCCAGCGCTGCCGGTTATAGACCCCCCGGTCCCGGTTGGATCGTCTACACCGGCGATCGTCGAGATATATCCAGAGGTATCGATCTTGCGAATGGCATTGTCAGAATAGTCAGTGACATACACATTACCGGACGAATCCGCAAGGACATTGTAAGGTGTTTTGAAGGTGGCTGCGGTCGCGAGTCCGCCATCGCCACAGGGGGTTGCAGTGCAAGATGTAAATGCGGATGAGCTGAATTTACCTGCAACAACGTAGAGATCACCTGCCGTGAGATTCGTCGTGGTATGCCCCGTAGCAGCCAATACAGGTGGAACTGCTCCGTTTACTTCACCCACATAGAGAATGCGGAGTTCGTTCTCTGCACTGTCAAGGATATAGACATTCCCAGCTGCATCAACAGAGACTGAGATTGGGTTAGCGAGAACCGTGGCATTTGCCTGACCGGTTTGCTTACATGGCGCAGAGCCGCAATAACTTCCTGCGACACCAGCAATGACGTAAATGTCCCCCATTACAGGAGTGTAATGTTCCGCAGCCAGTACGGGCGGAGGAGCCGTGGCCGTCTTAGTGTAAATGACATAGACCACTGTGTTGTCTATGCCATCAACGATGTAGATATTGCCGTACGAGTCGGTCTTGACATCGGTGACCCAACCAATACCGATGCTGGTGGGAGATTTTCCATTGACATCTGAATTAGATGAAAAATAGGTTTCATTACCCTGCTTGCCTGCTACGATCTTGGCGTTTGCGGTCGCGTGATCGATTTCAATTACGTCGTAGCAACCCGAGTCCGCGATATAGAGGTTGTCGCTGGTGTCGAACCATATCGCGGAGATGGACTTGAAATATGCCTTAGCTGCGGCGCCACCACTGACACCACAAGTAGCGTTACCACTGCCAGCAACTAGATAAATGTCGCCCGCTACGGGAGTCGTGGTGACGGCGGACAGAATAGGAGGCACCGTCACCGCTCCCGTATTTGAAGGCACCATATACAGAAGTGAGCCTTGATTCGCAATAAACACGTTTCCCTGGCTGTCCATGGCCACAGCGTTGGGAGTAACGCTACCCTGGGTGGGCGAAGTGCCGCTGCTGGGAAGACTGTTGGTCGTGCCGTTCCCGGCGAAGATGTTGATGGCTCCAGGAAAGAATCCCGACGGGGAGTCTTGAGCTGCGGCATAGCAAACCGCTATGAGTAGAAACAATACACCGAGTAGCAAGGAGCGGATGGCGGTGAAACGCAGAAGAGAAATTGAATCTGTGCTAGTTGATTTCATGGAACCTTCCAGGAGTTGGAATCGAAAAACAGTTACTTTTTATAAAAGATTTTCATCATGGGGCCTTGAGGCCCCATGATGAAAAGTGCATTGCCGTTTCTTGTTCTGACCCGTTCTTACTCAGATCTCAATGTGTCGAGGTCTGGACGTAGCCCGGAACGGTGGGCTGACCGGTGGTGCTGTTAAACGGCCCGACAATGGTGCCGCCCACGTCGCCGCCAGCTTCGTTGTTGGCACCCGTCGAATCGTAGCCGCCAAGTGTGTATGAGTAGAGCGTGTATTTGCCGCTAGTTCTCTTGCAACTAACGTTGGAGGGCAGCGGACCGTCGTTGTCTGTGGTAGAGATGCCGGAGGGCACGTAGTGCTCGCGGTAGACAGCCAGACCTGGCTCATCTGCTGTTCCTGTCGCAAGTGAACTTAGGCACACAGGGTTGAAGGGAACGTAGTCTGGAATTTTTGTGTCGACCGGCGCTTGCGAAGCGCTGACCAGCGCTTGCGCGTTTGTCAGACCTGTGCTGTCGGTGATGAGGCGATAGACAGACCACGCTTTGTAGCTGCCGTTCCGCAGGTTCGGGAAGGAACTGCCGCCAGCGACTGGGCAATCATATACACCGCTGACCGTGGCGCAGGTTGGCAGCACGCCGGCGACGTAGCTCGAGTTGATTGGGTCGACTCCATCGAGGGTGATGTACTTGTAGCTGCTGCTTGGAGCTACCGACTCGACGCTATAGAAGGCGTAACCAACGGTGTTTGTTGTCCCCGTATAGCCCGTTGCGGTACCTTGAACGGCCTTGACTTCGTCACCGGTACCGACACCGCGATAGCGATAGCCGCTTCCGCAGGGCAGTTTCAGCGGGTTGATGTTGCTGTAGGTTGGCGCGTGATAGGCATCGTTAACGCCAGTTTCCTGGGATGAGCCACCGGGTACGAAGACGGAGTATTCCACCGTGTTCATGGTTCCGGAGAGCGGCTCACGCAGGACGGGGCTCAGAGCGACGGAGGAGGAGATTCCATCGAGCAGGTTGCCGGCGCAGTTACCCGTGCCGCTGAACAGCGAGGCGGCATGGGCGGAGGAGATGTTTGTTGCGCCGGAAAGATTGGTGGTGTTGGCGAGGAAGACGACTGGGGCCGCGCCGATTGGAAGGGTATAAATGGTGGGAACGGTCTTGCTGGAGATAGGATCGGTGCCGCCGGAGAGAGCAAAGGAGACCGGATGAGCCACGGCGGGAGAAGTGCCGAATGTGCTCTGGATAGCGTTGCCGATCAGACTGCCTGACGACGTCGCATATTCGAGCGTGTTGAGAGAGCGGTTAGTGGCGAACAGCGCGTCCTCGGGACGGATGTCGGTGTTCGCAGCCGTAAGAGCGGCGCCGTTCAGCGCGGCAGAGACTGTGGAAGGAAGTGCCGTGTCAGCGTTTCCGTCAAAATAGGTGTTATAGGCAGACTGCGGGGTGGCTGGAAGATTGAGAACCAAAGTTGCACGGGGAACTGCCTGGAATGCGCGCACACCCACAGTGGAATCAACACTCAGATAAGCCCAGATTTGAGTGGAGTTCCAAACAACCCATAGGTTGCCGGGTTCCGGGGCAATGCTTGTGGAGCGGGAATCGTTGAGATAGGCATAGCAGCTAGTGTTTTGGGTGCTGGTGGGGCAAGCGCCGCTCTTGACGGTGTAGTGATAGGCAGTGACGCCTCCACTTGTGGCGAGCGACCAAGCCGCTTCTGCGAAGGGGCCAAACTGCGCGGATGACCCGGCAGTCAGCACCTGTAGAGTTTGCGCGGATAGAGCTGACGCAAACACGGCTGTTGCCGCGAGCGCCAGGACTCCAGTAATTCCCTTCGATAATTTCATGATGACTTCTCCATTTCGGTGTAACAGCGCGGAGGTTGCTCCCGTATGAAGAGGGGAGGAAATTCACGTAACGGCGTAACAACTTGTTTTTTCTGTTTCGCTGTTCGGTGAACGTTGGAAGCTAACAACGCATCTTCCATATATGCGAAATGAACAGTTATCGTAAAGAGGCTGCTAGAAATGCCCTGGAACCTGACCTTGCGCCTCGCCATAGTGGTTCCTCTGTACTGAATGAGAAAGTAGCCCCAAATAAGCCATGCGATCATTAAATAGAGATGAACTTAACGTCAATTACAGTTGAAATAATTGAAGATAAACATTTGGTTAATCTGAGAGAGATGAAGTATTTTTCTGACGGGTATATAAAAGAGGCGCGATGCATCTGGTCAATCCACGCGAGAATTCTAAGGCGGCGCTCGATAGTATGTTCGCCGCCAAATACCCATGGCTACTGCGATGGGCGATGCACTTTGTACAAAATGACCGTGCCGCCGCAGAGGACTTGGTCCAAGATACTTTTTTGCGGATTCTTAGCCTTCACAATGAAGTATCTAATCTGGATGACATTAAACCACTGCTCTACACACACCTGCGATTTGCATTTCTGACCGAACGCCGACGTGAGTTGAGCCAAACGTTTCTGGGTTTTGGGGCTGTCGATTTCGATACGTTTGCGATCACTTTGTGTACATCTGAGTCAACGTCATTCAATCTAATTGAATCGCAGAATGAACTACGCAAGATTCTTGCCTTCCTGCTATGGAGAAGGCGCTCCGCAAAGTTTGCAAGTCTCTTTCTTCTCCGTTTCTTTCATGGATTTTCTCCCGAAGAAATTGCTTCCATTTGCTTGGTCTCAAGGCACTCTGTTGATCTCTCCTTGGGGTATGCCCGTGAAGAATTAAAGACATATCTTGTGAACCCTTCCAAACTTCACGTACTACGCCGCGGATCTGCGCCAGAGTACATGCCTCTCAAAGTTGCAGTTCCCTCTTGCGATTTTGCGAATGATCTTTTGCGAAGTGTTTTCAGCTCTGCGTGCGGAACCTGCCCGAACAACGCGGCTCTTGAGCGTCACTACCACACTCTCAATCAGCGGCCTTTGGAAGGCAATCTGCTAGCGCATATTGTGAGCTGCAAAGTATGCCTCTGCAAAGTCACGCAGTTCTGTGGAGCGCCGCCGCCACCCACTCGTTCGATGGAGGACTCTTTGAAACCAACCCGCCGCACAAGTAAATCGAAGCGGCCTTACTCATCGGAGAAAAATGCCTTTGCGCGCATCTTTGCCGGCGCGCAAGAGAGAATGCGGGAGATATTCGAGCATCGCCCCTCCGGACTAGTCATTGCGTTGAACGCCGAGGTTGTTGCAGTGCGAAACATCGGCTCTCCTCGCGCGATTCTCAAGGTTGAAACCCGGTCGGTCGAAACGCTCGACATGATCGAGGTATTCAGCGAGCAAGGCATGTTGATGCTCGCGCTCGAAATCCTCCAACGTCCTCCACAAGCACCGCCAGTGTTGAGACGTGAAATCGCATTGAGCGACGACAGAACATTGTCACTGGTTGTCAGCTTTACAGCCGACGGAGCCTTGATTGAAGCCACATATCTCGATCCTCATTTCGTCACCGCTTCCAATGAGGATACGGAAATTGCAGATATGTACTCAGTCGCGATGTTTGGAGCGGACGATGTTGAAGCAGAAAGCGAAGGACCGGATAGCGGCATTGTCGCAGGGACCGCACAACCATCCTTGGTGCAGTCGTGGTGGAGCCGCCTAGTCAAGCAAATGGTCTTATTGCTGCGAGCCAGGCCGCTTGTGCCAATTTCTGCCGCCGCATTGATCCTTGCCTGCTGCACTTTTTTGTGGGTCGCCGCAAATCATCAAAGAGAACAACTCCGTGCTTCGAATCTTCTCAATGAAAGCGTGAGTTCGGAAAGAAGCCAGCGTATCGCACATGGTCCAGGAATTGTCCATCAGAGAATTGCGATTCATATTGCTGGGCGTGCATTGCAGCGCGACATCTATCGCGATATTGACGGTCGCCGTCGTCCAAAATCACAGCCTATCGATAATGATGAGCGTGTACTGAAGGCGAAACTGGAAGAAGCTGGCCTCGACTGGAACGATCCACTATCGTCTGCAAACTTCCAAGCCTGGCATGATCGTGTCGTTGGTGAACGCGACCACGTAGAGAAGACAGGGAGAGACTTGCTGACTCTCACCACGACGGCAACTGCCGGTCCTGTGCTCAGTGAATCATTAACCGTGAGACTGAGTGATCTTCATTCTGTAGCGAGAACACTGCGTTTCCGTGATCAGGACAATATTGAGATTGCTGAACTCTCCTATGACGTAGTGCCTTGGGGCCCGGTAAGTGAGGGTTGGTTCGAGCCGGTCGCTAGTCCTTTAAGCTCTATCGGACATCCAACATCTTCGCTTCAGCTATTGCACGGTCCGGCGATCCTGAGCGAGGACGATCTTGATATTGCGAGATTGGATGTATTGCTGGCATTGCAAGAGATACATGCTGACACCGAGAGATTGCAAGTTTCTCAAACTGACGGAGGTATCACAGTAACTGGCATTGTCGATAGTGATAACCGTAAGCAACAAATAGCTGATCGATTACGAATGATCCCTAATGTCACTGTGAATATCCTCAGCTATCGAGACTTTGAATCGAAGCCTGGGAGCGTCTCCGGTCTAACCACGATCAAGGCAATGTCGGTGGTGGATGGAGAAAGCCCTCTGGATAGCTACTGCGAAGCTCAGCGTGTACTGCGAGACCGCTGTCAGAAACTTGCATTTTTACTCCTTAATTCATCGGCAACTATGGTCCGTGAAAATAGCCGTCTTGGTGATCTGCAGCACCAATATCCTTCCACCAAACCTTTGACACCAGCCGCGCGTGTTCTGCTAAACGAACTCATGCGCCAACATATCAATCATCTCTCAATCGCAGTCAGGGAGCAGGAGGATATATTCCCAATATTGAACATAGGGCGTCTGCACAGCGCTGACACTCCTGCAAACGATCAAGCTGCCATAAATGATGTTGTGCAGCATAACCTTCTTCTTACAAAAGAGCTTGTCTATGCAGGGGATGAACACTCAAGATCCGCCCCCGTAATCCTTCACGACTTGGCAGTCTCCGCAAAGGATGTACGCACTGCTGTCTCGCGCATATCCGTACCCAATGAGGATCGCGCGGTGTTTTCATCTAGTACTTTAACGCCCCATCACAACTAGGCAGGGACATGACAATGTATGCACTGTTCAGGAAGCGCCTCGGCGCAGTTTTGCCTTTGTTTCTCTTCATTCTTGTCGCAGTTTCCAGTAACGCACAGAATGCTAGATTTGTCGGCCAAGTTACCGATCAGCAAAACGCAGCCATAGGTCACGCCGCAATTGAAATAACCAACCAGGATACCGGAGTGCAACTGCACACTGAAACCGACGTGTCTGGATCGTATACAGTGCCCTACCTCACGGCAGGGCACTACCGGATCGTTGTAGAAGCGCCTGGGTTCAACGTGTCTGCTCATGATGTTTCTCTCGGCATGGGCCAGGCATTAGTCTTCAATGTGCAGATGACCGTGGGAGGAGCCCAATCCACCGTTACGGTTGAGGGTGGCTCCGCATCGGTTACGGAACTGAATACTGAGAATGCCGAGGTCAGCGGAACGATCACCGGCAAAGAAGTTCAAGGCATTCAACTCAATGGCCGCAACTTCTCGCAGCTCATTGCAATGGCTCCTGGTGTCAGCAATCAAACGCAGCAGGATGAAGCACGCGTCGGCATGGCCGGCAGCGTCGCTTATAGCGTGAACGGTGGTCGCACCGAATACAACAGCTTTCAGGTTGACGGCTCGGAAACCCTGAATGTGGGTATCAACAAGGATCACAGCACGCTGATCGTTACGCCCAGCATCGACGCCATTCAAGAAATCAAGGTGCTGACCTCGAACTACGGCGCTCAGTATCCCAGCACCGGCAATGGTACGACCATCGTCACCACCAAATCGGGTACGGACCAGTATCACGGCAGCGTCTATGAATTCTTCCGCAACGAGATGTTCAACGCCAAAGGATACTTCGATGTCGGGAACAGCGCACCGCTCTATCGCCGACACGACTTCGGTGGAACCATTGGTGGGCCGCTTTCCATTCCACATCTTTACGACGCCAAAGGTAAGACGTACTTCTTCTTCTCCGAAGAAGCGCGCAGCGAGAAAGATCCTTACGCTTATCGCCAAGCGGTTCCGTCCACGAAAGAGCTTAACGGAGACTTCAGCGATGTCTGTCCGGCGGCAACGAATGAAAACACTGGCACCGATTTTAGTCGAACACAGTATCCCGACTGCCCACAGTCAGGAACCGAACTCAACGGCACCCCCTACACTTTTGCGAACAATCAGTTAACCTACACAGCCTCTGGCCAAAAGGAAACAGTATTCCTCAACCAGAATGCTGTGGCCCTGTTAGGCAACGGCATCTTTCCATTACCAAACGCCACCAGCGGATGCAACTCAACGGGCACCTCCTGCTTCAACGGCGAGGTCTCGCTGCCGACCTACTGGCGCGAGGAACTCTTCCGCATCGACCACGCAATAAATTCCAAATGGCAGGCGGGCTTCCGCTACATTCACGATGAATGGGACGAGACGACGCCGGTTCCACAGTATGCCACCACGCAGAACAGTTTCCCAACCATCCAGAACAGGTTTTATGCGCCGGGCACAAGCTATGTGGCACGCCTGACCGGAGCGATCTCGCCTACATTCTTGAATGAATTCATCGCCAGCTACACCAATTCGCACATCACGCTCGCAGATGTCGCCGGATCGGGAGTGAGCTTGGTGCGTCCTCCGGCTCTAGGCGACTCTTGCGGCACGTCAGCCGCCGGCAAGCAATGCGGCATGACCACCATCTTCAGCAGCAGCGCAGGAACAGACGGTGTGCCGAAGATGCCAGGAATTTCCATCGCGGGCAACAATGCCGAGTACGGCGGCTACGGCTTTGCTACCGATCCCGGCTATATGCCGTGGGAGCACAGCAACCCTACCTATAGCTTCGCCGACAATCTAACCAAAACCTGGAGGCAGCATAACTTTCAATTCGGCGCGCAATGGGTTGTCTTTCAGCGGAACCAGACCAATGGGCCGATAGGTGCCGCCACCGGCGATACGCAAGGGCTGCTGACCTTCAGCAACCTAAAGGGTGGAACCGGAAACTCATTCGCCGATTATCTCTATAACCTTCGCGATACATACACTCCGGGTGGACAGGGAAACATTGCAACCTTCCAGCAGGATAGCGGGCAGGGCAGATACCGCCAGCGTTACCAGATCGTCGAGCCGTATTTTCAGGACGATTGGAAAATGACATCGCGGCTCACGGTCAATCTTGGTCTGCGTATGAGCCTCTTCGGAACTTTTCACGAACTGAACAACGACGCCTACAACTGGGAGCCATCCGCATTCACGGCAAGCGGGCTCACAGTTGACAGTCAGGGTGGTCTGAGGACTAGCACCAGCGGAGTCGTCCCAATTTACGAAAGCGACGGCAGCGTCAACCCGCTGGTCAAAAGCGGTATCGTTCAATGCGGCAAGAACGGCATACCCTCGGGCTGCATGTCCGGTCATCTCTTCAATCCAGCTCCCCGCGTAGGCTTTGCTTGGGACCCGACTGGTAGCGGCAAGACAGTCCTCCGTGGTGGATATGGAGTCTTTTTCGAGCATGGAACAGCGGACGAAGCCAACACCGGTTCGCTGGAGGGCGGTGCGCCCCTCGTGCTCAGCATGACCCAGATCAATCCGGCTGGCTGGGGCACGATCGGCCAAGATAACGGCCATTACACCAATCAGTTTGAAAGCACCGCCTTTCCGATCAATGTCACCGCGATTCCCACCAAAGCGGTCTGGCCCTACGTGCAGCAGTGGAGCGCAAGCATTGAACACGAACTGCCTGGGAACGCGCTGGCCACGTTCGCTTATGTGGGCAGCAAGGGAACGAATCTGACTGCGGAACTCGAAACCAATCAACTTCAGCCAGCCACCAGCAATCCGTATGGACTGCATGAGCCGATGAGGACCAAGGGAGAGAACCCGGCAAATACTGGAGGAACTTCAGGTTATGGCGATTGCACAGCAACTCACTCAGGGAATACGACTCAAGCCAACTATTATTTGAGAAATGGATCCGTTGTTGTTCCCGGCGATGCGGGTTATAACAACCTGGTCGCTGCATGTTATGCTTCGTCTCCGAGTAGTCCTTCGTCGCCTAATGGCTTGCGCACCTACGCTCCCGGTATCGGCGAGATCCATTCGCTGCAAAACGTTGCCAACTCCAGCTATCACGCCTTTCAGGCTACGCTGCGCAAGATACAAGGCCCTCTCACGCTGGGTGTGGCATACACCTACAGCCACTCGCTCGACAATGCCTCTGATCGGTCGGACGCCACCTTCGTCAACTCCTTCAACTTGAAGGGCAACCGCGCCAGTTCCAATTTCGATCAGCGCCACCTGCTGCACGTAAGCTATATCTATGATCTGCCGCTGCTGAAATTCTTCGATACGTTTCTGCACTCGGTAGATGATGTCAATACGCTGGAATCCCGCGCCTCTTGGCAGAACTCCCATGTCGTCAAAGCGGTGCTTGACGGCTGGCAACTCAGCGGCCTGACGATCTTTGAGACCGGCATTCCCTTCACGGTCGTCAATAATGGCAGCCCAACCGGCATCAGCGCCCTCGATAACGCGGGCGTCGCCAACGGCGTCGGATCGGGTTCCTATCCCGACTGGTCCGGCATCTCGGCGAAATCTCGCCGTCCGGCTGGCGGTAATAACAGCAAGAGCGTTGGCCCGCTGCTGCTCAACCCTGCTGCCTTCATTGCGCCGCGCGGGCTGACCTTCGGGAATGCGGGACGCAACTCCCTCAACAATCCGCGCCGCTGGAATTCCGACATGGCCATGCTGAAACATTTCCCTGTATACCCGCGGGTGAACGCGGAATTTCGCGCAGAAGCCTTCAACGTCTTCAACACCACGCAGTTCCGCCTCTACGATCCGACGCTGGGCAACCAGGCAGAGAACGAAGTTAGTTGCTACGGTGGCGACGCCGCCTACTACAGCGCTGCTGGCGGCGCTGGTACGGACTGCCTTACCGGTTCTTCCTTTCTGCATCCGGTCGATGCGCACCGCCCGCGCACCATTCAGGTCGCGCTCAAACTGATCTTCTGAGAAAGGTGACTTACGAACATGCGCAACTTACTGAACGGAAGTTCACCCTCAACACGGAGAAAGAATAGGATGAGATCTCTTAAGAGTATTGGCACTTCCGCATTTCTGGCCTTGAAGTTCCCGATCCTGACGCTCGTGGCGGTTACCGCTCTTAGCGGTTGCAGCGGCAGCAGCAAGACGATGGTTGTTCCCGATCCATCCGCAACCATTGGTCTGCCGACACCCGCGGCGGCGGGTCCGGTCAACACCTACATTGGTACGCAGGTTCCCGGAGAGTGGAGCTTCACCCTCGATAACACCAACGATGTCTTCAGCTATCAGCCAGTCACCTATCCGGCCACCGCAACCACCGGCACGACCACAACTGCCAACGGATTCACGGTGCTGACCTCGGGAAGCACCGCGGCAGGCTTGGCGCTTGAAGTTGAGGGCCGCGCGGCCATCCTGCGTCCGGGAGGCTCAACCACCGCCCCCGTCTTCGGAGTTCCGCAGACCGTGTGCTATCCCATCACCGGCAGGCTTACCTTCCAATATCTGGGATCGATTGCTCTATATGGGGCGGGTGGTGGTGAATTACCTTACGGAAGCATCGTCGCCAGCACCGACACCACCGGCGCTTCCTGGGCTTTTGAGGACCTGGAAGGCAATTATGACACTGGCCCGGCCTCCTTCTCCGCTTCATGCAGCACCAGCAGCAATCTCTCTACCATCAACTTCAACGGAACCAGCTTCACCGGAACCGAGACGCTGCTGAATGACTTAGGTTTCGACTACAAACTCCCATCCGCGGAGATACAGTCGAATATCTGGATCGGGCCTACCGGATTCTTCGTTGCCGACCAGAGCGTTCCCCTTGGAACCACCCTTCCAGGATCCGGGGGGATCATAACGAGCGGCCCTTACGGCAGTTCCGTCGTCGGCGTGGCGGAGCCTTCATCGGCCTTGACAACCTCGGATATAACATCCACATCGAAATCCTATCTTGGGTTTATCTATGAACCCGGCAATACGGGTTACTCGATTTCGACAAGCACGGTCCCTGTATCTTTTACGGGCCACGCGAGCACGGGATTGTCTGGCGAAGAATATCTCAACAACGATGTTACGCAGGCGCTGGACCCCACCACCGCAATGAGCATCAGCCTTGGTAAGCAGGATTCTACCTACAACGGACGGTACACCTCTGTCTCCATTACCGTTCTCGATCCTAACCAGGGCTGCACCACCGCCGGAACTGGAACTGTAGGGGTCAACTCCGACGGCTACATCACATGCACGTTCACAGGGACGGCCATGGTCGGCAATCCCGGCGGCAAGTATGCCATTTTTATCAACGCCATCAACTACGCAACTACTAAGTACGCTGTACCACCCCAGGCCATGAATATCTACCTGTTTCAG
>Ga0224529_1001623_pt1 | contig 12860 bp, 8 predicted proteins | sample CBST50metaG_FD_179893 | JGI IMG/M metagenome (GOLD analysis project Ga0224529, IMG submission 179893) | Peat soil microbial communities from Stordalen Mire, Sweden - C.B.S.T50 | ecosystem: Environmental > Terrestrial > Soil > Wetlands > Peat | place: Sweden: Norrbotten County, Stordalen Mire... | reverse complement strand
GTCGCTCGGATGGAAAGCGCCAGCGGAATTATTCCTCCCCAAAGGAGCCTTCAACTTCCAAAAGTTCTGGTCAGTTAAAATCAACAATGTTGCACTTGGAGCTTGAATCCGCCAAGTGAATTGTGAAGCGTTTCCTGCAGATTCATATAAACACCCATGTTCACCTATTTCTGCTTGGCCAAGATGCAAGGTGTATTCTTCGCGTCACATAGCTCCAAACAGCGCCCAACGCTGCGGAATCATTTCCCAGTATCCAGCGATACATATTCCGGTGTTGCCACTGATTTGCAGCTTCAGCCAGCCATCAGAATCGTTGTGGTCCAGCATACTTGAAGCAACAAACCCTCCAGCCCTTGTTGGAGCAACAGTATTCGGCGACAGGCTGTTGGGAAGGACGACGTGGCGTACTCAATCAAACTGTGGCACTTCGCTGGTCATTGAAACGCGGATCTGCAACGACATCATCAGCAGATTCAACACCAACCAGATGCCGTACGGTAATGACTGGTTCGTACGGCATCTATGAACGCCATTCGTCCTCCGGGATGTTGAGCGATATCAGCTCTTCACTATTCGCAAGGAGAGTCTGCGCGCAGCGGCAATACCTCTGGTTGCCTTGTTATGCAGTCCACTTGATTCCATTTCGCAGACGAAAATCGCAGCGCACAATTCTCTCCTTCTGAAGACAGTAAATGACTATAGAGCGGCTCATTAGAATATGTCAATGTATTCTTATATATGCATAATTATGCTGATATTGTTTAGAGTGCTATGCTTTTGCGTCCTTCCTATGGCGTAATCGATCCCAGTGGTGATTTGATGAGGGTACATGGGCGGCATAGAAGAGTAAGAAAAGGATTTCGGTTGTGCTATTGACGGCGCCGCTCGTACTTTAGATCTAAACGCAGTGACCGCGATCCCTGAATTTATGGGTGTATGACCTCCGTCATCACCCCTCGCTCAAAACGCCATACTCTGTGAACTTAACAACTTCCAGCGTGATTGCAGCTTTACTGTTTCCACAGTCTAAAAATCAGTTTTGGTGAGTTCTGTTCAAATCGCTCGATTTTTATGTGCATAGATATGCATACATGAGAAACCATTTGACAGAAGTTCTTGACTTCGCATACTGTTTAACCGCTGTACTTCTGTCGCTCTGGGTGAGCCTGAAAGTATGGCCTGACAAGAAACGAAGAGAAAATGAGAAGACAATTAACTACTCATTGAGAGGAAGATTGATGCGAATGAACGTGATGGATTTGGTTCGTAATATCCGTGGCAGCTCCCTGGAGAGGTCAAATCAGCCTCTGGATGGTATGACACGGGAGACGGGCAGTGATCGCAATCACTGCTCACGCTTCATGGGATTTATCTGCGTGCTGTTTGTTTGTATCGCCGGAGTTGTGTGCAGTCCAGCCTATGCGCAGATGACGACAGCAGACATCGTGGGCACTGTAACTGATTCAACAGGAGCTGTCGTGCCTGACAGTAAGGTGGCCATTACAAATCTTGGTACGAAGGTAAGCGCCTCCAAACAATCAAATGAATCGGGCGATTACACATTCAACCTGCTTATCCCCGGCCACTATTCAGTTGTCGTCGAATTGACTGGCTTCAAAAAATATCAAGTAGCAGACGTCGCGTTAGCAGCCGGCGATCGGGTTCGCATCGACGCCAAGTTGCAAACGGGCTCGGTCGAAGAGAATGTCGAGGTTACAGCTACCGCACCTTTGCTGCAGACGGACAGCTCATCCGTAAGCAGTGTGGTAACTGAGCAGGCGGTGCAGGATTTACCATTGAATGGCCGCAATTACATCAATCTGGTCCAGATTCAGCCTGGTGTGACGGCTGGACAGCCCAACGCTGTTTCCTCCGGGAATAGACCGGATGACCGCCGCGCATCTTCAACAGTCTCCTCCAATGGGCAGCCGGATGTCAACAACAGTCAAATGATCGACGGCATGGATAACAATGAGCGCGAACAGGGTTTTATCGGAGTTCGTCCATCGATCGATGCAATTGCCGAAGTCAAGGTTGATACCAATGCCTACAATGCTGAAATCGGCCGTGTTGCCGGCGCGGTGGTGAACATTATTACCAAGTCGGGCGACAACACATTACATGGTTCTGCCTACGAGTACTTCCGCAACGACACCTTCGATGCGCGTGACTTCTTCGCCAAAGTTGGAAAGACGCAGAAGCCGGAATACAGGCAGAACCAGTTTGGTGGCAGCGTAGGTGGTCCGATTCGCAAGGATAAGACATTCTTCTTTGCCGACGTCGAGGAGAATCGGATCATCCAGGGTGCGACGCATACGCTGACGGTGCCCACATTGTTCGAGGAGGAGAACCCTGGCGATTTCTCCGACATCGGCGGTCCAAAGATTTCTACAACGCTTGATCCGGTTGGACTGTCCTATTTCAAGATGTATCCAAAGCCCAATCTCTCTGGAACCTCGAGTAACTATGTGGGGGTAACCAAGACCACGCAGTATGCTACGACGGCGGATGCCCGTATCGATCACCATCTGAGCAACGGAGACCAGTTTTTTGGGCGATATTCCTACAACAAATCCGACGCGATGGTCCCCAGTGCTTTACCTGAAGCGGTAATAAACGGAGTTACGATTGAACCCGGTGTGGCGTTTAGCTATGAAGGACCATCAACAACAAGAGTGCATGGTGTACAGTTCAATTATATCCACGTGCTGACGCCAAATCTTATTCTTGAACTCAAGACGGGCTATACCAGGATTGATATCGAATCCTTAAACTTGAACAAGGGAAATGTGTCGTCAGAGATTGGCCTTGTCAACGCTAATACCACGGCGGCGCCTGAGACCGGCGGCCTGATGCCTTTGAGCATCAGCGGTTACACCTCGCCCGGTGATGGTGGGTTTCTCCCGATTATCGACATCAACAATACGTTCCAGTACACCGGCTCGCTAACTTATACACATGACGCACACAACATAAAAATGGGGGCGACCTCTGTTCGGCGGCAATTGAATTATTACCAGAGTTCGTTCCCGCTTGGCTATGTCCTCTTTACTGGCATGACGGGGAATAGCTTGGCAGATCTGCTGGAAGGCAATCCGTTGGGCTACATACGCGGAAACACCATGATAAAACCGGGATATCGTATGTGGGAGTCTGCCGGCTATGTCCAGGACGACTGGCGCATTACGCATAGCCTGACGCTCAACCTTGGGGTTAGATACGATTTGATGACTCCGATAAGCGAGGCTCACGGTCATTATGCGAACTTCGATTATGCTACGCAAAAGATCATCACCGGTACTAAGGATTCTCATATTGGAGTGCATACGAATTACAAGAACTTTGCACCCCGCGTCGGTTTTGCACAGTCTATCGGAAAGAGCACTGTAATTCGCGGTGGTTACGGAATCAGCTATTATCCGGCGGCAAGCCAGACTCAGATTCAAGCTGCCAACCCGCCGTATCAGTATGCCAATACCTGCATACCATGTTTCGGATCGTTTACTTGGCCGACATTGCCAGTGCCGGTAGTATCAAGTACAACGAATCTATCCGGTTCACTCTCATCCTTGGCGCCAGACTTCAATACATCGTACGTCGAGGAATTCAGTCTGACTGCGCAAAGAGAATTCGGCGCCAACGTTCTGACGGTCGGATACGTCGGGGAATTGTCCAAGAAAGTTCTCTTCCAGCCCTATATCAACATCCCGGCTCCAACCGGGCCGTACACGGACGATTCTACCAATGGTCCTTCGGCGGCTCCGGCACTGCTGACTGCGAGTACTCTCCCGAATGTTGGCGAAATCCAGGAATTTGCACCGCGCGCATTAGGTAACTACAACGCGATGCAGGCGATCTTTGCCCGGCGCTTTACAAGAGGCATTTCTTTCAACGCGAACTATACGTGGGCGCATGGGCTGACGGACGGTTCTCAGACTGGCAGCGGACTGTCCGGCGTAAATAATCTTGAACCGGCCAATCCAATGTACGACTACGGAAATAGCCAGCTCGATGTTAGACACCGCATCGCGGCCAGCTTTAACTATCAGCTTCCATTCGGCCAGAGCGCGCACGGTGTGCAAGCCCTGTTGATGAAGGGATGGAGTACAAATTTTATCGGATACTGGCAATCCGGGTTACCTTTCACTGTCAGTAGCTCGGCAACCAATCGGAATGGCTTGGCGCAGATTAATCTGCCGGACATCACGTCGGATCGTCCTGACGTTGTCGCAGGCAAATCTTTCCACGTATCAAATCCAAGTAACTCAAAATTCTTCAACGTCGATGCATTTACGCCGCAGGCTGCGGGGACGGCCGGAAATGAACGTAACCAGCAACTGTTTGGCCCGCATTATCGGCGTGCAGACCTCTCTCTGTTCAAGAACATAAACTTTACTCCCAAGTACGGGCTGCAGTTCCGCGCCGAGTGCTACAACATTTCTAACACGCCAAACTATTCGGCTCCCAATTCCACGATCACGAATTGGGCTCCAGGGCCGAAGCATCTCGCAGATGGAAGCAATCCGATTTCGAAGGTCGGCCCGCTGCCTGGAGATACGCCGGACCTAGCAAGCGGGTTTGGCCAGATCACTAGCACTGCCGCAAACATCAACCCACGTCAATTTCAATTTGCTCTGAAATTGTTGTTCTAAATGACTGAGTCTTCCATGACGTTGGACAAGTGGCTTCCGGGCTGCGAAGCGCCAACGTCATGGAATGCTGCCAAGAAGAGTGGCAAATGAATATGCTGATGGAAGTGTTTACGAAGAAATCAGCTGCGAGATTAGTGAATGCTGTGATGCCTGTGACAGTTGGCATGTGCGCTACCAGGGACTTGCCCAGAAAAATAGGCAGTTGATGCAGTATGCGGACAAGGGACTGACATTCAATATCTTGCATGGATTTGCTCCCGGATAAGAAAATGCGAAACAGGTAGAAAGTGCGGTTGCATTTCCACTTAAGCAGGGAGAACACCTCGTCTCAATGTGATGGTACCGACTTTGACCATATTCCGTACAAAGAGCGATGTAACCTCTTCCATGGCCGTCGTTATCGCCCCCGGAGGATCTTGTCGATTTCTGTTCATACACGGTGAGAGCTTTATGCGGATAAACCGGAAACGCTGCGTCCCATCTTGAAGGTTACCGACAAGTGCACGCCTGCGCTCACTCGCTACCGGAGGGGTATTGTGAATGTCCTGCCCAACCACGACAGTTGAAGAGAGAGGGTGTGCTTGGTGAGTAATCATAAATATGCACAGAAGACGTAAAATGTGTATACTGAGTTAACGGTACAAAAACTGCAGAAGATTGGCGAGAAAGAGATATGACACCTTCATCGGAAACTGATTATGTGAAGCTCGAAAAGCAGGCCATGCGGATGCGCATTCGCAGTCTGCAGATGGTGCATCGGGCAAAGCTCGGCCACCCCGGAGGAGACTTCTCCTCGGCGGACATTCTGACCGCTTTGTATGGGGCGATCCTGCATGTGGATCCGTCCAATCCGCGCGATCCGGGACGTGACCGTTTCATCATGAGCAAGGGGCATTGTTCAGGCGCGCTCTATGCAACGCTAGCTGGCGCCGGGTTTCTGACGGACGCGGATCTTGATACCTATATGGCCCCTCTATCGAAGCTGAATGGGCATCCGGACCGAAACAGGGTTCCTGGAGTCGAAGCGAATACTGGTCCCCTGGGCCACGGCCTGCCCATCGGGGTAGGCTGTGCGCTGGCGGCAAAGATGAGCGGCGCTTCGTGGCGCACTTATGTGCTGGTGGGCGACGGGGAACTGCAAGAGGGCAGCAACTGGGAAGCGGGTATGTGCGCATCGCAGTACAAGCTGGATAACCTGGTTCTGATCATCGACCGCAATCGCATCCAGCAGGGTGACTTCACGGAAAACACCATCAATATGGAGCCCATGGCTGCGCGTTGGCGGGCCTTTGGCTGGGATGTGCATGAAGTGGATGGCAACAACATACAGGCGGTGGTGGAATGTCTCCGCGCTGCTCCCTTCACACCCAACGTGCCCAGTTGCATATTGGCTCATACGATCAAGGGCAAGGGCGTGTCTTTCATGGAAAACCGTCCATCGTGGCATCATCATGTGCCGTCCGACGAAGAGTTACAGAAAGCGATTGCCGAACTGGAAGGGGGCCAACTGTGAGCCAGATGGTCGATTGTCGTAACGCGTATTCCAAAAAGCTTGAAGAGATGGCGTTGGCGGATGAGCGCATCGTCGCAGTGGTGAATGATTCAACGGGCTCCGCCAAGATGAGCGGATTTAAGGCAAAGTTTCCGCAGCGATTCATCAACGTAGGCATTGCCGAGCAGAACATGGTGGGCGTCAGCGCGGGATTGGCCAATGGCGGCAAGATTCCGTACGTGTGCGGCGCGGCGTGCTTCCTGACCGCGCGGGCCATGGAACAGATCAAGATCGATCTCGGGTACTCGAACCATAACGTCCGCCTTGTGGGCATCTCGTCCGGCATGGCCTATGGGCAGTTGGGGCCCACGCACCAATCCATTGAAGATGTGGGCTGGATGCGCATCATTCCGAATATGACGGTTATTGTGCCGGCAGACGCAATTGAAACCGAAGCGGTGATGGAGTATAGCGGGATACACCAGGGACCCATGTTTCTGCGCATGAGCCGCATCCCGGTGCCAGACCTTTTTGAACCTGGAATGAAGTTTGAACTCGGCAAAGCGATCCAGTTGCGCGAGGGGAACGATATTACGCTGATGGCGAATGGCGTGATGGTGTGCCGTGCCCTTCAGGCGGCCGAAGAGCTGCAGAAAGCAGGAATCTCCGCGCGTGTCCTGAACATGTCGTCGGTCAAGCCCATCGACCGCGAGGCAATCATCGATGCAGCGCGGAATACGGGCGGCATTGTGACAGCGGAAGAGCATTCCATTTATTGCGGGTTGGGCGGCGCGGTAGCCGAGATCGTGGCGCAGACGCACCCGGCCAAGATGCGGATTCTAGGCGTTCCCGGAGTGTTTGCACCCACCGGTTCTGCGGAGTTTCTGCTGGAGCATTTTGGCCTGACTGCCGAAGGCATCCGGTCCGCTGCGGTTGAACTGCTGAAGCCGAGGTATAACTCATGACAGGCGATCTGATTCTCGCATTGGACCAGGGAACAACCAATACCAAAGCCGTGCTGGTGGACAGGGCCGGGAAGGTGGTGTTTCGCGCCGCTGTTTCCATGCGGGTCACGGCCACCAGCGCGGGCTTTGTGGAGCAGGATGCCAACGAGATATGGAGCGCCTGCTCTGAGGTCATCCGCGTTTGTTGCGACAAAGTGAGCGCGGGCGCAATCGCGGCAATCGGCATTACCAATCAGCGCGAGACTGTAATCCTGTGGGATCGGCAGAGCGGCCAGCCGCTCTCGCCAGCAGTGGTGTGGCAGTGTCGCCGCTCGGTGGAGCGCTGTGCGCAATTGGTTCGCGACGGGTTCGAGCCGCTCATCCAAAGCCATACCGGGTTGCGCGTGGACCCACTGGCATCGGCAAGCAAGGTTGAGTGGCTTCTGGACCACGTGGAAGGGCTACGCGCACGTGCCGAGGGTGGCGAAGTATGCCTCGGCACAGTGGATAGTTGGCTTATTTATAAGTTGACTGCGGGGTCCATTCATGCGACCGATGCCAGCAACGCTTCCCGGACCCAGCTTTTCAACTTGGCGGAGGGGCGATGGGACGAGGAAATGCTGAGGCTATTTCGTATCCCAGCCGTTATGCTTCCGTCGGTGGTCGCGTCGAGCGGCGTGATCGGGGAGACGTCTGCTGTTGATGATGTTCCTGGTGGAATTACGATTGCCAGCGCCATCGGTGATTCGCACGCGGCCCTGGTCGGACACGGTGTATTTTCTCCCGGTCCGGTGAAGGCGACTTATGGGACAGGCTCTTCGCTAATGACATTATGTGTGGATGCTGGCGTTGCGGATGGCGCACTGGCGCGGACGGTTGCCTGGGCCAAGGACGGGAAGTTGCAGTATGCGCTTGAAGGCAACATTACGATGACTGGCGCATCGGTGCAATGGGTGGGCGACTTTTTGCAGTCCGAAAAGCCGGTGCAGGCTGCGCTGGCGCTGGCCGCCTCCGTTAGCGATTCCGGCGGAATGTATCTGGTTCCGGCCATGAATGGGTTAGGCGCGCCTTATTGGGACAGCGAAGCGCGGGGAGCGATTTATGGCCTGACGCGGACCTCGACGGTTGCCCACTTGGCCCACGCCGCGATTGAAGCCATTGCGCATCAGGTTGCTGACGTTTTTGAGGAGATGCAACGGCGTCAGCCCGGCATGGCCTCGGCTCTCTATGCCGACGGCGGCGCCAGCGAGAATAGCGACTTGATGCAACTCCAGGCTGATTTGATCGGGCAGCCTGTTCTGCGCTCAAGATGTCCAGAGCTCTCGGCATTGGGGGCAGCCTGGCTCGCCGGTCTTGGAGTTGGCACCTGGAGTTCGTTCGCGGAATTGGCAGCGATGGCGCCGGAACGAGACGTGTTTGAGCCAGTGCTTGACGCCAAGACTAGAGAGAATGTTCGCCAGGGCTGGCGCTTTGCAGTGGAAAAGACACGTTTGCATGATCTTGCAAATTCAGACGTGCAAGATCATGCATGACGGTGTCACAATACTCTTATGTCACGTCAAGATGAAATGCGCCTCATGGCGAAGGTAGCTCGCATGTACTACGGACTCGGAATCCGGCAGCAGGAGATCACCAAGAGACTGAATATTCACCAGTCGACGATCTCCCGACTGTTGAAGCGAGCCCGGGAAGCAAATATCGTTCGCATCAGCGTAAGTATGCCTTCCGGTATTTTTCCCGAGTTGGAGGAAGGGCTCGAGGAGAAGTACGGGCTCTCGGAAGCGATCGTTGTTGACTGCCTACCCGATGAGCAGCAGATGGTTCGGGATCTGGGCAACGCGGCAGCGTTCTATCTGGAAACGACCATGAAGGAAGGCGAGATCGTCGGCATTTCTTCCTGGAGCCGCAACCTGCTGGCTATGGTGGATTCGCTGCATCCGACCCAGCGCGGCAATGGCGGCAAGGTGATTCAGATTCTGGGCGGAATGGGAAGTCCGAATGCTCAGGGCCATGCCACCAGCCTGACGCAGCGGCTGGCATATCTGCTTGGAGCGGCTGCCGTCCTGTTGCCAGCTCCGGGCGTTGTCGGCTCACCAGAAGCAAAAAAAGTGCTGGAAAAGGACAGCTATGTACAACAGGTGTTAAGCCTGTTTCCGAAGATCGACACCGCATTGGTGGGCATTGGATCGTTGCAGCCATCGAAATTGCTGGTCAGTAGCGGCAATATATTTTCAGCGAACGAAATCGCGCAATTACATGCCAAGGGCGCGGTAGGCGATATATGCCTGCGGTTCTTCGATGTGGAGGGGCATCTGATCTCAACTCCGCTGCATAACCGCGTGATTGGTATCGAACTGGAAGCGCTCAAGTCCGCCAAGCGAGTGGTGGGCGTGGCGGGCGGACCGAAAAAAGAAGAAGCCATTCGCGCTGCACTTCGCGGTGGTTGGATCAATGTACTGATTACGGACAAGGCGTCGGCAGAAAATCTTTTGAAGGAAGCCGGTCCAAGCAAGAGCCGGTCAGGAGTGAAAAGGGCATCCCGCAAATGAGACCTTCGGGCCGTACGTCCGGAATGGAGTGAGCGGGAATTGCAGTACGCGCAGTAACTGCGCAACGATGTCGGCAGTAAGTGATTCCATTGCCGTTAACCGCAACTTTATCCGGGCCTGTTCGCGACTTGCCTGCGAGGCATGATTCAGAATGCCGCTTTTACCGCGGAAGAGTACGCAGCCACTGGCCAAGCAAGGGAAGATATCATGGTAACGATCCACAGTTATCCAATCGCAGTTTTACTTTGCACCATGACCATGATCTGTTGGGGTTCATGGGCCAATACGCAAAAGCTGGCCGCGCGCACCTGGCGGTTTGAACTCTTCTACTGGGATTTCATCACCGGTCTGCTGCTGACCTCACTGTTGGCGGCATTGACGCTGGGCACCTTTGGCCCCACCGGTCGTCCTTTTCTTGAGGATCTGGCCCAGAGCGATCTGAGCAGCATTGGCTGGGCGCTGCTGGGCGGCGCGGTCTGGAACCTGGGCAACCTGCTTCTGGTTGCGGCCATTGCGGTGGCTGGCATGGCTATCGGCTTTCCCATTGGCGGCGGCATCGCCTGGGTACTGGGCATCGTGCTGAGCTTTTTGCTGGTGATCCTGCAAGGCAAAACCAATCCAGGTAATTCCTATCTGCTGTTCGCCGGCGTGGCTGTCATTGTTCTGGCCATTTCCCTGAGCATGAAAGCCTATGGCAAACTGGCGAGCGTGGCGAAGAAGCCGAGCGCCAAGGGCATCTTGCTCTCGATTGCCGCCGGTCTTTTCATAGCCTTCTTCTATGGCCTCGTAGTCAAGTCCATCGATCCGGTGTTTGTCTCAGGTGGGTCCGGTACCCTGATGCCGCTCACCGCCGCATTTTTCTTCACCGTGGGCGCATTCGTAACCACCCTCGTTCTCAATCCGATCTTCATGAAGAAGCCTGTCGAGGGAAATCCTGTCCAGATGGCGGACTACTGGAAAGGAAGTTGGGGAACGCACCTGACGGGCGTACTGGGCGGCGTGATCTGGAGCGTCGGCATCACTTGCAGCTTTATCGCTGTGGGCGCTGCCGGGCCCGCAGTCTCCTACGCGCTCTCTAACGCCGCTCCGGTCGTCGCCATCCTCTGGGGTGTGCTGGTGTGGAAAGAGTTTGCGCACGCGCCGCGCGGAACAGGGCGGCTTCTGGGCGCAATGTTTGTCTGCTTTCTGATCGGCCTGGTGCTGATTACCTATTCGCGCATTTGATTGGGCATGGAAGGCGTAATCTACTTAGCCTGCCACGCATAACGAGAACGATGTTGGAGCATTCCGGAATTTCAATCCGGGAAGAGCAATGGAGCAACAATGGCGAATGAAGTCGTAGCAGTCATTATCGGAAACCGTGATTTCTTTCCCGACGTTCTGGTTGCGGAAGCGCGCAAGGACGTCGTCAAACTGTTTGCCGAACTAGGCATTGAAACCGTGATGCTGACACCGGAAGAGAGCAAGCTGGGAGCGGTGGAGACCTGGCAGGACGCCAAGCGCTGCGGTGAGTTATTCAAGAAGCATTCCGATCGCATCAGCGGCGTCTTTGTCTGTCTTCCGAACTTCGGCGACGAAAGGGCCGTCGCGGATGCAATCCGTCTCTCCGGTCTGAAGGTTCCGATCCTGGTCCAGGCTTCTCCCGACGATCTTGACCAGTTCGGTCTCGATCGCCGCCGCGACGCTTTCTGCGGCAAGATTTCGGTCTGCAACAATCTGCGCCAATATGGCATCCCCTACACGCTCACACACGATCACACGGTCGCCGTTCTGTCCGATGCCTTCCGTCAGGATTTGCTGCGCTTCCTTGAGGTTTGCCGGGTAAGCCAGGGACTGAAGCGGATGCGGGTCGGCGCCGTGGGCACGCGCCCCAATAACTTCAATACCACTCGCTACAGCGAGAAGTTGTTGGAAAAGTCCGGAATCAGCGTGAATACGGTCGACCTGTCGGAAATCTTGGGTTGTGTCGCTGGTTTGGCCAGTAACGACAGCCGTGTGTTGCAGCGCGTGGAGCAGATCAGGAGCTACGCCGACAGCTCGGCCGCGCCCGCAGAAGCACTCCTCAAGATGGCCCGCTTCGCTACTGTGCTCGATGAGTGGATGGACGAGCTGGGGCTGGATGCAACGGCCGTTCAATGCTGGAACTCGCTGCAGAAGAACTTTGGCGTGAACGTCTGCACCATCATGAGCATGATGAGCGAAAGAATGATGCCCAGCGCCTGCGAAGTGGACATTGCCGGCGTGGTCTCCATGTACGCGCTGCAACTGGCTTCCGGCCGTCCCAGCGCGCTGGTGGACTGGAACAACAACTACGGCACCGACCCGGACAAGTGCGTGCTCTTCCATTGTGGCAACTGGGCCAAGGAGTTTCTGCCCAATCCTCGCATGGGGTCCGCTGAAATTCTGGGCACGACGCTTGGCCCGGAAAACACCGTGGGCGCTTTGGCTGGACGCACGCCGAGCGGACCGCTTTCCTACGCCCGCGTCAGCACCGACGATCTGACCGGAACCATCCGCGCCTTCGTCGGCGAGGGCATCTTCACGGACGATCCACTGACAACCATCGGCGCGAAGGCCGTGGTCCAGATTCCCAACCTGCGCGGCCTGATGCAGTACATCTGCAAGAACGGCTTTGAGCACCATGCAGCCATGAGTCGGTCCCACTGTGCCAGCAGTGTCGCTGAAGCCTTGGGCAACTACCTCGGATGGGATGTCTATCATCACGGGGCATAATACGAGTTTCTTCTGGTTTTGCACCAATTGGTCCATGAAACGTGGTTCTTCCAAATGGAAGAGCCACGCATGGATCCCCTCTGTCTCACTCATGTTGGCACAGAGGGCTGGCCGCGTACTCCCGCCGGATCACTTCGAATAGTTCCACTTTTTGCCTCCTGTCCATCCCCGAATCTTTACATCCGGGCTTGTACAGGTGGGCCAGTTTAGACGAGCGAACTCAAGGGCATCCAGCTTGATACGACCCCGCTCAAACCGTTCTTGTCCAAGTACCGTTGAATCTGCTCATCATTGAACTCGTTCAGCGATAACTCATGAAATCGGTACCCCATTTCTAGCGCATTTCGTCGTTTCTTTTCGCTAGCCGCGCTCAAAGTCCAAGTGCAACAAACCTGAAAGGGATAATGTTGCATGGGCAAGTCGTATACGCATCTGAAATTGGAAGAGCGTTGTTTGTTGCAAACGCAGTTGGAGATGGGCTGGAGTCCGG
>Ga0224529_1001622_pt1 | contig 12862 bp, 5 predicted proteins | sample CBST50metaG_FD_179893 | JGI IMG/M metagenome (GOLD analysis project Ga0224529, IMG submission 179893) | Peat soil microbial communities from Stordalen Mire, Sweden - C.B.S.T50 | ecosystem: Environmental > Terrestrial > Soil > Wetlands > Peat | place: Sweden: Norrbotten County, Stordalen Mire... | reverse complement strand
GGCAGTCATGAACGGAACCAGCGAGCGCTAAATCATATGCCAGACCGCCCACAAATCGACCGAGAAGCTCGCCAAGTACATCCGAATCGGCGAAATGTTTACCCGCAACGCCACCACAAGTCTGGGCATCCAGCCCCTGAGAACATGAATTTCTCAGAGGCTGGGCTACCGAGTATTTAGGACGAAGCAGCACGCAAGGTCGAACAGCCACTTGTGGCCTGAGTTCGGGTCCGGTCTAGACCTCTGCCGTGACAGAAGTGCTTTTGATCGTAACCCATTGAAACTATGGGCACTGATGGCAAACAAAAGCACTCTAAGTCCTTATAAAAATCGGTAGGCAAACGCTCAGCACCCTCGTCAGCACCCTCACAGACCTCTGCTTTTTGATTACAGACCTCTGCCTTCCAAAAGCAGAGGTCAGAAAAATAGATCTCTGCCGCTGCTCAGCAGAGGCCTGGTCCAGTTTGGCCTACGCCGTTGTCCAGTAGAGGTCGCGGGCAGATCAAAAGAGCGAAATTTGCCACGGCAGAGATCTAGTCCAAAATGCTCGATGACTAACTATTCTCTGCCAGGTTGCTAATGAGAACGTTGCGCAATTCTTGCGAGCGAAGGATTTTCCTATATAGAAGCTAAATTGGTCGAGTACATTGAAAGTATGCACCATACGATCTTCTTTTCTTGGCAATGCGATCGCAGCCCAACTGAAGGCCGAAATCTGATTGAGTCGGCCATCAAATCTGCCATTCAAAGGCTTGGGGAAGACTCAGAGATTGAGGAATCTCTGCGGGATGATCTCAGCTTCGACAAAGACACCAAAGGAGTTCCAGGCAATCCACCGATCTTCGAGACTATCCTCAGGAAAATCGATCAGTCTGCTATCTTCGTGCCAGATCTCACTTCCGTTGGAAATCGATCGAAGGGCGAACTGATTCCGAATCCGAATGTTCTCATCGAATACGGATGGGCGCTCAAGTCGCGCGGATATCATCAGATTGTGCCGGTGATGAATACCGCTCACGGCGATCCCAAGGAATTCCCACTTCCTTTTGACATGGCCCATCTGCGGTTCCCGATCCTGTATTCCTTACCAGACAGGAGCTCTACAGCAGACAGGCGAACAGTCAGGGATGAACTTGCCCGAGACCTAGAGCAAGCATTCCGAACAATTCTGGAAAGCGAAGAGTTCCGGGAGCAACTGCCAAAGCCTGTCGCGCCACCTCCCTTTCCAGAGAAACAGCCGTTGAATGGTCGCGCGCGATTTCGAGCAGCCGGCAAGCCTCTGGGGATAGTAAACGAGGGCCTGATTGAACGTATCGAAAACCGTGCGCCGACAGTCATCAAATTGGCTGACGGCCCTGCATATTGGATGCGAGTCCTTCCGTCCACCGAGCCGAAGCAGAAGCTCAGCACACAGAAGTTAAGACAGACAGCCCTGCAACTTGCCGTTGTTCCCCTGGTTCGGATGGCGCAATCCGTCGGGTTTGTTAGGGGCGAAGATGGCGGTGGTTTTTACCCGGTACAGGGAACTGAAACGACGAATTCGGTGGCTTACATCTTCAACACTGGAGAAATTTGGGTAATCGATGCGTGGCTATCGCAGATTCCACAGTATGTCGATTTGGACGAACGAATCTTCTCGGTAACGCTGCAACAATGTGCTGATCTCCTCAGCCACCTCGGGGTCAACGGTACATATAGATGGATCGCCGGGATGGAAGGCATCTTGAATCGTCGCCTCGTATTGGCGGACCGTCCAAACGTAAGGCTTGGCACGTGTGTTGTAGATCGTATTGAAAAGGACGGGACCTACGAAACGGGTCAGGACCCTGCGCTCGTTCTTACTCCGTTCTTCGAGGAGATATTCGACAATTGCGGAGCGGTCCGCTCACAACCTGCGTGAACAGTCCTGGCTCCGACCTGGGGGCGCACCTCTAGCTCGATGGATGCGGCTCGATAGACTCGTCCCCTGATATTCCTTGATTGATATCCGCCAAGAGAAAGAGTCGGCACAGAGCGCGCAATTCGACATCTTGCATCGTCGAGCCGTGCTGAATTGCATCCTCGATAATTGCTTTGCTCGCCGTCTGCATCAGAGGTGCAACATCCTCGATACCAACGAATCGGCTGGGCCAGCCTGCAAGGCTTCCTTCTGGCCTTCTAGCAGGTAAGAGCGCCATCTTCAGACCGCGCAGAAATACCCGGCGACTCAAGACGTCACTCACTCCCGTGATTCGCCACCGCAAGAGGGGAAACATCAGAAATGCTCCCGCGTCTTTCGGCTGCATCTCGTCTGCATTCCAAGGTTGAAGGTCCAACTCCGCAAGCGCGCTGTCCACCGACGATGAGGCGCCTTTTAACAACTCTCCGTTCGTCGGGTCTGCGAGAAGTCTGGATAGCGCGGCGCAAAGCTTCTGGTCATCGAAGTACACCTTGATAAGGTGCCTCAAAAGAATGTCGAGACGTTCTGGAGTCAACGAAGACTCGATAGAAAGCATCTCACTCGCAATTTCAGAGAGATGGGCCTGTGAGGGCTTGATCGCCTCCTTCAGCTTCTCCAGGTAGGAAGCTCGCCAAGCAGGGTCCGCCTTAGCTGCAAAAAGGATGTTCTCCCAGCGTGAGAGGATGCTCCTCAGGCACGGTTCATTCTGCATGGCCCCCGGCGGCTTAACCCCGAGCACAGCGATAGCCCACTCAGGATCAGGAAAGCGCCCATAGGTAAAGGCAAGGACGATGGCAACGAGCGTGCCATGCTCGCCTTTCTTCGCAAGCTCCTGCAACTGTTCCTCGCTAAACGGATCGTTGTAGAGAGACTGCTCAATCAGCGAACAGAAATTGGGATGGAATTGTCCACCGGGGCGTGCGAATTCCAGGAATCGCTCAAATGTTGCAGTCTCGGGAGAAATCTGCTCCAACGCATTCATAGGAGGGAGAACCGAATAGGAAGGGTGCCTCGGTCGCGTGTTGCTCGGCGCGCGACCAAGCCGCGTGACCAAGGGAACGAATGCGCCTTTATCGATTGGATCGATGCGGTCCACGATATTACCTAATTCCTCTTGGCTCAACTCCCCTCCTTCATGAGCCAGCAACGCAAGCCATGAGGACGACTCATCGGTGTTCCATCCCTCCGATATTCGCTTGTCGAAGAGAAACTTCCGTGCTGCCTTTCCCACCGCTTGTCTGCTGTCTGGTAATTTGAGGATGAATTCCAATATCCATTGTCCTCGCGACTCAATTCGGGACCCGGGACTTGGGGTACAAATCTCGTTCCAGACGATGTCCTCCCATAGGCTCGGACTCTGTTGCGCTTCGTAGATCTGATCGATCAGAGGGCGTTTGAAACCTCTATGAACCTGCTGTCTCGTTTCTTGAACTACAAGTGCTGCGTACTCTGGATAGTCACTCATACGTTCCAGTTCGATGGCAATTTCTGGGTTGCGCCACTCGCTGCCATCCAAGGTGAGCACTCTACACCGAACGTAGTGTTCCTCGTCCAGTTGCTCCTTCGCTTGCCCAAGCAGTAGTTCCGCAGCTTTTCTGGCAGGTTCCTCCCTACCGGTATCAGTTATATCGAGCAAAGCCTTCCGAATCTGATCGGAATGACTGACGGAATCGGAGATCGGGGAACCATAGAATGTGGTAAGTGCGCCTTCAATGAAATCCCGGAATTGAGCCTCGTCAAGTTCAACTCCATTTTGGAAAAGGATAGCGAGCGCAAACACACGCGATGGTCCAGAGAAGAAGGGCAACTGTGACTGGAGGTGCGAGAGTACAGACGTGCCGAACCTCAGTGTCAGACAATAACGCTCCCACTCAAACCAAGAACCATGAGATCGATGGGATTTGAAGCGGACAACGATTTCCAGCGCTTGGCCTTCCATTTCAGGGTCGCTGGCAATGAGCACCATGGCCGCACCGTGTCGAATCTCCGGTTCAGCGTTGTTGAGTGCATCATGAAGAGCCGCGCGAAACCGCTCGTACTGTGGACTGAGGGCCAACTCGCGAAAGGTATTCCTGATCTCTGGATATCGCGCCAACAGGAACTCGCCGATACCGCGCATGCAGTGCACGAGCAGTTCCGGTCCTCGTACTTTGGGATCGTGGATGAAACGGAACAACAAACGCCACCAGCCTGAATGACCTCCGAGCCCATCATGCCGATTCTCGCCGATGTAAGTTGCAATGACTCTAGTGGCTTCATGTCCTTCGGCGGCTATCAACTCAGCCAGGATTTCTTCGGCTTGAGGTAAATAACCGCCATCGTGTAGTGCTTGGATCAATGGCGAACCCAGCAAAGCAAGCCGGCGCTCACCGAGATCGAAAAGCTGTATGGCAGCGCCGGCGGAAAGTGTGGTGTCTCCTTCAAAGAGATACCAACGGCAATAGCGATGGAAGAGCTCATCTCCGAGGCGTTCCTTCAGTTTTTGAACAGTGTGAAGATGTTGACGGTCGGGCCGGCGGCCTCTTTTCTGCGTAATTATGGCCCGAACTATTTGAGTGGCGGGCCTCTCGTCGCGCAAGCTCAAGTAAAGAAGAGCTGCATTTTGTGCGCCATCCCAGTTTGAAATGGTGGCGGGAAAGAGACTGAGAACACGTTCGCGATCTCCCTTGTCGATCTCCTCTCGGATGACCACTTCCGCGGCATCGCGAAACAGAGGTGACTCGAGCAGGTGGATGCAATACCTGAGTCGCTTTTCGGCTTCGAACTTTTGCGGCAGGAGCAAGGCAAGCACCGGAATGAGAGACGAAGCCTGGTGCGATTCCGCTGAAGCATGTGGAAAGATCAGGGAGGTAAGATCGTTCTGTTGCTTGCTCGTCAGCTGCCCAATGTGCAAAGCTGCCCAGCGATTAAAGACCTCTTCCGTTAACTGGCTCCCGACGAAGACGAAAGGGTAGTGGGGATCGAGGTACTCGCGAAAGAACCAATCAAATCCCTGATCGGACGCCAGCCGCAAGCTCTCTGCGATCGCCTGGGCCGCCTGCGGCCAAATAGGATCGTCGTACGAGAACCACAAAGGCCGCCGTTCCAATTCAGCGAGTCTTTCGATGAAGCAAACCGCAAGCGCATGATCCTGGGACTCGGCCACGATATACGCTGCGGCTGGAACGTGTTTAGATTTGCTCAGAACATCCTTGATGCAATCACAGAGGGCAGGCCGAACCCGCTCAATCCATCCCAGCCGCCGGGTGACTGTTGCAGCGAATGCACAGCTGCGCCACTCAGCCTGGTTGCTGGAGAGCATCCTTGCGGGGTTGGTTCGTGCAGTATTCGCAATCGCGTACCCCCTGCAAAGGTCGTCAAACGAACGCAGAGATAGCTCGAAGCGTCCTCCTTCAAGCACGACCAGCCCGGCCGATTGAAAACTCCGGAGGGCCTGATCTGTTAGCTGTGCCTTGCTTACACCCGCGAAGGTTGGCAGCAGAGCTTCTAGCTTCGAACGAACCTCTTCTTCGAGAAGCGGCCGATCTCGATCGAGAGTACCGACAAGATCGGAAAGCAGACTCAGCCGAGATCCGGCATCAGGATACTCCGCGTCGAATTGGGGGGTGACACTCGCCTTTTGGTCGCTTGCGGCCCACTCTGTCAACCTCTTGGTGAGAAGCTGATACAGAAGATCGCCTAAGGTTTCCGTCTCATGATCTGTGCCGCTTTGCAGCCCATCAAAGAGGAGACGGCAAAAAAGTGGTGTATCCGCCATTAAGTACAACTCAGGCGTAGATCGTAATCGATCAAGTGCGAGTGAGGCCGCCGCAATCGCGCTATCACGGCCTTTTCCATCGGCAATGGCCTCTTCGACGAAGAATTGGTGCTTGTCATCGTCTTGAAGTGGAAAAGGAACACACAGTTGCCATCTGCTGTGGTCGAGCCCGGCAAGTTCGATCGGACGCCCGGTTGCCAGAACCTGTACTTTGGACCAATGGTCGACGATTTGTCCGAGACGTTCAACAATCTCTTTCGCAACTGATAACGAGACTTCATCAAGACCATCAATGAGGATTGCAACCTCAAGGCCAGAGTCCACGAGAGCCTGTAAATCGAAACCCGAAGCGGTCGGAAAAACCTGATCATTTACGAACGATGAGAGAGAGGAGATGAATTCCTTAACACTGGGCCAGCGAAGACTCCCCGCGTGGATGCCTGGCAGCAACATCTTCGCTGGTGCAAGAAGTGAGATCGCATTCTGGTTGCGTCCTTGGCTTTCGATAGCGAATGTCGCCGCCAATGTACTTTTCCCCGAACCAAGATCTCCCAATAGGAGAGTCCGTCGAGTGGTTCGCATCGCATCGCCCAAAAGGATGGGTCGAACTTGTTGTGCTTGGTGTCTTTGACCCGGCTGCCCAATCTGTGGCTTTAGCTTTGCCAATTCGATGGTTACAAATGCCGGTATTGTATGTGGTAGCGTCCCGTGAGGCCTTAAGGCCCGCGACTTTGCTTCGATTACACCTCGCGCATACCGCTCGCAGGCTTGTCTGTAGTCAGTCAGCTGCGGGAAAAAGCGCGCAAGACCGCTTGTCCCGCCTTGAATAACCGAATCACGGAAGAATAAGTCGGTTGCCTCAATTGACTGACGCCATTCCCGGATTGCCGACTGTGGGTCGTAATCAAATGTTCGATAAACAAATTTATCGTCGTGAACCTGAATGAGCGAGAACGAGTTCGTATATGTCGCATCGGCATAGGTTGCGCCGCCAGTCATGATGTATGCGGTACCGCCGTTCCGATCAGGCCGCCGACTCTCGCCGTGTGTGTGCCCTGTCAACATCAAATGACAACGGCCGGCAACCACATCGAACGTATTGGTTCGGCCGCCGCGAGCGTGAACCTCCGAGTCGTGATACCAGTCCTTGGGGTGATGGAGAAGGAATATGGTGGGAGCACTAGTCGCGAGTTTCTGGGTATGCAGTACTTGCCCGTGACTCTCCAGGACGTCAAAGATGGGTCGCCCAATCCAGAGCTGCTCCTTGTCGGTGTCGTCTCGACAGAACCAGGCAGAGTTTAGTGAGCAGAACGAGATGCCCTCTAGGTCGCGATTTCCGATCAAAAGAGAAGTACTGTCGCCGACCTGAAGCACCCCAATTCCAAAATTCTTGGCGAAGCCTAGATATGCCTCGAAGGGGATTTCATACTTAGCATCGAGCGGATACGAAAGCATCCTGTCCGCCTCAGTGGCATCGGCGGGGCGAGAGTAGGCGACCTTGTCACGATCGATGTCATGATTCCCAGCGCAAATGACAACATGATCTGGCGGTATGGACAGTTCCTTCAATAGCTTTGCCAGCCACTTTGCAGCTTCCTCGTATTCCAAAGCCTTGCCTCGATAGGCGATGTCTCCACTAAGGCAAACGATCGTCGGTCGCCATTCAGGTTCCTGCTTCAGAATTGCGGAGGTGATTCCGTCGAGCGCAAGTTGGCGCAAGGCGCGCGCCGATTCGGATTTATCGCACCCGAAATGGACGTCGGAGAGGTGAAGAATGACTTGCATCGTCTTTGCCATCTGTCGTTCCAGATCATCATAGCGCCTCGGAGTGAGGGATTCACTACTACGCCTCCCACGACCGGCGATATTACCGGGTAAATGTATAGGAATCTGGCCAGCAAATCTTATCAAGGACGGCACAAGTAACGAGATGCCATAGCACCATCAATTCTTCGGCAAGCGACATACTGTTCAGCACCCTATTGAGCACCCTCAGTTGCACTAAAGCTTGGAATTCTGACCAATACCTCTGCCGTGCAAAGACGAAGGTCCGTTAGGATTGTTCAAATCTACGGCGTTCCCATTACCTTTCTTTTCTGAGGCTGACTTGCCTTCCCTCATTTACCCGGATAAGTGCCTGCCAAATTCCGGCTCTCCATGCACTACCACTGACTGCCGCCTTCCGAACGGCTCCGCGCCGCGGGGCATCTTTTGTAGCCCGGTGCTGCATCTGGCATTTCGGTGCGCCGGCCGCGAAACCGCCAATTTGAGGGCCAACTCGGGTGAGATTCTCGGTTGAGACTGTCATGATGACTCACACCGAATCGACCGGGCGGCGCTGTTTCGGCGGTAAACTTGTAGACCATATGCGGAATGAACAGGCGACGCGCCACATGAAGAAGACCGGCCGTAACGATCCCTGCCCTTGCGGGTCAGGCAAGAAATTCAAGAAGTGTCATGGTGACGCCGGTGTGGTATCACCTCCTATCGCGGCTGCGCTAAAAGCTTACTTCGAGGAATCTCAGAAGATCGAAAGCCAAACATTCGAGACTATCGGCAGTGGTTTGGGAGAGCTGGTCGGAGAGCTGCGGGCCTTCGATCGCATTTCCTGTGTCACTGCGATCGCCGCCCTTCAATCCATTGCAGAGAACCGCAATTCAATCGTGCGCCTGGATGCCTTGCTTCACCTTGTCGCAATTCACTGTTGCGGCATACGCCCGGTGGACGTACGATCGCTCGATCGCTGGCTCAATCGATTCCTGGCCGCTTCCCTTTTGTCCCATCGCGAAGATCCAGCTGAAGATGTCGCGATCGGGAATGTGATGACCACCTCGGGAAACTACCGGGTGTTTAATGGCGATTCGAGCCATCCAGATTACTATGCCCAAGATGTCCTAGACGCATTGGCCAGAGGACCCGAAGCGCTTAGTCCCATTCGTAATGAATGCCGTTCCTTACTGAAGATCTCGGATTTGCTCGCTTCGCGGAGAGGCTATTCCCGGTGGACGGGCAAGCCTGAGTCCGAGTCGAAAAACGTGTGGCTCCCGGAAACCGATGAAGAGCTTGGAATTCTCAGCCGGTCGTCGTTGCTTCATGCTATCGATCTAGCGGGGCTTGATATCGCGCCCGAGTCGCTCCAGGCATTTTCAACTCCTTTTGAAGACTTCTGTTCTGGCGCCCGCCACTCGATCCCGGGAGCGATTCGACGCAAGCCGCTCCTGGCCCTCGGCGATTCATGGATCATCGCGCATCCCACGGCCGTTCCAATGGCCGTTATCGCACATACCTTTTCGTCAGTAAAGATGCTTGACATGCTTCCAGGTCTGGAGAACGCTCTTGGCGGTCTCCAGGCCACGCGGACACTGCATGAGAGCGCGCGCGGGATCGCGCGCTCGGATTTTCTGACTCGGCTTTTGCCCGAGAGCGGATTTCCCCCGGCGCGGTATGTCAGCCAGGTAGCTTTTCGATTCGATCGCGACAAGTATCTCCATCTCCTGTTCCTCCACGATGACGTGTATGACATCGCGGCGAAGAGCGCCAACGCCCGATGGAAACCAGCTTTCCGCGAGACCATTGCGGAGTTCATTGAGAACAGCATGAGAAAGCTTCTCGACGACGGGAGCTGCGTCGGCGGATTGACACTGGTGATCATGGGCGGTGTTTGGAGGGGTTGCGCGATTGAACTGCCGCAGAACCTGCCGTCCGGATGCGGATTGCAGGCCTGGTCATCCGCGGACTTTGACCGGCTGATGGCCAACGAACGCCGATGGAGGCTGCTCTTATGGAAGCTATCCATGCAACGCAGAGCTCTCGAAGAGCTCGGAATTGCCATTCAGCCAATCAGCGACGCCAATCTCTTTTCGATGTGGACGCACAACGACTATCGCTTCTTTCCGCGTGATTCCGGCACTGACTCGCCGAATTACGTGTCATACGGAGCGGAATTCATCTTCGAAATGCGTCTCGAGAACCGAATCGGAACCGACGACCATTGCATTTACCGGCCGGACCGAGCCAAATGGGAGCGAGTGCGAAACCTGAATAGCCGTTCGTATTTCAAGGAAGATGCCGCACGGAAGACATACGGCACCCTTTCCCGAAGGAGACCGGGTGTTCTGGAAGGTGCTGTCGAAACCGCGAAACGAGCATGGTGGGTCGATTGCCATACAACCAATCCCGATGCCGTTCGCAAGGACTTGATTTACCAATTGTGGGAAACCGTCGTGAACTGGCTGGATCGGATCGCCGGCTCATTCGATGATTGCATTTCCGAACTTCGCGACATCCATCCGGTCCTGAAGCTCGATGTGAGCGAGATCGAACAGATTGGGGATTTTTTCCGAGAGACAGTGATGGCCGCCGCGCCGGTCGCCTCTTTGGCATTCGAGGTGTCGGGCACAGTCGCGACGCTTCGGTTGCCGGTCGGGTTGCTTGCGATGGAATACTCACCGGCAAATCAGGCGGAGCGGATCCTGATAAATGCCCTTGTGCGAATTGCATTTGCGATCGCGGGTGTAGGCGAGGATCAGGCGAGAATCGAAGCGATCGAAGCAACCCTGGCGCTTTCAGATTACGACCGTTTCATGCATCTGTTTCCGGCAAGAGATGTGCGGGATTTCCTGCACGGGTTCGATCCGGAAAGCCCTGAACTCCTGCACAACGACGAAGTGGCATTCGGCGCGATCCAGATCGCGCAAGAGGCCCATCTGAACGTGCCTTTAAAGGCGGACTCTATCGAGTCTTCGAATGACCTGCTGCATCAACTCGTGGATGCTTTTTGGAAGAGGATTGAGATTCAGTTGCGCGTGATCGATCGCCTTGATTTGATTTCCGCATGCATGACCAACCATGAGCGTCTGCTGAGCGAGCTTGAGCGTTGGCAAAAGACAAGTAGAGCCGTGCTTTCCCTGCACAAGGACCGCGAGGATATCTTGAAAGTGTCCCAGACATTAAAAGAAAAGCGGGACCGGACGCAGATCACACATCGCATTCTCATTGAAATGGCGATTTGCACCTGTCCGCTGTCGGGCGGCCGACCGGTGACTCAGGCGAATATTGACTACCTCGGAAGCCAGATCCTGCTGCTGATTGCGACGGCGGCGCATTCGGACGCAATACGAACCGGCTGTGCGGACCCGCGAGTCGGAGTATCTACGCTAGGCGACTTCAGTTTTCAAGACAACTTCATGGGCGTCATGGTTCCGTACATGACCAGCCACTTTGAGAGGAGTCATTTGTCCGATGTGCGGGGATACGACGATCTATTTGAGCCTGAGGCGAATACCCCCACACCGGAAGAGGAAATCTTCGGAAAAGAGTTCGTCGAAGGTTTTCTTCAGGAATTCGGGATAAGCCCGGCCAGACTGGCGGAGGTCGGGGTTCGTCTTGGGGAAAATGCGGTCGAATTCCAAGCAACGGTGATCACACGTGACGCAGCTTCCTTCAACGATGTTTTGGCTCGGGGAGGTTTCACTCAGAGTGAGATTGAAGCGCTTTGGCGCAGCTTCGTTTTGAAGCCGCGCAATCGATGGGATGCGGCTCAGAAACCGTTCAAGGATAAGGACTGGTTTCCATGGCGCTTTAGGAGGAGGCTTTCCTTGATGGCGAGACCGATCATCGATCTGGGAGACGGCCAAATCCTGTACGCTCCTGGCTTCTGCGAAGACAGCTTCCGGCATACGGTCATGGAGTGCTTCCATGGTGCATTCGAGACCGAGTATTTCCTGACCAGCGGGATGAAGGAATACTGCGGTTCGGTAAACGGGAGAAGAGGCCTGGAATTCAATCGAGCCATCGGCACAATCTTCGCCGAGACCGGCTGGAAGATGCGCGTAGAGGTCGCAATGACCGAACTTGGCGCTCCCGCCGAGGCAGGCCTGGGGGATGTAGACGTCCTGGCGTGGAACGAGCGTACCGTCTGCATTTGCGAATGCAAAGAACTGCTCTTCGCCAGAACCATCGGCGAAGTCACGGCACAATTAGTGCGTTTCCGTGGCAAGCCTGGCGATGATCTTGATAAGCACACTCAACGGGTGCAATTCCTGGATGGTCACAGGGGCAGGCTCTCAACACTGACCGGCATCGACGATCTCCGAATTGTGCCACTGCTCGTCACAAGCAAGGTGGTTCCGATGCAGTTCGTGGCAAACCTGGGAGCGGAGGTTGTGTCGGCGGATCAGATTACGAGCGATTATCTCGACCAGCTTCTACGGAAAGCATAGACCCGATGCGACTTGTGCTTCTCAGCGTCTTCGGGCACCGGTCGCCATAGCATGATCGATTATTCAGCGTCTGTTCAGCACCCTTTTGAGCACCCTCAATTGCATCAAAGCCTGAGTTTCTGCGCGTAACCTTTGCCGTGCAACGACAGAGGTTGATTTAGATTGCTTACGACAACGGTGCAAAGCCAGCGGCATTACAGGATCGATTTCCTCCAGTTTTCTCCCTTTCAACCTTGAGTATTCCCGCGAACTCCACAAGGACTGCATCGACTGGATCTTGGACCGAGCCGCCTGGCGCGCCGGCCACGTCGCCAGAGCAGCGATAAACGGGGTCAGCGAGCGCGACATCCTGCTCCAGACCAGGCACAAGTAAGCCGAGATGCCCGCCAAATACGTTTCCGGTTGCTCAAGCAGACGATCCCGTTTCCTGCCTGTCCCGATCGCGTCATTGCACCCAAGTCAATCAGGAGAACACCATGAGACTCGGCCGTAATCAACTGTGCCCGATTCACCGTTCTCTCTTCTGCTGCGGCAGAGAAGCAATCCCGAGAGAGAAACGGACGCGCCAGATGGGCGTTCGGCGCATTGAAGATCCGCATCATCCAAGGGGATACCGGGAACTCCGCTCCAATGGAGAAATGCGGAAGCTTCTCGACAGGAAGATCACAGCGCAAAATGGGTTCTGTGCTCTCTGCAAAGAAAGGTTCACCTCCTATGGCGACATCGTACCGGACCATATCCATCCCCGCGGCATGGGAGGGGCATGGCGGGACGACCACCCAGAGAACATCCAGGCAGTCCACTGGTGGTGCAACGGGGAAAAGGGATCGAGCAGGGTATGATCTTCGACCGGTGCGCCATTACTTTCTATCTGCTGTATTTACAAACAGATGAAAACAGTGAGCTTGCTATGAGTTCAGAATTATCGCACGAATATAACAGTAC
>Ga0224529_1001621_pt1 | contig 12872 bp, 12 predicted proteins | sample CBST50metaG_FD_179893 | JGI IMG/M metagenome (GOLD analysis project Ga0224529, IMG submission 179893) | Peat soil microbial communities from Stordalen Mire, Sweden - C.B.S.T50 | ecosystem: Environmental > Terrestrial > Soil > Wetlands > Peat | place: Sweden: Norrbotten County, Stordalen Mire... | reverse complement strand
GCGGCTCCGACGGTTCCTGAAAGTGCCTTACTGCGCTATCCATGCCACCTAGTTTCAATAAGTTACCAGGCGTTCGGCCACTTTCACGGCGATAACACGGGTTCAAATCCCGTCGGGGACGCCAAATAGAATCAATTACTTAGCGCCTTCAGAGGCCAAATTTTCGTGTACAATCTCGTGTACACAATTCTCTGCCTCTCCCTCCGAAACCCTGCCGTTGCCGCGCAACTCAGGACGAATCATTGCTACCACCCGGCTCTGCGCCTGGCGCTTCGCCGGGGTCATTGCCTGGGTGTAAATGTCGAGCGTGATTTTGACCGAAGCGTGACGCAGAAGCTCCTGTACCACCTTCACATCTTCTCCGTTGGCCCGGAGCAGCGTAGAGAACGTGTGGCGGAACGTGTGCCAGCCCAGCTTTTTCGTGATGCCCACACGCCGCGCCGCAGGCACGATGTGGTAACGCATCACCGGGTGCAGCCAGAGCGGGCTCTGACCGCGTTTTTTGCCAGCCCGATTGCAGACGCTGGCAAAAAGCCAGTCTTCCGGCCCGGCACAGGGAGCCTGTCGATACCATTCCAGCAAGTCTTGCGCAAGGTACTCATCGAGCGGCACCGGCTTTTGGGATGCCTCCGTCTTGCACTTGCCCACGACCTGATAAACCACCGAACGCTCGACATGAAGCAGGAGGTTGGCAAAATCAACATCCTTCCACTTCAGGCCAGCCAGTTCTCCCATCCGCAGTCCGGTCACCATCGCCAGGAACACCAGAACCTGCTCGCGCAGGCTCAGTTCCTTGAGCAGCGCCCGCATTTCTTCGATGCTGAGTACATCTGGAATGCGCGCACGCTTGCTGCTCTGGCGAACGCCAGAGCCACGCACCGGCCCGGTGATCGGGTTACGGTCTGTGAACTCCCAGCGGATCGCGTGATTGAAAAGCGCTCCCATCAGGTTACGGATCTTCGCCTTGGTGCCATTGGCGCGATCAAGCTGCCGCAACCATTGCTCGACTGCTACCGTCTTGATCTCCTCAAGCTGGTGCTCTCCCCAGCGCGGGACAATCCAGCGGCGCAAACAGCTCTCATACCGATGCCGGGTCGAGAAAGACTTGCCTTCGTCGCCCTGGTCGGTCAGTTCCGTAGTCTTGTAGTGTTCGATGAGAGCCTGCATGGTGATTGCTTTCATTTCGTTCGGCCCGTTGGCATTGATCAGAAGCCTCAGACCGGTAGCGGCTTTCTCCGCAGCCGCTTTGTTGTTGTAACGCTCCAGTGTGCCGACGACCCTCTGCCGGGGAACCCGCTTGCCGTCCGGCAAGGTTGTCCGCCACCGGAACACCCATACCTGCTGTCCGCTCCCGTTCTTGACCAGGGAGACACAGCCTTTCTGATACCGCGCCTTGCTCATAGCGCCTCCTTTCGGAAAGGCGCGGGTTGCACTGTGCTCTCTACTTTACCGTGCGCCGACAAGTTGTTACAGGGGTTTCTCATCGCTTTTTCAGCCACGCGGCAAGCTCGGATTGCAGGAAACGCCAATGTTTCTTCTTACCGTTGCAGACCGCGTGACCGGGAAGTTCGCCCTTGCGCGCGAGCCGCTGTACGGTAACCGGATGAAGGGTAAGAAATTCACCGGCAGCACGGGCGTCAATGAACCGTTCCGGCAGGACAAATGGGACGCGAATAGGGTCGAAGGATGTGTTCTGCATAGGATGCCTGTGAAGCCGAGTTTTGGAGTATCTGACTCTCGGCATCCTCAACGTAGGTCAAAACCAGCATGCTGTTCATCGCAGGTTTGCGGAGTGATCTGCAGATTCTGCAGATTACAGCTCCGCCAATCGATTCCTGCTGAAAAGCGCCACTGGACTGGTTCGTGGCCATGTCACTCGCGGGCTGTGGTCTCGCGTTAAATCGGGCACGCGCTCGGGGTTTTACCGGCGTCCTGCGGCACGGCGGGTCTCTGCTTCGCTACTCCACCCCAGCCGGTCAACAACAGATCTGCCGGGGACCCCGGTTTCGCGCCCTGCGGGTTTCGGCTTTCCGAAAATCTTTTCGCCAAGTACGCCAAAACATTTTCCGAACCTTCCAAAAAAGCGGCCCTTGACCTTGGAAGCCTGACCCACTCGCGTCGCTTCGCGCAGTTGTGCCCCGATTCACCGGGAGACCACACAAAACGGAGTGACACCATGAACACAAATACGATCCAGCAGCAGCTTCCAGTCAACACGATCCTTAACGGTGACTGCATCCAGGTCATGCAGAAGGTGCCTGCAAACAGCGTCGATTTCATACTCACCGATCCGCCATATCTGGTGAATTACCGCGACCGCAGCGGACGTAGCATTCAGAACGATGCCGATGCGGCGTGGCTCAAACCGGCGATGGCACACGCATATCGAGTCCTCAAGCAGAATCGCCTGATGCTTTGCTTCTATGGCTGGACAAGAGTAGATGAGTTCTTCGCAGCGTGGAAAGATGCAGGTTTCCGACCTGTGGGACACATCGTGTTCCGCAAAGAGTACAGCTCGAAAAGCCGCTTCCTCAGCTATCGCCACGAGCAAGCGTACCTGTTGGCAAAGGGCCGTCCACCGCTGCCGAAACAGCCAGTAGGCGATGTAGTCGATATGCCATATAGCGGCAACAAGCTGCACCCTACTCAGAAGCCAGTCGCGGCTCTCGCGCAACTGATTCGCAGCTTCACCTTGCAGGGAGAACTGGTCCTCGATCCCTTCGCTGGTAGTGCCAGTTCATGCGCTGCGGCGTTGCTGACAGGCCGCAGGTATATCGGCATCGAACTCGATAACGAGTATTTCAATCAGGCATCGGCGCGGTTAGCGCGAGTGAAGGAGCGCGTCGCAGCAAAGCGGCGCTTTTCTTCATTCCCACGCTCGGTTGATGGTACGTGTGTGCCGGCGCGCATCAAGGCGAACTGCACTGCTGCAATGTGAACATTGCAGCCTTGACCCGCACCGTCCCGCACGCTCTTTGCTGGCCATCGTGGGAATGAAGGGGGGTGTGCATCCTGCACCCAGCGCGTTGCACCTGTACCTCCAGGTCTATTCGCACAGCTAAACGCGCTACTGACCACGCGATGAACCTCGGAGACCAGCGTCAATCCTGCGATTTTCGAAATATGCAGAACCTGCATATTACCTCGCAATTCTGCATACCTCTAACACTTCATTCCGGCCTACCTTTGCTTCATACGCGACTGAGGAGAGCACCTGCTCCCCAAAACGCAACCGCAAAGGAGCCCCTATGCAAAAGTTTCCTTCCATCCAACGCCCACGCTGGCGCCGATTGCGCGCGCTGGCCCGGCGCTGGTCGATTCCATCGCTCGTGTTTCTTGCGGCGCTGCCGGTCTATGCCCAGTCCAGCAGCGACCCGTGGGAAAACGCCGTCACTGTACTCAAAACCGCCTTCACCGGCACGATTGCGACCGGGCTATCGTTGGTCGCCATTGTCGTCGGTGGTCTCATGTTTGCTTATGGCGAGGGCCAGTCGAAGAAGACCCTCGCCGGGATTGTCTTCGGCGTCGGCATGGCCATCGGCGCTGTTAACTTCATGGCCTGGCCCTTTCCGAGCTAGAGAGGGGGTGATCCATTGTCTCGGCCAGCGAACGCGCGCATGAGTCCGGTCTTCAAGGCCATGAACCGGCCGCTGACTGTCCTGGGAGCGGAGCGGCGATTGTTCTTCGTCGCTCTGATCTCGGGAGGCGCGATCTTCTCTCTTCTGCACTCATTGCTCGGTGGAATCGGCCTGTTCATAGTGGGTGTGGTCATTGCCCGCATTGCCACCAAGCACGACGTGGAGATTCTGCGCGTGCTGTTCAACTCAGGCAAGTTCCGCCGGCGCTACGACCCCATGCAACAAGACATGACAGAGATACGCATTGCGAGGAGCGATGGTCAAGGTTGACGACATCACGAAAGACTGGCGAGAGGCTGGCTCGTTCGCCGCCCAGATGAACCTGTATGGTTTCTGGGAAGAGCACGTGTTCCTTACGAAGTCAGGCGATCTTGGCACGGTGCTCAAGATCGGCGGCGTGGATTACGAGAGCCTGGACCACGTAGGCCGCAATTATGCGGTAAAGCGCCTCGAAGCCGCGCAGCGCTCGCTCGACGAGCGGTGCCGGATGTATCAAATTCTCTTCAAGCGCAATCATCCAGCCATCCCTCATGCCAAATATGAAAACCCGTTAGTACAAGCGGCTGTGGAACAGCGCAGCGCGTTCCTCGCATCGAAGTCCGACCGGCTGTATTCGATCGAGATTTATTGGGTGGTGATGATCGACGGCAGCTACGCCAAGACCGGCCTGCTGCACGCGCTCACCACATTGCCGAAGCAGCCGTGCGCGGCGCTGCGCGACTTGCACGCGCTGTTCTCCGGCAGCAAAGAGCGGACCTTATTGTACGAGCAGATCGAGCGCGACCGGCTGCGGTTGCAACAGAAAGTACAGAGTTTGAGTGGGCAGTTAAACGACCTGATGACGGTCGAGCTGCCAGGGGCGGAGGAGACCTTGCGCATACTGCGCCGTCTCGTAAACTTCCGCCCCTCGAAGATTCAGGATGCGCGCCTCTACAGCGCGCGTCATCTCGACTGGCAGATGTGCGATTCGGAACTGGAAGCGCACCGCGGCCACTTGCGCGTAGATGACGAGTACGTGCGCGTTCTGACGCTGAAGGAGTTGCCCAGCGAGACACGGCCATTGATCCTCAATGGCCTGCTCGACATCCCGGCCAACTTCCACGTCGTCACGGAATGGCATCCGATCACGAACGACAAGGCGCGCAAAGAGATTGCTTCCCGGCGGCGTCACTACCATAACTCGAAGACCAGCTTCGTCTCGAACCTGCAGGACCGGCAGAACACCGGCCCGCAAGATGAGTTAGTCGATGACTCGAAGGCTGCCGCTGTCGCGGAGCTTGGCAATGCCCTCACCGCCATTGGCATGGAGGGCAAACACTTCGGCGAGTTCACGCTGTCGGTCGTCGTCTATGACGAAGACCGCATGAAGGTGGAGAACGCCGTCGCAGAGTTCCAGAAGCTCTTTACACAGCACGACGGACTTTTGTACGAGGAACGCTACAACCTGCTCAACGCGTTTTTTGCAACTGTTCCCGGCAACCGCCAGTTCAATCTCCGAAAACAGTGGGCATTGAATTCCAATTACGCGGACCTGTCGTTTCTGTTTACCGTCGATAGCGGCTCCCAGTGGAACCCGCACCTGGAGCGGGAATATCTCGTTGCGCTCGAATCGACGCACGGCACGCCATATTACCTCAATCTCCATAGCGGCGATGTGGCTCATACGTTGCTGCTTGGCGCAACTGGTAGTGGAAAAAGTTTTACGCTATCGACCACCCTTCAATCAGCACAGAAGTACGACCCTCTGACCTTCATCTTTGACTTGGGCGGCAGCTACGAGACGTTGACGCGGGCCTTCGGCGGAACCTACCTGAACGTCGGCCTGAAGAACCCAGGCTTTACCATCAATCCGTTTTCGCTGGAGTCGACGCCCGAGAACATGAACTTTCTGTATCTGTTCATGCGCGTTTTTATTGAGTCGGGTGGCCGCTACGAGTTGACGCCTGATGACGAAAAAGCGCTGTTTGCAGCCATCGAGCGGGCATATAAGCTGCCTGCCGAGATACGGACGCTCACCAACTTCGCCTCCATATTAGGTCCACTTGGAGAGCGTCTGCACAAGTGGACCCAAGCCGGGCAGTTCGGCCATCTCTTCGACAATCCCCAGGATACGCTTACGTTCTCGTGCTTCCAGACCCTCAATTTCGATGGCTGGTCGGATTACCCCGACATCCTGGAGCCGTTGCTGTTTTATGTGTTGCAACGGGCGTCGTCGGAGATCGAGAAGCCTGCGAACACCGCGACTTTCAAGGTGTTCGTCATTGACGAAGCATGGATTTTCCTTAAAAACAAAACCATCCGCGATTGGATTATCCGGGCCGAAAAAACCTGGAGGAAAAAGAACGCCGCCATGATCCTTGCTACGCAGTCAGTGGTGGAGTTGGCGGCATCGGACATGCTGCATATCGTCAATGAGTCATGCCCCACCAAGATATTTCTCGCCAACCCCAACATCGATCGCAAGCTGTATAGCGAAATCTTCCAGTTGAACGACACCCAGCTTGAGTTGCTGGAATCACTGGTTCCCAAGCGTGAACTGTTGCTGATGCAACCGCGCGGGACCAAGAAACTCGTACTCGAAGTCGATGCACTGACCTACTGGATTGCCACCAACAATGCCCGCGACAACCTCCGTAAACAGGAATATTTTTCTCGTTTTGGAGCAGAACAGGGGCTGCTCCAACTTGCCCATGACTACCCCAGCCCACTCAACAACTAGCTAAAGGAGAACCATGCGTACCTCACCCATCGTCCCGCTCTTGCTCGGCCTTGCTGCCACTGTCGCCCACGGCCAGCAATCCGCCCGCATCGTCAAATACCACTCGAACGATATTGTCAGTGTCCGCGCGAAGATGCGCTACACCACGCTGATCGAGCTGCCTTCAACCGAGAAGATCATGGAAGTCGCTACCGGCGACAAGGACTTCTGGATCATCGACGCGGTCGGCAATTACTGCTTTCTGCATCCGGCCAAAGAAGGCATTCACTCAAATCTCAACCTGATTACCGATCACGGCAGCGTCTACACGTTCACGCTCGACGATATCGAGGCTGGCGATCCCGACCTCAAGGTCGTCATCGAGCCTTCCGATCCTTCCTCGCTTGCCGCCGCCAACGGTGTCACCAAGCTGGTGTCAGCCGGTGAAGTCGATGCGGCGCGCGCCCAGACGCAAATTGCGCAGACGCGCGCCGCAACAGCCATCGAACAGTTCCGCGCCGAGTATCCAACTGCGGCACTCAAGTTCGATTACAGCTACCACAACGAATCGCCTTTCGATGTAAGTGCGATCTATCACGACGACCGGTTCACCTATATCAAGTCGTCGGCTTCCGAGAAGTTCTCCGTGTACGAACTGAAGGATGGCAAGCCTGACCTGATCACCTTTCAGTTGAAGGACGGCACCTACATCCTGCCCACGGTCGTCGATCGCGGCTACCTCGAAATCGGCAAGCACAAGCTCAGCTTCGAGCGGAAAGGTCAGTAGGTACGCCAATGGCTGACGAGAAATCAACTACCGACTTGCAAGCACAAGAGAATCCGCCGACCGCGCAGGTGCGCGATAAACGCACACTGCCAGAGGGCGTGGTGCCCAAGCAGGCGCAAGGATACGTAATGGCCGGCCTTGCCGTTCTCATCCTGCTGGCAGTGATGTTCTCGAAGAACCACGCCAAACCTGTGCAGAAGGAACCACCGCAACCGGCGCTCTCGGCGTCCACGGACATGAACCAGCGGAAGATTCAGGAGCTGGAACAGGACCTGAGCGCGGACCAACGGCAAATGCAGCAACAGCCCGCCGGTGCTGCGCTGTCACCTGCTGGTACCGCCAATGCCGCGAATCCGGCCCAGTCAGGCACTGCTCCGCAGCCCGGCAGTGCGGCGCAGTTCGCGCAAGCGCCGCTCACCGCTCCAACTCAATCTGCCGAGCGTCCTCGCGATCCGGTTGCCGACGCGGAGAAAGCAATGGCCTTCAAAGCCCGCTTTGCCTCGAATCTGGTTTCGGGCAATGACGGCGGCGCGCATGTACCAACCGTCGCATCGGATTCATCCGATGTTCCCGCACGCACAGGTGCTGTCGATACTTCGATCCCGGCTCGCCCTACGAGCTTGCCGCAAACTTCCGCTGCACAGGTTGCGCCTGCTGTGGGTAACAAGCGCGCTGCGGAGGTCAACGTCAACTCCGCGCACGGCCAGCCCTTCGTCGTCTTCGAGGGCACGACCATCGACACGGTTCTGGTCAACCGGCTGGATGGAGAGTTCGCCGGGCCGGTCAAGGTGATGGTCACCAACCCCGTCTACAGCCAGGACCGCCAGCACATGCTCGTCCCCGAAGGCACGTTCATTCTGGGCGACGTGCAGAAGGTCGCAGGCCTCGGTCAGAAGCGCCTCGCCGTCGCCTTCCACCGGATGCTCATGCCTGATGGGTACTCCGTCGATTTCGACCAGTTCCACGGTCTCGACCAGGCCGGAGCCACCGGAATCAAGGACAAGGTCAACAACCACTATGTCGAAATCTTCGGCGCCTCGATTGCACTCGGGGTGATCGCCGGTGCAGGCGAGGCCACCAATAACAATGCCGGTTACAACCAGTCCGGAACGGAAGCATACAAGTCCGGCATTGCATCCAGTCTTTCGCAATCAAGCGCGAACGTGCTTGACCGATTCATTAACATTCCTCCGACCATCGTCATTCGCGAGGGCCACCGGATCAAGGTTTACATCACCCAGGACATGCTGCTGCCTGCATACGAGAACCACGACATGCCGGGGGTGATGTGATGCGCTTTGCTTCGCTTGCGTTTCTCGCGCTTTTGATCGGCTGCGCCTCTCCCGCGCGTCCGCCGAAGCCATCGCCCTACCACTATGGCGCGGCTGTCGATGCTTCCCATCGCACTCCAGTCTCAGCAACAAATTCATCCCACGGCAGCTAACGCTTCGTGCCATTCCTCAAAAGGAGCTTCCTATGCAACGCAAACTCGCTACGCTCTTTGTATCCTTCGCCGCACTGCTCACGCCCGTGGCGCATGCACAGTTCGGCAGCGGCATCGTATTCGATCCCACGCAGTCGGCGCACGCCATTCAGCAGATCGCGCAGGCGTCGCAACTCTACACGACCGCCGTCGCCACCCGCAACCAGATCGTCACCATGTACAACCTCGCCCACCAGATGGCACAGATGCCGCAGAACCTCGCCGCTCGGTATCGCGCCGACTGGTCGCAATGGGCCAGTCTACAGGCCCCGACCAACACCTACGGCAATATGTCGGCCTTGGTGAACGCCCTCAACTACGGCGCGTTGGTCAATGCTCGGCAGGGTTACAACAGTGCTTATGTGCAGGTTCAGAACTACCCCTCCGGTGGCTACTCGTCTCTCGACTCGCGCACCCAGGCCACGGTCGCCAACCAATACGCGACGTCGGAACTCGCGCAGACAACGACCACCAACACGCTAGCCACGCTCGGAACCATCCGCTCGAATTCGCAATCGTTCGCCACGCAACTCGCCAATCTCGAGTCCGACACCTTCTCGACCGATTCCAGCCTGCAAACCGAGGCCGCTCTGCTCGGCAAGATCAACTCGGCGACATTGCTGCAGATTCACTCTCAGCAGGACACCAACCAGTTGCTTGCAGCCCAAATCCAGCAGCAGCTTACTGCACTGAAGCAGCAGATCGATGCGCAGAACCGCGCCATCAACAACGCCATCTACTTCCAGCAGAACTTTTCGAACACCATGCAGAACGTAAACAGCGGAGTGAGTGATTCGATCCACTCCATCTCTTTGAGCCTAAACGGGAGCAACTGATGGGACAGAACATCTTCTCGGCCCTTTCGCAGGCCATCACACAGTTGCTCTCGACCGAGGGCAACACCCTCCAAGCCACGGGACTCAACATCTTCCGCGGTCTGGCCGTGATCCTGATTGTCTGGTTCGGTGTGAAATCGGCTCTCTCCGCCGCGCAAGGGCACGGCGGCGGATTTCACTTCGCCAAGTTCGCCGACCTGATCCTCATGATCGCCCTTGGCCTCGGGATGCTGACCTACTATTCGACGCCCATTCCGGGCACGAACTACAGCTTCTCCGACCTCATCACCAAAGAGGGGCTGAGCCTCTCCACGAAGATCGAATCCGATCAGACCCAGGAGATTGCCAACACCATCACCGGCGCCGAGCAACAGCTCGGAGCGCCTCCGGGTAGTTTCAACATTCTCGAAGATCTGACCTACCTGCTAGTCGTCGTGATCCTTGCGGCGATGGAAGCCACGGCATTCTGCGTCATCGCATACGGGTATGTCGCCGCCGCTGTGTGCGTGCTCATTGGGCCGATCTTCATTCCGTGGTTCATCGTGCCCAAACTCGACTGGCTCTTCTGGGGTTGGCTGAAGGCATTTATCGGTTTCAGCTTCTATCAGGTCGTGGCCTCGGCCTTTATCTATGTCTTCGCCAAGGTGCTGGCCTCAATGTTTCATGTCATCGGCACCATTACTCTGGACAACGCGCTGACCGTCCTGCCCGCTTTGCTCGTCACGCTGGCCGTGTGCGTCTACGGCCTCTTCAAGATACCGGAGTTGACGGCGTCGATCCTCAGTGGTCGCACTGGAACCTGGGTCAACCTCATGGGGAACTGATTATGGCCAAACAGACTACTTTCGCCACTACCGAGGCCGGACACAAGTTCCTGGAACTGTATGCCGAGCCAGTCGTCACCAATACCTATCTGAAGGTCACCCTGCTGATTTTGTTTGTCGTTGCGCTCGCATTGCTTGCGCTGCTCTACCGAGCGCAGACCGCGGCGCTCCGTCTGAAGCCGCTGGTCATTTCTATCACCGATGCCGGGCGTGGACAGGTGATGAACTACGCCGACTTCTCGAAAGTGCCCGTCGAGCGCGTCGGCAAATACTATCTTGCGCGCTGGGCCGAACTCTACTACGGGCGCAACCACGCCACGCTCCATCGGGACTTTTCCGAGTCTCTGAATTTCTTCTCGAATGAATTGCAGTCCGCCACTCTCGGGCGTGTAAACAAAGAGAAAACACTGGAGACTTTCTTGCTCGATCCGAGCGCGCCGAACGTGGACATCGAAATCAAAGCTGTGGTGCTGGAAGACACGCGCCAGGCCCCGTACCGCGCGCATGTCGAGTTTGAAAAAGTCTTCCGCTCGCAGGGCTACCAGCAGGAACAACGCCGCGAGCGTTGGACTGCCAATGTCGTTTATGGCTTCCGCGACGAAGTTCCAAACGAAATGCTGCTCACTAATCCACTCGGCCTCGTCATCAGCTACGTCCACGAAGACCAGGCATTCGGGAACTGACGCCATGCGACCGAAAAAATCCATCGTGCTCTATTGCGCCGACCGCGAACTGCTTTCGGCTACCGCGTTCGCGCTGCGCCTGCATCCCTATGAGGTAACGGCGGTCAATGACAGCCGGAACGCAGCAGCACTCATGATGGCAGACTCGACCGAGCTTGTCTGCGGCGTCCTGATCCACGCACGGCAGGGTGATTCCGCATATCGGATGATCCACCGTCTGCTCGAATCGGATCTGCACGTCCCTCTGTTGCTCGTGGATCGCGCTGGTGACCTTGCCCCTGTGCGCTACGCCGACATGGTCCTCTACGGTCGCAATACCTCGATGGCGTATATTCTGGCTGCCCTCCAGATTCTGTGTGAGCGCAAGCGCGGCCCCCGGCCGAGGAGTGCCGCATGAGGTATCTCTCTGTGTGCTCGGGCATCGAGGCCGTTTCGGTTGCATGGCAACCTCTCGGCTGGCAGCCAGCCATGTTTGCTGAAATAGATCCGTTTTGCTGCTGGCTCTTGCGCTCGCGCTATGGCGCATCGCGTCCGCAGCACATGCCGAGTCCGCATGAGGCGGCCTCACGCAAAGAGGCGAAGCAGCGCGCGGCAGCCATTCGCAACATCGTTGCTCTGCCCACCGGTGGCGCGATCGTCAACGCCGGCGACTTCACCAGGATTGGAAAACAGGATGTGGGAACAATCGACCTTCTGGCAGGAGGAACACCTTGCCAGTCTTTCTCCATCGCAGGCAAACGAGCGGGGCTGGATGATCCACGTGGCAACCTCACCATCGAGTTTGCTCGGCTTGCTGATCGACTCCGGCCCCTATGGCTGGTGTGGGAGAACGTCCCCGGTGTCCTGTCGATTGACGACGGACGGACGTTTGGAGCCTTCCTCGGGATGCTGGTCCAACTGGGGTATGGCCTCGCATGGAGAGTCCTGGACGCTCAGTATTTCGGAGTACCCCAGCGACGGCGCCGCGTCTTCGTTGTCGGACATCTTGGAGACTGGCGAGCTGCCGCCGCGGTACTACTTGAGCGGTCGAGCCTGTCGGGGTATCCTCCGCCGCGCCGAGAAGCGCGGAAAGACGTTGCCCCCACCCTTAGCGCACGCACTCATGGCGGTGGCGGACCGGGAACAGACTTCGATCTCGACGGCGGCCTGATCGGCCAGCTTGCATTCGGCGGAAACAATACCACGGGTCCCATCGATGTGGCGACGGCCGCCAATGCCTGTGCCAGCGCGTCTGGCCGCATCGATTTCGAGACAGAAACTTTTATCGCGCATTCACTCTCCGCAGATGGCTTCGATGCCAGCGAGGACGGCACTGGGCGTGGAATTCCCGTGGTGCCGATTGCCATCTGCACAGCACACACGCAGTCAAACGGCAGCGGCTTTTCGGACGGTGTGGCGCACACGCTGGAGAGTGGCCCCAGCCATGCCGTCGCCTTCAACCTGCGTGGGCGCGATGGCGGCGCGCTACCTGAAGTTTCCGATGCAGCCAGCCTGCGCGCCGCAACTGGCGGCAGCAGCAACAGCTATGTCGCTTTCTCCGCGAAGGATTCCGGCGTGGACGTGAGTGACATAGCTCCCACGCTGCGCAGCATGAACAACCGCAGTGGCAACCCAAACGGTGGCGGACAAGTAGCTATCGCCTTCACCTTGCCTGGCAGCGACGGCACTGTGAGTACAGCTACACCGACGGACGTCGCGGGAAGCGTCCGCACGAAAGCTCCAGGCAGCATTGAGAACAGCTCGACCACTGCTGTGCTTCAGGAGCAGCCCATCGCCTGGTCGGGCGAACTCACTGCATCGACTGGCATCGCAGGCACCATTCAACGTGGAGGAGAAGGTGGCCGCGCCGATGGAGTCATGACGCCTCGGATGGCCGTGCGGCGACTGACACCGCGCGAATGCGAGCGACTGCAAGGATTCCCC
>Ga0224529_1001619_pt1 | contig 12874 bp, 16 predicted proteins | sample CBST50metaG_FD_179893 | JGI IMG/M metagenome (GOLD analysis project Ga0224529, IMG submission 179893) | Peat soil microbial communities from Stordalen Mire, Sweden - C.B.S.T50 | ecosystem: Environmental > Terrestrial > Soil > Wetlands > Peat | place: Sweden: Norrbotten County, Stordalen Mire... | reverse complement strand
CTTCTTTCGGCCGGCAAGCATTGGGCATCTCCGGCGTAATCTTTCTTCCGTTGTCGTAAGGTTCAGCAGGCGTGCAGCTCTTTGCCACCGGGTCGGCGGGACAAGCAGCTGGATGGCAGGACGAGTTCGGGCCCTTAGAGCGAAACCGGAGTTCCTGTGGCTCGTTCAGTTATGTGCCGAGGCGCCGCGCAGACATAGTGCGTTAAGCGATCAGGGCCGGATGGGCAAGGAGTTTCGCCATTCGGCTGTCGATGCTGCCGTGGCTATCGGAACCCTGGGGCTCTGCGCGTCTCAAGCCGATCGCTGAATTCGAAACGAAAGGCCGAGGGTTTGCTGGCTGGGAAGGGACGCCATTGAAGTTGTTGGCGGAGCTCCGATGGTCGTGCAAGATTTGTTCGCACTCCTCGCGAAAGCGGCATTCGGACACGAAATTGCGATGGTCTCCGGCTTGGGTGATCGCAGCGGGTAGCACGGTCACATTCGCTTCCTATCCAAATTCGGGACGGTATCTTGGTCTGGGGCCCGATAACTCATCGGTATCGAGCCACAGCCGTGGTACTTTCGTCACGCTCGGCTCAAAGACCCAGCTTCCCTGCCGCGCTCGCCCGGAACAGGTTTGCGTCGCGGATATACCTCTGCACCTCGCGGGAGTGGTGGCCAGTAATCGCTGCAATTTCTTTCTCATTGGCGCCATTGATTGCCGCGACCGTCGCAGCCCCTGCCCTCAGGGAATGCCCTCCGAGCTTCGCCACTTTCTCCTCGCTCATCCCGCTCCGGCGGGCCGCCTTCTTCAGAATTCGCGCAATAGAGCCAGGGTCGAGTGGCCGGGTGGAGACGTTGCCGTGGCGGTCAACGGCACGAAATAACGGCCCATCCATGTCAACTATGTTGGCGGCATCGAGCCATGATGCAGTCCAACGGATTGGGCAAGTCTCAGGCTGCGCGCCGAAGGCCACCGGCACCTTCCGGCCCAGTTGCTCCTGGTCCTCCTTGTCGCGGCGAATGGTGACCACCATTCCCTCACCGCTCATCAGTGCCAAATCGCTCACCGCAATGCTTGCAAGGGATGCTCGTCTGGAGCCGAGGGCAAATCCCAGAAGGCACAGTGCACGGTCACGGATACCAATGAGCTTCTCCGGGCAGGCAGCGACGATCCGCTGAAGGTCGTCCAGCAGCAACGGATTCTTACGGTCCTCTGGGGCGACGCCAAGAGTGCGTTTTACTCCCCGAAGCACCTCACTGACCAGGAAGCTTGCTGCCGGCGTCTCGCGGAACCCGCGGGCGTGATGTTCAGTTGCAAGAGCGGCCACCCGGCGAGCGATGGTTGAAGGTTTCTTCCCACAGCCAGCGAGTTGGGCGATGTAGAGGGACAATACCTCGCCACCGGGTCCGAAAGGCGACAATCCGTTCGTGGTGCAGAATTCGGAGTAATCGCGCAGATCTGCGGCATAGGCTTTGCGGGTCGCCGGAGCTTTGGCGGCCTCGATAAAGCGATTCGCACGACCGTTGATACGCACAGCGAAACCAGTCGTACGACCGCAACTATATGGCAACAACCGATGCGCATCTACGCGAAATGAAAATGAAAGTCAGCACGCAAGGTAGCGGGCAACAGACGTGTCGAGAACGTGCACAGAAAGGCGAGACAGTTGGTTCCGCGAAAACGCAAAGTTGGTCCGACAATGCGAATATCAAAAGCCCGGATGCCAAAGGGAAGTAAGGGGCAGTCAGGGCAAGTGCGTCAAAGGGAAGCCGGAAGTCGGTTCAACGAAAAGGGGAATTGGTCCAGCGATGCTGTCAGCGGAAGGCAGGAATCTCAACGGGAAAACCAAAGAAGCGATTGGCAGTCAAGGCAATGAAGCCAAGGGAAGAGAACAAAGTCGCTTCAGCAAAAAAGGGAAGTTGGTTCAGCAATGCTGTCATGGGAAGGCGACATCTCAACAGGAAAACCAAAAAAGCGATTGGCAGTCAAGGCAATGAAGCCAAGGGAAGAGAACAAAGTCGCTTCAGCAAGAAAGGGAAGTTGGTTCAGCAATGCTGTCATGGGAAGTCGACATCTCAACAGGAAAACCAAAAAAGCGATTGGCAGTCAAGGCAATGAAGCCAAGGGAAGCAAAGAAAGATCGCAGTGGAATAAGGGAATCGCCAAGCGAACTGCAAGATAAAGAGGGTCAGGAACTTGGAATCCCAAACAAACGACTGTCAGTCAGGTCGGTAAATCGCATGGAGAGCAAGTCCAACTAGGCAATCATGTAAGGCAAAACATAAGGGGTGTCGGAGGATCAGCATAAACGAAATAATGGCACAAGAGTAACGAGGGTAGAAAACGTAAGTAAAAGGGGGGTTTGTCAGGAGCTAGAAGGACCTGCGAACGCTGGTTTCTGCTTGCTGGTTTCTGTGCGTAAACGGCTATTATTATTGAGGATTTGTGCCGGTAGACTGTTTGATTTTGAGCCCCTCGCGCCAAGCGCCAATTTTGTGTCTATTTTGTGATCATTTTGTGATCATTTTGTGAATCCGCCTCATGCCTGGAAGCGGATTCGCAGTTGATTGACTGGTAAATACTCTGGCTTCTTCCTTTGAGCAACATGTGCCATTATTTCGCGCAGGCTGGCCGTGCGAAGCTCTTCGTCATACCAGTAGAAAGCTGACGTTGCCGTGCCATCGAGAAGGAAATCGCGGTAATTGGTGAAGCAGACGAGACCTCCCACTGGACGGAAGTGGGGTGCAATGGAGTTGAGCAGGTTGGGGCTCTCAAGAAAGTAGATGATGAGGTGGAGGTACTTCTCGGCCGCGAAGATGGAGCAAAGTTTTGCGTATAGGGCGCCTTTCTTCTGTGTCAGTTCGTACTCGATGCCGATCCGGATTGACGCGTTAGGCATCACAAGTTCTGCAGCCGAATCGTAATCCTTGGCCAATCCGTCGTTACCAAGTTGCATATTGTCTGCGCGAACCTGGAAATCCGTGAGCCAGAAGTGGGCCTTGAATTCGGACCGAAGTTGCAACATGATGCGATTCAAGGCGAGGAAATGGTTCATGCTTGCCGGATCTTTGAGCACGTTCGTGTCGCAGACCAGGTTGTCTTTACACGCCCGAATATGTGCAAGCCCACGGTCGGCGACCGCGTAAACGATCCCTTTCTTGCCGTTCAGTGTTCGCATGGTCGTGACATAGCCAGACTTCTTAAGGCCGGCAAGCAGGACGTAAACCCAGTTACACTTTGCGGGGATGCCGTGGAAACGAGCCACTCGCCACACCATATCAGGCGTGCACCAACCGTAACTGTTGAGAATCAGAAGCATCTGATACTCGCGTCCTGTCAGACCTTCAACGCCCGGGCGACGGCGTGAAGATGCCTTTGCGGAGCGCGCCTTGACCGGGGCGAGCTGCAGTCGGCCATTAGTTACTGATGGCATTTGAGCGTCTTTCATTTGGGCGTTACCTCATGGAAGTTGTCTCGTTTGACTGTAGGACATGAGACTTCTCCGTTATCGAGTTGCGGTATGTTGGTCCAGCGAGTGCGTAAAGCAGACCGCTGGAAGATGACAAATGAACGATGGTTGACCGCCGTTGATTCGTGCTTGCGAGTGGCCGAACGGGCTGTCAGTCGAAAATTCAGGACTGGATGAGTGGTGTCGCAGCGCTCGCATAGCGCTGGATGAGAACGCTGATCTGGGTGCGGACCTGCGCGCGGTCACCGTCAGCAGGATCAACTTTCGCCCTAGGTATCGCTCGCGGCCTGTGTTGTTCGGCGTGCTCTTGGTGATGTGTGCTGGTTGCCATGGGCGCGAGTAGCCGGTAAAGGATCCGGCCGTCGAGGCCTGCCGCCTTCCGGCTTTGGAAGTCGCTCCGCTGCAAAATGGTGAGGCAGACGCGTGGGATTCTGACGACACGGCCGCGCCAACGGAGTGCGCTGAGTCATGGAGAAGGGTTCGTTGATGAGGTTTCTCAGCTAAATACCATCCTCTAATATCGACATCGAAGTGGCTGTTCCGTACGGTCCAGTTGGTCGGCACCTGGCCCTGGAGGAATTTAAGCTTCGGTGATATTAAGGAAGAGAGGACAGAAGACAGAGATTCACAGGAACTCAAAAAGATGTGGCCGAGGTTGGATGTCTGGTCAGTCCGCAAGTCGATTGCCGCTGGCGATACGCAGCAGAATCTTTCAAGAGATGCAGAAACTTCCATCCACTCAGTTGCACACACAATGCAGGTTGAGGCGGAGGAAATTATTGCTTGGTGTGAAATCTGGTTGCAACCAGCAGGGAAACCTTAGCCAAACTCACTTGTTTCGACAAGTGTATGAACCAATTCGGCGCCCCAGCTGATACCGCCTATCCGTGTCCGTGGTCTGTCGCAAGCGCCTCGTACCCGGTTCGAGTTTGGGTCATTAGAAGGAGCGCAAGCATTGAAATCACTGCTCGAAAACACACGCCAGCCTTCGAGCTCTCAGCTCCGCCTGAATGCGTTTCGCAGCCATGTCATGAACTTCTCTCCCAGGACGATATGCAGGGTCTTCATTTGTTCGCGTTCCGTTGTCATACCCCAACTCGCGCGGAGGCAAGCCGCGGCTCAACGGCGCCGTGAAGACAAGGCCTTCGAGCAAAGAATGGCGGAGGTGGACGAGCTGGAGTCGAAGGGGCTCCGGCGGGTGTTCGATGCTATCGCCGGTTTCTTCAAAATGCCGAACTGATGGAGATCTGGCGAACCGCCGTTCAATCGATCTCCGCTATGTCCTCGGGGTCGATGTCGCCGACGGTCAGATTCGCTCCGATGCAAAACATGGCGTAGCTCACGCCGGTATCTTTATATCCTGCCGGCACCGGCAGATCGATCGGCTCTTTGAAGCTTGTCAGGTAAGCATTCGCGAGCCTGACCGCCTGTTTCTTCGAATAGGCCTTCACGGAAACGACCAGTCCGGCGACCCCCGTATTTGAGTTTCCCGCATCGAAGGTGAACCGCTTGAGCGTCTTTGCCTTCTTTGGCTCTTGCTTCTTCGCAGTTTTCAACTGTTCCTCCGCGCCAGCGGGCTCCAGGCCGCAGTCTGCTTTCGAGGCTAAGATCCAGCGGTTGGGGCGGGTTGTAGTTTTCGTTTCGCGTTTCAATGTACATCCCTTCTTGTCACTCGTTCGATGGGAGCTATACTTTCGCTCCTTATTCTCCTACCATGGATACCATGTTCACGACTCCGTCCGCGCGCAAGACGATCCCTAGCTGGCTCAAACCCCGACAAATCGGGAAATGACCTTCTCGCCATTCACAATGCCAAGCTCGTTGCCCTTCCGTTTTTCTTCTTGCATAATCCTGAGCACAGTGAACATGCGGCGGAGTATTTCCATTTCCGGGACGGACTCCGTCCGGGCAGTCTGGGCCAGGATTTCGACTAGTTCGTTCGGGAGTTTGATTATCATGTGCCCTCCTCACGGGCTGCTTTTTCGGCTCAAATCCAACATTGATGTCGCGAGGCGCAAGAAGCCATCATCCGGCAGCCTAGTGGTGCAGGACCTTTTCGAGGATCATTCTCGCCAGGCCGATGCTGTCCGCGACAACCGGGGTCAAACGTGGCGACGGCCTGCCGATGTCCTGTTCCCGCGCGAAGCGCACAGCCGCGATGATCGAGGCTGCGATCACGAGGGTCGAGGCGAACCGGTCGGTCATGCGCTTCTGCTCATCCATCAACTTCACCCGCTCCTGTTCCTCGCGCGCGATGGCCCGCTTCATTTCCCCCATTTCTCACCGCCGTTCGCTCGGCGGCCGGCCGGATCTTGTGAGCAGGTCCGAAGATAGCCGTCCCGGGAAGATGTCGGCCGGCAGATACCGGCGCTTCTCGCCGCAGAGCGGGCAGCCGGCAATGATCCATGAGTCCGGCAGGGTCTGGACCGGCGCCGGGATATTCTGCCGGCAGCCTTTGCAGGTGACGACGAAGAGGCTGAAACAGGCTTCTGGGCTTGGAAACATGGGTACAGTATAGGCGAATATAAGACGAAGTTCTTGCACAATTGCCGGCAGGGTGGATGAGCTCTGATTCGGCCGGCGCGCAGCGTGCGGTCCGTGCGGCGGTGCCCGAAGAGCACAGGATTGCCCCCGGCAGCAGCAATGTTGGTTTTGCGAGTCTTTCTCGCCGGGCGCGGGGCAGCAGCCCCTGATCCGCCCTGCAAGGGTCATTTTCCGGAATTTTGGCCCGGGCTCGGAGAGAAGGCCTGATAGTTGAAGGTTTTCGGGTCTGCCAAAACGAGCCAATATTGAGCGATCGCGCAATAAAGCGGAAGCGCCGGCTGCCGTGCAAACCCCGCCGGCTTCGCGGTCCGGACTAGGCCGCGGCTGCCGCTTTCTTCGGCCTGCCGCCCAAACGCCCGTTCTCTTTGGACGCCCGCGCCTTGGCTGCGCTCCGGGCTTTGCCGCCCTGCTCGCCCAAACGCGCCGCCATCCATCGTTTCGAGCCAAAGAACCCTTCGAGCAACGCAGGAATGTACAGGTCGGCGTCGAGCGCCGGGAAGTGAATGCCGAACCCGGTCGGAGAGATTTCTATGCTCTGCAGCTGCTCCCGGGTGGCCGTTTCCAGCCCTTCGGCATCGCGCGGCGAAAAGGAAATCTCCAGATTAGTGCTCAGGCGGACCACAATGCGCCCAATGCGGCGATCGTAGCGGGCGCTTATAGCGTGCGGGGTTGTCAACCGGCGCTCGTCCGCGCGGCGGTTGGCTTCGAGGAACTCGTTATGGTCGTCCATGTATCTCCTCCCATGCCATGCACAGGGTGGCCAAGTGCTCCCGCAGTTCCGCTCGTATGCTCTGGATCTTGTGCTCCGGGAAACCGGCGTTCTCCCGCAACACTGGCGAACCAGCGGGGCAATCCAATTTGAAGACGGCTTCATGCCCTTGCCCGATGACGTGCACATGTGCCGGCCGATGATCATTGGGGTAGATCACCACGCGCAGACCCCCCAACCTCAATACGGTAGGCATGGGTGTAGAGTACCATAAACCTAAGCGGTTAGGAATGGCGGGCGCGATCTAAAGCTGAGTTCCCTTCCCTATCTATATCAAACTGCGATCGAAAGATCCGGCCTGCATGGAAGCGATTTCAGAACCGAATTAACTGCGACTATCGACGGGCCAAGGACGGGATTATCTGCAACTGAGACTGCAATCCAACGCTCAGGACTGCAGTCCATGAACAAGGTGAACTTGAAAATATCGCCGGCGATGAGGTATTCATTTTCTTGTTCCTCTTTGAACTGCGCGGCATGGGCATCGACTTCGTTTTGAACGAGGCAACGGCCGTCGACGTGTACCCGGAGGTGGATGAGGAACTCAAGCCGTTCGTCCACGCCTGTTGCGAAAAACTCTTGCGGTCCGGCACCTCAGCGCGAGCAACACCATCATGGATGGCAATTTTTTGAAGTCTGGGAGATTTGAAGTCATGCTGGGTAAGGGGCAGAGACGTCACTTTGCAGAAGATGAATGGGCGCAGTTATTCCAGGATGCCAAGCACACTGCCGATTTACTGGCGACGGTGATGGACCGAAGAACTCAAGAGCTGAAGCGAGGCAAGCAACCGCTCCCAGATAGGGGTTCTACGCCCAAACCGCCGAATATATAGTGCACAGCATATTTGGCGGTTTGGGCTTACATCCCCATCCGGGCAGTTTCTATTGCATTTCGCGACGTGAAATGATTTATTACATTGTATGGAAGCAATTAAGCCACGGTGGTTTGGTAGTAATCTCGAAGCCGCCCTCCGGGTCCTGCCGGTCGCAGTTGTGACTGGCGCCCGTCAGACCGGCAAGACAACGCTGACCCAAGCTATAGGACCGGCGAGGCCCTATTTCACTCTCGACGATGTGGGAGTTCTGGACCAGGCCGAGCGCAATCCAGATTCGCTCTTGGGCACGCGGCCCGTCATTCTCGACGAGGTACAGCGGGCGCCGCAAATTCTGCTCGCAGTGAAACGGGCCGTCGATGCCGAGCGGCGGCCCGGCGACTTCATCCTGACTGGCTCGGCCAATCTGTTGTTAATGAAGCACGTGGCGGACACACTGGCCGGCCGCGCGATTTACCTCGACCTACGACCGTTTTGCCCCACTGAGTGGCAGGAGCGCAAGGACGCATTGTTGCCGCTTGACCGCCTGTTTGCGACTGATTTCGATTGGCGCGAATGGCCGGACACCCCCGGCGACTGGGCTCTGTGGTTGCTCCGCGGAGGATTCCCGCCCGCGTTGCAAGTCGCCTCGGAAGCAGATCGCGGCTTGTGGTTCGCATCCTATGTACAAACCTATCTGGAGCGGGATTTGCGCCAACTGAGCGCCGTCTCCAGCCTGCCGGATTTTCAGCGCCTGATGATGCTGGCCGCGCAACGGACCGGCAAATTGCTCAACCAGGCCGACCTGGCCCGCGACGCGGCACTCAGCCACCCAACCGCGCACCGGTACCTTAACCTACTCGAGACCGGCTGCATGATTGTGCGCGTTCGTCCGCTCACAACCAATCCATCGACATCGCTTGTCAAGGCGCCAAAGTTGCTCTGGACCGATTGCGGCCTTGCCGCATGGCTGGCCGGAATCAGATCCTCCGCAGGCATGACGGCCCGCATGGACGCGGGATTCTGGCTGGAGCAAACCCTGTTCCAGACCCTGGACACGTGGCGTTCCCTCGATCCGCAACAGCGCAGGGTTCACTACTGGCGAGACCGCGCGGGCCATGAAGTGGATTTCATTCTGGAAAATGGCAGCAAGCTGGTGGCGCTCGAAATCAAGGCCGGTAGCCAGGTGACATCGAGCGATGCGGCGGGAATTCGGGCTTTCCGCGACGACTTAAAGCGTAAACCAGCCTTTGTACGAGGGGTCGTACTGCATGGCGGGAGAGCGCGCCCGCTTGAAGAGGGCGTGCTCGCGCTTCCATGGGGATGGATGGTGCCGAAATAGCCCCTCAAGTGTCGCGCGGCAGTTAAATCGGCTCTGTTGCAAAAATTCAAATTCCGCTCCATTCACCGCAATCTGTAGCAGAATAGAGCTCCATTGAAATACTACACATATTGGGGTGTCTATAATTTTTGCAACAGAGCCCTCTGCCCCTCTTCGGGCGGCATCATTGGTTCCGTCCAGCCGGGATTGATAACTGCGGTATTCATTGCCGGTTAAAATGCCTGTTTCAAATATAGATAAACAAAGGCTTTGGTGCTACATTTGCCGACCTTGAGTGCCGGATAAATTGCCGGTTTGAATTGTCCGAGTGAACAATAAAGGGAGCCGATTCAGCAAAGTTACGCCCGCCAAGTGTGCGGTTGTTTTTTGGGGTGATTTGCTGCGTCACGCGTTGGATGTGATCCCGTTGAACGAGCAAAGCTCGCCCTCAGCCATGACGATGCTCCATTTCTCGCGCGTTCAGGGAGTGTAACTCATTGAAAGCAGTTGTAACCACACAATCCGGCCACACCGGATGAGCAGGCAGCCAGGCCGTAGATCTGCCAAATGGCCTATGTGGCACTGTACGGTTGGCGCCGAGATCTGCAGCCCGGCTGCCAGCCGCGCGGCATCCAGCAGTGTATGGGCGCCCGCGGATCACGGCTGAACTGCGGCGAAGCGGATGGACGGTGAACCCGAAGCGGGTCTAAAGCTGCTGCTCGAGGACAACCTGCTTTGCGTCCGCAAGCCAAAGTTCATCGCGACCACCGACTCCATTCACGGGCGGAAGGTCTACCCGAACCTGGCCGCTGCCATGGTCTTCACCGGTGTGGATCAAATCTGGCGAGCAGATATCACTTACAGTACGCCCAGCCAGCGTATCTCGGCTGAAAGGAGGTACGCTGCTTGAGCGTGTCTGGAATGCAGTGATCCACGCTTGCGTCGAACCTACCCTATTCTCTGCTGCGAAACGAAATGAGCCGAAGCGGCGGTGACTTGCTGACGCTGGCAAGGTGACGAAGTCCGCAGGAATCCGATCTATACCGGGATCACGCGGGCCAAGAAGTTTCTAGCCGTAGTGGGACGGCAGAAAGCTATAGGCCTCGCAGTCTGAAACGACCAGTCAGGCAAACGATACTCCGGGCTTCTCAATAGCCTCAGGCAGTCAGCCCATCTCGTAATAGACTAAGTGCGAAGCAGTGGATCACTATGCCCATTGACCGAAAGCGCGATCCAATCGAAACCGCAATTGAGTCGGCTCTTCAGCCCGGACATTTCATTCCATGGGATCAGGAGAGCTCGTTCGTAGCTGGCCTGGAAGCTGTCGAACGCGACATCGCCGCTCTGGCGCACAGTGATCCTGTGCGGTCTGTCAAATTATACGAAGCCTTCATTGCGGGCTGTTTTCTGAAATCCGACAGCGTCCATTCGGAATGGGAGTTTGGCCGTTTCATCGCTGAACTCGCCTGCGGATGGATTTTGGCTCGCCAAGCGGGTGGCGCAGATCCCGGAGAGACGGCCCAGACCCTCCTGTCGTGGATGGATCGTGACGATTATGGCTTTTTCCACGATCTCGGCTCCGACGCGGTGAAGGTTCTGCACCGATCGGGCCTGGCAGCTTTCGAGAAACAGGTGCAAGGTCGATTTGAAAAAGCCTGCGACAATCGAGATAACAAATCCGGCAGCTACTCCGGCGATCACTGGGCGCAGACTCTGAAGTCTATCTATGCGCAACAGTGCAGCGTTGAAAAATATCTGTCCATCGCCGAACGAACTGGGTTCACTGCCGGCGATTGTGCAGCCGCCGCTACGATGTATGACGCGAAGTGCAAATTCGACGATGCACTTGCGTGGATCGAGCGCGGCATCGCCATGCAGGATTCTCAGCCGTCCCGTTCATATGGGGGACGCGATCTCGCCGCCATGCGCCGCGGATTGCTTAAGAAGTTGGGACGAGAGCGGGAAGCATTGGAATCGTCCTGGGAAGAGTTCGAAAAACGCCCGGATTCATTGGGTTATGACGAACTCATGCGCTATGTCCCAACGCCTGATCGCGGCGCCTGGCACCAAAGAGCGATGACGGCGGCAGAGCAAGCTAATCTGGCATCGCTCATCGATTTGTGGCTCAAAGTAAAGGAAACCGGGCGGCTGGCTGAACGCCTCGATCGCGCCAGCGACCACGAACTGGAAAAACTGAGCCATTATGTGACAGAGCCGGCGGCCAAGGCCCTTGCCGAAGCACATCCGGCTGTGGCCGCAAGGATCTTTCGAGCTCTCTGCATGCGCACACTTAAGGTTGCCAAGAGCAAGTATTATGATGCGGCCCTGGCACACCTCGAAGAAGCGCGTTGCTGCTATCTGGCCGCCGGTCTCGAGCATCGGTGGGAGGCGCTGGCATTAGAGATCCGCCGTGATCATCATCGCAAGTCCAGTTTTATGCCCGGTTTCAACACCATCGTCGCCGGCAAACAATCACGAGTAGCACCATCTTTCCTCGATGAGGCGCGTTCACTGTGGGCTAGCAAGGCGAGAGTTCGATAGCGAGAGTTCGAAGAGCGCAGATCGGGCGCGCGCCTTGCTAGCGCCCACAGATTTAGCACCGGTTCACGATGTGGTTGATCAAGGAAACCGACACTGGCGGGGCGAAGCAGTCTGCACGGAGCGCAAACCTGGCGCGACGCCTAACCTCTAAGTACTTGGGACCGCCACGAGGCGACGATATTCCCGAGCTCTTCACCATATCCCAGTGTGTCCGGATTGCAGTGGAGATCGGCGCGAGGCTGCGGTCAGGTGTTGCGCGTCGTACCGTTCGTTATCAGACGTCTGAACTGGCGCTCTCAGAGAACCAGCATCGAAAGCGCGGAAGATCCGATTCAACAGCGGCACGACAGCTGCATCATACTCTTCCCAGTTCTTCACCTGGAAATTCATTTTTGGATGTCGGCGCGAAGCGTTGTGCTTGTTCGGTCAAGGAGGCGGCAGCGTTTCTGGAATACGCACTGAAAGTACCCGTTCATCACGCTATCCGTGCAATAACACCCAGCGCAAATGGCCTTTCTGTGTCCTCACTAAAGTTGACAACCTTCGGGCGCGCCGTGCGGAGCGACAGTTGGCGGCGACGTTGGCGACCAGCGGTCAGCAGTCCCTGTCTCTTCTCTACCCTATTAGCCGCGCCCGCTTTTCTTCTCCCGGTAGTCCTCACCGTTCATCTCGACAATACGGCACATCTCGATAAGGCGAGACCGCATGCGGTCACCTATCCGGTCACCGAGGGTCTCCGCTCGATGGTCGCCTGCGCCCGCGGGTCGGGCCGGATAGTTAGTGGTTATGATTGTTGTGCGGCCGCTGTTGTATCGGCTGTTGAGGACCAAAGCTACGGTATCCCACACCCATTCGGAAGGCCGAGTGGCGCCAAGGTCGTCCAGAACGAGAACCTCAGCATCCATGACTGGTTGTAGCAGCTCAAGTTCGGTGGCAGGAACTTGGGGGTTATAAGTGTTTTGGATTTGCCGCAGGAATTCGCGGTAGTCACAAAAGAGTCCTTGGGCTCCACGATTTGACACCAATTCCTTGAGGGCACCGACAGCTAGGTGTGTCTTCCCTGCCCCGATTGTCCCAACCAGCAGGATGCCCAGGTTTTCCAACGGGTAGTTGGTGACAAGACCGCGGACTTGCAGTAGTGCTATAGAAAGTGATTTGTCTGCTCCGGTGAACGATGCGTCGAAATTGTCGAGCGTGCAGTGCTCGTATCGAGTGGGGATTCCAGTACGCTGCAACGAGGCGATGACGCGCCGCTCAACTTGGCAACGACAATGTGAGGAGGTGAATCTTCCGTTGGGCAAGGCAATGCGCACAAACCCGACGCCTTGACACTCAGGACAGGTCACTCCCCGAAAAGATTCGCTTGCGCGTTCGTTTTTGTCCATCCTTCGTACGATGGCAGTGCCATCTGCTCCCTTACTTCTTTTTGTAGAAT
>Ga0224529_1001616_pt1 | contig 12892 bp, 8 predicted proteins | sample CBST50metaG_FD_179893 | JGI IMG/M metagenome (GOLD analysis project Ga0224529, IMG submission 179893) | Peat soil microbial communities from Stordalen Mire, Sweden - C.B.S.T50 | ecosystem: Environmental > Terrestrial > Soil > Wetlands > Peat | place: Sweden: Norrbotten County, Stordalen Mire... | reverse complement strand
GCTCGCGGCGAGGTCGCTGGGGGCGCCGGCTTCAAAGGCGTCATGGGCTCATGCTACACCGAATGGCGGGTGTTGTGCAGTGTCGCGATCCATCTCAGTCGCCGTGCCCCTTGCCCACCGGCCCAGCCCCGCTGGTTCAGAGCATCTTCAATGTCCTGGTGCAGAGCATTTTCAATGTCAGTGTAAGGAAGCTCGGCGCCCCACCCCGGTACGCGCAGGTTTTTTGCGCCCTCGGGGCGGGGCACCGCAGCACTCCATCGCAACACGCGAATTCATGCGGTCAGAAAGCTAGGGAATCTCCACCAGTTCCATTTGCCCGTCTCGCCGGCGGTGAAGCACGAATGTATCTCCGGATGAATTGCGAAAGATCAGCAAGTCGCGGTCGCGGAACTCCGCGTCCTTCACGGCCTCCTCGACGGTCATGGGCCGCAGGGCGATGGCTTCGGCGCTCTTGAGAATGTGCGGCTCGACCACCGTCGGCCGGTTGGGGAACGAGTGCATGGCGATCGTCGCGCCAGCCTTGGCGCGGGCGGGCTTGCCATTTACGGGGCCGTCCTCCGGCGCGGCGGGACGGGCCTTGGGACGGGCCACCGGCGGCGCGGTAAGCACCTTCTCCTCCTTGGGCAGGCGTTTGCTTTCGAGCCTGCGGTCCCGGTGGCGGCGTGCCTGGTTCTCGGCATGTTCAACTGCTTCCCGAAGCGCCGCATCCAGAGTGTCGGCCTTGCCCGTGGCGGCAATCGTCTGCTGCCGCGCCTGCACGGTCAACTCGACGATCTGCACGTGCCTCTGCGCGCTAAAGGTGATGCTGGCGCGCGCGGTCTTGCCCAGAATGCGGGCAATGGGTTCCATACCCTCCTCGGCCTGCGTGCGCAGCGCCTTGGAGATCTTCACTTGCCTGGCGGTGAACTCCACTTCCATGGTCAGCCTCCGCTTCTTGTTCTTCCAGCTTGAATTTCGGCTGGAGAACTTCGGATTCTATAGCATTTCACCGCCGAGTGTAAGCAGAATCAAATACACTCATCGGTTTTTCGCTCGGCGGGGAGAAAAATGATCACTGGCCAAGGGGCCTCAGCGCAGGTTGCCGGTTTAAATGGGCGCGGATTCCCTTCGACTTCGACCAGGACAGGATTTCGGCGCTGCTTCGCTTCGCTCCCGATGAACAGGGCAGGCACGGGGCACGCCGCCAAACCTCACATTTTCAGAAGACATAAAACGACTGGTCGAGATTCGTGGTGCCCCACCCTTCCAGTTGGGCAAGGCGTTGGTTGAGGTTCGGCGTATCCCACCTTAACCGATTCGCAAAAAAGCGCGAATTGCCGAAGGTGGGGCGCCCGAGGACTACTTTCCTCCTGCCGCGCTGGCCTGCGCTGCGGACTTCAACGGCAACGGAATTTCAGTTGCCCCGGTTTTGCCGCTGCCGCGGTCAATGACGGCAAGACGCAGAACCACATCTTGCATGGGAAGGTCCAGTTCCTGGTGTATGGGCAAGCCGTCCTTAGTGAGTTGAGCGAATCTCGCCGGAGTCAAATTGAGTTCGAGCGTATTGACCAGCGAATTGCGCGTTTTTCCATCGGAATCGTACACGACGGCTGCGAAGGTCACTTGGCCCTGATGGATTCCATTGGCCGCCGCGGTAGTCTGGATGGCACTGAATTTGACGTTCCAGTCGATGCCGTAACGGACGACAGGGCCGCTGATCCTGGCTCCGAAATCGCCGTTGCGCTTTGCGCTGTTGCTCAGATCGGGCTGCGGAGTGACTGGCACTACACGGGAGTAGAACGGAATCTGCCCGGACTCAGGCGCGGCATCCTGCAGCACGGCCTTCAGCGGATCGGTTTCAACCTTCGCCTTCTTTGGTTGCCTCTTCGGATCGTCGGCGAAATACCCGGTCCGGTAGGAAGTTTTCACCCCCGGCACGTCGAGTTTGACGCGGATCTCGTGGTACCTTCCATCAAACTCCTTGTGAGAGGGAACATAGGCGATTTCGTAGTAACTGGCTGCGTCGCCAAGAGCCTTGCCGGCAACGCCGCTCAGGTCGTTGGAGTTGAAGAACGCATGGCCGCCGGTCTTCTCGGCGATAACGCTCATCGCAGCGTGTTCGTCGGAGATGGCTTGCAGGAAGCTGGTTGACGATTGCGCAGACCTGTTCCCCGCGCCGTAACCGGGATCGCCCACTACCCCACGAACATCGACCGGATAAACCGCAACCCGGCCTGCCGCCAGCAGAGCGCCCACCCGCCGGATGTCGTCGGAAAAATCCGCATAAACGATGCCATTGAAGCCGCTGTAGGCAGTTGTCAGCGTCTGGGGAACGACAGAGATGGGGAAAGAAGCGGAGAACCAGATTACGCTTTTACGGCCGGAAAACTGGCCGAGGTACTTGCCGAGAGCTTCAAAGGCATCCAGCGTGTAGCCGGCGCGGAGCTCTAGCAGCCGGACCGCGCGCCGCGCATCTGTCACGCCCACCTGATCGATTTGCGTCTCTGACGGAGGGTCAGCAAACAGTTGAGGCTGGTTGAATGTCTTGTTAAGGATCAGGGCCGTGGTGATGGGAGCGGGATCGGTGGTGAGGCCCACCAACTGCTTGAGGCCCGGAGAGATGCAAAACAGGGCAATGCGCGTTCCGGGCGGAAGCTGCTTGATCGCCAGCAGCACCTGCTGCCGCATATACATCTGATCCTGCATCTCCGTGTTCAAGCCATCCATGAGCAGAATGACGGTGGGGCCGGGCGCCTTCACGTTGGTGTAGACGTGCTCCGGCAGCGGCGAGCCGGAGTTGACCGGGTGGGCACTGTTGATCTTCGGGTTGCCATTCTCCTGGAAGAAGCGGAATTGCTGCGGCTTTCCGTCCTCGAGCACCTTGAACTGATCGCTGGTGAGATTCCTGACCGGCTCTCCCTTGGCGTCGGAGACGACAACATCCACCATCACCTCCTGGGCGAAGGTCTGAAGGCTGTAACTCGATCCGGGGCCCGTCTGCGTATCCGTGGTGGGCGGGATGAATGGGTGCTGGCCAAATCCGGTTACTCCGAAGATAGATAGAGCAAGGACCAGAATGAGTTTATTAAACCCGATGGAAAGAAATCCCGCGACTCGCATAATGCCTCCTTCTCGCCGCTATTTGCGTCCAAAATAACGAACGGCACTTATTGTATACCTTGGGAAGTTATTCGCTTTGGAATGCTGAAACTGAGCTCATGGCATTCGCATGAAGGGCGATCCTGTTCGAGCCGGGTTCGATCTGCCTCAAGCGTCGCGGCGGCGGCGCTGGTGGGTCGAGGGAATGTTCATGTCCTCGCGGTACTTGGCCACGGTGCGGCGGGTCAGGTGGATGCCCTGGGACTCAAGCATTGCGGCCAGTTGGTCGTCGGTCAGAGGATGGCGCGGGTCCTCGTCCTCGATCAGCTTCTTGACCTTGCGCTTGAGCACCAGCAGCGGCGTATCGGCGCCCTCCGGCCCGTTCGACCCTTCAGAGAAGAAGAAGCGCAGCTCGATGACTCCCTGCGGGGTGTGCGCGTACTTGTTGGCCACCGCGCGGCTCACCGTCGAGGGGTGAACCCCGATCTCCTCCGCCACTTCCTTGATCATCATCGGGCGCAAAGCCTCGATGCCCCGATCGAGAAAATCCTGCTGGCGGCGCACAATCACTTCGCAAGTCCGCAGAATCGTGCTCTTCCGCTGCGCGATGTTGCGCATCAGTTGCAGCGCGGAGCGGAACCGCTCCTTCACGTATTCCTTGACCTCTTTGTCGGTGCCTTCGGCGGTGAGCATCTGCCGGTAGCGCCGGCTGAGCCGCAAGCTGGGCAGCTCCTCCTCGTTCATTGACACGATCCACTCGCCGCCGTGCTTGAGAAACACCACATCGGGTTCGATCAGCCGCGTCTGTTCGCGGTTGTAGAGGCGGCCGGGCCTGGGGTCGAGGGTGCGGATGAACTCCACCCCGGCATGAGCCTCAGTGGGGGTGATTTGGGCGGCCCGCGCCAGGTCTTTCACGTCCCGTTTTTGCAGCAGATGCAAGTGCCGGTCCACAATCGACGCCGCAACTTCCATGCTGCACCGCCGCTCCTCAAGCCGGGCCTCGGCCTCGGCGCGGAAGCTGCGATGGGGATCCTCGGCCTCATCCGTCGCGTGCTTTACATACAATTGGCTGAACTCGTGCTGCTGGGCGGCAATCTGTATCAGCAGGCACTCGCGCAAATCTCTCGCCCCTACTCCGGCGGGGTCAAGATGCTGTACCAAGTCGATTCCGCGCCGCAACAACTCAACCTCGGCGCGCTTTTCCGTCTCGCTGTTCTCAGGGGAGTCGCCCGGCGGAGACTGGCTGAAGGCCGCGGCCAGTTCTTCTTCGCTGGCGGCCAGGTAGCCGTCCTCGTCCAGATTGCCGATCACGAACTCCGCCGCCTCGCGCAGCCTGGGCTCGATGGTCAGAGATCCCAACTGCCACGCCAGGTGATCGGACAAAGTCGTTGGCTGGGAGAGAAAGGCCTCAAACGAGGGCTTTTCGCTCTCTTCGTACTCCGGCTGTGTGCGGTAGCCGGGGTCGAGGTAGTCCTGAAAGTACGATCCGAAGTCGATTTCCGTGAAGACGTCCTTGGGCGGGGCCGCTGCTTCTTCGACTCCCCGCTCCAGCCGCTCTTCTCGGCCTGCAACCTCATCCAGCATCGGAACCGATTCATCAATCTCCTCCAGGACGGGATTCTCCACCATCTCGGCATCGATCATCTCCTTCAGTTCGAGCTTATTCAGAGCAAGAACGCTCACCATCTGCATCAGGCCCGGAGTCAGGATCTGGCGTTGCGCCACTCTCAGATTCAATTTAGGTTGCAGCAGCGCCATAAATGGGACTCATTCCCTGATTGGACTTGACCATAGTGTAACTGGACAATAAAGAGGCTAGAGGGCAAAGTGCCGCATATCGAGTCAATCGTCCCGGTTTGGGCAATAGCCAATTCGGGATTCTGCCTCTGAAATACCGCGCGGCGCCTTGCACTTCTCTGCAATCGACGAAGCGAATACTCCAGCAACCGGATTCCGCCGCAGCACCCGCCGCGCCGGAAACCCGCATCGGCCCGCACTCCCCATTAGAGCATTTTGGCTTTTGCTATAGACTTCCGTGCCCCATCCTTTCCGCTTTTTTCTGCGGAAAGGGTGGGATACCAAACACAATTTAGGTCTACATCATCCCCAAAATGCTCTAACTCAGCGAGAAACCCTCGCCCAGATAGACGCGGCGCACCTCGACGTCGTTGCCCAGCTCATGCGGCGTTCCCTGGCGGAAGATCCGTCCTTCGGCAATGATGTAGGCCCGGTCGGTCACGCTCAGCGTCTCGCGCACGTTGTGGTCGGTGATCAGTATCCCGATGCCGCTGGCCTTGAGGTCGAAGATGATCTTTTGCAGCTCAAGCACCGCGATGGGGTCGATGCCGCTGAAAGGCTCGTCGAGCAGGATGAAGTTTGGCTGGATGCACAGCGAGCGCGCAATCTCAACCCGGCGCCGCTCGCCGCCAGAAAGCGCGTAACCCCGCGTGGTGCGAATGTGGCCCAGATTCAACTGGCTGATCAGCCGCTCGGCTCGCGCCCGCCGCTCCCGGTGGCCCAGCGGCTGCGCCTCAAGCACCGCCAGAATGTTCTCTTCGACGGTGAGTTTGCGGAAGACAGAAGGCTCCTGGGGCAGGTAGCTGATGCCGAAGTTGCGCGCGCGCAGATACATGGGCAACCGCGTGATGTCGGTCTCATCGACCAACACGCGCCCGGTCTCCGGCGCCACCAGTCCCACGATCATGTAGAAGCTAGTGGTCTTGCCGGCGCCGTTCGGCCCCAGCAGCCCGACCACTTCGCCGCGGGAGATTCTCAGATCGACCCCGCGGACGACCTGACGTCCCTTGTACGACTTGCCGATTCCCTCGGCGATCAGTGTTTCCATCTACGTCTCAGGCTCGCTTCTGCCGTTACTTTGGCGACGTGGTCTCTGTCGTGGTTTTGCGTTCGCCGCCTTCCACACTGACGCTATCATCGCGGCTATGGAAAATCAAAGCCTCGCCGGTCACGGTTCCCTGCCCCGGATCGGTCATTCGCGGCGGCGCGGCGGCGGTTCCGGTCAGCACATACTCCCCTGTCTCGCTCGAATACGCCAACTGTTCCCCGGTTCCGCGCCGGCCCTGCGAACTGACCGTCACGCGGCCCCTGGCCGTCATGCGGTCCACCTGCGCCGCTCCGCCATCCTTGCCGGCGTGATTGCCCGGCGGCAGCAGCACCAGTTCAACCTCATTCGAGACAGAGGTCTCGGCGCCCGTCTCGGCAACCACCGTGCCCAGCGCGCCGCCACGCATCACCGCCTTGTGCTCGGCATCGGAATACTTCAGGTCGCCCCCGCGCACCCGGATCACGGACGGCGCGGCTGATTTCCCGGCCGCATCCCGGCTTGGACCCCTGCCCGGTTCCGGCCCGGCAGCGGTCACCATCACCGCGCGCACCGGCTCAGCCGCATCCGCGCTGTGCGCCGTCAGCGTTTGCCGCTGGCGATCGAGCACGATCACCGGCGCGGAGATTGAGCTGGCCTGCTGCCACAGCCGCGCATGTCCCTTGAAGGTGGCCTCGCCCGTGCCCTGATGGAGTTGAGCCTCGGAGGAAACCACGTGCGCCGGACCCGGCCCGCCGAAGGCAACACTGCTTTGGCCGGCAGGACGCGGCCTTTCCGGATTCCCCCGGCCCGGCTCCATGTCAGTCCATGTCGCCTTTACGTTTCCGTGCGCAAACGCATCACCCGAGTCTTCCGATACATCGATCTTGTCTGCCGTGAGATGCAGTCCGCCTTCGTCCACGCGCGGACTCAGGGTCAGGTGCAGCCACTCTCCAGCACCCTCATAGACGGCACGGCCCGCCACGGCCCGCCGCGGCGCCTGTGGCTGCGCACCGGGCTTGGCAGCGGGCTCCTCGATCAGCACCACATGGCCATCGACTGTGGCCGACTGAAGCTGCGACGCGCCGCCCTGTCCGCTTTTTGCCCCTGTCTCGGAAGCTGAGGAAAAATGCGCCTCCAGCCGGTCGCCGCTCGAGGTCTGGCGAGTTCCCGAGGCGCTGGTTTCTTCCATGACGGCGTGACCTGTGCCGGTCATCGCGGCCAAGACGGAACCCGGCCCAAACTGCCCGGAAACGTCGTCGGCCGCCAGCCGGGAGGGTACGGCGGCTTCGTTGCCGCGCTGGCTCTCGCCCCTCACAACCACCCCGTGCGTCCCGTGAATCGTGGCCGGCTCAACCTGTCCGCGCCTCGCATTGCGAAACTCCACATCGGCCACCGGCGAACGCCAGCCGCGGCTCACCCGCAGCGGACCAACTTTGCCCGCGCCGGCCGTCTCGCTTACCTCTTCGCTGTCGAACTCCACGCCGCGTTCAAGGTGCGCATGGCGCAATTCGCCCCGCGAAGTGAATTCAAGCTCAACGCTGGGCGAAATGCCACGCAGTTTTCTCGACTGAGTCACATTGCGGGTCGCCGAATCCATGGTGACCCCGCCCTCGAGATGACCGTGCCGAGGCTGGCTGCGCTCATCGAAGTCCATTGACCCCCTGGGCGCTGCCAGGTGGCTCCCGGTCGCGGTGGTCAGCGTGAATCCGTTCGCCGCATCCAGGCGCACCGGCGATCCATCTCCGCGGAACTGTATCTTCGCCTCGCCCGCCGCCGCTTCTCCACCGCGGTAAGCGGCCAAGGCCGAGCGCAGGCGGCAGACCTGCTCGTCGCGCTCGAACTCCGCGTGCTGGGCATGGATATTGACCGTCTGCCCGCCGTGCTGCGTCGTCAACTGCACCGCCCGATCAAGCACCAGAAGGCCCTGCTGCGAGTCGAAGGTGGCTCCAACAGCGCTGCCGCTGCCCTGCGCCAGCGAGAAGTCCACCTTCTCGCTCGTAGCCGCCACTCTTGTCTTCTCGTCAAAGGTGAGCCCGCTGGTCTTTACGTGAATCTCACCCGACGCAGCCGTCTCGGCGGCTGTGGCCAGCGGCTTGCCCTTGACTTTGTCGCTCACCCCCTGGCCCGGCGTCGCCTTGGGAGCAATCGCCGGCGCCACGGCCGGCCGCATCAGCGTGATCTCAACCGGCCCAGTGGCTTTGGCCGTGCCGCTCTTCTGGTCGTATTCAAACTCATTGCCCTCGATGCGATCCACGCGGCTGCCGTCTTCGCCGTAGAGTTCAATCTGCACATCGTGGAGCAGTACGCGGCCGCCCTTGTCCTTGGTCAACTGGATCAGCTTCGATGCATGAATCTTGTAGAGCGTATGCCCGCGCAGCGCATGAGTGTAGGTCCAGCCGTTGGCCTCCTGCTGGATGTCAATGCCCATCCGCTGCGGCAGATCGCGCCAGTTGAAGGGATTTTTCCACTTGCCTACGGCAAGAAAGGCCACCAGCGTCCCAACCAGCAGGACTCCCGCCGCTAGCACCAGTGTCCGCAGCCGCTCAATGGTGAGTCGCACCGTCTAGTTCCCCACGCCGAGCCGTGCCGCCAGCCGCTGAGCCAGGCTTTCGCCCAGTTCGCTCCACAGCAGGCGCGCCGTGGCTCCCGAGGCCTTCTCGACGGCTGCGGTCAGCTCCACCAGTTGGCGCACATTCTCTTCCACGTGGCGGGCCGCTGCCTGGTCCAGATCGGCGTCTTCCTCAAGGAACGGCGCATCCGAACCGAAATCCACGCGAATATGCCCATCGGCCTCGTAAGCCCCTTCGTCAAAGAGCGGACCAAAGCCGGTCACCCGCACCAGCCGCGGCTCTCGCGCCCAGCGCGCGTCGAGTCCCTGGCCCGATTCCAGCGTCCACAAACTCCAGCCAATCTGGAACTCATAGGCGTAGTCGTCGTGCAGCAGTTCCAGCGCCTCTGCCACTGCCAGCCGAGGCTCCGCGCCCAGCACACCGGCGGCTTCGCGGCTGGGATCGATTCTGCGGCCATAAACCTGCTGAAAAACCGGCGGCTCGCTCCAACTGACCGGCCACACCGTGACCGAGTAGACGCGCGCCTCTCCGCCGTGCGCGGCAAATGCGCCCAGCACTGCCGTCAGCTTGTCAGCCAGCGTGGCAAGGCGCAGATTCGGGTACCACAAACTCAGATAAAGCGTGTCGGCCATCTCTACTGATTGTAGACGTGCGGAAAGAACGAAGGATGCGTCCATCGCGCCTAATACTACAGTTACAGAAGGGCTTTTCGGAGGGAGCAGAGGGCTTCAGCCCTCTGAAAATGGTCTCAAATATAAGGGCCTTTAGGCCCGGATCAGGGCGATCCGAAGCAAGTACAACTGTAGTACTAAAGCATTTTGGCTTTTGCTGTAGACTTCCGTGCCCCATCCTTTCCGCTTTTTTCTGCGGAAAGGGTGGGATACCAAACACAATTTCGGTCTATATCATTTCCAAAATGCTCTAAAGGCCGCGGGATTTCCGCAAAATGAATTGAAGAAAGCGCCCCGCATCGAAGCGGCTACAGCACCGGATAGAAGCTCGCGATCCACCCTTGCAGCAGCGCCGGGAAGCAGCCCAGCAGCACCACGGCCGCAGCAATCAGCACCAGCACGGCCAGCGTGACCGGATGCGCCTTGATAGGGCTCTCGTCCACGGCGGGCATCACGTAAGCGCGCTTGAGCACTTGCAAATAGTAGTAGAGCGAGACCGCGCTGAACGCGACCGCCAGAGCCACCAGCACAAACGGAACCGGCCCGGCCGAGACGCCGAGGACCGCAGCAAAGAGATTGAACTTGGCCCAGAAACCAACCAGCGGCGGAATCCCGGCCAGCGAGAGGAAGAGCACCAGCAGCACCGCCGCCAGCACCGGATTGCGCTTGTGAAGGCCGAGGAAGGCATCCAGCTTGTCGCTGCCCGTGGCCCTCTGCACCACATCCACAACGCCGAATGCGCCAATGGTGGTGAGGCCGTAGGTGAGGATGTAATAGAGAACGGCGTTGGCGCTTGAGAAGGTTGAGGTGAGCGCAGCCTTGGAAAAGTCGGAGGGGCCGCTCTGCCCCGCATTGCCGTGAATGAAGGCAATGCCCAGCAGCATGTATCCGGCGTGAGCAATCGCCGAATAGGCGAGCAACCGCCTCACACTCACTTGCGCCAGCGCCGCCAGATTTCCGACGATCATTGAAGCGGCTGCGAGCACCATGAGAACCCCGGCCAGTTGCGGCCAAGCCCCGCTGCCCTCGCCGGGCCTGAGCCAAGCAAGGCTGAGCGAAATGAGCAGAGTGAAGCTCGCTACCTTGGAGACGGATGCGATAAATGCCGCCGCGGGAGCCGGTGCGCCCTCATAGGTGTCAGGAGCCCATAGATGGAACGGAACGGCTGCAATCTTGAAACCCAAACCGGCGACGACCAGAATCCACGCGACATAGAAAAGAGGGCTTGGACCGGATGCCGCAATAGCTTCCTGAATCTTGACAAGATTCGTACTGCCGGTCAGCCCATAAAAATAGCTGAACCCGAAGAGCAAAAACGCCGCTGACATGCCGCCAAACAAGTAATACTTGAGGGCGGCTTCGGCGCTTTTGCCGGAACTTTTCGCGAACCCGGTCAGGATATAGAGTCCCAGGCTCAGCAACTCCAGTCCGACAAAGATGACCAGCAAGTCCTGAGCACCCGCCACGAGCAATCCACCCGCGGCAGCCATGAGCACCACAGCCACATACTCGCCTATATGCCGAGTAAAGTCCGATCCAACCAGCAGTGTCAGCGTCACCGCGGTCAGCAACAGAATCCCAGTCTGCGCCGCTCCCACATAAAAGGTCGATACAAGCAGGAGTTCATGGCTGTTGGCGAGACCAAGGCCCCAAACATTCCCTGTGCCGGTCGACCAAAACAGCGCCCAAATTGCCGCGCCGCAGCCGGCCATTCCCAACAGCGCGGCCACGGCCACGCGTAACCTGAGCGCGGCCTTGCGCAGGAAGCCCAGATCCACCACCAGCACCAGCAGCGCCGCTACTTCCAGCGCCGTCTCCGGCAGCGTTATGCGGAAGAGATCTGCGTAGTTCATTGCACACCTCCCGCAAGCAGCGCCTTCACCGCGGGTTCGATCGCATCGAGCAATATCTTCGGATAAAGTCCTACAAACAAGCTAACTCCCGTGAGCATGACTACGCCGGTAACTTCAGGCCAGGTGATGGCGGCAAACTCGTGCCCATGCTCAGCCTCGAGCTCGTGCGCGCTGGGACGCGCATCGCTGAAGAATGCTTTCTGCATGGCGCGCCAGGTATAGGCCACGCCCACCACGATGCCCACCCCGGCCGCAATCGTCCACCAGGGCTTGGCGGTCCACGCGCCCACCAGCACCTGTAACTCGGCCACAAAGCCGGAGAAGCCGGGCAGCCCCATCGAAGCCATTCCGGCAATTACAAAGGCCCATGCGGCAAAGGGCAGACGCCTGGAGAGATGCATGGTTTCCAGTTCCGCCAACTGCCGTGTGTGGGTGCGCTCGTAAACAATACGGCCCACGATGGCGAAGAGCAGCCCGGCGATGATGCCGTGCGAAAACATCTGCAACACCGCGCCGGTCATGCCAATCTGGTTCAGCGTCATCAGGCCCAGCAGCACAAAGCCCATGTGGCTCACACTGGAATAGCCAATGACAAATTTGAAGTCGGTCTGCACCAGCGCCACCAGCGCGCCATAGACAATGCCGACAACCGCCAGCAAGGCGAAGACATCGCGCCAGGAGCCGATGCCGATGTAGGAGAATCCCCAGGGATCGAGGCCGCGCGGAAAGAGCGCAATGGCGACGCGCAGGCAGCCATACGCGCCCAGCTTCATGACCACCCCGGCCAGCAGCATACTGGCAGCCGTAGGCGCGGCCACGTGACCTGTGGGCGCCCAGGTGTGAAAGGGCCACATGCCGGCCAGAATCGCAAAGCCGGTGAAGACCAGCGGGAAACACCACATTTGAAAGCTCACCGGCAGCCCGGCGTGCGCCAGTTCAACCAACCCGGTCGAGTGGCTGCCCGCCGTGGTGTAAGCCGCCAGCAGGCCGGTGAGCACCATCGCCGAGCCAGCAAAGGAGTAGAGCGCCAGCTTCATGGCCGCGTACTCGCGGCGCGTCGAGCCCCAGATGGCGATCAGAAAATACTTCGGTACGATGGCGATTTCGTAGAAGACAAACAGCAGAAACAGATCGAAGCTGAGAAAGACGCCGTAGACGCCGCCGATGAGCGCCAGAAAAAAGGCGAAAAACTCATTCGTCCGAACTTCGATATTCCAACTGAAGAGCACCCCGGCCACCGCGGCCAGGCCAGTGAGCAGCACCAGCACGCGGCTGATGCCGTCGGCCGCCAGCAGGAAGTGAATCCCCATCGACGGCACCCAGGGCAGATCGACAAGCACCGTGCGGCCCTGCCCCATGCCGGCCACAAACCCCTGCACGGCCAGCGCCAGCCCGGCCACGGCCACGGCCAGCGCCAGCCAGCGCGCCAGTTCGTTTTTGCCCTTGGGCAGCAGCGCCAACACCAGCGCCCCGGCAAACGAGAGATAGATCGCGAATGCCAACATCTAAAATCTCCAGTGAGCCAGCAGGTTAGTGACCGTTGGGTTCACACTCTGCACAATGAGTTGGGGAACCAGGCCGATGAGCAGCATGAGGCCGATCACGGGAGCCAGCGCCATCCGCTCGCCGTGGTGCAGATCGGGGAAGCCAACGCAGTGCTCCGGCACCGGGCCCCAGAAGACTTTCTGAATCACGGTGAGAATCACCGCCGCTGTGACCAGCAAGCCCAGAAGCGAAACCGTCGCCGCCACCCACGCCAGCGAAAAGACGCCGCGGAAGATGAGGAACTCGCCCACAAAGCCGTTCAGCCCCGGCAAGCCCAGCGAAGAGAAGAGCGCAATTCCCATCAGCCCGGCCAACACCGGCGCGGGCTTGCGCAGCCCGCCAAAGTTGTCG
>Ga0224529_1001615_pt1 | contig 12893 bp, 10 predicted proteins | sample CBST50metaG_FD_179893 | JGI IMG/M metagenome (GOLD analysis project Ga0224529, IMG submission 179893) | Peat soil microbial communities from Stordalen Mire, Sweden - C.B.S.T50 | ecosystem: Environmental > Terrestrial > Soil > Wetlands > Peat | place: Sweden: Norrbotten County, Stordalen Mire... | reverse complement strand
TCGGCCTCGCGCGGCGCGGGCGTCACGCTGCAACTCATCGGCGAACGGCTCGGCATCATCGATCAGTTTCAAGGCGTGGATCAGATTGAGTTACACGACGACGGCAGCTTTGAAGTGCTGGAGCGCGTCGAGGGCGGTAAGCACCAAGTTTCAGTCTGCGCAGCAGCTCCCGCTGTTCTGGGTTGGGCTACCGGCAACTTGGCTGAACCACGCAACAATCCGCAGGTGGGCATGGCCAACATGCGCACCCTGATGCCCGCCCTGCAAAAGGCCAAAGCCACCAAGCTCGAGGCCAACGGCCTCAGCTACGTTTCCGCCAGCCTGCCCAAGCAGCAACGCACCACGCGCGTCGAAAAAAATATGACCCCCGACGAAATTGCGACCGAACTGGTTGCGTGGATTGGAGCCGAATAATGGAATCGATCTTGGTACTGACCCACGCCGACGAAACCGGCTCCGCTCTTCCCCGCGCCTCGCTCGAAGCCGTTACGGCTGCTCTGGAGCTGGCCGCGCGCCTCTCCGCAACCCTGACCATCGGCATTGTGGCTGTCGATCCCACAGCCGCTGCCAGAGCTGTAGCCGCCACAGGACTTCGCCTGTTGGCTGTCAGCGGCGAAGCCTTCGCGCAAGCCCGCTACGCCAGTGACGCCGCCGCTGTCGAAGCTCTTTGCCGCGCAGCCAACGCCACCATCGTTCTAGCCCCTGGCTCTTCGCGGTTTACCCGCGTTGCCGCTGGAGCCGCCCATCGTCTGGGTGGATTCATTGACACTCACATTACCTCCTTCGGTGGCGCTGAAACCGTAGAAGCGACGCGGTGGTTCTATCGCCAGCGGATTGAAGCCGTCCTCAGCCGCTCCACGCGCCCCTGGTTCCTGCTGCTCGACGCAGGAACCCACACAGCCTTCACCGCTGAACCAGCCACTACAACCGTCGAAACCGTCTCCGTAGAGTTGCCAACAATTCGCACCACCGTCAGCGGCTTCCGCGCCCCAGCACAGGACCAGCAGACCATCCGCCCTGACGCCAAGCTGCTCTTTGTTGCCGGCGCAGGCTGGACCAAGAAGCAGCCCGACGGCCAAATCCACACCGAGGAAGCTGCCAAGCTGATTCTCGGCTTTCTCCACGCTACCAGCGCATCACTGGGCAGCAGCAAATCGCTGGTCGATCAGGGTGGCGAGGGGAACTCCGTGCTTCCCTTCCTTACGCATCTGAACCAGATCGGCCAAACCGGCGCGACGCCGCGCCATGCCAAAGGTCTGTCTACCTGCTGCCACGGCGAAGAGCCACATGTGGTGGGTTGGCGCTTTATCGGCGAGCGCCGCGCCATTTCACTGGACCCAAACTGCGGCTGGACGCGCGGCAAGGCCGACGTGGTCTATATCGCCGACGCCTTCACGGTGATTGCCAAACTGAATGAGCTGTTGCTAGCGAAAAAGTAGCCACCATATGTCGTGGACCAACTTCTTTCGGCTCCTGAATCAATAGCGGTTTTCCGGTTGCCCTTGAAAGAGACCGCTGTAGCTGCGTGGCTCTCTCCAGAGAAAAAGCCACGCAGCGCGATTCAAAAATTCCCCTTCAACCTCTCCATGTACTCACCGGAATCTTCTCGCACGCTCCTCTTGGTTGCAGCCCAGGAGCATTTGAAAAGACTCAGCATCACACAGAGCCAGCGCTAGCACTTACCCCACACCAGATTGGTTAGGATTAACGGCGTGGCCTCTGCATAGCAAAAAATCGCCAACAAAAACAAAAGAGATGCCGGAGCTAAAAAGCATCACGGCATCTCGTTGTACTGAACTTTGGTAGCGCTAATGGGAATCGAACCCATGTTTTAAGATTGAGAATCTCACGTCCTAACCCCTGGACGATAGCGCCACACTTGCGGGAGCAGCCGTCACCAGCCACTCACTTACTGTAACAAAAAAAGCGTCCAAGGCAAAGGGCCAACCGCAAATCCAAATCCGCCCTCAGATCCCCAGTTTGCGCACTTCGTCGTTATAGTACTTGCGATAAAGAATCTCCCACTCCTGGGAGCCTTCCTGGATAACCTTGCGCTGGTTGGAGATCTTCAGCCGGGCCGCAGTATCGATCCCCGCCTCTTGCATCAGCAAGGCGGTCAATTCCTTGCGCGCCTCTTGGCGAATGACGTTGCGCTCTTCCAGAAAGCCAACCTCGTCAATCTCGGCGAGTGTGTCGGCCACGGTGTGGGCCAATTTATTGAGCTTGTCGGGGCTGATCCTCATAGCACCGCCTTATACTTTTTCGCCAGTTCAGTCTTGACCTTCTTGAACATCTCGGCGTATTGCGCGCCAGATTTGCGCATCTCTTCCGAATACGCTTCCAGAATCACGCGCACCTCTTCGTTGATGCGGTCTTCGAGGGAAAGTTCCTCGATCAGGCCCTCGGTAACGCGCGCCTCGACCACCTTCAAGTCACTGGAGGTGATCATCTTGGCGTCGATGAGATGCTTGACCGTACGGCGGGCCAGATAGCCGATATAATCGCGAGAAAAGATCATAGTTTCGAGCTAAGGATAGCGCATTGAACGTCCTTCTGTACACCCCAACCTCAGTTGCCGCGATCTAGCCTCTGTGGAACAAGAGCGCTAAAGGCCCACACCAAAATAATTGATTTCAAGTGAGCCGTTCTGTGCATAGCCCCGACGGCTTGCCTTGGTATGCACTATGAGGCCGTTCTGAGCCAACTGAACATCTGTTTCGAGTTGCACCGTATTTGGAGGTAAAGTCTGTCTGGCGCGAGGTTCATGAGCGCAGCGACAGGTGTATCGTTCACAGGGAGGGATTCTGCCTGAGCGCGGAAGAGGTTGGAACGATTTGACAATTTGCGAAGGCTAGAATCCCTGACCCCGGCTTGCTACTCTAACAAGCGTGAACTCAGCTTCTGATTCCCGTTTGCGCATTGCCGCCATTAACTTTCTCAATCCTGCACCCCTGATGTGGGACTTTGAGCACGCACCATTGCAAGATTCATTGGCGCGGCGCTATCAAATTGACCGTATGATGCCGTCCGAGTGCGCGGCGCAATTGGGTTCGGGCACAGCCGACCTGGGGTTGATTCCGATTGCCACACTGGCCACCACGCCGGGGCTGCGGATTTTGCCGGGCTGCACCATTGCCACCAAGAGCTGTATGCGCTCACTGCTGTTGGTGCGGCGTGCGGGACAGCCACTGGAGAAAGTGCGTAGCGTAGCCGCCGACACGGCCAGCCGAACCACGGTGGCCTACACGCGCATTCTTTTTCACAAGTGGGGCAACCCCAGGGTTCCTTTTGTGCCGATGGCTGCCGATTTGGACGCTATGTTGAAGCAGGCCGACGCCGCGATTGTGATTGGCGACCCTGCGCTGTTGCTAATGGAAGAGCGTGCCGACCGTCTGCAACGCACGGGCGAAGAGCTGGTCTACCACGATCTGGCTGAGGAATGGATTTCGTTGACTGGACTGCCCTTTATCTCCGCCGTCTGGTGTGCCGCGCGCGGCAGTGCTTTAGATGAGAGTGTCACAGATGATTTGCTTCAATCCCGTGATCACGGACTGGCGAATATTGGGTCTCTGGCGGCTGAGTGGGAGGGGAGAATTGCACTTTCCAAGACGACGATACGCAGCTACTTGACCAGCAACATTCACTATGTGTTGGACGAGGAATGTCTTGCGGGAATGAGGGGTTTTTTCTGCGCGGCGGCTGAGGCTGGTGTTTTACCGGCCTACGATTTTGTCGTGGAAGGCTCCTGAATCGGGCTCGTGGCATGACTGGAGCGATTTTCGAGTCACGGATAGACGTTATTGGTCGAGCGGCGAAGAATTACTATTGACAACTCATGGAACTGTTTTTACAGTTTGTCTCCAGAGATTCAAACGTTTGAAGTTTAAATCTCGATTTGGTCTTGGAGGCTATTCATGAACTTTTGGAAATCAAGCGCCGGCAGTGCGCGCCGTTTTCTCTGGGCTTGTTTGCTCACTCTCTGCACGGCAGCCGTTGCGCTTGCTCAGGCAGGCCGTGGCTCCATCAGCGGTCTGGTGACCGATCCCTCCGGGGCCATCGTCCCCGGCGCCAAAGTCACTCTACTCAACCACTCAACCGGAGTCTCTCAGCACTCAATGACCACTGCCGCAGGTCTTTATACCTTCGTTTCCCTCAATCCCGGCGTCTATCAGGTGACAGCCAGTCTGAAGGGCTTTGAGACGGTTGCGCAAGACAACATAAAGGTGACCGTCGATCAAGTGACTACCGCCAATATCGCTCTCCGCGTGGGCGCGGTCACCGATACGGTTACCGTATCGGAGTCAGTAGATCTGGTGGAATCTAGCAACTCGACTGTTGGACAGTTAATCTCATCGGAAACCATTGACCGCGTGCCGTTGCTGACACGCAATGTCTTCGACTTGGTACAGTTGAGCGCTGGAGTTACTCCCGCCAATGGCGCACCTAACTCTTCCAGTTCCTTTGCCATTCAGAACATCTCCAGTGGTCGCCCCGGCGTCGATGTCTCCTCCTACACGATCAATGGCGCCGTCGTCGGATCGGTCTACTACATGGCGGATGGCAGCCCACTGGGCATTGCCGAGAACAACAACGCCGCCATCATCCCCGCGCTCGATATTCCCGAGGATGCTGTCGAGGAGACTCGCGTCGAGACCCAGAACACCCCAGCTTCGTATCTGAGTGGTGGCGCTGGCGTCATTAGTTTGGTTACCAAATCCGGCGGCAATCAGTTTCATGGCGACGCCTTTGGCGTCTTTCGCCCCGACATTCTGGCCGCCAATGAATACTTCAACAAGCAGAGTCAGGTAGAGAACGGTACGGCCAATACGCCACCCTCCTTCCATCGCTATCAGGAAGGCGGTGCGATTGGCGGACCCATCCTGCATAAGAAGCTCTTCTTCTTTGGCGATTTCGAGGCCACACAGCAGAAGCAATTCGACGGCTCCAATACCTTTACCGTGCCGACTTCCGCGGAACGCACGGGCAATTTTTCCGCCGACAGCTTTACCATCTATGACGCTACCCAGCCTGACGTTGCCTCTGGAAAACTTGCCGGGACACGCCAGCCATTTGCGGGCAACATAATTACAAACCCCAACCCAATTGCGCTCAAGTTCCTCTCCGAGTTCCCCAAATGCAACGTTGGAGCTAATTGCGATACGGCGACAGACGGCGCCTACAACAATCTGTATCTTCCAGGCCTTGATCCCACCACGGCGCAAAGGTTCGACGTTCGCATGGACTGGGCCAAGGGCGACAATCAGCGCCTCTTCGGGCGTTTCTCCTTTGATCGCTTGTTCTCCTCGTCATTCAACGCTTTTGGCAATATGTGGGATCTGAACTATGCCCAGAACATTACCAACGGACGCAATATTCTGATTGGAGACGATTACACCATCAACCCCACCACGGTCTTGCAGTTGCGCTACTCCTTCACGCGTCACTACGAGAATCAGGGCGGCGATCCGCGTCAGAATGGTTTCGATATCACTACCTTGGGCTTTCCTTCTTCACTGGCCTCTGAGGAAGTGCACAAACTGCTTCCTTTCGTGCTCTTTGTCGACGCAGGCGGCGGCATCGGCGGCACTGCGGACGACAATACCTTTCAATATGCCAGCGAGAACAGCGACGCCAACGCTTCGCTCACCAAGATCTGGGGTAAACACGAGATCAATACCGGCTTCGAATACCTGAAGCGCCTTCTGAATGTAGGACAACCCGGTTCCCCTTCCGGCGCTTATGCCTTCGACATTTCAGCAACCGATGAGACGACGACCTCAGGAGTGGGCGGCAACGACTTTGCCTCCTTCCTGGCCGGCATGGGAACGGAACCTGGCACCGAATCCGATGGCTACTCCAGTTTCAGCAAGGACGTTTTCCTCGCCGAGTCCAGCCCATACTATGCGGCCTTCGTCGAGGATACCTATCACCTCAGCAAATCCCTCACCATCACTGCGGGGCTGCGCTGGGATATTTTCGGCGGACGAAACGAGCGTCATAATCGCCTTGAGTACTTTGACCCGAAGGCGGCCAACACCGTCAGTGGCGTTTCGTATACGGGTGCGGAGATCTATAGCAACAGCGGAAACCGTTCGCCTTTTGCAGCCAATATGGCAGATTTCGGCCCTCGACTTGGCTTTTCATGGCAGCCTGCCAGCCACTTGGTGTTACGCGGCGGCGGCGGCTACTACTACGGACCTAGCACCCATATGGTTGCCGGCGTCGGCGCCGACAGTGACGGCTTCAGCGCCAATACATCTTGGAATGCCACGGCCTGGAATGAAGACCCGAATACTATCGCCTATGATGCCAGTCAGGGGTATACGAGCAGCCAAGGAAACACCACCATGGTCAGTTCCCTCAGCAATCCATTCCCCAATGGTCTGAATCCCCAACTCACTTCTTCACCGTCTGGCTTGGGCAACAATCTGGGCACGACTCTTAACACCATGCTTCGCTCCCAGCGCACACCCACTACCTACAACTTCAATTTTGGCGTCGAGTACGAATTTCCCCACCAAGTGGTCGCCAGCGTCGGCTATGTTGGCAGCCGTGGATTGTTTATCCCCATCGGTTCGGTTGACTTGAATATGCTCGACTTGAGCACCATTGGCACCTACCGTTCGTCGCTGCAGAACAGCACAGTGGCCAATCAGTGGGAGTCGATCCTGCCTTCCACCAATGCCAATTACGGCTCCGCCACCGTCCCCCTGTTTGTCTCGCTGGAAAAGTATCCGCAATTTGGCAATGGCACCTACGGATCGGGCAACGGAGTCCTTGTGCATGGTTACCCCGGAGGAGACTCCGAGTACAGCTCTCTGCAAACCAAGCTCCAGAAGCGCCTCACCACGCACTTCACCGCCCTGGCTTCCTTTACCTGGGCCAAGCTGATCACCGACGACGGCAATCCTCCACTGGGTTTTGTCGGATCGCACAGCGGTGGCGCACAGGACTGGAAAAACCTCAGTTTTGAGCACGCCATCAGCCCTCAGGACGTCAAGTATCAGTTCACCGGTCAGGTTTCGTACGACCTGCCCATGGGCAAGGGGCGTGCACTCAACCTCAACGGCGTTGGCGATGCCCTCCTGGGAGGATGGTCCAGTAATGCTATCTTTTACTTGAGCACTGGCGTTCCCATCGCTGCGCCAGCCGCAGGTACATCCGTCTCCTACTTCAATCAGAGATCGGATATGACCTGCAATGCAGGTAAAGGTGCGCCGCACACTGCGGCCAAGTGGTTCACTCCCACGTGCTTCGTGCTTCCGGGTACAGAAGGCAGTACCGCCGCAAACCCTATTTCGCCAGATCTGTTCGTGGCGGGAACAGCGCCAGCTTATCTTGACCACGTTCGCACCATGGGGGCAGACGATCTGGACATTTCCCTTTTCAAGAGCCTCTCCCTTGGCAAGGAAAGAAAACTTCGTCTGGAAGTTTCCTCTTATAACGTGGCCAATCGCGCGCAGTTCGGAATGCCGAGTGTCCCCAGCATTAATGCCGTCAACACGCAATCGTCCGCAGCCACTTCATTTGGCTTGATCACCAGCACCATCAACTCTCCGCGCCAGTTTCAGTTTGGATCGCGGTTTACCTTTTAACTTGATGTAAGGCCAGAAACGCGAGAGCCTCTCCGTTAGGAGAGGCTCTCGCGTTTTGCATTTCTGCTGACAGCGCCTCAGATACGCCAGTTATCGGGACGCCAGTTCTTGATGCGCTCTTTGATCTGCTTGCGGCTGAGATTCTCTGCGAGTGCCTGTTTGGCCAACTCCACGATCTCGTCATCGCAAGCAAAGCGCAGGCCGATGAGCTGATCTTCGCTTAGACGATAGATTTGAGGGTGCCACTCGGGCGGAGCCAGGGCTTGCAGGCGTAGCCGCTCTTCCAGGCGAATGACGCGGTCCTGCACCTTCAGCGGATAAGTTCGCAACTTGGAAAAAGGTATGAACGCAACCACCGACAGCATCATGAACCACGCGGAGGCCATGCTTTGTTGTCGGATCAGGTAATAACAGGCGAAAACCAGGTTGGTGATCAAAACGACGAGAAGAACCACATGAAAGTACGGATCGAAGCTGGCGTGACTCTTGAAACTTTGCGGTTTTGCGTTACTCATGCAAGATCCTGATTTCTTCCAGGTCTGGGTTGACAGGCTCGGTCGGCGGCACTTCCGCAGATCGAGCAGCACTGGGAGCCTGCGCGCCCACGCTGAGGGGATTCTGCGCGGAGTTGGTTGAGTCTGTCAATGGCGAAAGATTATCTGGGCCCAGCAATTGCGGGTGCTTTGGAATGAGTCTGTAGCGTCCACGCGCAAAATAATCCACGGCTAGACCTCCGGCGATGTAGGGATTAATCAGGACAATGGGAACAACATATCCGGTGGTGGTGACGAAGGACTCGGCGATGCTCTTGTTGGCGCGGCTCAGGCGTCGATAGCCAGGAACCTGGGGAATTTCAAAGACAGATAACTCAGTCTCCGGATGCTTGCGAGCATAACGCGCCAGCTTGAAAGCCAGATGTTTAGGGGTGGTCATGCCGGCGTCGGGGAAAACGCTACGCCGAAAGATGCGAGGAAAATATTGGTTCAGAACCTGCCGGGCAAAATCCGAACAGTTATTGAAGAGCAAGCTGAAGTGGGTGCGATTTTCGCCGCTATTCATGCGCGCAATGAAGGCGTCGTCCTGCTTCTCGCTGGTGTCGAAGCGGAATGCGTAGATGCGCCGCTCATAAGAGACGCCAACCAATTCGGTCCAGCCGCCGTGAAAGAAATTACCGGGCGGTAGATCCTCTCCTAACACGAGCAAGTGGGCTTCATGATAGCGTTCACGCAGGCGTTTTACCGCTTCGCGATCCACATGGGCGGGAATTTGAGAAGCCTTGTCAACGGAGTAGAGATAGGGAAGCAGGGGAATCGCTATCCAGTCGTAACCGGCTATGCCTTGGTAGCGAGCGATCACCGCGCCCATCTCGCCAGGCTGGCAGCGGCGCAGTTTGAGCGGGGTCTCTGCGCAGACTCGCGCAAAATATACCGCGGTGTGGCCGGTCGGGTTTACCGCGCCAAAAAAGCCATAAGGCTCTTCCATGAGCAGTGCCGCCTGCGCCCGACTCCGCGCCGGATCAAAGGCCAACACCACCAAGACCGCAAGGAAAAATGCAAGGTTGCGAAGTGTGCGCATGAAATCACTGGCCATCGTGAACAGACTCTCACTCTTCCTTTCTCTATACCCCGTCCAGAAAAACGCTCCATCTATTTGCAATGCGAACGGCTCGGTGTCCAGTACGCCTGTGCGAGAACAAAACGGCGGGTATCTCTTTACCTGATATGGACCCCAGCTTTTTGCGAAAGTTGCTGACGCAATAGCGCCATCGGCGAAAAATCAAGCCACCGAAAAGAATCGTTTACTCTGGTAGTGTTCTCGATCCGCGCTTGCTGGCGCAATTGGGCCTGGACTTGCGATACTTTGCACATGGGGAGGCTTCGGTTGAAACTGCGCAATTTGATCTTGCTGGTTCTTCTTTCTGGAGCGACTCTGGGCGCGCAGGTGAGTTTGCCGGGAGTTCTTTCCAGCCACATGGTGGTACAGCGCGATATGCCGGTTCACGTTTGGGGTCAGGCGGCTCCGGGCGAGGCGGTGAGTGTGAGCTTTCGCGGAGAGGCGCGCGCGGCCAAGGCCAACCCGCTGGGGCAGTGGAGCGTCTATCTCAAGCCCGGCGCGGCCGGTGGACCGTTTCAGATGACGGTGCAGGGTGCGCAACCAGAAGGCACTCGGCAGGCCATTACGCTGGACGACGTGCTGGTGGGCGATGTGTGGTTGGCGTCAGGGCAATCGAATATGGAGTTCGAGATGCGCAGAGCCGTTACGGCGGAGGCGGATTTGCCTCTAGCTACCAACCCGCGGATTCGCTTGCTGGTAGTGAACAAGCAGGCTGCCGAATATGCACAGGAAAATATTGAAAGCGCGGGCTGGGCTGCCTCTTCGCCCAAAACTGCAAAGGATTTTTCGGCTGTTGCCTGGTATTTTGCGCGCGAAATCGAGCAGCGCGAGAAGGTGCCGGTGGGTATCATCGATTCAACCTGGGGCGGTACGGTAGCCGAGTCTTGGACGCGATTGACTGCGCTGGGTGAGGACGTGGCGCTGGCTCCGTTGTTTGTTACGCGTGGCCGGATGACCGACGGCGAGGCTGATGCGCTACGCGAAGACAAAGAGCACGAACGGCTGCGCGCAGAGGCCAAGGCGCAAGGCAAGCCAGAGCCGGTGTTTTCGTGGCATCCTTCGTTGAGCATGTGGGCGCCGGGCCTGCTGTGGAATGGGATGATCGCGCCGCTAACTCCGTTTCCTATTCGCGGCGTGATCTGGTATCAGGGTGAGAGCAACAGCAAGCTGGAAAGAGCGCCGCTCTATGGAAAGCTCTTCCGAACCTTGATTGAGGATTGGCGGCGGGAGTGGGGCGAAGGCGATTTTCCCTTCCTCTATGTACAGATTGCAAATTTCAAGTCCACTCCCGCTGAGGATTGGGCAACTTTGCGCGAACAGCAGCGAAAGGCCTTGGAACTGCGCAATACCGCGATGGTGGTGACCATCGACATCGGCAATCCCGACGATGTTCACCCCACCGACAAGCTGGACGTCGGGTTGCGGCTGGCGCAGGCGGCGCGGGCGTTGAGCTACGCTGAGAGCGTGGAGTACGCCGGACCACTTTTCCGGCAAGTGACAAGCGAAGAAGGATCACTGCGCGTCTGGTTTGATCACGCCAAGGGGTTGACGACCAAAGGTGGCGAGGCGACCGGCTTCGAGGTAGCTGGGGGGGACGGGAAGTTTGCGCCGGCCACGGCCAGGATCGACGGCGAGACGGTCGTGGTTGGCAGTGCGTCAGTGGCCGATCCGGTTTCCGTGCGCTACGGATGGGCCAATAGCCCGCTATGCAATTTGTTCAATGAAGATGGGCTGCCAACTTCACCGTTCACCTCGGAGCGGTAGGTCGGGAGCGGCAAGGTTGCCAAGTTGGCGTGCGTAAAGCCAAACTTCGCCTTTGCCCGGAAGAGACTCTGGACTGCCCTTAGACCATCGTTCAATAAGCGCGCCTCTGTCACACATAACGGCAGCGCGCCACCCTGGCGTTATTGCAGGCCGTCGCAGATGATTGTGACTTCGAAACTGGCGTTGTCGAATTGGTACAGGTGGCAGAGCTTGAACTCTGGCGCTTGCACATGCAGGTTGTAGTCTCGCCCTGTAATTACGGCGGGCACCGACAATCCACAATTCGCCGATAGATCGGGAACCTTGCCCTTCCACGCCCCGGCCAGCATGTTGCAGATCTCGCCTATGCCGTCCTTGACCGTGTCATCCACTTCGGTGAATTCCATGCCAGTCATATACGCAGCAATTTTCATCGCCGCTGAACTGCCGCTCTTGAAGACACAGGCACCACTCAGTAATCCGCCAAATCCTACCACGGCGGTCACTGACTCCTCCTCGATCTCCATCGGTCCCTCGAAGCGCTGGCTATTGACTCCCAGCATCATCTGGAAGACCTCTTCCACACTCGCATCCAGGTTCTTGGGATCGGAAACCAGATCCACAGACTTCCGCAACGATAGCGTCATCGTACGCTCCATTTCATTTTTGCCGCTGCTTCGCTGCGAAGCAATTGCGGCCTTGCGCACCCCATATAGAAGCACACTGATACCCCCCGGCTACGCCGCATTCAACAGCGGCAGCACCCGTTCCTTTACCTGCTCGGCCGTAAACGGCTTGCGGATGTATCCCTGCGCTCCAGCCAAAATAGCTTGCTTCACGTGCTCCTCGCTCGACTCCGTGGTGATCATCACCACGGGTACGCCAGGAGCCAGATTTTGCGCCCGAAGCTGACGCAAAAACTCCAAGCCATCCATCGAAGGCATGTTGATGTCGGAAAGAATCAGATGCACTTCTTTGCTCTTCAACACCTCCAACCCTTCAACACCGCTACCAGCCTCGTAGACAACAAGTGGATCCAGGCCTGCTTGGCGAAGCGAACGCTCCACAATCTTGCGCATCACCGAGGAATCATCAACGATCAAAGTTCGAATTTCACCCATGCCTAAGCTCCTCTACTTTTGACTCTATCGGCCACTTCTCATAATCCATGAGAACTTGTTCTTCGCCAAATATTCCACACTCTATTCAGTGTGTACCGATCGAGCAAATCAGATCCTGAATTGAATCCAGACCCGGCATTGCCCCCACCTGCGGCTTCAGCCACATGCGCAACCAAAGACAATCGTGCACCCTGACCAACTTGGATTCGACCGGACGCGCCCGTTCCAAAGCTGTTGTCAAAACATGAACCAGAGCCGGCTCGGAACTGGCATCAATCAATTCAACAGCGGGAAATTTCTGCTTTAACATGCGCGTGTGCGCTGGACTGAAGAGCGATCCGCGCACCAGACCGCTCTCAACACGGAGCCCGGTCATGCGCTCGGCGGCCAGAGCTACAACGGGATCGAGACGGTCCTCAAATCCCAAATACATCACCTTGCCTGCCGCCACACGAAGCGGCAGCGCCCCAAAAGCGTCCACAAAGAGCCGCGGCAACAGCACCGTAAGTGCTTCTGCGTCGTGAAACTCCAAGGGCAGCACCGGGCAGCTCCACTGCAAGCCCAGCGCCCGGGTTACCAATTGCTCGCTTACCCCTTGCTGGTGCATCAGCCAGTAGCCCAGCCGTCCGGCCCCAGCCGCCTTCTGCGCGTCCAGCGCTTGACGTAGTTGGCTATTCGTAATCCAGCCCTGCTCCAGCATTACCAAGCCCAACGGTATCCGATGGCGATGCCCCTCCTGCGCGCTTCCTCGTCCCTCCAACTCACGACGCACCGCCACTGCGAGCCGTGCCGCCGTGCAGCGCGACGAACAGTTCCAGCC
>Ga0224529_1001606_pt1 | contig 12981 bp, 8 predicted proteins | sample CBST50metaG_FD_179893 | JGI IMG/M metagenome (GOLD analysis project Ga0224529, IMG submission 179893) | Peat soil microbial communities from Stordalen Mire, Sweden - C.B.S.T50 | ecosystem: Environmental > Terrestrial > Soil > Wetlands > Peat | place: Sweden: Norrbotten County, Stordalen Mire... | reverse complement strand
GGTTATAGCGGCGGCCGTTGCAGACCTCGCATTCGACGTAGACGTCGGGCATGAAGTTCATTTCGATCTTGCGCTGTCCGTCGCCCGAGCAGGCCTCGCAACGTCCTCCGCTCACGTTGAAGCTGAATCGTCCCGGCTTGTAGCCGCGCTCTCGCGCCTCGGGCAGCATGGCAAAGAGGTCGCGGATCGGCGAAAAAACCTGCGTATATGTAGCGGGGTTGGAGCGTGGCGTCCGCCCAATCGGCGATTGATCGATGCGCACGACCTTGTCCAACTGCTCGGCTCCGGTCAGCGATTCGTGCGCTCCCGGTTCCTCCCGTGAGCCATAAATCGTCTGCGCCAGCGAGCGATACAAAATATCGTTGATCAGGGTGCTTTTTCCGCTTCCGCTTACCCCCGTAACCACCGTCATCACGCCCAGCGGAATGCGCACGTTCACGTCTTGCAGATTGTGTTCGCGTGCGCCAGTCACGGTGATCCACTTGCCGGTCAGGGGGCGCGGATGGTCGCGATGCAGCATGGTGGCCGCGCCGCTCAAGTAGCGCCCGGTCAGCGACTCCGGGCAGGCCATGATCTCCGCTGGTGTGCCTTGCGCCACCACGTAGCCGCCCAGCCGTCCCGCTCCCGGACCCAGGTCCAGCACGTAGTCGGCGTGGCGAATCGTATCTTCGTCGTGCTCCACCACCAGCACCGTGTTGCCCAAGTCCCGAAGCCGTTCCAAAGCTTCAATCAGACGGTTATTGTCCCGCTGGTGCAATCCGATCGAGGGCTCATCCAGAACATACAGCACCCCGCGCAGCCGCGAGCCGATCTGCGTGGCCAGTCGAATGCGTTGTCCTTCGCCGCCGGAGATGGTGTTGGCGTTGCGGTCCAGCGAAAGATACGTCAGCCCTACCGCGCAAAGAAACTCCAGCCGCTCCACAATTTCGTGGCGGATGCGCTCGACCACCAGCGACTCGCGGGCTGTAAAACTCATCCCAATCGCCGCTGAAAGCGCCCGGTTCAGCGGTAGCGCCGTAAAGTCGGCAATCGAAAGCCCGCCAATCTTCACCGCCAGCGACTCCGGCCTCAGCCGCTTGCCCCGGCAAACCGGGCACGGCGTCGCCGACATATACGCCATCATCGACTCGCGATACGAGTCGCTGCGTGCCTCTTCCATCGAGTCCCTCAGAAATGTCAAAATTCCATGAAAACCCGTGCGCGGCGCTTCGCCTTTGGGCGGCCCGTACACCAAAACGTGCTGCTGGCGCGGAGGCAACTCCTCGAACGGCGTTTTCAGGTCGATCTTGTAGCGCGTCGAGGCCAGTTGCAGCAGCTTCAGCAGGTATTGCGAACTAGATCCCGGCCCCAACCCGCCATCCAACAGCGGCTTCGACCAATCCGTAATCACCTTGGCCGGGTCCAGATCATAAATCGATCCCAGCCCATGGCACTCCGGGCAAGCGCCAAAATTCGAGTTGAAGCTGAAGCTGCGCGGCTCCAGCTTGGGCACATCCAGGCCGCAATCCGGGCAAGACATCGACGAACTGAACAGTTGTTCTTCGCCGCCCTTCACCGCCACCAACAACAGCCCGTTGGCCAGTTGCAACGCCTTGGTCACCGCCGCTTCCAGACGCTTTTCCACCGAAGGCTTGCCCGTAGGCGGCGGAGGCGCGCCTTCCACTGGCTTCTTCAGCAGAATCCGGTCCACCACCGCTTCCACCGTATGATTTTTGCGCCGATCCAGGTAAAGCGGCTCGGAAAGATCCTGTAACTCCCCATCCACGCGGGCTCTGAACCCCTGTTGGTCCAGTTGGTCAAAGAGTTCCTTGAACTCGCCCTTCCGTCCGCGCACAATCGGCGCCATCACGGTGACGCGCTCCCCCATGCCCAGTTCCAGAATCCGTTGCACCATCTGGTCAGTGCTTTGCCGCGCAATCGGTCGTCCGCAGTTGGGGCAGTGCGGCGTGCCCACCGAGGCATAGAGCAAGCGCAAATAATCGTAGATCTCGGTAATCGTGCCCACTGTTGAGCGCGGGCTGCGGCTGGTAGTCTTTTGCTCAATCGAAATTGCCGGGCTCAATCCCTCGATCGAGTCCACGTCCGGACGTTCAATCTGCTCCAAAAACTGCCGCGCATAGGCCGAGAGCGTTTCCACGTAGCGGCGTTGTCCCTCGGCATAGATCGTGTCGAAGGCCAGCGACGACTTGCCCGAGCCGCTCAGGCCCGTGACTACCGTGAGCGAGTTGCGGGGGATGCGCACGTTGATGTCGCGCAAATTGTTCTGGCGCGCTCCGCGCACTGTAATGTGTGTAATTGCCATGATAGGAATCGAAGAAGTTTCTGACCGCTTGTTGTTGGCCCAGCTTTGAGTAGCCCAGGTCTCGATTTTGAGACCTGGGACTGAATGAATTCAACGCACTAAAAATTACACGCTCAAAAAGCTAAAGTTTAGCGTGGCTGCCGTCGCAGAGGACCGGGTTGGCGCTGTGCTTGCATGCGCAGAAGTAGGCTGTCTTGGTTTCGGTGGCTTCATATTTCACCGGGGCAAAACCACTCCCTTTGTGGCTTCCATCGCAGAAAGGCTGGCCTGCGCTCAGCCCGCATGAACACCAATAGTAGCTTTTGCCGGCTTCTACTTCCACGGCAATGGGGCGTTTTTGGGCAATCGTTGGTTCTGGCATGAAATACCCTCCTTCAAGGGGCATAGATCGATTATCGTCGAAATCGGAGCGTTGCTGCCCGATTCCCAGCAAAACCGTGGCGGTCGTCTCTTGTTTTCGCAAAATTAGCTGAAAGCAGAGGGCTTTCTGGAGTCGCGGACGATTTTGGGCTGAGTCCCGTTACCGGACTGCAACAAGATGGGGGTATTCTATTAATCAATAGAAATCAGGGGCAATGCGGTCGTTCTTCTGCGACAATCGCAGAGAACTGGGTAGTTGTGCGCTTGGTGTGTTCTAGGCTGCTTGGGTTCAGCGAGCGCAGAACGCTTTTGAAAGAAACGCGAATTGGAGTGGAGTCAATGGCGGATTTGTTTTATCTGGTAGCGGCGTCGATTGGCGCAATGGCTTTCGGCATTCTGGCAGCTTATGGCATTTTGCGTGCGGGCTTCTGGCTCATGCGCCCTGCCCAACAGTTGGTGGCTAAACCTCGTCCAGAAGTGGCGCGGGTACTGTAACCGAGCTGTCAGCTTTTAGGCTTATTGAGTTGTTGGCAGGTGGATTTGGCCTCGTGAATCATTTCCGCCGGACTCGGTCTGGCAGGAAGCACATTTATATTGTGGTTTAGATGAACCCCTTGAATACGAAAGAGTCAGTATCCGGAAGCTCATTCCGCTACTTTTGTTCTGAGTGAAGTTCGGTCCGTCGAGTCCTCACCGTGTGTGGTAGCGATTGCGGCTTCTGTTACTGACATCTGTTCGCGGTCGTCAGTTCTGTGGGTTGGTATTTTGCTGTTGCATTTGCTGCTGGCGCTGGCGCATATCTTCCATCACCTGTCGCGGAGTGTGCGCCGGGCCGCCAGGGTTGAATCCCGGTCTTACCGGAGGTGCGGCGGGCTGGTCGTCGCTGTCCGTGTCGTCGTCATTGGCGGCGGCAGGAGCTTCTTCGACCGCCACCGGAACTGCTCCTGCATGTCGCGAACTCAGCACAATCTGGCGCGGCGTGCCTTGTCCTTGATCGCCGATCATCAGCACGTTGTAGCCCGAGCCATGTAGCAACTCCAAAAGCACATCCCGCGTCTGTCCCGGTCCATATACGCCATAAACCCGCACGTCGTTGCCCATGCCTTCTACCGTTGTGCCGGTGGTCGTCGCCACGTCCTGCATAATCTGTTGCAGGCTGGCGTTGGCGGCGGTGATGCGCAGCCCGTGGCTGTCCCAAGTAATCGTTGCCGGGTCTGGCTTTTCGTTAGCCGGCCAAGCGGGAACTTCAGGCTTGGTGGGTTTGGCTGCCTCCGCTACGGGCGCGACTTCCGGCATCTGCTTGGTGTGGCTAGCGTGAGGCTTGGCGTGATGCTTGTGCGCCGCCACAGGCTTGGCGGTCGATTCTGAAGCCGGTGCCTGCGCTTCCAGACCCTGCGCTCCACCCAGAGCTGCGGCCAGCGCCAATCCGGCAAAAACGCGCCCGGCAGCCCTTCCCAACCCCATCGGAAACTTTAGCGGCAGGTCTCTGCGCATCAAAATCGGCTCCAATTCCATTCCTTACCGTCCAATACCATGTGTGCAGTCGGCGTTTCTCATCAGCCCGAAGGGCAGAAGCGCTGCTACCGCTCCACTGTACTAGACTAACAGTGGTCCGTGAACGCTCATCTGTTAGCTTTCGTGGTCGAAGAGGGTTAAACAAAATGCGCCTCTGCTCAAAACGCTGTGCCGCGCTGGCTGTTGCGTTGGCGCTTGCCGCTGCGCCAAGTTTCCTGCAAGCCACCACAAGTTGCACCACCCAGGCCGCTTTGCTGCCTCAGGACCGCGATGCGCTCACCGCGGCTGGCGGTCGCTTGGCTCTGGCTGTGCAGCAGCAGAATTTTACCGCCCTCAAGGCCGCTCTCCTGCCCGCCGTCTCCGGCGACTGGGAAGGAATCCGCCAGGCTGTGGACAACTCCGCCCCATTGCTCCAGGGCGGTCAAATGCAGTTGCAAAGTCTTTATCTGCTTGACGCCACCAGCCTTACCGCGCCCGCCGATGCTCAGTTCTTCTGTTCCAACGCCAGCGGTTCGCTTACCGTCACCCTGGCCATGCGCGCCTTGCCTCCCGGCCGCTACGCCGTGGTTTTGGCTAACGCTGTCGGTGGCACCTATGCCGGTCAGTTGAGCTTCATTCTGGCCTGGGATGGCCCCGCCAACGGCTGGCGGCTCGGTGGTCTCACTCTTCGCCCCGGCACCCTCGACGGCCACGACGGCGTCTGGTGGTGGTCCCGCGCTCGCGAACTGGCCAAAGAGGGACAATCCCAATCGTGGGGTGCTTGGTACGCATATGAGATGGCCCGCGCCCTCCTTCTGCCTGTCGATTTCCTCACTTCGCCCAACTCCGAGAAGCTTCTCGCCGAGCAAGCGGCCATCAAGGGCTCTCCGCAAGAGGCTTTCCCACTCACTCTCGCCGACGGCCCCCGCACCTGGAAGATCGACGCCATGCATCTGGACATCTCCCTCCTCCATGCCGACCTGGGGGTTGTCTATGAATCAACCGGTGTCACCGACCCGGCCGCCCAACGTACTGAAGCCACCGCCGTTCTGAGCGCCGTGCTCAAGGCTCAACCCAGCCTGCGCACCAGCCTCCACGGCCTCTGGGCTCATGCCGTCAAAGACAGCAAATCCACTCCCATTCTCGAACTTCCCATGACGCAGATACCGTAAGAGCAGGGAACTTGGAATGCGCGAACTCAACGCGCCCGTTCACGCATTCCATGACCAGATACAGGGCTCAACGTCGCCTCAAGCGCACCAATCGTTGAAGGCTCCAGCTCGCACTGCCGCGGCCATTGCTTCCATGTCTCCCGATAGCACGCGATCCTGCTCCAATCGCGGCACAATATTCCGCACTGTCTCATAGGCGCGCTCTATCGATGCGCTCGACTTCAGCGGTCGCCGACATTCCAGCCCCTGCGCCGCGCACATCAGCTCGATGCCCACCACTCGCTCGGCATTCTCCACAATCTGGCGCAGCTTCAGCGCCCCCGTCATGCCCATCGAAACGTGGTCTTCCTTGCCGCCGTCGGTGGGAATGCTCGAAGCCGACGAGGGATGCGCCAGCACCTGGCATTCGTTGGTTAGGGCGGCAGCCACAATCTGCGCCATCATGAACCCAGACGAGAGCCCGGGATCAGGCGACAAAAACGCCGGCAGCCCTTCGCTGATGTCTACATTGGTCAGCCGGTCGATGCGTCGCTCCGTAATTCCCGCCAAGTCGGTCAACACAATCGCTGCATAATCGAAGGCGTACGCAATCGGCGCGCCGTGAAAATTCCCGCCCGAAATCACTGCTGCGTTGGCCCCCGGAAACACCAGCGGATTGTCCGTTGCCGAACCGGATTCGATCTCCAGCACACTACGCACATGGTCGAGCGCGCCCCGCACCGCGCCATGCACCTGCGGCATGCAGCGCAGGCAATAGGCGTCCTGCACCCGCTCATCGTCCTCGCGGTGCGAGTCGCGAATCTCCGAGCCCTCCAGCAGCTCCAGCAGGTGTGCGCCCACGGCAATCTGCCCCGGATGCGGCCGCGCCTGGTGAATCCGTGCATCGAAGGCCGCTGGTGTGCCCAGCAGCGCTTCCAGGCTCATCGCCCCGGCCAAGTCGGCCAGCCGCGCCAGCCTTACCCCGCGCGCCATCGCCAATCCGCCCACCGCGGTCATCGCCTGCGTTCCGTTCAGCAGCGCCAGCCCTTCTTTGGCCGCCAGCTTGATCGGTTGCAAACCTGCCCGCCGCATTGCTTCGCCGCCCGCCAATCGTTCACCCTTGTAAAACGCTTCGCCCTCGCCAATCACCACTAGCGCCAAATGCGCCAGCGGGGCCAGATCGCCGCTTGCGCCCACTGAACCCTTCTCGGGAATCACTGGATGCACCCCCGCGTTCAGCATCGCCACCAGCAGCTCCACCAACTCCGTTCGGCAGCCACTAAAGCCCTTGGCCAGCACATTCGCGCGCAGCACCAGCATGGCCCGTGCCTCGGCTTCGCTCAGCGGCTGGCCCACTCCGCCCGCGTGGCTGCGCACCAGGTTGGTCTGCAACTGTGCCAGCGATTCGTCGGGAATCCGCACGTACGACAGCTTGCCAAAGCCCGTGTTCACTCCATACACCGTCTCGCCCCGGTGCAGAATCTCTTCAATCAGCGCCCGGCTTTCCGCCACACGCGCTAGCGCTGCGGGGGCGATAGCCACCCGGTGGCCATCCAGCGAAACCGCTTCAATCTCGGCCAGCGTCAGCGGCTGCCCATTCAGAACCAAAGTGCCCAAATTATCCATGGGTTTCATGGTAGGGGCAGGAATCATGCCCGTACAGTGCAATTGAGCGGCGATGTTTGTCCTGCTCAATGGAATCGACTATGATCAATCTCAATGGCGATGGATTCCACGGCACTGCTCGATAGCTACGGACGAAAGCTCCTTGCTGAGCTGCAAGCCAACGCCCGCCTCAGCCTTGCCGAGCTGGGCCGTCGCATCGGTCTTTCGCCCACTGCCGCCGCCGAGCGCCTCAAGCAGATGGAAGAGGCTGGTATCCTGCGTGGCTTCACCGTTGAAATTGACCGCGAATCCCTCGGCCTCGAGGTCATGGCCTTTATTCGTATGAGCTGCGGCGGCCAAAACTACCACCGCCTCCTCGACTATGTGCAGACCCTCGAAGAGGTTCGCGAGTGTCACCACCTCACCGGTGGCGACGACCTGCTCCTCAAGGTCACCACCACGAACATGGCCGACCTCGAAGCCCTCATTGAGGCTCTTCTGCCCTACGGCACGCCCATCACCAGCCTGGTGCTCAGCTCGCCCGTCGAGCATCGCCGCTACGATATCACCGGCAAGCTCACCACTGTGCAGCGCAAGCCCCTCCGCCGACACCGATAGCTTGTGTTGGGATGATTGTAGAAAGCTACTCCCGCCGCAACGCTCGCAAGTTATAGTCGGCAACCGCGCGCGCCACTTCTACCGCTGGCTTTCGCTCTGTCGGGTTCTCTTCCAGCCAACTGGTCAGCGACTCAAAGACAGCGCCGACCAGGCAGCGCGCGGCAATCGTTGGATCGGCCACGCTGATTGATTCAGCAGCCAACTCGAAGGTGTGGCCTACCTGCGCCGCCTGTCGGCCCAGAATTGCGCGGCGCACCTGCTCCAGCCGTGGACTTAATCCGCTTGACTCTACAATTAAAATGCGCGCTTTCCCAGGGTTCTCTGCCAAAAAAAGAAACAGAGCTTCGACTGAGCGGGAAATTCCTGCCAACGAATCGGCTGCCAACTGTTTGGCCTGCTGAATCACCTCATCCACCGTTTCGCCCAGCAGTTCCAGAACCGCCGCAAATACGTCTTCCTTGTTGCGGAAGTAGGCATAAAAGCTGCCCACCGAGCTGCCCGCCTCCTTCACAATCATCGGCACCGTCGCGCCATGATACCCAAATTCGCCAAAAAGCTGGGTTGCAGCGTGCAAAATGGTTTTGCGCCGCGCATCCTTGCGGGCTTCGACTGCGGGGGTTTTGCGGTAGACCATTTTAATCAAGCGCCTCTTGTCAAGGATAGAATGACGTGTCATTCTATCCTTGTCAAGGAAGAATGAGCTCATCATGCTGACAAAATTCGCCTCTTGCTTGCTATCGGCCGCAATCGCGACCACCTCCTTATCGCTGCTACTGCTGGCTGGCTGTGGTCCCAAACCGAAAATCGCGGCCGACCAGCCGGTGGCTGTCCGGCTTCGCGTCCCCAATCGTGTCCAGCAGCCTGTTTCTGCCTCCGTCAGCGGTACAGTCGAAGCCAATGTCACTGCCCAAGGCGCTTTTCAGATTGCTGGCCGTGTCGCTCGCGTCCTGGTCGAGGAAGGCCAGTCCGTGGCCAAGGGGCAGGTGCTCGCCGAGCTTGACGCTACTGACTACCGCAACGCCTTCGACGCCGCCAAGGCTCAAGCTGAGGCCGCACACGCTACTGATCGCAAGGCCCAAGCCGGTCCCCGCGCGCAAGAGCTCGAACAGGCACGTATCGACTTCGATCAGCGTCAGGACGAGTACCAGCGCATGAAGTTCCTCTTTGACCACCAGAGCCTGCCCGCCAACGACTTCAAAAAAATTGAAGCCGCCTATCACGCCGCGCAGCAGCGTTACGACATGGCCCGGCAGGGAACGCGCACCGAAGAGAAAGACTCAGCCAACGCCCAATATCGCGCAGCCCAGGCGCAGATGCACGAGGCCCAAAAGCACCTCGCCGATTGCCAGCTTCGCGCCCCCATCGCTGGTTCTGTCGGCATCCGGCGCATCGATGTTGGTGACACGGTTGCAGCCGGCGCGCCCGTCATCGGCGTTCTCGATCTCGACCCCGCCAAGGTGCGCGTCGCCATTCCCGAATCCGAAATCGGCAAGTTCCGCGCGGGTGCAAAAGCGACTGTCGGCATTCCCTCGCTGGGGCAAACCTTCGAGGGCAAGCTCGAAGTGGTCGGCGTCGCGGCCGATTCCTCGTCGCGCACTTACACCGGTAAAATCGCTGTCGCCAACCCTCAGCACATTTTGCGCGCCGGTATGGTCAGCGAGGCTCGCATCTTCGGCACACAGATCGTCAACGCTCTCACCCTGCCCGGCGACGCTATTCAGCGCGATGCCCGCGGCGTTACGTTCGTTTACGTCTACGAGCCCACGCGCCAGCGCGTCTACGCCCATCGCGTCGAAGTCGGCGCAATCATCGGCAACGAAGTCGAGATTCGCAGCGGCCTCTCAGGCGATGAGCAGGCCGTCGTCACCGGTCAGCAAAACGTGCGCGAAGGCTCGTCCGTCAAGCTCAGCGGAGGCAGCCTGTGAACCCGGTTCGCATCTCCCTGCGCTATCCCCAGGTCACTCTCGTATTGGTGGTCATGCTGGTCGTCACCGGCATCTCTGCGCTCATCACCATGCCCCGCCGCGAAGATCCCAAGATCACCATTCACACTGGCACCGTCGCCGCCGTCTATCCCGGCGCTACCGCCGCCGAGGTTGAAGATCAGGTCACGCGCAAGATAGAAGAGCGCCTCTTCAAATTCGAAGAGATTCGCCGCGCAAAAACCTTCTCCACCACCCGCAATGGCGTCGTCATTGTCAATGTCGAACTCAATAAATCCGTCAAGGACTCTGACGAATTCTGGTCCAAGCTGCGCCTCGAAATGGCCGACCTCAAAGCCACTGAGCTACCCCAGGGTGTACAAGGCCCGCAGGTCGATTCCGATTTCGGCGATACGGTTGCCGTGCTCATTGCCGTCCATGGCGGTCACTACGGTCCCCGCGAACTCAAGCAATACGCACAGCAGGTTGAAGCGGCCTTGCGCGTTCTTCCCGCCGTCTCTAAAATCAAGCGCATCGGCGATCAGCAGGAAGAGATTGACATCTCCGCCTCTAGCCAGCGCCTCGCTCAATACGCCATCAATCCGCAGAAAATGATGCAGGCTCTACAGGGACGCAACGCGATTCAGTTTGCTGGTCGCGTTCCCACCGGGCAAAACAAGGTGCCTCTTGAATCTGCCGGTGCGTATCAAAACGAAGAGCAGATTCGCCAGACCATCGTTGACGTTTCGCCCACTGGCCAACCCGTCCATATTGGTGACTTGGCCGATGTTCAGCGCGTCTACAAAGACCCTTCGCAGTACGCGCGCTTCGATCGCAGCCCGACGATTCTTCTCTCCGTCGAAATGCACGAAGGCAATAACATCGTTGACTTCGGCAACGACTTGCGCAAGACTCTCAAAGACATCAAGCCGCTTCTTCCGCCTGACGTTCAGCTTGATCTCGTCGCTGATCAGCCCAAGGTTGTCAGTGAGCGCATTTGGGATTTCTTCCGCGAGTTTGGCATCGCCATCATCGCCGTCATTCTCGTCACCATGCTGCTCTTGCCCATGCGCGTGGCGCTGGTTTCGGCCATCGCCATTCCCGTCACCGTTTCGATCACCTTCGCCATGTTGAATGCTTTTGGCGTCGAGTTGCAGCAGGTTTCGATCGCCGCGCTGATTGTGGTGTTAGGCATGGTCGTAGACGACGCGATCGTTATTGCCGATAACTACGTAGAGTTACTCGACCGCAAGGTTCCGGTCGATGAAGCCGCTTGGCGCTGTGCTTCTGAAATGGCGATTCCGGTACTCACCGCCACCCTCACCATCATCGCTTCCTTTGCGCCGATGCTTATGCTCACCGGCTCGGTGGGCGAGTTCATTCGCTCCCTTCCCATCGCTGTTGCCGTTGCCCTCAGCACCTCCTATGTAGTGGCTATGCTGCTCACGCCGCTTACCGCGCGCCATTTCATCACGCAAGGCTTGCGCGACCACGCCGAAGAGGAAGCTAACGGCAAGCGCAAGCTCACTCCGCTCGACCACATGCAGCATTACTACAACCAGATGATCACCTGGGCCATGCTGCACAAGCGTCAGGTACTCATTGGCGGTGGCGTTACCTTCCTCCTCGGCATCGTATTTTTGAAACTTGTCCCGCAGCAATTCTTTCCCCTCGCCGAACGCAATCAATTCGTCATGGATGTCTGGCTCCCCGAGGGCTCCAAGATCGAAGCTACCGATGCCGCCGTCAGCCGCATTGAGGCTGTGTTGGGCAAGGAGCCTCTCATCACTTCCTATACCAGCTTCCTCGGTACCAGTGCTCCGCGCTTCTATTACAACGTCAACCCCCAAATGCCCGCTGCTAACTACGCGCAGATTCTTGTCAACACCAAAAAAGTTTCCGGCACGCCTCAGTTAGTTGACTCCCTACGCGGCCGTCTCTCTGACGTTGCTCCCGAGGCCAAGGTCTTCGTCAAAGAACTGCAGCAGGGCCAAGTCATGGAAGCTCCCGTCGAGGTGCGCATTGTTGGCCCCAACGCCGCCGAGTTGCTTACCCTCGGCGATCACGTCGAAGACATTCTTCGTCACGTCCCGGGCGCAACTTATATCTACACCGACTGGCATGAGAACGCCTGGCAGGTCGGCGTCAACGTCCGCGAAGAAGTCGCCAATCGCCTCGGCCTCACCAACGGAGTTATCGCACAGCAGTTAGCCGGCAACTTCGAAGGCGCGCCCATGACGACTTATTGGGAAGGCGACCGCCCCGTGAATATCGTGCTCCGACTCGACTCTGCAGATCGTCAAAGCTTCAAGGATGTCGCCGACACGTATGTAACTTCGCCCGCCACTGGAGCCCGCGTTCCCGTTGGCTCCGTCGCCTCACTCACTCCCGACTGGCAACCCGGTCGTATCGTCCGTCGCAACGGCGTGCGCACTCTTTCCGTGCGCGCCTTTCCCAGCGGCAATCGCCTCGCCAGCGAAATTTTGGCCGACGCACGCAAGCAGGTCGACAAAATTGTTCTCCCTCCTGGCTACCGCATCGACTACGGCGGCGAAATCGAAAACCAGCGTGAAACCTTCGGCGAAATGCAACACGCCCTGGGAATCAGCATGGTGCTTATCTTCCTCATCCTGCTCTTCCAGTTCCGCACTCTCGCCGATCCTCTCATCGTGATGATGGCCTTTCCTCTCGCCCTTCCCGGCGCGGCCTTCGGCCTACTCATCACCCACAATCACTTCGGCTTCACGGCCTTCATGGGCATTGTGAGTTTAGGGGGCCTTGTGGTTCGTAATTCGATCATACTCATCGACTACATTCACACCCGCATGAAAGACGGAGTCGAACTCGAACAAGCCACGCTCGAAGCCGGTGAACGCCGCCTGCGTCCTATCTTCCTGACCAGCATGGCCGCAGCGGTCGGCGTCACGCCCATGATTCTCTCCGGCTCCAGCATGTGGTCGCCTCTCGCCAGCGTTATTGCTTTCGGCCTCCTCGGCTCTATGTTCTTCACTTTGATTGTTATTCCTGTTCTCTTCGTCGTCGTGCATAACCGGCAGCGCGTGCGCCGCAATCGCAGTCTCATAAGCCCCACAGCCACCGCCATTCTGCTGCTCTTTGTCTTTACAGCTTCAGCCCACGCAGAATCTCGCCGCATCACCCTCGACGAAGCCGTCGCTCTCGCCACCAAACAAAATTCCACCGTCAAAATTGCCCATCTCAAAGCCAAAGAGATGGACGCCAAAGTTACCCAGGCCCGCGCCAATTATTTTCCCGTTCTTACTAACTCCACCGACGCCGTCCACCTCGGCGAGACCGAAAGCCTCGTCATTCACCAAGGCATTTTAGGCACATATCCCAGCGCCGGACCCATCCCCGGCAAAAGCGTCTCCATCAAGCTCGGCAATCAGGATTTTCTCTTGAGCCAAACCACTGCCGCGCAGCCCCTCACTCAGCTCTTCAAAATTCATGCCGGTGTCGGCGTTGCACAAGCCGATGCGGGTCTCGCGCGCAGCGACGCTCAGCGCGCTGA
>Ga0224529_1001599_pt1 | contig 13043 bp, 14 predicted proteins | sample CBST50metaG_FD_179893 | JGI IMG/M metagenome (GOLD analysis project Ga0224529, IMG submission 179893) | Peat soil microbial communities from Stordalen Mire, Sweden - C.B.S.T50 | ecosystem: Environmental > Terrestrial > Soil > Wetlands > Peat | place: Sweden: Norrbotten County, Stordalen Mire... | reverse complement strand
CGGCACCACGCTGGCCATCTTCACCGGCGGCGTCGTGCGCTGGATGGTGGACGCTGCCGTCAAGAAGGCTGGCGGGGACGCAAGCACGGAAGGCGACGTTTCGCCGGGTTCGCTGTATGCCTCCGGCCTGATCGCCGCCGGCGGCATCATCGGCCTGCTTGGCGTGGCCCTCAAGCTCTACGAGAGCCTGTTGAACAAGGACAACCCCATCGCCATTCCGCACACCTTCCTCTATAACAATGGCGTGTCGGTGGTAGCTTTCCTGGCGCTGGCGTTCTCGCTGTATTACTTCGCAAGGAAGCCGCTAAAGAAGTAAGCGGCGAAGGCGTTTAAGGCAAGCAATTTCAACAATCGAAGTGCCCCAGGTCTCGATTCCGAGACCTGGGGTTTTGACTCTTCATCCCCACCACCTTTACTATTCGTCCGTCAATGGAGAAGCCATAATGCTGCGATCAAGAGCTTGTGCGTTTATCGTCCTTTGCGCGCTGACAGCCTTTCCATCCTTTGCGAAAAATGCTCCCAGTATCTCGGATAACGAACTCGGACAGATCACCGAGCGTGGCCGTGCACTTTATGCCTATGATCAAGCGGCCTGGCATGCAACCGATGCTGTGCGCGCGGGAAACCCTCGCGAAGATGAGGTCGGCCGTTATATCGCACGCAAAACAGATAGAGGATGGATTGTTGCCTTTGGGCATCTGAATGAATCGCGTGACGCTTTTCTGGTAGCCTATCTTGCAACCCAAGGAAAGACTCTACAAGAGTTTTCAGTGGAACATCTCGCAACGCCGCAGAGCGACAAAGGATTCTATCTCGCTGCTGCTAAATCCATTAATCTCGCACTCCACGATTTCAAAGGAGAGAATCGCCCCTACAATGTTGCCGTCTTACCCGCCCCCGCTGATCAACTTTATGTATATGTGCTTCCCGCGCAAACCAAGAACGGTGTCTATCCGCTCGGAGGCGATGAGCGCTACCTGGTTTCTTCGGATGGAAACACGATCTTAGAGAAACGGCGCATGCACCACAGCGTTATGACGTTCGATTTGACCGGGCCAGATGTGTCACGAATGGCCGCCGGCTATCATATCCATGTTCTTAGCGATGTCCCAGAGGACTCGGACGTCTTTTTCGTTCTAACCAGGAGGCCCTCCGTTCCGGAATTCATTGGAGTTAATGGGAAGATGCGTTACAAGATTATGGAAGATGGCTCGATTCTTTATGTGAAATAGAAAAATTGTCTCGTGTGCATGAGAATCATACGTGCCGGAGCGGGAGATCCCAGAGTCACAGTACTGCCACCAGCGATTCACACAATGTCCTAAAATGCTTCTTAGAGGCATGAAATTTTATGAAACATTCCGGCAATACTATCCTTATCACCGGCGGCGGAACGGGCATTGGCCGCGGAATTGCTGAAGCGCTGCACGCGCTCGGCAACCAGATCATCATCACAGGACGGCGCAAGCAGGCGCTGGACGAAACCACAGCCGCCAATCCCGGCATGAAGTCGTTCCAGTTCGACATTCAGGATCCCGCCGCGATTCGGACCTTTGCCGCGCAAGTGATCGCCGAGTATCCCACGTTGAACGTGCTGATGAACAACGCGGGCATCATGCGGCCTGAAGACTTGCTTGCCCAGCAGGACGACCTGGAAGACGCGGAAGCCACTGTCGCTACCAACCTGCTTGGCCCCATCCGCCTGACGGCGGCGCTGCTGCCGCTACTGATGAAGCAGCCCCAGGCCACCATCCTCAACGTTTCATCCGGGCTGGCTTTTGCTCCGCTGGTGCTGACCCCGACGTATAGCGCCACCAAGGCGGCGATTCACTCCTACACCGAGTCGCTGCGCTATCAGCTCAGGAAAACGCGGATTGAAGTTCTCGAACTTGTTCCGCCGTATGTGGCCACGCACCTGATGGGCGGCTTCGATGACCCGCGCGCCATGCCGCTGGACAAGTTTCTGGCCGAGGCGGTGGGGATCCTCCTGACGGAGCCGACGCTGTTCGAGATCTGCGTTGAAACCGTGAAACCCCAACGCTTCGCTGTCGAGAACGGCAAGTACAAAGCCATCTTCGCCGCCGTCAACGGCGCCAGGCCGGATGGTCACTAAGTCGGTGAGCAGGGGAATCGCCGCCTGCTTTCGGGCGTTGGTTCCCCAGTTTTTCTACGGCCTGTGAACCCGCCAGCCGAGGCAGCCGCCAACAAGGAGGAAGCTATGAACACTCATCCTTATCTGCGCGCTTATCTGGCCGGGATCTTTGTGCCCACGCTCGTCCTGCCACTGATGCTCACAGTCTTCATCGTGGTGCGGATCGTGCTCAGGACGCCGGTTCCCATCGAACAGGCCATGATCTTTCCCATGGCCGTGGTGCCTTTGCTCTTCGGGCTGTGGAATATGCTCTGGCTCGGGAGCCACGAGCGCACTCATCTACCCATCGGAGTGCATGGAGCGGTGTTGCCTTTGCTGATGGCGCCGACGGGCGCGCTGCTGGCCAGCAGCCTGGGAGTGCTTGCGCTGGGCTCGCGTGGCGTCGTCTGGTTTCAGGCTTGCCAAGTGTCTTATGCGCTGATCGCGCCGTGCTTCCTGGCCGCATTGGCCGTCTACTACCTGGTCTGGAAGTACATTGTGGGCTTCTTGAACCGGGTGATGGGAATTGCCTGAGAGGTTGCGCGAACCGATCAGGCATACCGGTTCTATGCGCCGGAATTGAAGAAGCTCTCCAGGCCGGCGCGCTGTGCATGTGTGGCCATGGAGGCTTGAATCTCCAGCGCCAGCGCCAGCGCATTGCGTCCCTGCTGGGCGGTAACGCGAGGCTGCTGCCGCGTTCGCACCGATTCCAGGAAAGAAATGATCTCCAGCCGCAGCGGCTCGCCGGGCGTTACCGGCGGCTTCACGAAGGAAAGTCCGGGCGCGGGACCACCCGCTCCGGCGGCGGCCAGCTTGGCCAGCAGAGCAGGATCGGCCTTGCCGGCAGCGATGGCCGCGGCAATCTCCGGCGGCAGGCTCGCGGCTCCGGCGCCGGTGGCAGTTCCAGAGCCCAAACGGATCATCAGCAGATCCTGGCGGGCGTAGTCAATGGAGACATACTGGCGCGGCTCGAAGTAGCGCAGCTTGCGCACGCGTTCCGTCGAAACTCTGGAAGCGGTGAAGTTGGCCACGCAGCCGCTCTCGAACTCGACGCGGACGTTGGCGATGTCCACCTTGGGCGATAGAATCGGCAGGCCAACGGCGCGCACCTCGCGCACCGGCGAGGCGGCAAAGGTGAGCACGATGTCCAGGTCGTGAATCATCAAGTCCAGCACCACATCCACATCCAGGGCGCGGGGCGTGAAGATGGAAAGCCGGTGCGACTCGAAGAACATGGGGCGATGCAGTTGCGGCTGGATGGCCAGCACCGCGGGATTGAAGCGCTCCAGGTGGCCGGGCTGCAAAATGTGCTGGCCCTTGCCAGCGCGGGAAAGAAGATCGTCCGCTTCCGCAAGCGTGGCGGCCAGAGGCTTTTCGACCAGCAGGTCCAGTCCCGCATCCAGCAGGACGGAAGCGACCGCGTGATGATGCACAGTAGGAACGGAAACGGTGGCCGCGTCGAGCTTGAGGTCGGCGGCGAGAAGCTCGTCCACAGTGGCGAAGACGGGAATCGCGTACTTGGCCGCGGTTTCAGCGGCTCGGACTGCGTTTGGCTCAACGGCCGCAACCAGAGCAACGCCCAGGCCCGCCGTTTCCAGCTCGCGGTAGACGCGCAGATGATTCTTGCCAAAGGCGCCAGTCCCGGCAACGGCAACGCGCAGAATGGGTTCGCTCACAGTTGGTCCGCCCATTCTTGCGGCGCACTGCCGGTCGGCCCCTTGCCTTCGACGGCCTTCAGGCAGCGGCTGTAAAGCTCGAGCAACTGATTCACGTGCTCCTCGGGCTTGGGCGCGCCGGAGCCGCTGAAGCCGGTCGAGGGCGCGGCAGGGCGGCCTACGCCAGCCGTAACGGATACAAACTTGAGCAGATCGAGCGCGATGTCTTCATTGCGCCGTGCTCCAAGATTCATGCCGGGTTGAGCATCCATGTTGAAAAATTCTCCAAAGAGGATGCTAGCAGAAAGTGCCACGTTTAAGCCGACGGTCGCTGCTCAGTAGTTGAACAGCGGGTGCGGCGTAGGCGCCCAGACGGCGATGCGTTTTTTTGCTTCCTTGATTTGATCGGCGGTAATTTGCGCGAGCAAAGGACTGACCTGGCTGATGCAGTTCGTGTTGCCATTTTGAGCGGCAAGGGTCATCCATTGGTAGGCAGCAACCTCATCTTTCGGTACGCCAGCACCATTGGCATAGAGATAGCTGAGAAAACATTGGCCGTCGGCAATTCCCTGGTTTGCGGCGATCTGTAGATATTTCGCGGCTGCGGCGTGGTCAGGCTCGCCGGTCAGGCCCGGAGCGCGCTTTTCATACAGAATTCCCAGGTTGTAGGCAGCATCGCCGTGGCCCTTTGATGCGGCACACAGAAGCCACTTTTCTGCTTGAGCATAGTCGCGGGAAACGCCCTGCCCTTGCATGTAGCGCACCGCGAGTCCATAAGCGCCAGCAGCATCGCCTTGTTCAGCGCTTTGGCGGTACCAGTTCACTGCCTCGTTGTAATCCCTGTGAACACCAACTCCGTTCGCATAGATGTATCCAAGCGAAGTTTCAGCGTGAGCCTCACCCAACGCCGCCGCCTTCTTGAACCATTCGAAGGAATCCTTCAGGGATCGCTTCACGCCAAGGCCCTGCTGGTATGCCGTTCCAAGCAAAAACTCAGCGTAGGGGTATTGGGCATCAGCAGACTTGCGTATCCATTCCATGGCTTGTCTAGGGTCTTTCTCGACCCCTTGGCCCAGCAGATACATGATGCCAATATCCGTTTGTGCCGCCATCGAACCATGCTCAACGGCTTTGTTGTACCAGTTCATTGCTTCCGCGTAGTTCTGTGGAACTCCCAAGCCGTTAGCGTAGATCGTTCCCAGGTTGGACATGGCGGGCTCCGAACCCTGGGCGGCAGCTTTCATAAACCACACAAAGGCGGTCTTGTAATCTTGGGCGACACCCCGGCCAGAAATGTACATTGCACCTAAACAGTCCTGAGCGGCCCGGTTTCCTTGTTCGGCTGCTTTCTGGCAAAACGGGAAGGCTTTGGCATCGTCAGTCTGGACGAGTAGACCTCGACGGTATGCGGCACATACCAGCAAGTTTGACTCTGTATCGCCGTTGGTGGCCTTTTGCTGTACGGCAGCAAAGTTGGTGGACTTCATGTCCCCGAGTTTTCTGAATGTCTCTCGAATTTCCCCTTGAAAGGCGTCAGGCACTGGCGGAGGAACAAAGGCTGAAGCATCCGGCTCGGCGGCAGGCGTGTTCGGAGGCTGCGCAGCAGAGCGAGACTGTCCACGAACGGTTGCGCACACCTGCCGGAAACGATCATCGCCGGGAAAGCGCTGCTCGGCAGCGTCACACTCGGTCAGAAGCCCGCCCATATCGCCATTTTCTGCAAGCGCCTTGATGAGTCCGGCGTGATAACCCGTCTGATCGGGCTCCAGTTCGATGGCACGTTCGAATTCCGCAATCGCCGCGTTGTGATCGCCGGTAGCGTCGAGCAGGTTTGCAAGCGTACTGTGACGGAATCCTGCATCCGGATCGAGTTCGATAGCCGTGCGCGCCTCCGCAATGCATTCTTTTGTCTTTTTCTGCTTGCAATAGACTCCGGCAAGGTTGTTATGCGCCGTGGGAGAGTTGGGATCGATGCGCAATGCCTCGCGGATCTCCCGCTCAGCGGCGCTAACATCACCCTTTATGAGCAGTCCATCGGCCAGATTGCTGTGGGGTGTTTCGTAATTGGCATCCAGCCGGACAGCTTCTTTGTACTCTTTCATTGCGCCGTCGAGATTCCGGAGGTCTTGCATTGCGAAGCCAATGTAGTTATGCGTATCCGGGATGGACGGGTCTGCCTTCTCAGCCGCTTGGAAGGCTTTCAGTGCTTCGGGAAGGTTACCTAGGTGAAGCAAGGTATTGCCCAGAGCGAACAAGGTGATAGCGGGTTCTTCCGTTGTAGCAGCCTTGCATTCTGTCTCTGCCTCGCCGAACTGCTTCTTGAACGTAGCTTTGGTACAGGCGGCAAGATGTGAGAATGTTGCGTCGCTCATTGCTGAGGCGACTGGCTGTCCTCTCTTCGCGTGTGTGACGGCGTCGATCAACTTGAGACCTGCGCCCGAGTCCTTGAGTAGGAATGTGTACTCAGGTGTGGGCTGGAAGTCTATACCTACGCGATTGATCAACTGAAGGACGCGCCCATTCTCATCGCCTAGGTCCATCCACACGAGGATTTGCGCGCGGTCCAGGGGTTTGGACGGAAAGGCGGGTTGGGCGACGCTGGCGAGCGAAATTACACCAAAGAAAAATGGAAGTGATAAAAGCAGACGGCGATTCATGCGAAACAGGTTAGCACCGTGAGTGCAAAAGTGTCAGGACTTTCTATCATGCGCATCTCGCCGAGCGCTGAGAAAATCGCTTCCATGCTTTCCGTTCCCACGCTCTCTCGGTCCTGCGGGGAGTCTGTGGGGTTTTATCCGTCCCGATTGCGGTCCGATGCCCGGTGCTCCGCGTTACCCTGAAGATGATGCGGACGGCATACATCGGAATGGGCGGGAACCTGGCCAGTTGGTCGGGCGCGCCGGAGGCGACGCTGGCGGCGGCGGCTTTGCGTTTGGAATCGCTAGGGCGCGTGGCGCGCCGGTCGTCGCTTTATTCCACCGCGCCGGTGGGGTTTGCCGCGCAGCCGCGGTTTGTGAATGCCGTGGTGGCGCTGGAGACGGAACTGGAGCCGCGCGAGCTGCTGGAGGGGTTGCTGGCCATCGAGAAGGAATTTGGGCGGGACCGTTCGGCGGGCATTGCCAACGGGCCGCGCACGCTGGACCTGGACATTCTGCTCTTCGGCGGCTTGAAGCTCAGTGAGCCGGGGCTGGAGATTCCTCATCCTCGGTTGCCCGAGCGGGCTTTCGTGCTGGTGCCTCTCAATGAGATTGCGCTTCAGGTTGTCGTTCCCGGTTGCGGGAAAACGGTGGCGCAACTGTTTGCCAGCTTGCTTGAAGGCTCAATTGATGAGTCGGATGCGGTGATCCGGGTGCAAAGTGAGGTCTGGCCGGATTTAGGTTGAGTGAACTTTTCAGTGGATCCCAAGTGCATGATATGGGAATAACAACGCCTGACGCTTGACAAACAGATATACAATATATATACGTGAAGGGTGTATGGATATCCATTTTTCCTATCACGGCCAACGCTTTATTTGGGATTCTGAGAAGGCCTCCGGCAATGCCAGCAAACATGGCGTGAGCTTTGAATTGGCCTGTCAGGTCTTCTTCGATCCACTGATCCGCATCGAGGACGCGAGCACTGGAGAAGAACAGCGAGACGCGGCGATTGGCCTTACCGAGGACTGGACGCTTCTCTTTGTCGTTCATCTGCTGCGCGAGGACGACATCATCCGCATCATCTCAGCGCGTCTGGCGACCGCGCAGGAACGGAGAGCATATGAAGACAGCGAGTGAAAGAATCCGTCAGCGATTGAAGAAAGATCGTCAGATGACGGTCATCAGCATCCGCATCCCTGAAGACGTGATCGACGACCTGAAAGAGATTGCGCCTTCGCTCGGCTTCGGCGGTTATCAACCGCTCATCCGCGCCTATATCGGCCAGGGGTTGCGCAAGGATCTGGCGCAAATGGAGAGCTCGCAGTTTCAAGCGCTCACCGAAAGCCTGCGCAAGCACGGAATCGCCGATCAGGTCATCTCCGCCGTCATCGCCGATGCGCAACGGAAGACAGCGTAAGCGGACGCAGAAGCTCAACTCTGGCTCGCCCGGTAGAATCGTCTAGTGAGTCTTAAATTCAACATCCTTGCAACAACCGAAGCCGGCGGGCGGCGGGGGCAGATTGATCTGCCTCATCGGACGGTCGAGACGCCGGTCTTCATGCCGGTGGGCACGGCGGGCACGGTCAAAGCCGTGGCGCAGGACGTGCTCGAAAGCCTCGGCGCGGAAATCATCCTGGGCAACACCTATCACCTCTACCTGCGGCCGGGCCATGAGGCCATCCGGCGCATGGGCGGGCTGCACCGGTTCATCAGTTGGCCGCGGGCCATGCTGACCGACTCCGGCGGCTTTCAGGTTTTCAGCTTGAGCCAGTTGCGCAAGGTTACCGACGAGGGAGTTCGCTTCCGGTCGCACCTGGACGGCAGCAGCCACTTCTTTACTCCAGAACATTCCATGGACGTGCAGATCGCGCTAGGCGCGGACATCTGCATGGCCTTTGACGAGTGCACTGAATACCCGGCTGACCGCAGCCGCGCGGAAGAGAGCCTGCGGCTGACGATGGCTTGGGCGCGGCGCTCGCTCGACCACTTTCACGCGCACCAGCACGAGGTTCCGTGGCATGAGGAACTGGGCGAGCGGCGGCAGAGTTTGTTCGGCATTGTGCAAGGCGGAATGTATCGCGATTTGCGCCGCGAGAGTGTGGAGCGGCTGGTGGAGATGAACTTCGACGGTTACGCCATCGGGGGCCTCAGCGTGGGCGAGCCGCGCGAGTTGACGCGGGAGATGATCGCCGAGGTTCTGCCGCTGCTGCCCGCCGACAAGCCTCGCTACGTGATGGGCGTCGGCTATCCGGACGAGATCGAGGAGTATGCGCGCATGGGGGTGGACATGATGGACTGCGTGCTGCCCACACGCGCCGCGCGCCATGGGTTGCTCTTCACCAGCGAGGGGCGGCTGAACATCAAAGGCGCGCGCTATGCCGAGGATCAAGGCCCGGCCGATCCGGCGTGCAACTGCATGGTCTGCCGGCGTTACTCGCGGGCCTATCTGCGCCACTTGATGCAGGCGGGCGAGGCGCTGTCAGGAATACTGAACTCGATCCACAATCTGGCGTATTACCTGGGAATCATGGAGCGGGTACGCAAGAGCCTGCACTCGGAAAGCGGAGCTTGCGGAGTTAGTTAAGTTGGCGGAGTTAGCAAGCTTTAGCAATCTCGGTGCCCCATCCTTGCGGCTTTTTCTGCGCAAGGATGGGAATCGACGAACTTCAGTTTTTTGTCTGCCTGTTAGTCGCCGATGGCTGCGCCGAGCAACTGCTTCAGCGCCTGAACGTACTCGGTGAGCGCCTTGCGGCCGGCTTCAGTCATGCGATAGAGGCTCTGCGGCTTGCGCTGGACAAACTTCTTCTTGACCGCGACATAGCCGGCTTCTTCGAGCTTCAGCAACTGCGCGCCCAGGTTGCCATCGGTTGCGCCGGTCTTAGCGCGCAGCCAGGTAAACTCCGCTTCCTCGACGCCACTGAGCAGCGAGAGCAGAGCCAGGCGCAGCTTCCCGTGAATCACAGGATTCAGCTCTGGCAGCTCAGGCATGACTGGCCCCCTGCCTGCGCTGGCGGGCTTCGGCGATCATCATGTAACTTCCGAAGACGATCTGGCAGAAGAAGGTGGCGACAAGAAGCGTGATGGCACTCTGGCGGGCAGTACCGAAGCAGGAGGCGACTGTAGCCGCCCACCAGACCAGGGCGCATGCACACTGCAACTTCCACTTGAGGATCATGCCGGAGGCGGCATTGGCCGTGCCCAGCATGGCGGCAACAATGGCCACGAAGATTTGGTAGTCCGCAAGTTTCCTGCTCCAGCCAAGAGCCATGAAGAGCACGAACATGGAAATGCCCGTGGCGATCCAGATAGCTGCGATGGCGCGGCTCTTGGTGGTTCCAGGCCGGCTATGCCCCTTGTATGCGGCGATCACCGCGGTCAGCACAAAGGCGGCAGTCATGGTCACCGGCCACGCCAAATAGGTGCGGCTTAGAGATTCCCAGGCCATGGCGACAAAGTAGGCCACGCCCCACAGAACGAAGGTCCAACCATAGCTTTCGGTGGTGCGCCGGCCTTCGGCGATCATGCTCTCGATCAGGTTGAGCCTGTCTTTGAGTTCCAATTCTTCGTTGCTTGCTGTCATGATGCTTCTCCTCGCCAGGTGAGGTCGATTGTCAAATCGCCCCTGATATAGAGTACTCTATAATATAGAGTAAAAATTGTCAAGAACTATTTTGCTCTTTTTCTGAAACTGCCTTTGAAACTATGCCGGGGTGAGTCGGGAAGACTGGAAATCCTTCATGGCGGGCGTTGCCGTTCGCACTGGCTTCGCCGCGCGCAGTTCGCTCAACTCTTCGACTACGCGCTCCATGACTCCGGCCCAGTCGCCGGGACTGCGCTGGCGAAAGAGCCGGGCTGCCGGATACCAGGGGGTGGTCTTGATCCGCTGCATCCAGCGCCAGTCGCTCAAATGGGGCAGAAGAATCCAGACGGTTTTTCCCATAGCGCCGGCCAGGTGGGCGATGCAGGTGTCGGTAGTGATGATCAGATCGAGCGTGGCCACCAGAGCAGCGGTTTCAGCCAGGTCGCGGTCGCGGCTGGAGCCGTCCCAGACAAAGACATTGCTGGGCAAGTCGGCCAACTGCTCCGCAGCCGGGCCTTTTTGCAGCGAAATCCAGGTATTTCCCGGCATGCGCAAGAGCGGCAGCAGTGTTTCCAGTCTCGTGGAGCGATTGCGGTCGGCCTTGTAGCGGGGATTGCCTGCCCAGGCGAGGCCGATGCGGTGCTGCGCGCACGGCGAACCCTGCAGTCGCGCGTGCTGAAACTGAACTCGCTTCTCGGCCGCCAGCGCCGGGTCGGCTCCCAAATAAGCGCCCGGCCAGGGAACTGTCTCGACGGTGGTTCCGAAGACGGCTGGTAGGCTCAGGAGCGGGCATTCCAAATCGAATTCGGGAGACTGGGCGCCCAGCAGCGCCGTCTCAGCCAGCCCGGCTCGCACCGCGGCGAGGGATTGAATCAACCGCAGAGCAGGCTCCTGCACCTGCAAAATTACACGTCCGCCACGGGCCGCGACCATGGACACGTAACGGCAGAACTGGATGGTGTCGCCCAGCCCCTGTTCGGCGTGGAGAAGAATCCTGCGTCCGTCGAGCGGTTCGCCCTGCCACCGGGGCTGGGAGAAGATCCTGGGAGTGCGATGAACCGCGTGGAAGCGCCAACGGGTCTCGTAATTCGGCCAGCCTTGCCGCCAGTCGCCCAGGCGCAGGCGGGTGAGGGAGAGATTGTAGAGCGCGCCGGGGCTGACGGGATCGAGCTCGACGGCCAACTCCTGCGCTCGCAGGGCCTCGTCCAGGCGGCCCAGATCCAGCAGGGAGTTTCCCCGGTTGGAGGCGGCGGCGCGATGACCGAGGGCCTCGGCCTGCTCAAAGACCGTGACTGCCTCAGCAAAGCGGCCTTCCTGGTGCAGCAGGATGCCGTGCATATTCACGGCCTCGGAATTGTCTGGCTCGCGGGCCAGAGCCCAGCCGAGCCACTGCCACGCGCCAGCCGGGTCATGCTCCGCGGCGCGGAACTGGCACCAGGCCACCAGCGTATCCACCTGCTCTGGATTGAGGGCGAAGGCCTTGCGGAGACACGCCTCGGCCTCGGCGGGGCGGCTGCGCTCGCGCTCCAAAGTTGCCAAATTGACCCAGCCGGAAATCAGATCCGGGCGCAGCTCGACAGCTCGGCGCAAGGCGGCCTCGGCGTAAACCTCGCTCCCTTGCTCGCGCAGCAGGCTGCCCAGATTCATCCAGGCGGCAGCAAAATCCGGGCGCAAGGCGAGAGCGCGGCGGTAGCGGGCCTCGGCTTCTTTCAGCTTTCCCATACGCGCCAGAACAAAGCCGGCAGCAAACTCGGCCTCGGGCAGCCGCGGCCGGAGCGCCAGCGTTTGCTCGTAGCGCTTGAGCGCTTCTTCATTGCGTCCCAGGCTGGCCAGTGCATGGCCCAGGTTCAAGTGTGCGGCGGCCATCGCGGGCTGGCGGCGGAGGGCCAGATCAAACTCGCGGAGTGACTCCTGCGGGCGTCCGGTGGCTAGCATCAACTCACCCAGGCCCATGCGGGCCAGCGGGTTCATCCCGTCCAGCCGGATGGCCTGGCCGTAAGCGCGCTCCGCTTCCTCGCTGCGGCCCGCGGCCTTCAGCGCCTGGCCCAGCGTCACCCAGGCCGTACCCATCTCCGGTGCGGCGGCGACGGCGGCTTCGGCCATCCTGACCGCCGCCGCGGGTTGGCGGCTGGCCAGAGCCACCAGCGAAATGCCCATCAGTGCCTCGGGATGGCAGGGATTTTCCTCCAACATACGCTGGTAGCCGAGCGCAACCTCGGTGAGCCGCCCGGCCAACTTCTGTGGGGAGTCTATTGGGGAGCTTGTCACGCTTATCTGCATCGTCCTTACCTGGACGCTAGGCCGGTTGCGTGGGGCGCTCAACCGGAAAACGCGCGGGATGCGCAGTTTGCGATTTAGGAATTTCCCATTTTTTGGCGGGTTCGGTTTCGGGATCAGGCCGAAACGTGTATACCGGCTTCTTTCTTAGATTTTTGACCGCAGGTCTCATTTTCAATCGTGCAAAATAGAGACAACTCACTGAAAATGCAGCTTTTTCTGACTGACCGGCGGAATTGCTCTAACCGGGGAGATCACGCTTATGACGAAATCGCTCGTATCTTTTCGCCCTCCGCAGTTCTTGCAGGAGTATGAAAACGATATCCCCAATTGGAACATCTTCCCCTTTACCAGAGGTGTTGGCGGCTTAAAAGTAACCGAGCTTTTCTGGAAAGAAACGCCAGGGTTTATTGAAGCAAGCATCCGGTGCCGTGTTTGTTCATTACTTCCGGCAGGTTTATCAAACCCTTCAGGCTCTTTTGTAAATGAACAAGTGTCACATATATGAACCCACACATCAATCGAATCCGCAGAAACACTGGATATATTAGTGAAAAAATACTCAACTGTAATTGTTCCGTCATCCCCTTCCTGCACGATTGTGGAATCAAACGGAAAATCTTTATTTAATGCGTTATCTTTCCATAAACTAGAGCGGAACCACAGTAGCTATATCCCGGAGCAGGCGCGAAGGGATAGGTTTGAAGAGGCGATTTCCGCGAAGCGAACAGGATGGCAGAGCCCATATCGGACGATTTGCG
>Ga0224529_1001595_pt1 | contig 13065 bp, 8 predicted proteins | sample CBST50metaG_FD_179893 | JGI IMG/M metagenome (GOLD analysis project Ga0224529, IMG submission 179893) | Peat soil microbial communities from Stordalen Mire, Sweden - C.B.S.T50 | ecosystem: Environmental > Terrestrial > Soil > Wetlands > Peat | place: Sweden: Norrbotten County, Stordalen Mire... | reverse complement strand
GGAGTTCTGGAAGTGGTCGAGGACGATACGGCAGGAACCTACCGTGCCGTCTACACGGTCAAATTCAGAGAGGCCGTGTTCGTGTTGCATTGCTTCCAGAAGAAGAGCAAGAGCGGCATTTCGACGCCCAAAAAAGAGATGGAAATCATTCACGCCAGGCTGAAAGCTGCCTCGGCGGTGGCACAGGAGATACGAAATGACCAATCGCAGCATTGACGGTATCGAAGTAGAAATCAGCTCCGGCAATGTCTTCGCAGACCTCGGTTTGCCCGACGCGGAACAGCTCAAGATTAAATCCGGCTTGGTCGTGGAAATCACACGCGCGATTCATCGCCTTGACCTGACCCAGGAAGAAGCGGGCCGCCGGATGGGCATTTCTCAGGCCAAGGTCTCCGGCCTTCTGCGCGGGGATTTTTCCAACCTGTCGGAACAAAAACTGATGGGGTGCCTGAACCGCCTTGGATACGACATTGAAATCAAGTTGATTCCGGTGGTAAAGCCTGTCGGTCATCGTTCTCTGGCAGTAGCCTAACGGCACCTGATTCCCTCACTCCGGCCGGGTGGTCGGAGTGAGGGCGTCGAGGATCTGGCAAGCGGTTTTCTGGACGATTTCGAGCGAAGCCATGAGGGTGTCGGCGTTGCCGTCATAGAGGCCGATGTAGTCGCTGGAGCTGGAGCCGCAATCGAGCCCCAACCCGGAGCAAACGGCGAAGGCTACCGCCTCGGCTTCGGTCTCTCGGACGGTCTTGGTCGTGGTGGTTCTGCGGTCGTCTTTGTGCATGGATTCGTGCGCGTATTCGTGCGCCAAAGTGGCCAGCGTTTCGGCCTCCGAGTGGCCGGGATCGAGCAGGATTTTGCCTCCGCAACTGACGCCCAAAGCCGGCGCAATGCCTTCCGAAAACTCGACGGTAATTCCCTGCTTCCGAACAAACTCAAACAGCGCGTTCAAGTGCCCGGTAGCGTCCCCCTGGACGCCGGGAGCGGAGGGAAGACTTTCGCCGTCTGTCTGCTCCAGATCGAAGACGAAAACGGTTCTGAATCCGTAAACCTGCGTCCGCTCTTTCCGCCCGTCTTCGGGCAGGTCATCGTCGGTTTTTTTCTTGCCGACGATGGGGGCGAGAATTTTGATTCCCTTCTCCCCTTTGCGAACGTGTCGGCCGAGGGAAAGCCACGTTTTGAAGCCGCATACTTGGGACGCGGCCGGGCGCTGTTGGGCGATCAGCAAAACATTGTTAAGGGAATACCGATGGAATCGGCCCATGACGCGGAGATAGTCGGCCATGGTTTCGCTTCTTCCCTGCCGGAGTGCATCGAGTAGCCGGTCAGCGGCGGCGGCGACAATCTGCTGAGTGGAGGGCTTTTGCGGTTGATTCTGCGCTTGAAATGACATGTTTTTGTCCCCTTTGTTCGGAAACGCTCGAAGCGGTTCTTCACCAAAGCGCAGCGGACCGCGCAGAGAGTTCCGGACAAAGGGGCAGAGCGAGGGAAGGTACGGCCGCTCGGACGGAGGTAGTCAGGCAACCGGCGTGACAGAAAGCACTATCCTGGCGCGACGGATGCAGGACCCGAACGGACGGGGGAGCGCGTAAGCGCGGGCGGCCGGACCGGACTGAGCGGGAAAAGCCGCCGTAGGCCACCGCTGCTTTGGCAAGAATCTGGATTTTGGATAGCGATAGAGCGACGGATTCATAACCCGTAGTTCAATGGCAAAATGCCCTCAGACTGGATTTGGATAGGGAAAGGGTAGGCCGAACGTCTTCGGACTCGTTACCGGGGCTTTCTGCTTGATTCAGCGTGGTTCTACATTGAGACGTGAAAGCTGAATTGGCCCCACCATCCGCAGAAAGTTTTTTGTTTTTTGGCGGGGAGGGTGTGGGAGGGGCGCTCAACGCCCTCCCACCGTATGCGAGCGTAGCTCGCTGACCGCCTCGTAGAGGCGCACCTTTAGTTTGCGGGGAGGTTTGGAGGGACGCAGCGCCCTCCAATGAATGCGTAGCAGGTTCGTCCGAAGGACGCTCCTTTTAGTTTTTCCTCAGCAGCAAGCTGAGCGACTATAGGGTACTTATATAGGAATAACTAAAGGATTAACTACAGGCCCCCCGTGCAAGTGATGTATCTAAAAGAGTTGTTTTGATTTCGGTCGGCGTTTATGCGTAGTATGGTCGGCGTTTATGCGTGGACGGTCGGCGTTTATGCGTGAATTTCACCGAAATAAAGGAGTTAGTCGGTCGGCGTTTATGCGTGGAAAAGTACCTCAGTCCACAGGGCGTTTGAGGATTCCTTTGATGTGAGAAGGGCTGGGCTGCAAGGTCACGCCGTACTTCCCCTCCCCTACTCTGGCATTCGGGTACTGCAAAAGCACCTTCTTGAGCGCCCACCGAAACTCCGGTTTGAAGTGCTTCAGGTTGGCATAGTCGGCCCCAAACTGTGCAGCTAAAGCCCCCCACGGTATCTCCGTTGGCCGGGACAGATAGCTCATGCGGTAGGTTAGCCACGTGTATATATCAAGCGCCAGAGGAGACCGTCTGAGGGCACGAAGGGCGCGCCGGTCAATGGGTACGTTATGGGAGATGATCTCGTCAAAAAACCTGTCTCCGAGAGTCACGAAAGATTGCCAAAGCGCTACCTGATCCGGGACCTGCGGCTTCCACCACATGGCATAGGAATCCGCAATAAGGAAATTGATACCCGCCGCTCCCCCGCTCTGCAAATCGGCATAGTTGCAAGAAATGGTGCAAGAGAAAAGCCTCTGCATTTGGCTCCGGAGACGTGGAATCGTACCCCAGCGGCCTCCAGTTGGTACAAGGTCCAGTTCTGTCATAAAGCTGGTTAGGGTATCTCCCAGCGGGAGCGTCTTGTCTTTCCTGCGGACGGCCTCGGTAGTGATCCATGCCAGCAGAATCCGCGGAACGGAGCCGTAGGGTAATCCGACGCTGGGATTCGCCATGAGCGAGAGTTGGAATTTGCCGTTGATGCGCTGGAAATAGTTTTCTTTAACCTGTGAGTGCGGAAGCGTGGCCTGGACCATGCAGCGGGCGACAAAACCGAGAGCGCCGGCGTCCTTTGCCGACTGCTCCTCGATGGCGAGCGCTTCCTGTACAAGCCGATTGATGGTCTGCGGGCTGGTTCTCTTCATGGCGTTATTACGTCATGACGCCATTGCGCCATGACTGCTTTAGTCCTCCGTGAGCTTGGGTAGCCCTTTTTCACTGAAAACCCTGTTTAGGCCACGGACAGCGAGGGTCTGGATGCTCACTCCCTCCGAGACCGCGAGCTGATGCAGGCGCTCCCACTCCGCCCGTGGGAGACGAACAGTAAGTGCGACAACATCTTTTTTCCCGCGCTGCCGTTCTCCGCTCGATACAGCACTGTCTCCGGTAGAGACGGCCTGCGGTGTAACCGCACTCCTCCGCGTGAATGCGGCTAATCCAGTCGGCTTTGTACTCATTGCATTTGCTCCTTGAGCCAAGTCCATAAAGCTCGAATTTCCGCTGCGGCCTTGCCCTCTTCCTCAAATTCCGTAACCGCTCTCCCCGTCGCGACGGCCCGCGAAAAAGCCCGCCTGTCGGTAATGTCGTGGGGACATACCGGCAATCCATACTCAGAGAGCACCTGGCGCGTCTCTGCAATTTCAGGAGAGCGAAAGGGGCAGGCCGAAAGCACGAGCACGGCATTCGTCTTAGCCGCCTTCACGATTTCCACCGCATTGCTCACAGCGGCCAAGTCAAATGCCGTGGGCCGGCATGGAATCACGACCAAATCGACCGCTCTGGCAATCAGCGCCGCATTCGGAGCGGTATGCGGCGCGGTGTCCACAATCGCCAAAGTCATTTCGTCCTGATGGGCGGCTTGGAGCACTTTCTCTAAATCACTGGCGGCCACAGTAACAACGATAGGCGTTTCACTCTGTCGCGCCTCACCCCAGACGGTAGCCGACTTCTGAGGATCGGTGTCGATGAGGACAACGCGCTCCCCTGACTCCTGGGCCGCAACTGCCGTGTGGACCGCCAACGTCGTTTTGCCACTACCGCCCTTTTGGCTAAGGAAGGCCATTGACTTCATGACGCCATGATACCATGAAGTCACGACGCAGTTACGTCAATTGGGAGCGCTATGGCTATTACCTTTGTGCCGAATGCTGGTACTGTTCTAATGTGTGATTTCACAGGGTTTATCCCGCCCGAGATGACAAAAGTGCGACATATTGTCGTAATTTCTCCGCGTGGTCGCAGCGTGAATATCAAAAACGGTACTTGCCTTGTAGTTCCCTTCAGCACACAGCCCCCCATTCATAAGGAGCCTTATCACTTGCTGATGCCAGCGGGTGTTTATCCGTTCTTTCGTGCCGATAAAGAAGTATGGGCAAAGACGAATCTGATCACCCATGTATCCTTTGCGCGGCTTGATCGTGTGATCGTGAACAACCGTCATACCCATGCCGCTTTGAATCCGGACGACTTTAAGCGCATCAAACAAGGTGTATTACACGCAATCGGGTTAGGACTCTTGACAGATCGTGTAGAATAAAGATGTCACCCGATAAATCGGGATTGTGTAACGTCTAGCGCCCCATCGAAAGATGGGGCGCTATTGCTTTATATGCCGATCTTCTCGACCTCATCGAGGGAAATGTCGTCGCTGCGACGGTCGTAGAGGCCGGTAGTGCGGGCCGACTCGTGGTTGGCCATCTGCTGGGCGATTTCGAGCTTGCCGCCGTTCTTGAGATAGGCGGTGATGCCGGTGGCGCGGAAGGTATGGCAGCCGATCTCCGTCTCGATCCCGGCCGCCAGCGCCCGCCGGCGAATCATCCGCCACACGTCGGATTGCAGCATGGGCCGGTCGGCCAGCTCGCCGCCGCGCCCCTTGCTTGTGCGAAAGAGCGGCCCCTTGCGGTCCTGGCCGATGCCGGCGGCGGCGATGTACTCCTCCAGATAGCTGTCCAGATTGTGATGGGTGGGCATCTCGTGTTCCTTGCCGCCCTTTTCGTGGAGCCGCACCCAGCCGCGCCGCCCCTGGACGAAGAAATCCTCTACCTGCATACCGATCACCGCGCCCACGCGGGCGAAGGTGTAGACCATCAGACCAATCAATGCGCGGTCGCGCAGACCGGGCAGGGAAGAGGTGTCGATGGCGTCGAGCAGCGTCCGCGTCTCCTCCGGGGTGAGTACCGGCGTCTTGCCCTTCTTCTGCGTGTGCTTCGGCCCACGCACGCTGTGCGCGGGATTCACCGGAATCACCTGGCCAACCACCATCCAATCGAAGAGCATCCGCAAGGCGGCGAGCCGCTGCTTCACGGTCGGCCGGGAATGCTCCCGTAGCTGGTCTTCGACGAAGGCCGCGACGTGGATCGGCTCGACCTGGGCCAGATCCTCGATGCCGACGCCGGCGCAGAAGGCTGAGAACTGGCGGATCGCCTCAAGGTAGGCGCGCCGGGTGTTTTTATTGCGAATATGGGAGCTGAAGAAATCCCGCATCCGCTTTTTGGCCTGGGGACGGACCGTGAAGATGGAGGGCAGGGCAGGGGACTGGAGCTGAATAGCACTGGGCGTCATGGCTCCCATTATACGCATGATAATGTCCTTTATCATGCGTGATCTGACCCATATTAGCGCAAGATTTCGCAGCCTAGTCGCTAAACTTGTATCCTAATCGCAAGGCTTCATCAACAATCTTGACGGCGTGTGGTAGTTGCCTGTCTGTGATGCTCTTTCCCTTATTCAGGTGGACGCCTAACGTGAAGGCAAATCGTCTTTGCCAACTTTCTAAATAGTCGTTTTCCCGTGCCCATTTGGCAATAGCAAACCAATCCTGAGATTGCAAACGGCTGGCCATCGAAGACTCGCCGTCTTGCGCTTCTTGATTTCCTTCGTCAGAAAGCAATTCAAGCTGCGTCGTGACAGGGCGCTCCGAGGGTTCTGCTTTTGCGCCCTGCCTTGGTGTGGACCGCAATTTCCAGTTTCCTTGCGAACCGTTTTCTTGTGAGCGGTCACGGTCCTGTTTGCGTGGTTTTTCCTCATGCGCGCGTGTAGTTGCAGGGTGTTCTGCTGCTTCTTCCTCGTTCGGTGTTTCGTCAGCTATAGGTTCGCTCTGCACCGTGCTCTCTTCCCCGTCCGGTTCAGCAGACACGGGACCTTTCCACGTTCGTTTCTCAACGATGCGGGAAGCAGTCTCGATAGCGCCCAACGGTTCAATGCCCATCCGGTCAAGGAACTCAACAAGCTCCTCCATAACCTCATCTTTGCGGAGTACCCAAGTAGAGGCGAAGCAACGCCAGAAAACCCAGCCCGCACGTTCAAGTACACGCTGACGGCTGAGGTCGTGCTGCCATCTATCAGGCCCGTGAAATTCATCTCCATCGCATTCGATGGCCAGGCGAAGATCGCCCTGTCCCTCGACAACCATATCGATACGATAAGCGCCGGTCTTGACCTGCGGCGTTACGCGATACCCTCGGGAGACAAGTTCGGAGTACACCTGTTTCTCGAAGCCCGACTCACAGCGGTCGATAAGCGTTTCCGCCTCGGCTTTATCAACTACCAACGGATTATCGAAGTGTGCCAAAAGCCCGGACCGCAAGTCCTTATCCGAAAGGTCTGAGAGCTGAACGGACCGAACCAGATACATACGATCCTGGGCACGACTCGCTGCAACATTGAATCGCTGATCGAACATATTCCCCGAAAGGGCTTTGCAATTCAAAGGATCGACCACCATCGACAAAAACATGATGTGGCGCTCGCTCCCTTGAAAGGTTCGTGCATCTCCGCACAGAAATTTGCGTCTGTGCAACTCTCCCGCATCGCACTTTCGCGTCACAACGGAATCAATTAGCTTCGCTTGCTCCGCTGCGAGCAGCGAAACAACGCCGATAGTTTTTCCCTTGAGCTTGTCGTCAGCAAGAATTGCGTTAATTTCATCGGCTATCGCCTCGGCCTCTCGATGGTTGCAATCATGTGCATCCCTCGTTCCGCCCTCGACGTAAATATCCACAAGTGGCGGCTCAATGCGCTCCGATGCTCGTGGAATCCGAAGCGGCTGGATTTGTCCCTTGTAGAAGGTGCGATTTGAATAGGCAATGATTGGCGGGACGCAACGGAAGTGCTCACGCAGCATAATTTGAGTCGCGGCGAAGACGCGGGCGGCAAGGTCGTAAAGAGACTTGTCTGGAGTCATCTCCGCCGCGTAAGGCTGATTGCGCAAGAATCTTTCGAGCAACTCCTGAATACGACCGCTCTGAATAAAACCGCCGTCAGGAGATACCTGCTTATCGTCACCAACAACGAGAATCTTCTTGCCGCGCAAAATAGCCGGAAGTGCCCACAGGTCAGATTGACTTGCCTCATCCACAATGACGAGATCAAACATTCCTATGTCCGGTGGCATCGCCTCGGAGATTCGCGTGTGATTCATAATCCAGCAAGGGACAGCACCAGCAGCATCGTACATCGCTTGTCGGGCATTTCGGCGATACCTTGTGGCGTTTGGACCTGTTCCTTGCCCGATTTTGCGGACTGCTATTGCATACCCGGCGAGAGCTTGTAGGGTACGGGGAGTGGCGTTTCGTTTAGTCGCTAGCCACGCTGATTTGGCAACTATCTCACGATAAAAACGAGACAGCCCCACTTCGAGATCACGCCTTCGTTCTCCAAGGTTACGCAACTCGACTCGACCTTCTATCCGGTCGAGGTGCTCGCGCATTCGTGCCCAGTTCCAAGCATCACGCCAAGTCACAGGGAACGTCTCGTCATCACCTGCCGATGCAACCTGCACAGAACGCACACGCGCCGCAAGTTTAGGTGCACCTGCCTCTTCAATTTTCTGTGCGCCTTCTTGAATGCAGCCAATCTCTGAAGCCAGCCCGGCAATGCGGCGAAGTTCGGCAATCAACTCTGTGTATTGCGATGCAATAGAGGCGTTGGATAATGCGCCATTTCCAAGAGATAACTCGATAAATGAACGCATCGCATCGACTACAGGACCAGAATATCCGGCAAGTTTCTCCGTGAGTTGAGCGAGCCGAATCGGAGCTTGGGAGAGTTCGTCCAGCGTTAAGATCTGGATGAGTTTTTGCCGCAGGGCATCGAGTTCAGAACGCGTACCGCCCGAGAGTTCGTGCGGCATCTCCGTGAAGATTTCCAATGCTTGGGAACTCAGCAAAACATCGTAGTGAGTGGCGAGACGGTGCGCCTTTTGTGCGAGTGTTGCCGTGACTTCAATCTGTCGCAACCCAGCAAGTCCACCATGCAGAGGAGGAATCGACAATAATTCTGTGACACCATTCCAGCGTATGCAAAATGCGCGTACTTGCCCATGCAGGATTACGAATCGATTGACATGCGCCCACTCTTCGGCGCTAACAGGCGCTCTGCCATCGATTGTTACGCTCTGAATGTGGCGTTTTGCCTCAGCCGCGCCGAACGACAGTAAACCGAAGGGCTTTCCTGTTAAAGCTGCATTCTTGATTGCGTCAATGGTTTTCGGGCTGTCGAATATCTCATCGGGGACACTTACAGGGTGCATGAGAAATTCAGCCCGATCATGGATAAGCTCGTCAAGTCCGTTGAGTAATTCTTCCAAGGCGCGTCGTTCCGAGGCGAACGACGATTGTTGACATTTCACACGAAGAGAGAACGGCCATTCTTCGCCTGTCTCTTCTATATCCGAGAGCAGCGCCATAGCCTCGTCGGTCGATTGCAAGAGCGCCCGCACGCCATCGAGCGTTTGCGGCGTGAACGTCTTGAGCGTAGACAACTGGTCACTGTGGAGTTCATGCTCAATTCTGTTTCTTTCGACAAGCAGGTCATGGAGACGGGAAATGTCCGCGACCGATGGAAACGAATCCGCAGAGGGAACATGCTTATCGACGTACACGAGATCGGCACCGAGGATTCGCCTTGCGCCACGTATTTTTCCCGCTTCGCTGTCATCGAAGGGGGGAGCATTATCGGGCGTCAGTGAAATTGCATCATCAAACCACCCGTGCAATTCGTTTCCACTATGCACCAGCTCGGCGAGTTTCTGGGCACGCATTGGAACGCCATCCATTTCAATCTCGGATAGCTGATGCAGAGCGATTTCATTGATTCGCCGGTCTATGGACAAGAGTTCGGCGTGTGCCCGATCAATGGAGCTTTGGCAACGCTCGATTTCTTTCATTGTCAGTTCCGGGTTGAGTTGCGATACGCGGTGCTGAATTGTCTCAATAGAAGCCTGAAACTGCCGAACCCCTTCGCGGTCACTGGCAAGAAGTGCAACGGTAAGAGCGCGCACTTCATCGGGAATCTTTTCTTGCAGAACATTCAGCGCGGCGTCTCCGCGAGAGGTAACAAGCACCCGTTTCCCCTGTGCAAGATAGTGGCAAATAATGTTAGCAATCGTGTGGGTCTTGCCGGTCCCCGGCGGTCCCTGCACAGCCACGCCAGCCGCGTGAGTAAGATTCTTGACAATGGTGACTTGCTCTTCATTGTAGGGAAGAGGAAAGAAAAGTTCTTGCGGCTTCTGTGAGCCTCCCGACTCACCCCGGCTGGAAATTCCGCGAAAGCTCACTGTTTGAAACGTCAGAGGCTCGTCCGAAGGTTCTGAAACAAGAGCCATCGGTCCATCTGGAATGGTGCATCCACCGTTGAGTTTCTCTTCAAGGCGTTTCAGGTCTTCAAAAAGGAAATTGACGGTTCGCGGGCGGCTGAATAACACCCATGCGTCAGTGACCACCAGATGTTCGCCAGCAGCGGGCACAGGATCGCCCTTCAAGAGCACTTCCTTGTACTGCCCCTTGCTGTCGAGGTTTCCGGCTATGAGTTTGAGCACATCAGAGTAGCTGCCAGAGTCAAAAGGCGTGACCGGGCGTTCCTTGTGCTTATCGAGATGTTCGATTACTGCTTTCTCAACTTCGATTGCACCTTCAACATGACAGGCCGTGATGGCGTCAAACTCTACCTGAGTATCAGTCGCACGCGGGCGCAACTCGATAGCCATTGACTTGTCGTCCAGCGATATTTCGATTGCCTGAGTCAGGAGCGGGTACTCAAACGAAAAGGCACCCTTTTCATATGCAAGACGCCATGCAGAGATTCCGATTCCCCAAACCAGTTCTTGCGGCTTGTTGGTTTGCTCGGCCTCCATCTGGTGCATCAACGTAAATAGATCGCCATAGAGGGCAATGGTTTTCCGGCGCTCACGTTCGCTGTTTGCCCAAGACTTCCATGCAAGGGTATACGACTCCAGCGCACGGCGAGCTTTCTCCCACCACTTTGCGCGAAAGCGTTGAATCTCTTCCTGTACATCGGGGTCGTCTGTGTTCTTTTCGGCGAAGTGTTTCTGAACGGCCTTGTTCAGTTCCCAATTGAGAACCCGCTCGTCCAGCGAAGGCAACGGGCCATCCGGGTTCGCGCTGAGGCTGATAACCGCCTTGTGGCTCTCAGGTACAGTGGGTGGTGGTTCAGCGGCCAGCCTGGGCACACGCATCCAGATGTGATCGGATGCTACCTTTAGGTCGAATTCAACGCCTATTAGGCCCGCAACAGCCTTTTGTCTGCGCAAAAATGCGCCTGTGCTTCCAAGGACGAATCCTCGCGGGTCAACAACCTTGGCTTGTTCCTTGATGTAGTCGAGAAGACCCACCAAGAGTTCGCGCGGCTCGGACATGCTCGCCTCTTTATAGGGAGTACACGGGCGGCTGAATGACTGGTGGCCTATGTTCACTTCATGATAAACCGCTGTCTATGCGCGTGAGTAGATGCAATTCGCCAAGCCTAACGCAAGTCTGCATAGACAGTTCAGCCGTTGGTCCGTGGTCTATCGACCCAAGCCAATATCAAAGCTCTGTCCTAGCTCTTGTTTCGGTGCGATCTCCCTCTGCGGCGTGACTGCCTGCTCTTGCTTCATCTCTGGCACATGGGCGCTTTCGTGGGAAACGTCATGCCCGAGCGCGGCGGGCAGTTTCTCGCGGTCGTTGGTGAAGATCTGCGCATCGTGCGCGCCGCGCGAGACGGAAACATAGGCCATGCGGTTGTTGAGCAGATCCCGCGCGCCCTGCTCGGTATCAACGTTGATGAGAACCCGTTCGGCGGTCTGCCCCTGGCTGGAATGGCTCGTGACCGCGTAGCCGTGATCAAGATGCGGATGGGCGCGCGGGTCGAGATCGACCTCGCGGCCGCCGTCCAGCTTCAAACTCATTCGCCCGTCTCGGCCGATGGCTTCGACGGTTCCCAACTCGCGGTTGGCCACCTTCAGGTCGTTGGCCGGCGCGGTGAACTGGATGCGGTCGCCCACGGAAAAGCCGCGCGGCTCCTCTCGATAAACGGAAACGCCCTGCTGCCGGCGCGGATCGTAGCTCCGCGCCGTGCCGTCTCTCAGCTCCACCGTCATACGGTTATTGGGCGCATCGATGCCGGTCACCCACGCATATTCGCCTTTTCCGATGCCGGTTTCCTTCGACGCCCGCGAGTAGCGCAGCACGTCGCCGGCGTCGTAGCGCGCGGCCCAGGCGCGGTCCGCGCCGGTAAGGTCCTGGCGCGGAACCAGCGTTTGCACGCGATGTTCTTCCCTGCCGACAAGGCCACGGCCCTGCATCTCGGCGTGAATGGCCCGGTTGATCTCCGCGCGGGAACGGTTGTCGGGCGAAACAACGAGCGTGCTCTCCGGCGATCGCGCGTACTCGCGGGCGATCGCCGTGACGCGCTCGGCCGGGTCTTTCACCTCGTGGACGCGGCACTGCCGCTCCAACCCCTGTACGGCTTTCCCCACTTCTCCATGCGCGAGCTGTTCGACCACCTGTTTCAGCTCCGGGTCTTTCTGGCGAACGATCTGCTCCAGCTTGACCGTCTTCATGCCCGCTTCCTGGAGCTGCGCGAAGGGCCGCCCGGCCTCGACCGCCTCGTGTTGCCGCCGGTCGCCGACCATCAGAACACGGTCGTTCGGATGAAGCCGGTTCATGAACTCGTGAATTTGCTTGGTGGAGGCGAGCGAGGATTCGTCGAGCACGTAAAGCCGCCGCGCCCCCGTGTCCGGCCCCGGCCGGCGCGCCAGTTCCTTTTGCAACGTGGAAGTATCAATGCCCGCCTCGGCCAGCTTTTGCGCCGCGCGGGACGTGGGCGCGAAACCCTCGACCTTGTACCCTTCCGCCTCCGCGCCTTCGCGGATCACGGCCAGCGTCGTCGTCTTGCCCGTACCGGCGAGACCGTCCAAACCGACGATTCTCTCACGCGAGAGGAATATCTCATCGACGGCCTGGCGCTGCCCGGCGTTCAGCTCCGAGTGGCGGTTCTCGGCGGCGATGCGCGCCTGGGGCGAAACCAGCATCGGGTCGCTGTAGCCGCGCCGGTTCCCCTCCTCGATGCGCGCGACGATTTCTCGCTCCATGCCGGCCATGGCGGCGGTCGTGTACCGCCGGCCGGCTCCGGCATGTTCGACCTGGCGGAATTCCCCGTCCTGCGCGCGGCGCTCGAACTCTTGCCGCACCTGGGTATGAGTCGTTTCGCCCATGCCGCGGTTGAGCGCCGCCTCCAGAATGTCGCGGCGGTCCTGCACAGCTCCGCGCTCGAAGAGATGATCGCGGGCATAGGTCACGGCCCGCTGCGCCGCCCCCATGCTGCGACTCATGTCGGGTTCATATGCGTGCCGCTGTCCGTGCTCGCGGGCCTGGGCCACTACTTTGTCGGCCTGATGGCCGAACTGCGCGGCCAGCTCGCGGTGCCGCGCTAAAACCTCCTCGGGCGAGAGCAGTTCCTTGCGGTCGCGCGTGCGGTGGGCCGCCACCTGGGCGGCTCCCGCGCCGTCGAGACCCTGCTCGCGGAGATGGTCTTTGATCTGTTCCCGGCGCGGGCTGGACGCCTCCAGATACTCCTTCGTATAACCTTTGATCTCCGGCTGTCCGTGTTTGCCGCGCTCCAGCTCGTAGCCCAAACCCTGCAACCGCGTGGCCAGCTCCGCGCGGTAAACGCTGGTCGCGTAGTGCTGCGAAGCGAAGATTTCATGCGGCTGCAAGGCGCGGGCCTGGCCGTTCTCCCGCTCGGTGACGTTGAAGATGACCGCATGGGTGTGAAGCTGAGGCGCCGCGTAGCCCGC
>Ga0224529_1001593_pt1 | contig 13093 bp, 8 predicted proteins | sample CBST50metaG_FD_179893 | JGI IMG/M metagenome (GOLD analysis project Ga0224529, IMG submission 179893) | Peat soil microbial communities from Stordalen Mire, Sweden - C.B.S.T50 | ecosystem: Environmental > Terrestrial > Soil > Wetlands > Peat | place: Sweden: Norrbotten County, Stordalen Mire... | reverse complement strand
GGAAAAGTGGAAAGCAAAAAGCGCTTCCCACTTTTCCACACCCCCGACTACTGCGACGAGATGAATATCTATTCCCCCGCCGCGCTACACTAACAATCGCACTGGTACAAAACGTCGGGCAGGCCACCTGCAGGTTGCGATGGCGGTGCTTTCACGCTCGGAATGGGCAATAACGGCTTGATTTTGTGCTGTATTTATATGAGGCTTCAGGTTCCAAAATTGGAGCCTGGGCATTCAGGAGGGTACATATTCAAGCGGTCAATGACTTAGTCTTTTGAAGTATTGCATTTTCAGATGTGCTCAGTGCAGGATAGTCGATATAGCCATGTGGTCCTGGTATGAAGTAGGTGCCGGGGTCTGGAGAGTTGAGCGGAGCATTGTTTGCGAAGCGCGCAGGCAGATCGGGGTTGGCGATAAAGAGTTGGCCAAAAGCTACAGCATCCGCTTCACCATTCTGGATAACTTGCTCAGCCAGAGCTTGAGTGTATTTTTCGTTTGCGATATAGATTCCGCCGAATTGTTTTTTGAGCTGCGGACCCAACCTATCTGGGCCGAAGTACTCACGGACGCATAGAAAACCAAGTCCGCGTCTGCCAAGTTCACGCGCGACATAGCCAAAGGTCGCTGGTGGATTTGAGTCATGCATGTCCTGGCTATCGCCGCGTGGCGCTAGATGCATTCCCACACGCTTGGCGCCCCAAACGGAGATTACTGCATCGGCGACTTCAAGCATAAGCCTAGCGCGGTTTTCAAGTGAACCACCATATTTATCGGTACGGTGATTGGAGCCATCCTGTAAGAACTGATCAAGTAGGTAGCCATTGGCCCCATGTATTTCCACACCGTCAAAGCCAGCCAGTTTCGCGTTCTCTGCTCCCTTGCGGAAAGCTTCAACGATGCCTGGAAGCTCGGTTGTATCAAGTGCGCGCGGTGTCACATATTCAGTTATTGGACGCACAAGGCTAATGTGACCGGCTGGTTGGATAGCGCTGGGAGCAACTGGAAGTTTTCCATCCAGAAAGCGCGGATCGGATATGCGGCCCACATGCCATAACTGGGCAAAAATGTGACCTGCCGCACGGTGCACGGATTCGGTCACACGCTTCCAGCCTTCGATTTGCGGCGTAGACCAAATGCCCGGAACGTTTGCGTAGCCGACACCCTGCGGCACAACCGGGGTACCCTCGGAGAGGATCAGGCCCGCACTGGCTCGCTGTGTATAGTATTCGATCATAAGTTGCGTAGGAAGATGGTCAGCGGTTCCACGCAAGCGAGTAAGGGGAGACATGATCACACGATTCGGTAACGTGAGCTCGCCGATTGTGATGGGGCCTAACAAAGAAGCCATGGAATGAGTCCTCCGAAAGAGCGTGCTGTGAATATGATGTTTCAAACGGGCGGAAGATGCGCGTAGTTTTGTCGCGGTCATATTGTCATAGAGGCTGTGCGGCTTCGTTAGGAGATCGGGTCTCAACGCTCACTGAGTTAAGCGCAAGGTTCACTACGTCAAGTCCGTATGCCATGTGCACTTTGGACCAGCATGAGTTGGTATTAATGCACAGTGTAATTGTCAATTTGTCGCATGGAAGTGAACGTATCCAATTGAACAGATTGTCAACCGTCCTTATGGAAGGATTGTGTTCAGCGTGCAGTAAGGTATTTAAAAGCCAGCGCAGATTTTCAACGCTCGTCGTTTCAACAGAGAATGCCAATGGCATGGCTCTGCTTACGCCGATGCAGCGGTCAGCGATTCGTCCAATTGAAGGAAGAAACCAGGAGAAAATAATGTCCGCAACGAACTCGGTTGTTGCTATATATGATACCCATGTGCAGGCTGAAAAGGCGATTAAAGTGCTTCAAAAGGCTGGTGTCGATATGAAAAGCCTTTCGATCGCGGGCAGAAGCATGCACACCGATGAACATGTGGTTGGCTACTACAACGCAGGCGACCGCATGAAGTACTGGGGATCTGTCGGCGCATTCTGGGGTGGACTGTGGGGCCTGTTGTTTGGGTCCGCTGCATTCGTCATACCAGGACTCGGACCGATTCTTGTAGCCGGCCCGCTGGTTGGCTGGATCGTCTCATGTCTCGAGGGAGCCGTGGTCGTCGGTGGAGTCAGCGCGCTCGGGGCAGGTCTCGTGAGCATTGGCATTCCGAAAGACAGCGTCATCAAGTATGAAGTGGCTTTGAAGACCGACAAGTTTTTGCTCATTGTCCACGGCGCACCGGACACAGTGTATGGCGCACGATTGATCCTGGATGGGACCTGCCCTGGCGTTTACAGCGTTCATGGCCAGCCTATGCTGACTAGCTGATGATGCCTTGCGGAACTTGGCCGGTAGATCGCTTTGGCTTATGGCGATCTTGATCGAGTTAACTCCGCATGAAACATTTATCTACACCTGCCTGAGCCTGTTCAGGCTTTAAGGGAAAGAAGTCGGGACGAAATGAATTCATACCAACAATTGAATGCACAATGCGGTCAACTCTGTACTGCGCACAATAGGTTGAACGATCGTCAGTCTCATACAAATCTGAATTCCGCCACCGATGTTTTCGACGCCTGGTGGCAAAAGACCTTTGCGCAACATACGGCTCTGGTGGCGCAATCTTCTTCACTCATGCGCATCTATCGGCGAGTCGGCGTAGCCAGTGAGTCCCACGCCAATCACGTTCATTAATTACGGCAGTGGTGGAACTGTGCTTAGTAAAATGGTCTGCGTTTCAGGTGGCCAACTATGAAAGTAAATAGCGTTGTAGCTCCTGCGCCAGATACTCAAGTTACGAAGCCGGTTCAGGACATCGCGTCCAAAGGGCTCTCAAGCGATGAAGCGCGGACCCGTCTTAAAAGAGACGGTCCTAACGCAATGCCAGATACGTCTGCTCATCCGCTGCGCAATGCATTGGCGAAATTCTGGGCGCCTGTTCCGTGGTTGCTCGAAGCTTCAGTCGTTCTTGAACTTGCGCTGCATAAGTATTATGAAGCTGCTGTCATAGCTGCTTTGCTTTTATTCAATGCCGCGCTTGCCTACTTTCAGGAGAGTCACACTCAAGCTACTCTTGCGGCGCTCAAATCCCGTCTGGCACTCAACGCATCAGTCCTACGGGATGGCTCATGGAAGACCGTTCCGGCAGTGGAACTGGTATGCGGCGATCTAATCAAGCTTTCGCTCGGCGGCGTAGTTGCTGCCGATGTGCATCTTACCGGAGGATCGGTCGAACTCGACCAGTCGATGCTTACAGGCGAGTCCTTGCCCATTGAAGCAGGTCCGGGTGTAGACGCTTATGCTGGAGCGCTGGTCCGTCGTGGCGAAGCAACCGCTGTGGTGACGGCTACCGGAACTCGCACCAAGTTCGGCAAGACTGCGGAACTTGTTCGAACGGCTCACGTAGTGAGCACACAGCAAAAGGCCGTACTCAAAATCGTGCGCAACCTGGCGATCTTCAATTGCCTCGTAATCCTCTGCATAGGCGCTTATGCATATGCACATGCGATGCCATGGAGCGAAATTGTTCCACTACTGTTGACGTCGGTTCTTGCCATCATCCCTGTGGCATTGCCGGCGACATTCACTCTTGCCGCGGCCATTGGAGCTCGTGCTCTGGCAAAGCAGGGCGTATTGCCCACACGGCTCTCTGCCGTGGACGAAGCTGCATCGATCGATGTCTTATGCTCGGACAAGACCGGAACTCTGACCCAAAATGCACTTACTGTTGCAGCCGTTCGCCCATTGTCCGGCTTTGACGAGGCGCACGTCCTCGGGATGGCATCGCTGGCGAGTTCTGAAGGCGGCCAAGATCCTGTCGATGCGGCAATCCGCCTTGCAGCATCGCACAAACAGGCTACCGACCTGCCAAAGCTGACTGCCTTTATTCCGTTCGATCCAGTTCGGAAAACCTCGGCAGCGACAGCGACAGATACAAAGGGTAGCTCAGAGCGGATCATCAAAGGCGCATATACTGCGGTTGTCGCCCTCACGGCTCCATCACCCGCCGCGGCTGCCATCGTTGAAGAACTCGAGAAGCAAGGCTTTAGAGTTTTGGCAGTTGGTTCGGGACCAGCGGCATCCGCGCAGATCATTGGATTGATCGCTCTCAGTGATCCGCCGCGAACTGACTCCATTTCTCTTGTCTCGGAATTAAATAGTCTTGGCGTGTGCACCGTTATGGTGACGGGGGACGCTCCGGTTACAGCCGCAATCGTTGCCCGCGCGGTTGGATTGAAGGGCAAAATCTACCCGACTGGTAACCTATCAGAAGATACCAACCCTAAAGATATCTCGGTTTTCGCCGGCGTTCTTCCTGAAGGGAAATATGCCCTCATCAAGGCGTTTCAGAAAAACGGTTATACCGTCGGAATGTGCGGCGATGGGGCAAATGACGCGCCTGCACTGCGTCAGGCCCAGATCGGCATTGCCGTTTCGACGGCAACCGATGTAGCCAAATCCGCTGCCGGTGTGGTGTTGACTAAATCCGGCCTGGGCGGCATTGTGGCTGCCGTGAAAGAGGGGCGAATAACATTTCAGCGTATTCTCACTTATACGCTCAACTCAGTTCAGAAAAAGATATTTCAGGTACTCTTGCTGGCGGTTGGTCTGGTCATGACGGGGCACGCGGTATTGACGCCTATGCTCATCGTCATTGTGATGATCACAGGCGACTTCCTTGCCATGTCGCTGACCACCGACAGGGTGCGCCCGTCAGCGATGCCTAACTCCTGGCAAATCGGTCGAATTACGAGTGCGGGAGTATTCATCGGAATCTGCTTTCTTGCGTTTTCCTCGGCAATTCTGGCTGTAGGCAAGTTTCAGATGCATCTTAGCATCGAAGCACTTCAAACCCTCTCTGTGGTCGGCATTGTGTTTGGCTGCCAGGCCACAACTTACGTCATTCGCGGGCGCCAGCATTTATGGGGATTGCGGCCCAGCATTTGGCTCGTGCTTTCAACGGTTGCCGACGTCCTGATCATCTCGTCCCTCGCAGCTTTTGGCATTGCAATGGCACCGTTACCCATTGTGGTTATTGGTGGTGAGTTCGTCGCTGCAATCGCGTTTGGCGCGATCCTGGATGTGATCAAGATACCGGTCTTTGCTCGCCTTCGCATCGCCTGAATACTCTATTTGCATCGGCATCACTCGCATGTTTACAACTCTCCGCAGCCGCACCCAATCAGTTAAAATACTTTGACGAACGGATAAGGTGGCCGCTTGCCGGCATGAACTAAATGAAGAGTAAATCGCCCGCATGGCAAAGGTGAGCGCGGACCGTCGCAGGGTTTCGGGCAGTAACATCGATTGGTCCCTCTACGCCATTGCACCAACTAACCATCCGATACCGGCGGTTATCGCCATTGCCAAGCCACCCCAGAACGTTACGCGAACTGCGCCGATGAGTACTCCTGCTCCACCCGCCCATGCGGACAGGGCGCCCAGAAGCGCGAGCAGCGCCAGCGAAGATACGGAGACGAGCAGGATTAATGCCGTCACCGGCGCCATTGCGGTAATTATGAGGGGGAGCAATGCGCCGATGCCGAAGCTGGCGGCCGAAGCTAGCGCGGCCTGGACGGGGTGCGCGCGGAAGGTATCGGAGATACCGAGTTCGTCGAGCGCATGGGCCCCCAATTCATCATGCGCCATCAGTTGCTGGGCCACCTGTTTGGCGAGGGCGAGATCGAGTCCGCGAGCTTGGTAGATGGCCGCGAGTTCCTTGTGCTCTCCCTTGTTGTCTGTTCGGAGTTCGGTACGCTCAAGGTTCAATTCGGCCTCTTCGGTATCTGCCTGGGAATGGACGGAAACATATTCACCGGCAGCCATCGACATGGCTCCAGCGACTAAACCGGCGGTTCCGGCTACCAGAATGCTGCTGTGCGTTCCGTGCGCCGCCGCGACGCCCAACACCAGACTTGACGTTGACAGAATGCCGTCGTTCGCGCCCAGGACCGCTGCGCGAAGCCAGCCAAACCGTTTCGTGTGATGTAGTTCTTTCTTGCCGAAATGCATTCTTATTTACCCTCGATTACGAAAGCTGTGGAGCAAGTTATATCCATTTCATCTTCAGCAGCCAGACCTTGACTCCTTGCGTAAGGCCTGTGTAGGCAAGCAGTGTAAGCAGAAGGATTGGCCAGTACATCCATGGTAGATGGGTCAGGCCCAGCGAAGAGGCCAACGGAGAATACGGCAGCCACGCTCCGAAGACCATGATGGTCAATGTGGTTATCAACAACGGCCAACTTGCACGGCTCTGGAAGAACGGGATCTTATTTGTGCGAATGATATGAATAATGAGCGTCTGCGTCATGATGGACTCAACGAACCATCCCGTCTGAAAGAGCGGGGCGCGGGATGGATCCCAGCACTTGAACAGATAGAGCATGACGAAGAAGGTTGAGTAGTCGAAGAGCGAGCTGATGGGACCGATGCAGAGAATGAATCGTTTGATCTCTCCAATATTCCATGGCCGAGGCCGCGCCACTTGTTCGTCGTCCACTGCGTCGTTTGGAATTGGCACCTGCGAAAAGTCGTAGAGCATGTTGTTGGTTAATATCTGAATAGGGGCCATGGGAAGAAACGGCAGAAAGGCACTCGCTCCTACAACGCTGAACATATTGCCGAAGTTGGAACTGGCTCCCATCCGGATGTACTTGAGAATGTTGGCGAATACTTTTCGACCTTCGATGACGCCGCCTTCCAGCACCATGAGGTCTTTTTCTAGCAGGATCAGATCGGCCGATTCCTTGGCGATGTCGGCCGCTGTATCAACCGAGATGCCAATGTCGGCGGCACGCAGCGCGGGAGAATCGTTGATGCCATCGCCCAGAAATCCGACGACGTGACCTTTGCTGCGCAGAACACGAACGATTCGTTGCTTGTGTGCGGGGGAAAGGCGTGCGAAGAGCGTAGTCTTTTCCACCGCGATGGCAAGTTCCGTGTCGGACATCTTCTCGACCTCATCGCCCAGCAACATTGGATCTGCGACGAGTCCCACGTCTCTGCACACTTTGCGGCTGATCAAGTCGTTGTCGCCAGTGAGAATTTTCACGGTCACACCATGTTTGTGCAGCGCTTCGATCGCCGTTTCAGCAGTGTGCTTGGGTGGATCGAGAAAAGCAACATAGCCTTTCAACACCAGATCGTGCTCGTCTTCCTTTGTGCAGGAGCGCTTCCCTGGTAGTTCTTTGACGGCTACCGCCAAAACTCGAAATCCATCATCGCTGAGGCTCGCATACTCGTCTTTCAGCCCCTTCATCAGGATGGGGTCCATGGGCGACAGTTTTCCATCCAGCTCGAATTGAGAGCACTGATGAAAAATCTCTTCCGGTGCCCCTTTGGTCAATAGGATGGCCTTGCCTTCAGGATTCTCGATGAGTACCGACATCATGCGCCGCGTGAAGTCGAAGGGAATCTCGTCGAGCTTTTTGCACTTTTCGACAAAGGATTGCTCGTGAAAATCCGAGCTGTTCAATATCGCAGTATCAAGCAGGTTCTTCAAGCCAGTTTGAAAATGGCTGATGAGGTAACCGTCCCGCAGCACTTCATCCGTTTCTCGACCTGCGACATTGCAGTGCCGCTGAAGGACGACCCGATCTTCGGTGAGTGTGCCGGTCTTATCGGTGCAGAGCAGGTCCATGCCGCCGAAGTTCTGAATAGCGTTAAGGCGCTTGACGATTACTTTTTTTCGGCTCATGGCCAGCGCGCCCTTGGCTAGACAAACCGAAACAATCATGGGCAGCATCTCCGGGGTTAAGCCCACGGCTACGGCCATTGCGAAGAAAAATGCGCTTTTCCAATCGTGCTTGGTAAAACCATTAATGAAGAAGACCAGAGGAACCATGACGGTCATGAGCTGAATCATGAGCCAAGTAAAACGGCTGAGCCCCTGGTCGAAACTGGTAGGCGCTTCCTCCTGCGTAATGGAACTTGCCATTGTGCCGAGATAGGTGTGAACCCCTGTCACAACCACGACCGCGGTTGCCGTGCCGCTTTGAACGCTTGTGCCCATGAAGCATATGTTTTTGAGCTCAGTCGGCGAGTTAGCGGGCTTGGGATCCGCATCGTGAAACTTCTCGACGGGAAGCGACTCCCCGGTGAGCGTTCCCTGGCTGACGAATAGATCTTTCGCCGCGATCACTCGCACGTCGCCCGGAATCATGTCACCGGCGGAGAGATTGATGATGTCTCCCGGAACCAGATCGCGCAGCGGAAGCTCCAGCGCCTTGCCATCACGAACTACCGTGGCAGTTACGTGGATCATAGCCTTGAGCTTCGCCGCCGCAGCGCCCGCACGGGCTTCCTGCAAAAATCGGAGGGTAACGCTCAGCACGATCATGCTCGCTATGACGCTTCCAGCACGCGGATCGCCGGTGGCAAAGGAGATCGACGATAGAACTGCCAGCAGAATGACCAGCGGATTGCGGAGGATAATCAGAAGGCGGAGAAACCGGCCGCGCTGGCGCTCTTGCGCGACTTCGTTTGGGCCGGATGTGCGTGCCCTCACCTCGGCTTCGCTTTGCGTCAGGCCCGCTAAAGCTGTGCGCAAGAAGCGAAGAAGCTCATCGCTCTCTTTCTCTGCTGCGTCAAGAACAGCCTGAGAGACTCGTATGTTATGTCCCTTCGTCTTTGCGGGAATCGGAGATACTTCGGCAGGCGAAAGAGTCTTTGCTGTGTCTGTGACGCTGGAGTTCTGCACAGTTGAAGCGCTTTCTGCCACGTGACTCGGATCGGAGGTTGTCATTGCGTCGATACCTTTCCGGACCAGCTTTACACTCCCGATTGCGGATACAAGAGCGCGGCATTCAGGTCCCTGGCAAGTTCTACGGTCTACTGCTGGATGTTTTTTGGGCCCTCTGGAAAGTGCCCGTAGCACTGTCGTCCGTGTTCGGATTCGCCTCTTCTGTTTGGTGGTTGGTCCTCAACCGTTGCTTTTGATCGAGAACCGCTAAAATAGCGTGGGTACTACTTCCAGCCTCCACCAAGGGCGCTGTAAAGCTGTACCAATGAAAGCGCCTCCTGTTGTTGAAAATTCGCCAGGGAAATTTCCTCGGAATACAGTGTCATATCACTTGCAATAACCTCCAGATAACTCGTTCGTCCATTGTTATAGCGGGTAAGAGCCAGATTGCGGACCTCCTTCGCCTCTCTAGTCTTCTGCTCCTGTGCTATGCGACTTTCCCTTGATTTGTGGCAGGCAATCAGGGCGTTGGAAACGTCCTTAAAGGCCGTGGCGATCGATTGCCGATAAGCAATCGCCGTCTCCTTCTGGGTCTCCTCGGCCAAGTGTAGATTGTTCTTCAATTTTCCGCCGGTGAAAAGCGGTTGGCTTACGCCGACTGCTCCAAACCAAAAGCGGCTATCCGCATTAAACAGCTTGTCGAATTGGCTGGTCGCTGTTCCTCCCATTCCAGTGATGCTGACCTGGGGAAAGAACTGTGCCCTCGCTACTCCGATGCGAGCATTTGCGGCAATCATCTTCGCCTCCGCCTGCTGAATATCGGGCCGGCGCTCCAATAACTGAGACGGGATGCCGGGAGGAATCTCTTGAGGGTCGGCCTGTATAACTGTCTCCGATCCTCGGGAGATTGGACCGGGGTCACGACCAAGTAGAAGACTGATGTCGTTTTCCTCCTGGTGTATCTGGCGTTCGAGTCCTGGCAGAGCTGCCTCTGTTCCGTCAAGAAGCTGCTGGGCCTGATGAACATCCGTCATGGTTGCTGAGCCGACGTTCTCGCGAAGGGTAATGAGGCGAAGAGACTCTCGTTGCGCATCGAGAGTCTTTTGCTCGATTTCCAACTGCGCATCTAGACTTCGTAACTGGATGTAGGAGGCAGTTATATCGGTGATAACTGTACTCAATGTAGCCCGGCGTCCCCATTCCGTAGCCAGAAGATCGGCGCGCTCAGCTTCGGTCTGGTGGCGATAAAGACCCCAGAAGTCGAGGTTCCACGCGGCGGCGGCTGTCAATCCGCCTCCATGGAAGGTGGAAGCGGTCCCAGGGCCCAGCGCGTTCTTCGGGACACCGATAGCGTCATAGGCTGCGCCTCCACTCACCGAGGGCAAGGACTGCGACCGCGCGATGCCGACGCGTGCTTGCTGCTCCAGCACGCGTTGCGCGGCAATTCGCAGGTCGTAATTGTTTGCCAGGGCTTCGGCAATAAGCGCCTTGAGTTGCTCGTCCTTGAAGACCTCCGACCACTTCAGATCGCCCAATGAAGGGGTCGCATTCTCTTGGATGTTTTCCGGTAGCACTGTTGACGGTGCGGCATCCCGGTAAATAGGAGGCGCGGTTACGGACGGCCTTTGGTAGTGAGGCCCCACCATGCAGCCGAAGAGAATGCTGGCCGTTGCGAGTGTGCTACCCAGAAGCATAAGTCGATTCATATTCTTCCTCTGCAAAGTACATTTGAGACGTTTGAGGCAGAGACGATCCGAATTTGCTTTCTTCACGGCTGAACCGTGCCAATCGACCGTCGGAAGCTTATCAATGCGGCAACAAAAAAGAGAGCACCAATACCAAAGATCGCCAGAAACTGCGGCCATACGACACTTAGTCCCGCGCCGCGATAGAGAATTGCCTGTGCCATGGTGACGAAGTGAGTGGTGGGCGCGATGAGCATGATCTTTTGCACCAGAATGGGCATGCTTGCCCGCGGTGTGAGCGATCCGGAAAGCACTTCGAGAGGAAGTAACACAAGAATGACGAGAAGCCCAAACTGAGGCATGGAGCGTGAGACGGTCCCCATGAGTATTCCCATGGATGTAGTGGCGAAGAGGGTAATCAGTAAACCTAGCAGGAACAAGGATACAGACCCAGTGACGCTGACGCCGATAAAACCTTTTACCACGACTTCGAGAGCAAAGACCGCTGCCACCATAACTACCACGGCCATGGACCATACTTTGGAAGCGACAATCTCGAAGGGTCTGAGCGGCATGACGAGTAGATGTTCTATCGTTCCGTGCTCCCGCTCGCGTACCAGCGCCGCTCCCGAGAGGATGATGGAAAGCATGGTAACGTTGTTGATGAGTTCCATGACGCCCGCATACCACGCCTGAATCAGATTGGGATTGTAGAGCATGCGTGCATCGAGATCGGCTGGCATAGGCGTAGCCATGCTATATCCGCGGGCGAAGTCGCTTACATCGCCATCAATAATGCTTTGCATGTACACCGATCCAATGTAGGCTTCGCTGACCAGCGTGGCATCGACATTGAGTTGCATCGCGGGTTTACGACTGGCCATCACGTCACGTTGGAAGTTTGGCGGTATGTCCAGGGTGAAGCTATAAGTGCCCCGGTCCATTCCTTTACTGGCGATCTTTTGAGAAGTAATAGTTGGGGGCATGAAATATGGAGGATAGAGACTGTCTGCAATGCGCATCGAAAGAGGCGTTCGATCCTCATCAACAATCGCAACGGGTGCGCTTTGCAAGCTCTCAGGCTGGCCTTTGGCCGCAATGTAAATATCGAATGAGAACGCGAACGCAATAAGGACGAGCATCGCTGGATCGCGGTACAAACTGCGGAATTCCTTGATGCCGAGGTTGAAGATATTCTTGAGTGTCGTCATGCTCTCACGCTCCTTGCTTCTTGAGCAGCAGAATGCTGGAGATGGTTAATAAGGGAATCGCGGCGAGCAGGACGAAGAACGAAGTCGACAGTTCCGAGAATCCAATGCCTTTGGAAAACGCGCCTCGAGCGATGGTAAGAAAGTAAGTGGTTGGATAGAACCGTCCGATCACTTCACCCGCGCCCGAAAGAGAGGAAACAGGATAGAGAAGGCCTGAGAACTGTAGCGCGGGGAGCACCGTCCCGATAGCCGTCCCGAAGATAGCGGCAATCTGGCTATCCATAAACGTGGACATGAGCAGGCCGAGCCCGGTTGCGCAAACAACGTAAAGCAGTGCTCCTGTTGCCAGAGCGATGAAATTGCCAGAAATCGGCACGCGGAAAAGGAAGAGCGCCATCAAGGTCATAAGCGCGAAGTTAGCCATACCGACAGCTATGTAGGGTAACTGCTTACCGATCAGGAATTCGACCTTAGTTACCGGAGTTACATAGAGGTTAAGAATGGAGCCAAGTTCTTTTTCGCGTACGACACCAAGAGCAGTAAGGATGGCGGGGATGAAGATGAGCAGCAAGGGAATAACCGCAGGCACCATGGCGGTGACACTGGATACGTTTGGGTTGTATTGAAAGCGAGTTTCAAGGTTATAGATAGGGACGGCGCTTACTCCAAGGCGCTGAGTGGCAAGGTTCGCGAGATACAAGTAATGCATCGATTGCACGTAGCCCAGCACTGTTTCTGCTCGCTGCGGCATGGCTCCATCCACCCACAACCCGATGGCAGGTTGCGCGCCGCGATGGAGATCCTGGCCATAGTTTGGAGGTATCTCAACAGCGAATGTAAGTTCACCGTTGCGGATGCGCCGGTCAAGATCGCTATAATCCGTGACGGCAGGCTTCTCGACGAAGTAGGGAGAGCCTGAGAGATTTAGCGCATAGTTCTGGCTGGCCGCGGTTTGGTCTCGGTCGAGGACGGCATAAGAAACATTGTTCACGTCGAGGCTGATTCCGTAGCCAATGACGATCATAAGCAAGACTGTTCCACCTAGAGCGAGAGCGAGGCGAATCGGATCGCGGCGCAACTCGATCGTTTCGCGATATGCGTACGTGAGTAATCGCTGCAAGCTGAAAACGGGATTTTTTAGCGAAGTTTTTCGCGGATCGATGGGAACCTGAGACGGCTTGTTGGTATTAGCAGAGATGGCAATGGGGGAGTTAGCCTTTTCCGTCGGGGTTTGGGCTTTTTCTAGATAGTCAATAAAAGTTGCTTCAAGGGTGCCGAACCCATGAGTTTTGACCAACGCGGCCGGTTCGCCTGTGGTCAGGATTTTGCCGGCATTCATCAGCGAAATACGGTCGCAGCGCGCAGCTTCATCCATGAAGTGGGTTGAGATGAAGATGGTCACTCCGTCGTTACGGGAGAGTCCGAGCATTAATTCCCAGAAAATGTCTCGGGCGATTGGGTCTACGCCGGAGGTGGGCTCGTCGAGGATCAGCATGGATGGGCGATGGATTACCGCAACGGCCAAAGAC
>Ga0224529_1001591_pt1 | contig 13119 bp, 9 predicted proteins | sample CBST50metaG_FD_179893 | JGI IMG/M metagenome (GOLD analysis project Ga0224529, IMG submission 179893) | Peat soil microbial communities from Stordalen Mire, Sweden - C.B.S.T50 | ecosystem: Environmental > Terrestrial > Soil > Wetlands > Peat | place: Sweden: Norrbotten County, Stordalen Mire... | reverse complement strand
TGAACGGGCGCGGAAGATTGGGTTCGCGGATACGCAGAACCACCAGAGCCACAAACTCCAGCAAAAGGGCCGTGCCGTAAAGGCTGAGGTCGATGGAAATGAGCCGCTCAAAGGGCAGCTTGAGCGCCAGCGCCCAGGCCAGTCCGCAGATGAGCACGCTGACCCAGGGAACGCCGCGGCGATTGCGGCGGGCCAAGACGTGCGGCAACATGCCGTCCTCGGCCAGAGCCATGGGCAGGCGGGTATAGCTCATCACCAGGGCATTGAACATGCCGATGCCGGTGATGCAGCCGCCGATCATCACGGCCATGCCGAGTAGCGGTCCGCCTAGCGCCGTGACCGGAGCCGTCCAATCGCCGGTGGAAAAGCTTTCCGCGGAGAGGCCAGCCAGAGCCATGGCCGCAAGCGGAAGGATGTAGGTGGCGGCGGTCAGAAGAGTGGCAGCAAGCATGGCGCGGGGGTAGTTGCGCTGCGGGTTCTCAACCTCCTGCGCCACGGTAGACGCGTTGTCCCAGCCCATGTAGTTCCACATGGCAACCAGGACCGCTATCGAAAAAGCTGAGCCGGCGCCAAAGCCAGAGGCTGAAGCAGAGGCGGAAATGCCCCACTGGATGTGGGGATGCAACGTGAAGGCGCGCCAGAGGCCGAGAACCGTGAAGAGTGCGAAGGGGACGAGCAGCAGCGCCGACATCCAGACCGAGCCAGCACCGACGGACGGCGCGCCACGCAGATTCCAGATGCAACAAAGCACCACCACCGCCAGGGAACAGACATAGCCCCTCCAGCCAACGATGAGCTCGGGCGCGAACTTGCCCAGGTAAAGAGCGAAGATGGCCGGATAGAGGGCCATGTCAAAGATGCTGGCCGCAAGCGAAAGCCAGCCCTCCTGGTAGCCCCAGAAGGGTCCCAGCGCACGGCGCACCCAAATATAGAAACCGCCGTCGGCGGGGATGGCGCTGGCCAGTTCGCCGATCATCAGCGCAGTGGGCAGGCACCAGAGAATCGGCAGAACCAATAGGATTACGAGAGCGCGGGCATAGCCTGCTCCCCCGAGAATGTCCTCGATGGCGTAGGGACCACCGGACACCATGAAATAGGTGGCGGCGATCAAGGGCAGAAGATGCATCTTCCGCTGGGCCGGCTTGGTGAAAAAGGACATTATTGTGAATGTAACAATAGAAGTCCCCTACCGGAAGAGGAAAATCCGGACACAACAAATTTTGCTGGAAGCTGACCACCAAAGTCCGGTGCTGGAGCGGCTGGGAGCGGGATTTGAGCCCAGGCACAGGACAAGCACAGCAATCCGCCGAGAACCGGGAAACTGAGGGATGGGCACGGGCTCGGGAACGACGGCAGGGACTACAAAAGCTGCAAAATTGGGCTTTCATGCAGATTTCGACCACGCAGAGGCACAGCAAAGCCGCTTTCACCGAGAAGTCATATATAATCAAAATGCTGTGGAGCCGCGAAGCCTTGCCGCAAGGTTGGCACGCGAGGATGACGGTTTCGCAGATTGTGCAGGGCAACAGAGTTTTACGTAGCGGAGAGATGGCCGAGTGGCTGAAGGCGGCGGTTTGCTAAACCGTTGTAGGGCCTTAAAGCTCTACCGGGGGTTCGAATCCCCCTCTCTCCGCCAGAGATCTTTCCAGGCACGCCCCAAGGCATCCAAGATAAAGACCTAAAGCCTATCTTTTGCTAGGCTTTAGGTCTTTTTGCGTCCAAGCGCGTCCACGGGAAGCCACGTTCTGGAGGGGGTATTTTGGGGTGTATCCTGTTTTCGAAGTGGGTGTATTTCTTCGAACGGGAGCTCTATGGTGCTAACCGATACAGAGATCAAGAAGGCAAAACCAAGAGAAAAAGCCTACGCATGGGGGATGGCGGTGGCCTCTACCTTTGGGTCACGCCTGCTGGCGGCAGACTTTGGCGTTGGTCCTACCGGTTTGAAGGCAAAGAAAAGCTGATGTCGCTGGGAAAATATCCAGACGTTTCGCTAGCACAGGCCAGGGAACGGCACAACGAAGCTCGAAAGCTTTTTGCCTCCGGTGTTGACCCCATGGCACAACGAAAGGCAGAAAAGAACGCAGAAAAGGCCGCCGTCGAGAATTCCTTTCAAAGCGTAGCTGCCCTATGGCTGGAGCATTGGGAGGACGGGAAAAGCCCTCAGCATGTGGCGTATGTAAAACGGCGCATTGAGGCCGACATTTCGCCCTGCCTGGGTGCACGGCCTATCGCGGAGATTGAGGCGTCCGAGTTGGTTTCGATGGCCAAGGCCATTGAGGATCGCGGCGCACGCGATATTGCCAAGCGTGCCCTGGAGACCGTCGGGCAGATTTTCTGGTACGGAATCGCCCGCAGCTATTGCAAGCGCAACCCGGCCAGCGAGATTCGCCCCGGCGACATCCTGAAATTGACTTGCAAGGTCAACTATGCCCGTATCGATGCCAAGGAATTGCCCAGCTTGTTGAGAAGCATTGAGGTCTACCAGGGTACGCACATCACCCGACTGGCAATGAAGATGATGGCCATGACGTTTGTGCGGACCACGGAGTTGATCGCAGCCAAGTAGTCAGAATTCGACCTCGAAAACGCTCGCTGGAACATTCCCGCCGAACGTATGAAGATACGGACGCCGCACATTGTTCCTCTGGCAAGACAGGCTCTGGAGGTCCTGGACACGCTACACGAACCTCACCGGGCACACTGAATGGCTGTTCCCCGGTGACCGCAGCTCCAAGAAGCCCATCAGCAACAACACGATTCTGAAGGCTTTGGAACGCATGGGTTACAAGGGGAGAATGACCGGACACGGTTTTCGCGGTCTGGCCTCAACCATTCTCCATGAGCAAGGGTATGTCCACGATCACATCGAATTGCGGCTTACCCGCGCTCCCCGAAATGCCGTAAGCGCTGCATACAACCACACTCTTTATTTGGGACCGCGCACCAAAATGATGCAGGATTGGACGGACTTTTTGGAGCAAACCCAGCGAAGGAGCAAAGTGCTGCAATTACCTGGTAGAGCCGCATAAAGAACAGACAAAAACACTAACAATGCGCTATCGCTGACGGAAAATTGACCTTATCTGGGCTGCCTTTTCCGTGGATATTGAAATATCTGGGTATTTACTTGACGCCACCTGGCCCAACCTGTTGTGGTTTGATCAGAGAAGCGAACGGAACCGGGTCTATTTGTACCGCCTGTTGAGCTAACCGATAGAAGAGTTTCCCGCGTGAGGCCGATTTGCGGCGGTTAAAGCGGAACATAAACTCGTTCAGATAGTCATCCAGATGGTCGTATCCGACTGCGCCTTGGTGTGTGCCAAGCAACCATCGCTTGAGTTGTGAAATGACCAGATGAACACGGGCAGGACATGCTCCCCCTCTTCTTGATGGCGCTGCACCTGAGGCTCGTGGTTATATTCTTCCAAGCCAGGATAAGAGGGAAAACCGTCGGTGCGGACTGTGCTACATGGCATAATGGACTCCTTGATAAATCCGTGCAGCGTTGCCTTGGATAGATCAGGTATGGAAGGAGAAGTTACTGCCAAAGCATCCCATGGCCGAGGCGATCAATTATGCTTTGAGCCAGTGGCAGGAACTGAGCGTCTTCTCAACTGATGGTGCGGTGCCGATCGACAACAATGTTAGTGAGCGAGAGATGAAGCGCGTTGTGCTCAATCGGAAGAACAGCTTGTTCGTCGGCAATCCGCGTGGCGGAAGAACGGCGGCTATCCTGACCAGCACCTGCCGCCGGCACGACATCGATCCACAGCGCTACATCACGCAGTTGCTGATCAATCTGCCGCTGGTTTCCATCAGCCAACTGCCCCTCTGGCTGCCCGACCAGTGGAAGATCGACCATGCCCGCAACTGAACCCGCTGCAGAATCCCGCATAGCAAACGGCATAGTACATGGACTTCAGATAGCGCTCACCATATTGGAAGCTCTTCCCGCACAAGTCTTCGCGCGTCGGCGTCTCGATGCTAGATGCCTTGGCCAATCCGAGGATGTCCCGCGCGTAGACTCGGATCGAGTTGCCCGCGGCTTTTGACCGAAGCAGCTTATGGTTGTTTGAAGCCTCTTCCTACAAAGCGGCTCCGAGGGACCTGCCCTCATCTTTCGTACAGCATGAAGAACGCGCTTCTTCTTGACACAATAAAGGCGGAGGTCTTAATTATTATCCGTAAATAGACGATATAATGCTTCCATGAAATCATGGACAGTGTCGGATGCGTTTTGGGCCAAGGTGGAACCGTTTGTGCCCGCCTTTACCCGGCCGACAGGACGGATCTACCACCGCAAGCCCGGCGCAGGACACCCGCCTCATGCAAGCGCGGCAGGCGTTCTCTGCCATCGTTTATGTTCTGCGCACGGGTTGCCAATGGAAGGCGCTGCCGTGCGAATTCGGCTCGGCCAGCGGGGTTCATAAGCACTTTCAGCAATGGCCACAGGCGTGATTCTTCCTCCGTCTGTGGCAAGCGGGGCTGACCAAATCTCTTGGTGCGCGTACTGGATTAAGCGGGACTGAAGTTTACAGATATCAGCGTGGGAGGGCCAGGTTGGCCATCAACAATGTGCGTGCTGATCACTGCTTCCATGTTCATATGTTTCCAATCTAACGGCGCATAAGCGGAAAGCTGCCTCGTATACGCATGGTTGAGAACAAACTCTGAGGCAGCAGCAGTCCCAGCATCGCCGATTCCAGCAATAATGAGGATTGGGTGTCCTATAGTCTTGTCAAAAATTCGCGCGATAAGGGCATAGTCTGTTGAGAATCCAGAAATCGGCATTTCAAAGTTTACTGCCCAATCATGACGTACAGGATGTTGCTGGTCTACAATCCAAACAAAATGAGACTGGTCTTGATCTCCCCTCCCAAAATGGAAGCGCAAGGGATCTGTTAACCGGCGTGTCCAGACATTATCCCAGCCTCCGATCAAAATCGAAGAACTATCTTGAAGATCGGTATAGGTAGTATGGGAACTTCGACGCAGACGAAAATCCTTTCCATTTTTCGACAAGTACCCCACTATATTCGCCATAGTAATGCTGTCTGCATAGTTGACGGCATTGATCTGCGACATGTGATTTCCTACGGTTGTGTCTGTAACATCTGAAGGACTTGGAACTATGATCGAGATGGCCCCGGTTTCTTCTAAAATTGGGGACCACAGCTGTTTGTACGCGCTTCTGTCCGTCTGATGCACACGGATTTGAAGGAATACGCAGAAGCTGACGGCGGTCAAAAGAATTCCGCTTGCCAAAAAGACAAAACAGCGCCGAGACATATAGTGAACTGCCGACAAATATCTTTTATGGGGTTCCACCGAAGAGGTTGGAGCAGATTGCCCCTGGGACAATTTATCTTCCGCCTGCGAGGTTGGTGGAAGATGAAACTTCGGCACATAGGAACCAGCCTTTAATTCGATCCGAAGCTCTTGACAGTGCTTTGGCTCCAAATAATACTGCGTCAATCGCTTTCTGATTTCTGCTGCGGTCAAACGAACGACCGGATCACTGCTGGTGTCGTAATCGGCGCCGCGGTGAAACACGTTCATCCCAAGAAGGCGCTCTTTTAGGGAATCTTCGTTCTGTTGCAGCGTTTGTTCGACAATAAATTGAAGAAAATTGGGATACCGTTTACTGTTTCGAAAATAGGAACTGTCCACCAACTTCTTTACTTGAATAAGCACAATCTGTTTTTCGCTCTCGGTTTCGGGCTGCCAACTGCCTTCGTTACGCTCTAAAAGTGACATTGTTCCTCCTTCGTTTGTATGGCAGGGCAAGTCGAGATAGCTAAAGCGCTTGATACATGTCTTGATACCTGTCACGAAAGTCCTTTAGTGCGTGCAATTATACATAATACCTTCCCCAAAATACAGTATCGAATCTTGACAATGATTTTTACCAGCTCTAGGATTCGGGCCGCTTGTAAAAAAGCAAAAACAACGTAGTGAAAGGAATCAACATCGCATGATGACGCAAACAACAAGATTTCTTTTCATGTGCCAGTGGATGAGATCACAAATGGGGAGATCAACGAGTGTTTTCATTGCGCTACTCCTCTGTCTAGGTTTTTCGGTGCCCAATCAAGTTTTTGCACAGGTTGTCACCGGGGATGTGATTGGTACTGTTACAGACATGTCTGGGGCAGTTGTCCCGCATGTAAAGTTGACGATTACCAATCTTGGAACTAAAGCGCAAAGGACTGCCGCCAGCAGCGACGCAGGAGACTACGCCTTCAATATTTTGCAACCAGGCCGTTACAGCTTTCGTGCAGAGGCTTCTGGATACAAAAATTACGTTCTGACTTCATTCATTTTGGGTGTAGGAGATCGTACACGCATCGATGTACGGCTAGAGTTAGGTGCGGCCACCGAAACGGTTGAAGTGTATAGCGGGACGATTGGCGTGTTGCAGACCGACAGTTCCACAGTGCAGGATGTTGTATCGGAACGAGCAGTACAGGATTTGCCACTGAATGGACGCAATTTCGTAGGGCTGATCCAAATCGCCCCTGGTGTTAATCAGGGACTGGCCGGTTCGATCGCCTCGGGTACTCGGCCAGATGATAGACGCGCAACCTCGTCATTTTCGGCTAACGGACAACCAGACGTATTGAATAACAACTTGATTGACGGCTTAGACAATAACGAGCGCGAACAAGGGTTTATTGGCGTAAGACCTTCGATTGACGGCATTGCTGAAGTTCATGTAATGACAAACGATTATACTGCCGAGATTGGTCGATCAACTGGAGCTGTGGTCAACGTCATAACGAAAGCCGGCACAAACCAGTTCCATGGATCGGCTTTTGAATTTGTCCGGAACGATAAATTTGACGCGCAGGACTATTACGCGACCACAACGCCAGAGTTGCGACAAAACCAATTCGGCGGTAGCGTTGGTGGCCCAATTTTGAAGAATAAAACATTCTTCTTCACAGACGTGGAATGGGATCGAGTTATTAAAGGTTTGACCTACTCCGAAATTGTTCCAACGACACAAGAGCATGACAGCTATGATTTCACGGATATTTCTGGCGGAACTGTGATTTCACCCGCTGACATCAACGCCGTAGCATTGAGATATTGGAAGATGTATCCATACCCGACAAAAGCCAATGCAACGTATAATTATGTAACTTCGCCAAAGCAGACGCAATATGCGACCACATTCGATCTACGCATTGATCACCACATTAACGACAACAATACTCTGTTCGGTCACTTTAGTTACAATCCGGTAACTACAACAGTGCCATCCGCGTTTCCTTCTGTTACTCCTTCATGGGCTGACGGAGCAACAGTTAATCCTGGCGGAGGAGGTTCCTACCCAGGACCTTCACAGGCGATATCCAAGGGACTGCACCTGGATTATCTCCACATCTTTACTCCTAATCTGATTTTGGAATTACGTACTGGTTACACGAGAATCAGCATTGATACGAAACCTGAAGATTACGAAAAAGCTCTCTCCGATGAAATCGGGGTCATCAATGGAAATCTTGGTACAACGGAAACAACCGGGCTTTCATCGATATCGTTCAACGACGGCGGAGCTGGTTTTGGCACTTCTGCTTACGTACCAATTCTCGATCACAACAACACCTACCAGTACAATGGGATGCTAACTTGGACAAAACGAGCGCAGACGTTCAAATTTGGCGCTTCATTCATCCGGCGTCAATTGAATTATTACCAAAGTCGTGGTAATGCGCTCGGCTCGTTCCAATTTAAGACATGGGAGAATTTCCTAGCAGGTGACATGTATTATGATTCCCGCGCAAATCTTCTAAACCTGCAGGGTTTCCGTACTTCGGAACCAAGTGCTTTTGCTCAAGATGATTGGCGCATAAACCATTGGCTTACTCTTAATTTCGGCGTACGCTATGACGTGTTTACTCCTATTACCGAAGTGAATAACCGGTACGCAAACTTTGACTTGAAGACATTGAAAGTCATCGTCGCTTCGAGTAATAACAGGACTGCGAATGTTGATACCTATTATGGGGACGTTGCACCACGCATCGGTTTTGCTGCGCAACTTCCATATCGAATGGTGCTGAGAGGCGGATATGGTATCAGCTACTATCCTGGGGACGTTCAGGATAAGCTTCAGAATCCGAATCCTCCGTACAACTATATCTGCGGAAGCGGTACTTGCCCGACAACAACTTTCCCCACACTTCCAATTCCAACAGCAGAGGCAAATGTAGACTTAACCAATCCGATGGGCGATCTGTATTACAAGCCGTCGGATTTTAAGCCCTCATATTACCATCAGATAAATCTGGTAGTCCAAAAGGAATTCGCAGGTAACGTCATAAACATTGGATATGTGGGTTCTTTGGGACGTCGGCTGATGTATATTTCGAATATTAACCGTCCTGCTCCGCAAACAACAGCCCAGGCCAGCGGTACGGCTGAACTGCCTTACATCTATGCAACTCAGTTGCCGAATGTCGGTTCGATACAAAAGGATGATACTTCTGGGTACAACAGTTATAATTCTCTGCAAACCTCTATTTCTCGTCGCTATCATTCGGGGTTAATGATAGACCTTAACTACACACTGGCACATGGATTGGGAAATGCTTTAGATCCAAGTTCCGGTGGCGGAACAAGTTTGTGGACAGGCAATCCAGACTATGATCGCGGCAATACAGCCGTGGACGTACGACATCGTATCGCGTTTTCCGCAAACTATGTGTTGCCTTTCGCCAAGGAATCCCATGGGTTGGTCGCCTATGCTGCCCAAAACTGGCAGATCAATACGATTGCTACTTGGCAGACAGGTTTGCCGTTCTCTGTGTCAAACAGCTATTCTCCACAGATCAATTTGCCCGGAGTTACCTCAGATCGGCCGGACAGATATACCAGCGTCTCAGCATGGAAAACAGCATTTCCAACCCTTGTTAATACGGCTAGCATATATTGTCTAGACACTCAAAAAGGTCCGTGTTTTGGTCCGCAGGCTTTTGGCACGGCAGGGAATTCACGGCAATTCTCTGATTATGGCCCCCATCAGCGTCATGTGGACCTTTCTCTTTTTAAGGACTTCTTGATGCCCAAAGAGGCTAAGCTGCAATTTCGAGTAGAGACATTCAATATTACCAATACTCCGAACTTTTCTTCCCCATCAACGGGAATTGGCTATGCAACTTTTGGGGTAACATCTTCAACGTCTGGAAATCAAAATCCGCGTCAGATTCAACTCGCACTAAAGTTGGCCTTCTAATTTATACGCTTGGGCGGAAGAGGCAAAACGCATGGCTCTTCCGCCATTTTTTCAACGGGATGAGATAGCCGGTGTTTGATAAGGAGAATGGTATGAAACAAATGCAGATGGCGAAAAAGATTCGAAATAGGCATTTTGTGGCGTTGGCGGCTTTTTTGCTATTCGGAGCAAGTTGCTTCGTCGCCTTAGCGCAACAAAGTGTTCCAGTAGTTACTGGTGACGCCCGTGTGGATAAACTGCTCAACCGAATGACTCTTGAAGAGAAGGTCGCGCTAATTCACGGCACTCAAGAAGACCTGACAATGTACCAAGGGCAGGCCGGTTATTTGGGCGGCGTTCCACGGCTTGGTATTCCTGGATTGCGTCTTGCCGATGGACCTCCCGGAGTACTCACGCGACATCTATCGCAAGGTGAAACGGCCACCATGGGTGTCGCTGCCACCTTCAGTGTAAAGGATGCCGAGGATAACGGTGTAGTGATTGGTCGCGAAGCTCGTGCGCTCGGCATTGATGTGGCGCTGCAGCCGTTCGTGAATATTGATCGTGATCTGGAATTTAACCGCGGGTACAATACCTTCGGCGAAGATCCTTTTCTGACCAGCCTTATGGGCGCAGCCGAGATCAAGGGAATCCAGTCGCAGCACGTCATGGCTCAGGTGAAACACTACGTGGGCTACGATACAGACAGTAGCAATGTTATTGTTGATGATCAAACCTTGCACGAGATATATATTGCACCTTTCGATGCCGCTATCAAGGCTGATGTTTCCTCTATCATGTGTTCTTACAACCGCGTGAATGGGGAGTATGCCTGTGGCAATAAGTCCACGCTCACCAAAATCCTACGCGATGAAATCGGCTTTAAAGGGTTCGTCACGTCGGACTGGGGCGCAGTTCACGCCGTCAATTTTATTAACAATGGCCTTGATATGGAGATGCCAGGCGCTCGAATTTCCGGCAGTGGTTTCCATATGCCCTCTTTTTTTGATTTGCAAGCGTATGTGCCATCGCCAAGCCGTCCAGTGGCGCCTCCAGGCGGTTTTAATTTGCGCGGCCATCTTCCCGAAGAGCCGGCACCTGTGCGCGATAACATGGGCGATTTCGGTCTGAAATCCGATCCAAAGAAAATGGGAGAAGCTCTCAAAGATGGCACTGTCAACGAGGCTGCAATTACTCGCGCAGCCGGGCGTGTGCTTTATGAAATTATTCACTTTGGCTATATGGACGGGCAGCAGAAGCATGAAATCACTGAGCAATCCATTGAAGACAACGCCAAAATCATTGAAAAAACTGGCGAAGATGCTGCCGTGCTTTTAAAGAACGAAGGCAGTATACTGCCGCTCAAAGCTGCTGATCTTGATTCTGTTGTCCTGATCGGTCCTACTGCGGGGCAGATAGATTCAATCGGAATCAGCGGCGAGCGTTCCGTGGGATTGCCTGAACGGCAGGTTAGCCCGCTCGACGCGATACAGCGGATTTCCAGCCATGCAAACATCAGCTTCGCTGTAGATGATGACATGACTGGTGTTACCGTTCCTGCAAGTGCGCTGAATCACGACAACAAGGCTGGTCTAGAACGTATGAATAGCGAAGGTCAAGTTTTAGAAACTGACGCGCAACTGGATTTTACGGCAAAGAATCACAAAGCCTTGGCCGCCGGAGCATCTTTTACCTGGAAAGGGACTTTGACTGTTCCTTCTGCCGGCAGTTATTGGATTTATTTGCAAGCACTCGGTACTAATGCCAGCCTCTCGATTGACAACCAGCGAGTGGCAGCAACTGGAGCTTTTCAGGGAGGTGTTCATGGCGACATTCTGCAAGCCAATCAGGATAACGCTCTGCCCACTCCCGACGGTCTCGACAATGTGCGCCGCGCAGTTGAGTTGACTGTAGGGCGTCATACCATCGAAATCAAGACCAGCCCAGACGGTTCGAATGCATCGGTGCAGGTACGACTCAACTGGTACACACCCGAACAGCGTAAGGCCGACCGCACCGCTGCTATTGCCGCCGCCAAGAACGCCAAAATCGCAGTGGTCTTTCTCTGGACCCGCCTTGAACCTGTTTTTGGCCTCCCTGGTGATCAGAACAAGCTAGTGAAAGATGTAGCAGCGGTTAACCCCAACACTATCGTTGTACTCAACACCAGTCAGCCTGTCGCTCTGCCTTGGATAGATAAGGTGAAGGCTGTTCTCGAAATGTGGTGGCCCGGCGATGAGGGAGGCTGGTCTACGGCCAACCTGCTATTGGGTAAGACCAGTCCAGCCGGTCGGCTACCTGTCACTTGGGCAAAGCGGTTGGAAGACTACGCCGCCACCGACCCCAAGCATCCCGAACGCTCCAAGAAGGGTGTGGACGGCAAGACGACCTTTAGCGAGGGTGTTAATGTTGGCTACCGCTGGTTCGACCATGAAAAGATCGATCCGCTCTTTGCCTTCGGCCACGGGCTTAGCTATACCACTTTTGAATACTCTGGTTTGAAGATTGAGAATACTTCTGACGGTGGACTCGACGTTCAGGTTAACATTCACAATACAGGCAACATGGACTCGGACGAGGTTCCGCAGGTTTATCTTGGTGCACCCAGCAAGATTCCCACCGGTGTCGAGTTCCCTGTGCGTACTTTCGCTGCTTTCGACCGTATCCACCTAGTTGCAGGTGAAACCAGGACTGTAACGCTGCACGTACAACCGCGCCAGTTACAATATTGGTCCACAGCCAGCGGCAAGTGGATTACTACCAATGGCAAACGCACCATAAGTGTAGGCACATCTTCCCGCGATTTGCGGATGGAACAGGAATTTTGAATCTTTTGCTGTACCTTGTTGCCAGCTATACAACGCCGTGTTTATGATGGTGATAGATATTGAGCAGTATAAGGCGCTACGGGAATATTCGTAGCGCCTCTTTTGTGTGCCGAGCATGTTTAACAGCTTGGGGGTGCGAGTCCCCTTCACATCCTGATGGAGGAGAAGTGATAGCACAAGGGCGTCGTCGTGAGGCGGGGTCTGAAAGCAGCGCGGGCCAAGACGCGAGCCGATGGACAAGAACCGGATATGAGACATACGGCGCCGGACGAGCGGGCAAATGATCGCGAAGTCCATATCCATCAAGGGCGCTGGTTGTAAATTCGGCGGTTGCGCGTTGAAGGCGGTTGAACTTACTTCGGAAGGTCTGTCGCATGTTCCGGAATCGGAACTGAGGGTGGAGCAATCCGCTCCGACCGTGCGGCAGAAGTCAGCAGCGGGTATAGTAGTCGCGCCAGCGGCGAAGGCCCAAACGGAAGGCAACGGCGAGTAGGCGGCGCGACTCGATGAGCGATAAGCGGCAGAATATAGCATTTTCGGAATTTGTGTAGACCGAAAGCACAAAGCTAAGTGGTTCTTTCCTCAAGAAAAAGCCATCTTTCACGGTTCTTAAAAAGTCTACGTGTATTCCGAAAATGCTCTAAATGAAAGTCGACGCGGTCCTTGAGAAGCAGCGTTTCCTTATCTATTACTGTGCCACCCTGGTGCGCGAGCTTGACCCGGCGCTAAGGCGCTCGACGATCGTCGAGCGCCTTAGCGCCGAAGAACAAAAACATCCCGCGAATGCGTAAAGGATCTCCAGAGACATGCTGTAAACCATCTCCCGGAACTTGACACTCGATTCTGAGACCTGGGATAGCACGGACCTCAATCACAATGCAGAAGCCTCATCTCTACTCTTCCAGCAGCTTCCCGGCCCGCTTCTTCCGCATCCACCACCACATAGATCCCGCCACCACCAGCACGCACACAGCCGCAACCACGGGCCGCGAGTGGTGTTCCACAATGGCGACCGCGCCCGGCCCCAGCTTGAGCACTAGCATCGAGAGCGCCATCCAGCGGATCATCCTT
>Ga0224529_1001588_pt1 | contig 13140 bp, 13 predicted proteins | sample CBST50metaG_FD_179893 | JGI IMG/M metagenome (GOLD analysis project Ga0224529, IMG submission 179893) | Peat soil microbial communities from Stordalen Mire, Sweden - C.B.S.T50 | ecosystem: Environmental > Terrestrial > Soil > Wetlands > Peat | place: Sweden: Norrbotten County, Stordalen Mire... | reverse complement strand
ACTTGCCGCACTAGCGGCGGATAACCAAAATCCGGAAGAGAAGCGAGAGGCGCCAGCAACGGGAGCGCCGCCGACGCTCAGCAGGCCTGCCGCGCTTGCGCGATCAGGCTGTGCATAATTCAGGTGCTACATTAATGAAAAACCCCGCTCAGTTTACCGACAAGGTCAACTATTTGACTTATCATCCGGAGAATATCGGCCGGGGTGAGGTTGAATTGCTGGATGGCACGATCCTGGAAGAATACTCGTCTCCTGTCAGGGATAAGGCAGGAAATTATTACGGCAGGATCTGGACTCTCCGCGACATCACGGAGCGGCGGCAACTGGAGGAGCAATTGCGCCAGTCGCAGAAGATGGAGGCGGTGGGCCAGTTGACTGGAGGGATCGCCCACGATTTCAATAATCTGCTGACCGTGATTCTGGGTTGTTCCGAGTTCATCGGCGACGAAGCCAAAGAGAACCCGCGCTTGAGCAAGATGGCGCAGATGATCCTCGAAGCCGCGCAGCGCGGCGCGGACCTTACGCATCGCATGCTGGCCTTTGCGCGCCGCCAGGCGCTGCAGCCGAAGCCGGCCGACGTCAATCGGATGGTCGCGAATATGGAAAGTATTCTGCGCCGCACCTTGAGCGCGGATATCGGCTTGGAAGTGATCCAGAGCCGGGAGGATTGCACGGCGCTCGTTGACCTGACGCAGTTGGAAAGCGCACTGCTGAACCTTTGCGTGAATGCCCGGGATGCCATGCCTGGGGGCGGGAAATTGATCATCGAGACCGGTATGACAGAACTGGATTCCGACTATGCGGAACAGAACGCCGACGTCACACCGGGGCAATACATTCTGATTGCAGTCTCTGACACGGGCTGTGGCATCAGCCCGGAAAACCTGGACCGTGTCTTCGATCCCTTCTTCACCACCAAGGAAGTTGGCAAGGGGACGGGCCTGGGGTTAAGCATGGTGTATGGCTTCATCAAGCAATCGCAGGGGCACGTCAAGATTTACTCAGAACCGGGGTATGGCACATCGGTGAAGCTCTATCTTCCCAAGTCTGACCAGAAAAGCGAACCATCCAATCAGGAAGAAACCTTGATTGCCGATCTTCATGGCTCGGAGATCATTCTTCTGGTGGAAGACAATGAGCCGGTGCGTGAGTTTGCCAAGGCCCAGTTGCTCTATCTCGGGTACCGGGTCCTGGAGGCTGCGAACGGCAAAGACGCATTGGCGATTCTCAGGGAGCACCCGGATATTGATCTTCTGTTTACCGATGTGGTGATGCCGGGCGGCTTGAACGGCCGCGAACTGGCTAACGAAGCACGCAAGCTTTACCCGGAGTTGAAAGTGTTGTTCTGCTCCGGGTATGCAGAGAGCGCGATTCTTCACCTGGGGCTTCTGAACGAGCATGTACAGTTGCTGAACAAGCCTTATTCCCGGCTGCAACTGGCGAGAAGAATCCGCGGTATGCTGGCGGAAAATCAGTCCCCGGCAGCAGAGGAGAAACGCAATGGCTAACCGGCGCATTCTCATCCTGGACGATGACGCGGCTGTTGGCCAGACCATCCAGTGGATTGCGGAGAGCCTCGGCTTTGAAGCGGAGTTCGTGACCCGTCCGGAAGAGTTCTTCGAGCGATTGGAGCAGAACAGTCCCGACATTATCACCATCGATCTGGTAATGCCGGAACTGGACGGTGTTGAGATCATACGGCTGCTGACGGAGCGCAAGTGCCGGGCGAAGATCGTCATCTCCAGCGGCAGGGGCAGCAGGGTACTGGAAGCCGCGCAGCGCTCTGCCTCGGAGCACGGGTTGAGCATTGCGGGGGTCATTTCCAAGCCGATTTCCAAAGAGGCTCTGCGCTTGCTGGTTGGTGAAGGAAGCGAATCCAATCAGCCGCAATCGGTAGAGACGCAATCCGCGAGCAGGGATGAATTTGAAGTGACCGCACCGGATTTGCAAAACGCCCTGGATCGCCACGAATTTATATTAGCCTACCAGCCAAAAATCGAATGCAGGAGCGGCGTGACGGCCGGGTTTGAAGCACTGGTTCGCTGGAAACATCCCGACAGGGGAATCGTGATGCCCGACCAGTTTATTCCGGTCGCGGAAAATGCCGGGCTGATCGATGCCCTGACGGGACAGATTTTCGAGCAAAGCCTGGAATGGTTCTCCCAGTCCTTTCCGCAATCCAATCCAAAATTGTCGTTGAATATATCCGCGAAAAGCCTCGTGGATATTCAGATGGCCGATAGCCTTTCCGCCCTGTGCCACCGCTTTCAGATTGATACGGAGCGTATCGTCCTGGAATTGACAGAGACCAGCGCGATGGTGGATCCGATCCTCTCTCTGGACTTGTTGACAAGGCTGCGCATGAAGGGCTTTCAACTGTCGATCGACGACTTCGGCACCGGATTTTCCTCGATGATTCAACTGGTACGACTTCCCTTTTCAGAGATCAAGGTGGATAAGTCGTTTGTCATGCAGGCACAGCAATCCAGCGAGTCGCGTAGCGTCATCAAATCGATCGTCGAGCTTGGCCACAGCCTCGGCCTGCTGGTCACGGCGGAGGGCGTTGAAAACCTTAAAACACTCGACTACCTGAATAGCCTGGGGTGCGATCTTGCTCAGGGATATTTCATCGCGCGCCCCATGCCGGGAGAAGCCGCCCGCAACTGGGTGGAGCAGAGGAAGCAAAGAATATCCGCTTGATGGATGGGAACCAGGCGGAAGACCATCTTTCTTTTCCCTGTTCCCTGCTCCCTGATCTTCGGCTGGCTGCCTCCATCACGCCCGCCTGCGCTAACATGAAAACAGGATTGGGGCTGCTCATGTTCGTTGTGGTTTGGAAGTTCGAGATTGCCGAAGAGAAAGTTACCGGCTTTGAGGCACCTCAACTTCATAATCAAAAATAAAGCAAAGGTGTTCAGAGACAGTGTTGCCTCACTTGTCCCGTTGTCCGAATATGACCTGAGCATTTGTTATCGGAATTCGGGCCAAGAATCAGAGGCCAACAACCACCTTTCCTTCGTGCGTAGTATGTGGGAACACGCCGATCCAGAATTGAAAGCACGTTTCACAAACTCAATGAGTAACACGACCAGCAAGATTCCCAAGAGCAAATAAGGGCCAGTTTTAGGCTGAAAACCGCACTCCGGGCCAATTCCACGGCCTATAAAAAGAAAACTCGCTCCACGATGCCCGTTTGGGCGTTTTCTCGGAGGATGTCCCGGCCATAGTTGAAAGTTGAGCGGCGGTTCAGCCTGATTCCTTAGAATCGGGTTGCGAAACCTTGAAGGGAGAACCGCCGTGAAGAAAACGTACCATACGATACGCCAGCAAGGGAAAATCAACGAGCGGGAACTGGCCACTTTTCTCGCCAAGAACGGGCAGGGACTGCTGCCCATGGTGGAGCTGATCGAGCAAAGCCGGATGGCCTGCGACCAACTCATTGATGTCACCGGACGAGCCGTTCTGCAGGCAGTCTTGCAGCTATCCGCCGCGCAGGTGGCGGGAGGCCCGCAGCAGCAGGGCAAACGCCGCTCGGCCACGGGCCATGCCGCGTACAATCTGTCCACGCTCAAACACATTACCCTGAACTTGATTCGCATGGACCCAGTGAAACGAAAAGGGGGAATCAAGGCCAGAAGATTGATCGCTGCCACCAGCGACAACTACCGAGCCGAACTCTTCGGTCTGGCTTGACAAGCTTGCCTCACACGATTGACGGATGCGCTCTCGTTCGATTCCGCCTTCGCCTTTTCTTCATGTGATTGCCCTGCCGCCTGCCCCCTGCACCCTGACGGGGGTGGATATCCGGCTGGTATCCTTAATACGATGGTTTATTCAGCGATGACAACCGATACGAACACGCGCAATCGCCCGCATGCAGCGCCCTCCACGCTGGCCACTTGGCTGCTCTTCGCGGCGATCTTCGCCGCTGTGCAATTTGCTTCCCTGTTCACTCCGCCGCTGCTGGACGATGCCGACGCCAACCACGCCGAGGCCGCGCAACACATGGCCTTGAGCGGCGACTGGGTGACGCTCAAGATAAACGGCATCCGTTATCTTGAGAAGGCGCCCCTGCCCTATTGGCTCGACGCCGGTCTCTACCGCATCTTTGGCCAGAACGCCTTTGCCACCCACCTGCCCAATGCGCTTGCCCTGCTGGGCTGCGCCTGGCTGGCCTGGCTGTGGGCGCGCCGCGCCTGGGGCGACCGCGCCGGACTCTATGCCGGGCTGGGCGTGCTCACCTCCATCGGCCCGTTTCTCTTTACCCGTTTCGCCATTCCCGAGGCGCTGCTCAGCTTTCTGCTGCTGCTTGCTCTCTATAGCCTGCTAACGGGCCTCGAATCGAGCCGGCCCCTCCGCTTTTATGGAATGTGGGCGGCGCTGGCGCTGGCCGTGCTCACCAAGGGGCTCATCGCGCCCGTCTTCTTTGCCGCCGCGGCCATTCCGCTGCTGCTGGTGAGCGGCCAATGGAGACGCTGGCGGGATTTGAAGCCCTTCTCTGGCCTGCTGCTGTTTTTTGCCATTGCCGCGCCCTGGCACATTTTGGCCGGGCTCGCCAATCCCGACCAGGGACACCCGCTCGGCAACCATCCCGTGCTGGGCAACGTCCATGGATTCTGGTACTTCTACTTCCTTAATGAGCACGTCTTCCGTTTTCTGGGCACGCGCTACCCGCACGACTATAACAAACTGCCCGCAGCGGCCTACTGGCTGCTCCATCTGGTCTGGCTCTTTCCCTGGAGCCTCTTCGTGCCCGCCCTGCTGGTTGTGGCGTGGAAAACCCGCCACAACTGGCTCCAGCATCTACGCCGCGAGGCCGGCCTGACGGTGGACTTCTACCTGGACAATGCCGCCCGCGAAGATGTGGCCAGCTATGTCTTCAGGCTCAAGTTCCGCGTACGCTCGGCCTGGCTGCTGAGCCTGTTTTCGTGCTTCATCCTGCTGTTCTTTTCGATTTCGACCAATCAGGAGTACTACACCTTTCCGGCCTGGACGCCGCTGCTGATCCTCATTGCCGGCGTACTGGCCGGCATTGAGGAGAATCGCGGGCCGGTGGAGGGCAAGCCTCTGCTCTCTACCGCCTGGCTCACCGGCGCGCAGGCAGTCTTTGCCGTTGCCGGCGCCGCGGCCGCCGCGGCCCTCGGCTGGGGCCTGTGGGAGTCGCGCAACCTGCCCTATGTTTCAGACATCGGAACCCTGCTGGCGCATCGAGGCGTAGGCGGTTACTCGCTCTCAATGTCGCACTTCTTCGATCTGACCGGCCCGTCGTTTGCCGCCCTGCGGTTGCCCGCAGTGCTGGCCGCTGTTACCCTGCTAGTGGGTCCAGCCGTGGGCTGGCTGCTGCGCGTCAAGGGCAAACACCTGGCCGCAACCGTCAGCGTGGCCCTTACCGCTGCCATCTTTCTGGTAGCAGCGCACATCGCCTTTGCCCGCTTCGAGCCCATGCTCAGCTCCAAGCAACTGGCTGACACAATCATCGAAAAAGGCTCACCGGCGGACTCCTTCATCATCTTCGGCGACCAGTCCGACGCCTCCTCGGTCGTCTTTTATACCCACAACTTCTTGCGCGGCCCGGCCCAACTGGTAGCCGACCGCTGCTCGCAACGTGGCGAAGCTTCGTCGCTGCTGTGGGGTTCCTGCTACTTGGATGCGCCCAATATCTTCCTGAGCCCGGACCAGCTTTCCAAGACATGGGGCACAGGCGAGCGCAAGTGGCTCTTCGCACAGGACATCAACCAGTCCAAGGCCGAGCAACTGCTTGCCGGCCGCCTCTACCCCGTCCAAACCATCGCCGACAAAGCCCTCTGGACCGACAGGCCGCTGAAGTAGAGCGGCTGCGCTGCCACTCCGCGGCCTTTGCACAACATCCCGCGGCTTATGGCGGTATCGAACTCGGGTTGCGCCCCACTATAGTAGAATTCCAGAGGCGGACACTCTGTTTGCGGATTCTTCTTTGCCTCTCCAAAGCTCCGGCAAGAGTGGATCGGGGTGCGGCGCGGGGCTTTGAGGCAGATCACACCACATGACATTTAGCCATATCCTCCTTGTCGCTCTTGCTGCGCTCGCCGTTTTCGGAGTGACCACTTCAACCGTCTACAGCCTTATGGTCGCCGCCGGCGTACTCCGCTTTCGGCGTCAGGCAGTTCTGGCCCAAGCGCCCCTCTTCCAGCCTCCGGTGAGCGTGTTGAAGGCCGTGCATGGCGACGAACCGGATCTGGAAGAGAACCTCGCCAGCTTTTTTGAGCAGGATTACCCCGAATACGAGATCCTCTTTTGCGCCCGGCACAGCGCCGATGCGGGACTGGAGGCGGCCCGCCGGGTTGCCGCGCGCTACCCGCACGTGAAGGCGCGCATCCTCACCTGCGGCGAGCCCCCCTGGCCGAATGCGCGCACTTACTCGCTGGAAATCATGCGCCGCGAGGCTCTCTATCCCATCCTTGTGGCCGCCGACAGCGATGTGCGCGTCGGCCCCGATTATCTTGCCTCGGTCGTGCAGCCCATGAGGGACGAGCGGGTCGGCATGGTCACCTGCGTCTATCGCGGAGTTACACGGCACGGGCTCTGGGCGCAACTAGAAGCCATGGGCATGTCGATCGAGATGACCTCGGGCGTGATGGTGGCCAACATGCTTGAGGGAATGCACTTCGCGCTGGGCCCGTCGATGGTCATGCGCCAGAGCACGGTTAAGAAGATAGGCGGATTCGAGAAAGTGGCGCAGTACTACGCGGATGATTTTGTGCTGGGAAACTGGACCGCGGCATCGGGAGAGATCGTGGCGCTGTCGTCTTACATCGTCGAGCACCACGTGCTCAACGCCTCGTTCAAAAGCAGCATGGCCCACCAGCAAGGTTGGGCCACCAGCACTCGCTTCTCGCGGCCCATGGGGCATCTGGGCGAAGTGCTAACCTATGCCGTTCCCTTTGGACTGCTGGCCCTGGCGACGCTGGGCGCCAGCCACCATCTGGCCCTGGGCCTGGCGCTGTTTGCCTTCACTGTTCTCGATCGGGTGCTGCTGGATGTCCTGGTCTCAGCGCTGGTGGTGAACGACAGATTCGCCCTGCGCAGGGCATGGCTCTATCCCTTGCGCGACTTCATGGGCTTCTGCTTCTGGGTCAGAAGCTACTTCGGCTCGCGCAAACTGCGCTATCGTGGCGACCCCTACGAACTGTTGCCCCAGGGACGGCTGCGCAAGTTGGCGGAGTAGTCTGCGTTTGCGGTGCAACCGGCCTACGGCTTGCGGCTCGCCGGGTTGGACTTGGTCGCCACCGTGGACTTGCGTATGGGCACAATCGCCCCGGTCGAGCCGGGCGCATTCTGCTGAAAGCGCGCCAGCATCTCCGTCCGCACATACTCGACAAAGCTCTGCATCTGCCGGTTCATCTCTTCCATCCGCTCCCGCATTTGCAGAATGATGGCGATGCCGGCGATATTGACGCCCAGATCGCGGGACAGGTTGAGGATGAACTCCAGCCGCTCCAAGTCTTCGTCGGTGTAGAGGCGCGTGTTGCCCTCGGTGCGCGACGGCTTCAGCAGTCCCTCGCGCTCATACAGGCGCAGGGTCTGCGGGTGAATCTCGTACATCTCGGCCACCGCCGAGATCATGTACGCGCCTTTGGTCTTGCGTTTTGCGGCCATGATTCTTTCCCGAATCAGATTACCTTAAATCATTCGCGAAGTGCTTCAGGTTCCGTCCGCAAGCACTACAGCTTGTCAAACAGCGAGACGCGCGGATCCTGGTTATTCAGCTTGGCCAGCTCGCGCATAATCTCGCGGCTGCGCTCGTCCTGGAGGTGCGGCACCACCACCTCGACGGTCACAATCTGATCGCCGCGCTGGTCGGCCCGCCCCGCGTTCTCAACGCCGCGCTCCCTCATGCGCAGCTTTTGCCCGCTCTGCGTGCCGGGAGGAATCTTCAACTGCGCGCGGCCATCGATGGTCGGCACATCCACCTTGGCTCCCAGCGAGGCCTCGGCAATGGTCACCGGAACCGTAAGCTGAATGTCGTCGCCCACCCGCGTAAACACCGGATGCGTCCCGGTGCGCACAATCAGGAACAGGTCGCCGGTCGCGCCGCCGTTCAATCCGGCATTACCCTTGCCTTGCAGCCGGATGCGCTGCCCGTCGCGGGTTCCTGCCTTGATGCGAAACTCGACCGCCTCCGACCGGCTCACCACTCCCTCGCCATGGCAGGTGGGGCAGGCGTTCGACGTGCGCCCAGTGCCGTTGCAGCGCGGGCAGGGAATGTTGAACTTCATGCGCCCGCCCATCTGCGTCACCTGGCCCGAGCCGTTGCACTCCGGGCATTGCATGACCCCGCCGGTATGCGCCTGGCCGTGGCAGGTGGGGCAGGTCTCGTGCCGGTTCACCTGGATGCGCGCCTGGCCGCCGCGAATGGCCGTCCAGAAGTCCACCGTGGCCTGGTACTCGAGGTCCGTGCCCGGCTGCGGCCCGCGCTGATGCTGCGGCTGCTGCGCGCCGGTAAATATTCCTGAAAAAATGTCCTTGAAGCTGCCCCATCCCGGCGAACCCGGCCCGGTCTGCTGGCTGGGCTGGTGCCCAGGCCCGCCAAAGCCGGAAAAATCGAAGCCGTCAAAGTCCACCGGAGGCCGCCCGCCGGCATCCTGCTGCCGCGCATAGGCTTCGGCCTGCGCCGGGTCAATCTGGTCGGAGTAGAAGCCCATCTGGTCATAGATCTTGCGCTTCTTCTCGTCGCTCAGAATGTCGTTGGCCTCTGAGATTTCCTTGAACTTCTCCTCGGCTCGTTTGTCCCCCGGATTCACGTCGGGGTGATACCGCCGCGCCAGCTTGCGGAAAGTCTTGCGAATCTCCTCCGGCGTGGCCGTCTTTTTCACGCCTAGCGTGGCGTAATAGTCCTTGTTTTGCGTCGTGGGCATGGTGTGTGTGGACTCGTTTCCTGGTTACGCTCTCTTGGGTACCTTCAATCCGCCGGTCTTCCGATCCTTCGGGTGCATGGGTACCTCCTTGCAAATCATCGGCCAATGTTGCCTCGCCGTTTCCAATTCGTAATCTTTCTGGAGGTTCATCCAGAATTCCGGCGACATGCGGAAGTATCGCGCGAGACGCAAGCAAAGATCGGCGTCGAGCCCCTGCCTCTCCTTTACGATAGCAACTACGCGCCGCTCCGGCACCTTGATTTCAGCGGCCAGCATCTTCGCCGTCATCCGAAGCGGGATAAGGAAATCCTCACGCAGCATCTCGCCGGGATGAAGCGGCGGCATCAGTCTTCCGGTCTTGCGCGGAATCGACATCTTTGTCCCCTTTAAAGAAAACTTCACCCCGAGCAGTCTTTGGCGTGTGCCTTTTTCATCTTCAGGAGAAAGTACATTGGGTCGCTTCTGATCGGATCAAGAGCGGCATCCGTTTGCTGGATCGGTTGAAGTTCCTTGGCCAAGTTCTTGACGAGTTGCAACCCCCCGGTGATCTCTAACACACCACCGACGCCATGCGAGGCGCCGCAGATTACACCCATCGCCAATGTTGCTGCTGGAACCCCGTAGGAGAGAATTAGGTCAGTCTTAGATCGCTTGCGCATGACCTCATACTTTCGTTCCAACGCACTTAGCTTCGGTTGAATGACATCAAAGTATATTTGCCGTGATCGCTCAGCGGTTGTTCCCTCCCGGCTCGCCTCGCTTGCTGCCTGGTCCAGTGCAGCCCGATACGCGGCGAACGCATCACCGTCTAGCCGACGAACTTCCGAAAGAGTCTCGAGCCGAATGTTCGCAAAGAGGGGTATTTCGTGGGACATAGAAGCCAGGATTTCGTTGCGTTTTGCATCCATCCCCTCGCCCGCCAGATCCTCGATCTGACGGATCTCGCGCTCCGAGTCGGATAGATATACGCAGCCTGCGGATTTGTTCAAGGTTCTTTGGATTAGGTAATCAAAAGAGACGGGCACAAAATAATTTATTAGAAGTTCACTCTCCCTGACTACGTCGATTGGAAGCACCGTGTCTTCCCCGTGGGTTCCGATGAATCGTTCAAGGACGGGAGGAAGCTTCTCAACTGACAATATCGGCACAGGTGACGGGGAATATTCCTTGGGCCACGTTATTTGGAACGTCCAGCGGGTTCGATTGGATCGAGTCCTCCCCGTGTGTGTGTGAAGGAATTTCACCTTTATCCCCTTGGCAGCCGCGTCCGCAGCGGAGCGCGCATGCTCAATTATCGGCGCAGAATATTGCGCGTAGCACTCCTTGCAATAGCAGACCTTAATTTCCATTGGCACAACTATTCCTGAGTCCAGCAAAGGACGGAGTTCGGCAAGCACGCGGAAGGTGCCATCTAGCCAAGAGCGATCCCGAGCAGGCGACAGGTGCATTGGCAGAACGACGCGATCAGCATAGAGAAGCGAAAACCTCGCCATTCCGGACACAGAGTCCACCCTGCATTGAGGCTGCACACACCCGTAGTCCCCGCGAAACGAAGCGCTGGCTAGGTAATTGTACGAAGTTCGGGAAATGCTATCTTGTATATCGGAAACGTCGCCCAGGGCTTCCTCTAACTCTTGGTTAAGCTTATCCAGCTCCGGACCACGGCATTTCTTGAAGTAATTCGATATGTTTTTTGCGTCAATAAGCCCGCGATTTTCAGCTAATTCAACCAGTTGCTTTGCGCCCATATAGCCTCCCAATTAGAGGTCCGTTCTCGTCCGCGGGTCCAGCCTTTAAGCTGCACAACAAAGTCGGCTCAGTTGAATGCGGAGCGCTGACCGAGAAGGATCAGCGCTCCGCATTCAACTCCAGTTCTGCCAACTAAGACCCTTACTTCTTCTCGTCCACGTCCACGTACTCCGCGTCGATCACTTCGCCTTCCTTCTTCGGTTCGGCGGCGGGCTCCCCTGCGGCGGGTGCTGCTCCGGCTGCGGCTTCGTCGGCCTTGGCCTTGTACATCACCTCAGCCAGCTTGTGGCTGGCGTGGGTCAGCTTCTCGTGGGCGGCCTTCAGGTCCGCGGAACTCGGCGTGCCCTCGAGCACCTTCTTTGACTCGGCCAGAACCGACTCGACCTCAGTCTTCTCCGCGCCCTGAATCTTGTCGCCAGATTCCTTCAGCATCTTTTCGATGTTGTAGACCAATCCATCCAGCGAGTTGCGGGCCTCGATCTCGTCGCGCTTCTCCTTGTCTTCGGAGGAGTGGGCGTCGGCGTCCTTGGCCATGCGCTCCACCTCTTCCTTGCTCAAACCTGAGCTGGAAGTGATGGTGATGCGCGTGTCCTTGCCGGTGGCGTTGTCCTTGGCCGTCACGTTGAGGATGCCGTTGGCGTCGATGTCAAAGGTGACCTCGATCTGCGGCACGCCGCGCGGCGCCGGAGGAATGCCGGCCAGCTTGAACTTGCCCAGCGTCCGGTTCTGCGCCGCCAGGGGCCGTTCGCCTTGAAGCACGTGGACCTCGACCTCGGTCTGCGAGTCGGCAGCCGTGGAGAAAGTCTCGGTCTTCTTGGTCGGGATGGTGGTGTTGCGCGGAATCATGGACGTGGCCACGCCGCCCAGCGTCTCAATGGACAGGGTGAGCGGGGTTACGTCGAGCAGCAGCAGATCCTTGACCTCGCCGGCCAGCACGCCGGCCTGGACCGCCGCGCCGATGGCCACCACCTCATCGGGGTTCACGCCGCGATGGGGCTCCTTGCCGAACATGGTCTTCACCAACTCCTGAATCTTGGGCATGCGCGTCTGCCCGCCCACCAGAACCACTTCGCTAATCTCGTTGATGCTGATGCCGGCGTCGGTGAGAGCCTTCTTGCAGGGCTCGAGCGAGCGCTCAAGCAGATCGCCCACCAACTGCTCCAGCTTGGCGCGGGTCAGCTTGCGAACCAGATGCTTGGGTCCGCTGGCATCGGCGGTGACGAAAGGCAGATTGATCTCCGTCTCGATGGTTGTCGAGAGCTCGATCTTGGCCTTCTCGGCTGCATCCTTGAGCCGCTGCAGGGCCATTTCATTGCCCTTTGAAGCCAAATCCAGCCCCTGCTCCTGCTTGAATTCGGCTATCAGCCACTCGACAATACGCTGGTCGAGGTTGTCGCCGCCCAGGTGCGTATCGCCATTGGTGGACTTGACCTCGATGACGCCTTCACCCACTTCAAGAATCGACACATCGAAGGTGCCACCGCCGAAGTCATAGACCACGATGGTCTCGTCCTTCTTCTTGTCCAGCCCATAGGCCAGCGCGGCCGCGGTCGGCTCGTTCACAATGCGCTTCACATCCAGGCCGGCAATCTTGCCCGCATCCTTGGTGGCCTGGCGCTGAGCGTCATTGAAGTAGGCCGGAACCGTAATCACGGCCTCGGTCACCGGCTCACCCAGGTAGGCCTCGGCGGATGCCTTCAGCTTTTGCAGAATCATGGCTGAAATTTCCGGCGGGGTATACTCCTTGCCCTGGGCAAGAACACCCACATGGTCGCTCTGCTGGATCACCTTGAAGGGCACCATCTTCATCTCGTCGCTCACTTCGTTGTAGCGGCGGCCCATGAAGCGCTTGATGGAGAAAATGGTGTTCTCAGGGTTGGTGATGGCCTGGCGCTTGGCCACCTGCCCCACCAGCCGCTCGCCGCTCTTTGAGAAAGCGACGATCGAGGGCGTAGTACGCGCACCCTCTTCATTTGGAATCACTTTGGGCTCTCCGCCCTCGAGAACGGCAACGCACGAATTGGTGGTGCCGAGGTCAATGCCGATAATCTTTGCCATGTTTGGTTTCCTGCCTGTTTCTAGAAAATTCTGACTCTATTAGGATGCAACATTGAGTGAGATAGTGTCAACTTTATTTGATGGCGCATCGATAAACTATCCGATCCAGCTCAAAGGCCCGATTCCCTTCCCGCAGTTCTTGGAAGAGAAGGCAGTGAAGAGGGTCGAAGACCACCAAGCCGGACGCACCGGGTTTCGGCAGGCCCTTTTTCATGGACTGAAAAACGGCATCCCGCACCGGCAGTCTTCCGTCACTGGCGGCCAGCCCTCCAATCGTTTACCCTCAAAGGGTTCCGACAATAAATGACCACCCCCGCCGCCCAAGCCCGCTACCCGCTCACCCAAGGCGTGAACCCGTGGCTGGTGACGGCTTCGGTGATGCTACCCACCTTCATGGAGGTGTTGGACACTGCCATCGCCTCGGTGGCTCTGCCCTACA
>Ga0224529_1001585_pt1 | contig 13155 bp, 11 predicted proteins | sample CBST50metaG_FD_179893 | JGI IMG/M metagenome (GOLD analysis project Ga0224529, IMG submission 179893) | Peat soil microbial communities from Stordalen Mire, Sweden - C.B.S.T50 | ecosystem: Environmental > Terrestrial > Soil > Wetlands > Peat | place: Sweden: Norrbotten County, Stordalen Mire... | reverse complement strand
TGAGTTAACCAGATCGCCAACCGACGCTGATAGGCCGTCTTGTCCGGAGCCTCCTTGACCCAAGCGACAAGTTGCTCCACCGTGAACCATGGACTCAAAGAGGACGGCTTGCGCATCGGTTCACCCCCTAAGAACAAGGTGTCATTACTCTATGTTTGTTGCCAAATTGGTATCACCTCCATCCGTAAAGAAAATAACGTGTTTTTTGACTGTGAAACTGTGGAGACCTTCTTAACTAAAGTGAAATCAAAGACTTACGAAGACCAATTCCATAGCCCCACAGTCCCAGTATCCCAGTAATCCTGTGGACCTATGCGTAACTAACGCAAAATCAATAATTTGCAACGACCACTTCCACAGAAAACAGCTCCAGTATCCCAGTACGGCACTGGCCCGTTCGCCCGAACTCGTCCGTAGCCAAACGAAGCATTGCCTCAAAGAAATCCGCTCAGAATTTGTACCCACGGTTGGCGTCGTAGTCGAACTTCACCAGCCCGTCCCGGTAGTCGATGTGGATGGTCAGCAACTTCAGCGTTGCAGCTCCAAGAAATCCCGATATATCCATCCCCACGCTCTTTGAGATATTCGAGGTATCGAAGGATGCCACGTCATAGACTTTCTGAGACATGTGTCCAAAGGTGAAAGTGATCTGGTCTGCGGTAAAGACCTTCCCCACCTTTCCGCTGATGCCTTTTATCTCCATTTCGTGGTCGGCATGAGCCTTGGTGACCTCGCGAGCGGCCTGGGGCGAGATGCTCGTGGCCCATGCCCCGGTGTCCAGAATGAACAGCTTGAGCTTGGCGCCATTGAGAGCCGCGGGGAGAATCAGGTCATGGCCCACGCGGTAGACATGCGTGTAATCCTTCATCTCCGGAGCGACATAGCGGTCATGGGGGCCATTGGCGGCAGCTTCAGACGAAGTGCCGGAGTCGTCGGATTCCGCGTCGTTCGTATTCAGTCCGGGCGCAACTCCGATCGCTTCTCCCGGCCGGGGCGGCAGCGGCCCCAGCAGCATTTTGCGCATCGGATAGTCCAGCGTCACCAGAAACCGCGAAAACACGTCCATGCCGATTAGCCCGTCAGTGTCTTCGAGAACACTGCGGCTGTCGAGCACTCGCACCGTGCAGTCCTTGAAATCGAGATTCCCAATGCGGATGGAATCGGCAAAAGCCGTGTAGCCAGGCTTGTAACCCTGATCGCCGATGCCGCTCATCTCGGCTTGCGAAAAAGGCTTGAGCCCCGCGCGTTCGGCCACCGAACGGCTAATCAACAACCCTCCAGCACCGGTGTCAACCTCCAACCGCGCGCTGGTATTGTTGAACTTCACTTCCAGGCCGTAGGCTCGAATATGATTCGGATCGTACATGAACTGGAAGAAGGGAATCTCAGTGGCTGCCGTGGTCGAAACCAAGTGGCAAGGCTCGTGCGGCTCCACGGCCAGCTTCCTCAGGCGATCCAGTTACATGTGCATGTGGCGCAGATCCTCAGACTCGCCCCCGCTGGGCGCGGCCAGTGAGCTCTCGATCTCGTGGATGCGCTTCTCTAGCGGCAGTGTGCCGATCCATTCTCCGCGAATGTTCGGATCCTCCGGATCCAGTTGATGTGCTGTGGCAATCTCCCTTTGCGCGACGGCATAAAACGAAGAAATACTCGCAATCGAGGCGATCAGCAGGTGCGTCCGCGGGTTGCACGGATCCAGCTTGAAGGACTGGTTGGCCGTATCGGTTGCCGCCCAGGGCATCCCCTGACGAAACTCGACCTCGCCGCGCAAAGTTACCAACGCCGCCGCATCGGGAGACGCGGCCAAAGACGCCTTCACGGCATCCGCAGCCTCCTGAACCTTCTGCTGGCGCAGCAGCGCATGAACCAGACCTGTAGTCAGACTCGGGTCGCCCGGATGTTTGGCCAGTTCGTCCCGGTAGAGGCCCTCCGCCTTGGCGTAGTCCGCCGTTTGCAGGGCGCTGTCGGCTTCGGTTGGCGGATCATGCATCACTACGCTGCAATCGACCGCAAACACGCGTCGCGCCGGAAGAAATAAGAATGCAACCGCGAGCGATGCCGCCAAAACAATCCGCGAAGCTCCCGCTGAAGGAAAGACTTTTCCGGTCATTCAGACCTCGTTGGTGTTAGGGCCACCAGCTTAGCACCGGCAGAGCAGTTATGGGGACACAATCCCCATAACTGGCAAATCGCCGCCGTGCGCTTGCTAGACCGCCTTCGCCGCCAAGTGAGCTTCCAGCACCTCAAGGAACTTCGCCAGCCATACCGGATGGGCCGTCCAGGCAGGGCCGGTGACCAGCTTCCCATCCACTACCGCATCAAAAAAGTCCACCGGCACAAAGGTTCCCCCGGCCAGTTCCACCTCCGGCGCACAGGCAGGGTAGGCGTTCAGCTTGCGGCCCTTCAGGATGCCGGCTGCGGCCAGCAGTTGGGGTCCGTGGCAGAGCGCGGCGATGGGCTTGCCGGCCCGGTCAAAGTGGCGCACGATCTCCAGCACCCTGGCGTTGAGCCGCAGATACTCCGGCGCGCGCCCGCCGGGAACCACCAGACCGTCGTAGCCGGCCGGATCAATCTCGTCGAAGTCCGCGTTCAAAACGAAGTTGTGCCCGCGCTTCTCCGTGTAGGTTTGGTCGCCTTCAAAATCGTGGATCGCCGTGCGCACCTGCTCGCCCTTCTTCTTGCCTGGGCAGACCGCATCAACCGTGTGGCCCACCATCTGCAAGGCCTGAAATGGAACCATGATTTCGTAGTCCTCAACGAAATCGCCAGCAAGCAGCAGCAGTTTTGCGGATTTCATCGCATTTGCCTCCGATCCAAGTTTGCCATGTGCCCAGCGCCGCTTTGCACTCATTTCACTGAATTTTGATAAACTGATGCATGTACCGATCGGGAGTAGTTCAGTGGCAGAACGTCAGCTTCCCAAAATGGCTAATCATATTATTTTCAATGATTTACAGAAGTGCTAAGAAGCTAAAATGAATCGTAGAGAGTCAAGAATAATTTTTACAATGGTCCAGAAAATGGTGTTTCCTTTTTATTCATGCGGGTTTCAGCATCACACCATTATCGGCACCACGGCAATTTTCCACACCATAATCAACACCATGATGTGCTGCTGCGTGTGAATGTGACGTTCCCCGCCGCTTTTTCTCGGAATTCCGAGGACATATCGTGAACGTCAGCGGATGACACCTAAGACCATGAGAAGTAGTCGTAATCCGATAAATAGAGCGCAAATGGAGCGCGTCTTCGCGGCCTCTTTGCCGTTAGATTCCAGCCTTCAACTCTCCGTCCGTCAGAGGTAATCCTCAGCGCAACCTCTAGGCGAAGCGGGTTTTGTCCTTTCGTGTTTTGAAATTGATTCATGCTAGCAGTCGGGGCAGAGGGAATGTGGGAATCGCTCCGCTTGATCCTCGTTCCCCGCTGCGCTCCGCGAGAGATTTCCAAGATTTGTGTGAAGGGCGGAAAACGGCACCATCGTTTTCCTGGCTTTCCACAAACCGCCATTTCCCCGGCCCTTTATCCCAGCCAGCAATCCGGCCCGGTCAACTGCATCTTCTCCAACAGCTTCGCTTTGGCCTGTTGCATCCGCCGAGCCGCATCGGAGTCGCCGATGGCTGCGGCGATGCGCGGCGTTGCTCCGGCTACCTCCCACTGCGTGACCTTATCGACGGCGTTGATATGATAAACGCCCTTCTCGCCGCCCTCCGGCTGGTCGCCCTGATGCACCGTGTCCAGGCGCAGAAATCCGGGCTGGCCCTGCGGCTTGCGTCGTTCGCCGATCGAGACTGCGCTGGGCCGCGTCTTGGTGTAGTTCAAGAACCGCTCGCGATAACGCTGGTGGTGGCGCAGGTTGTAGAGATACGCGACGGAGATGGTGGCCAGGCGCGCGAACTCCGGCTGCTTGTAGACTTGGTGCTCGCGCTCCAGAATGCGCCTCGTCGCCGGGCCGCTCAACGTCTCGTGCGCCTCGTCGACCGAGGCCAGCAATTCGATGTCGGCCCGCGTGTAGAGTTGCGCAAATCGCCGTCGCCGATAGACCGTCACCTGGACCCGCCCGCTGCCCGTATAGCGCGCGATCAGGCGCGTGACCTGCGCGCGGCTCAGTCCGGTCATCTTCTCAATGTAGCGCCGCACCAGGCCCCGCGCCGCCTTGCCCAGCAGGGCGTACTGCTGCCTCACCAGCACCTGCTCCACCCAGTCGTAGAGCTGCTGGCGGTCTTGGGCCTCAAAACGGATCTCCTCGCTGGCCAAGACAAACCAGCCCATTGCTTCCACACTCAACTCTTCTGCTCGAACCATGCGGATGTTCACTACCCAGCATGACCGCCCCTTCAGGCTCATCTTGTGTTGGAATCAAAGTCAGCCTTCAGGCTCATCTTGTGTTGGAAGAGAGTTACGTGCGCGAAAACCGGAGAAACGGTCTACGCTATACAGAACGAATCGTATGGATGCCACCTCCGAGAGTCAATCGACAGCCTTGCGCCACGGTGTTGGCCGCGCCTCTGTGCCTGTGGCGCTGGCTCTTGCCGCCGGCGTCCTTTTGCGGGTGTGGATGCTGAAGCAGTTTCCGCAGGTTTCAGGGGACACGCTGATCTACGGCAGCCTGGCGAAGAACCTGCTGCTGCATGGCCGGTTTGCCATCACCGACGGCAGCGGCGTACTGCATTCGACGCTGATCCGGCTGCCCGGCTACCCACTCTTTCTGGCGCTCTGCTTCAGGATATTCGGAGTGGAAAACTACAACGCCGTGGCCGGCGTGCAGATTGTGCTGGAGTTGTGCGGCTGCCTGCTGCTGGCGGACTTCGTGCGCCGCATCGCGTCGCCGGGGGCCGCGCTCGCAACACTTTGGCTGGCCGCCCTTTGCCCCTTTACGGCGGTTTATGCGGCTGCTCCGCTCACCGAGACGGCGACGCTCTTCGCCATTGCGCTGGCGCTGTGGGCGGTGGCCCGCTTCCATGCGCGGCCGGGGTGGGGAAGCGCGCTCGCCTTTACGTTTGCGGTCAGCTTCGCGGCCTTGCTGCGGCCAGACGGTGCGCTGGTGGGCGTGGCGCTGGCTCCGGCGCTCATCATCGGTCTGCGGAAGAGAAGCCGGATACAAAATCCCGGAAGCGGAAAGGTTAGCGGCCTGCTTCGCATGGCCTTGGTGTGCGTGCTGTTGGCTCTGGCTCCGTTTGCGGCGTGGACGTGGCGGAACTGGCAGGTTTTCCATGTTTTTGAGCCGCTGGCGCCGCGCTACGCCACCGATCCCGGCGAGGAAATTCATTCCGGATGGCAGCGCTGGATGAAGACCTGGTGCCTCGACTTTGTCTCAACCTACGACATTTATTGGAATGTTCCGGGCAACCCGCTGAATCTGGCCAAGCTGCCCAGCCGGGCCTTCGACTCGCCCGCGCAGTATGTTGAAACCGCCGCTCTGGCTCAGGCATACAACGACAATGGGCAGGACTTTACGCCGGATATGGATGCGCGCTTTGCCCGGCTGGCCGCGGAACGCATTGCCGCCCACCCTCTGCGCTATTACCTGTGGCTGCCGATGGGACGGCTGGCAGATATGTGGCTCAGGCCTCGCGTTGAAAACCTGCCGATCGACCTGGATTGGTGGGTCTACGCGCATCACAACGCGGAGACGCGCTTCAGTTGGGCCTATGCCGGGCTGAACGCCGTGTATCTGCTGCTGGGACTTGCCGGCCTTTGCCTGCGTCCGCGCTTCTGGCCGTGGATGCTGGCCTATATGGTGCTGCGCAGCGCCTTGCTGATGACCGTGGAGGCGCCTGAGGCTCGCTATACGCTGGAGTGTTTTCCCATGTTGTTTGCGTGCGGAGGGATCACGGTGTATGCCGCTTCGCGGAAGGTTGGAGCTTGGTTCCGTATGCGATTGCCGGGATAGAGTTGTGCTTTCCCAGGTTATAAGGAACACATTTTATGACACATTGAAATCAACTTCATCTTCGCCGGCCAGAACCGGTTTGCTGCTCAAAATCGAGACATGGGAAAGCACATCCAGCGCCCAGCTTTACCGATTGTTGATTGTGGTTTTGCTGTCGGTCTTGAAGGTAAAGGCGTCGCCGGGCAGAGACTGATTGGTCTTGATGTTGAAGTACACGCAGACCCGATATGCGCCGGGGCCTTCGTCGAAGACCTGTTTCAGGCTCACGCCGCGGTCCGGGTCAACCCAGATGGTCACTTTGGGAAAGTTCTTTCTGACCTCGAGGTCTTTGGCCACCAATTCCAGTTTTTCGGTCTTCACCCCGTCCAGCGTTTCGGAGCCCGCGTAGTTGATATTCCACTTATCGGCGAGATCCTTGCCGCTGGCCCCAAAGCCGAGCATCACATAGCTCTCGAATTTGTCGGCCTTGCTATAGGTAGTTACCTGGTTGGTATCGCCGCCTTCAAACAGCTTGAAGACGCCGCCGGAGTAGGTATAAACCTTGGGGGCCAGTTTGCTGCCGTTGTGCTCACTGATGTGTGCCGCCATCCGGAAGGCAGAGCCCTTGCGCTCGTAGTAGACCGTGCCCTTCTGGATATCTTTGTCGTAGACCGGGTCGGTCTCAATGGAATCGAACTGGAAGTCGGCGGAGGTGGAGCGGAAGTTGGCCGCCGCCACATCGAGCTGGTGCAGGACTTTCTCCAGTTCCTTTTCGTTGGCGGGCGCCGCAAAGGCGGCGCGACCCGGCAGAAGGACAAGCGCGATGGACGCGGCAAGGACGATATTTCTTCCCAGATGCATAGGTTTCCTTATCTGTTTGATGAGTGCGCGTTCAGGAAGAACCGTGGAAATCTGGTTTACCGGTGCGCCCAGACCTTCCAGGCAACATTTCCCTGGGCGTCGGTGACGGTTTCCCAATGCTCCACAAAGACGGCATCGCCGGTGACCGGCTCGATGGCCTTGCGCAGCGCCTTCTTCACGACCTGATCCGTGGCGCCCGCAGGCATATTCACATCGGAGGCCCGCACGGTGACGATCAGTCCGTGTCTGTCGTTGCCGACCACCTGGATGGGATGCGCGGGCCCGGCGATCGCGGATGGCTTGTCGCCGAAGTCCCACAGATGCGGCGTGATGAAGATGAACAGCAAAATCAGCGTCACCATGATGTCGTAGTGGACGCAGCCGCGGGGATAGGTCCAGTAGAAATAGCTCTTCAGAATCTGCTTCACGCCGCGTTTCGGTTGCGGAATCAGTCCGCCTGGGCTCAATGGTTCGCTCACGATCAAGACTCCCTTACGATTCTCTCAAGCCCGCCCATGTAGGGCCGGAGGGCCTGTGGAATCAGCACTGTTCCGTCGGCCTGCTGATAGTTTTCAAGGATTGCCAGCCAAGTGCGGCCCACGGCCAGGCCGCTGCCGTTGATGGTGTGGACAAACTCCGGCTTGCCCTTGCCTCCCGGCCGGTAGCGGATATTGGCCCGCCGCGCCTGGAAGGCGTCGAAGTTGGAGCAGGAGGAGATTTCGCGATAAAGCTGCTGACCCGGCAGCCAGACTTCAAGGTCGTAAGTCTTGGCCGAGGAAAAGCCGGTGTCGCCGGTCGAGAGCAGCATGCGGCGGTAAGGCAGCCCCAGCGTCTCAAGAATCTCTTCGGCGTCGCGCGTCAGCTGCTCGTGCTCGGCTTCAGAGTCTTCCGGGCGGGTGAACTTGACCAGCTCCACCTTTTGAAACTGGTGCTGGCGAATGATGCCGCGGGTATCCTTGCCGGCGGCTCCGGCTTCGGCGCGGAAGCACGGCGTGTAGGCCGTCAGCCGGATGGGCAGCCGCGCGTCGTCCAGAATCTCGTCGCGATAGAGGTTGGTGACGGGAACCTCGGCGGTGGGAATGAGCCAGTGGTCGTTATCTTTGAACTCGCCGCGGGCGACGGCTTCAGCGTCGGCATCCGAGCAGCGGAAGAGGTCTTCGGCAAACTTGGGCAATTGGCCGGTGCCGAAGAGCGACTTGCTGTTGACCATGAAGGGCGGCAGCACTTCAGTGTAGCCGTGTTTGGTAGTGTGCAGGTCGAGCATGAAGCCGATCAGAGCCCGTTCGAGCCGTGCTCCAGCGCCCATGTAGACCGCGAACCGCGCGCCACTCAGTTTGGCCGCGCGTTCCAGGTCGAGAATGCCGAGCGCCTCGCCGAGTTCCCAATGCGGCTTGGGCTCGAAGTCGAATTTGGGAATTTCGCCCCAGGTCTTCACGGTGAGGCTGTCGGCCTCGGAGTTGCCAATGGGCACTTCGTCGCGGGTGAGGTTGGGTATGCGGGCGAGACACTGCCGCAAGCTGTCGTCGAGAGTCGCGGCGGAGCGGTCTAACTCGTCGAGTTGATCTTTGAGGGCGCGAATCTCTTCCGTTAGCCGAGCCATCTCATCTAATGCGGCAGCCCCTTCGGGCGTTGCCATATATTGCTTAGAGGCCCGGGTTGAAATGGCCAGCTTGTGCAGATCTGACATAGATGGCGATATTTGAACGTCACGCGGCTTTCGGCTCGCGCGTATCAGCGCGCCGAACTGCTGGCTCAACTCGTTGCGGCGAGCCTTGAGCTGCTCAGCGGTGGTGATGGCTTCGCGCCGGCTTTGATCGAGGGCGCGAAAATCGCCCAGCAGCGCTGCCGGATCGGCCCCGCGCGCGCGCAGTTTCTCTTCAACAAGTTCCAGGTTGGTACGGACAAATCCCAAGTCGAGCATCGCTCTACTAGTTTAACCGACTGGGACGAAGACAGGCCTTTCCAGATTGGCGGTCGCCAAAGCGAGCCTCCCAGGCCGCCTTTTGTCAACTGTTTTCTGATACTCAGTCATCTCGCCGCCGTTCCGGCTGCTGCACGCCTATCCCTCTCTGAGCGGCACGCGGTCACGGGGTGAATCGGTGGGATGCGTCATAGTATTGTCACTTCTTTTTTGAGAGCGGCGGCGGAGGCGGTGTTGGCGCAAAACTCCTTCAGCGTGTGCCAGTACCCCATAAAGGCCTCGCGCCCCGCGCCGGTCAGGCTCAAAAGCGTCTGCGGCACCTTGCCCCGGAACGTCTTCTCCACCGCGAGGTAGCCGGCTGCTTCGAGCTTGGCAATATGACTCGACAGATTGCCCTTGTTCAATCCCGTTTCGTACTGCAAATAAACAAAATCCGCCTTCTCCACGGCAAACAGCAGCGCAACGATCATCAACCGCCCGGGCTCATGAATCACCCGGTCGATCTCCGCGATGGCATTCAGTTCCGGCTTCATTGCGCCTCCGGTTTCAGGGCGCTGGTCCGCGCAACGAAAAGAACAAAAGTGATCGCGCCCGAAAGCAGAAGGATCACCCCGTCGAAGAGCATAACCAACACAAAGGCGCCGACCATCCTGGCGGGGAGAAGCTTGCCCATCCCGGCGTTCAGTCCAGCCGCATCCACAAAAGCACCCGGAAGTATGCCCACCCCGATTGCCCCGGCAACTAAAAATGCCCAGACGACCCATTTCCAGCCAACGGACCTTGCTTTCGGTAAGTATTCGATGGCAAGGGCCAGACCGAGCAGCACTCCCAATAGCGCAAGATTCAGATGCCTGCCCATCGCCGCGAATCCTCCGAAGCAAGTGATCGAGCAGATCAAGGCGATCAGGACGTACGAAAGCCAGCGGCTCTTCTTTACCGCACGATATTGGACAAACCCGGTCTGGGGATAGGTCACGCGTGCCTTGATGGCTTTGCTCCCGTCGCGAACGGCTCGCATCAGCAGCTTCCATATGCAGGCCAGCACAATGAATCCGGCAAACGCGCCCCATGACTGCATGACATGGGACTGCAGCCACATAAAGGACTGCAGCCACATAAACGCTGCTAACCCTGTCAATAACAGGCCTTCGGCCAGTTCCCCCATGCCATCGACGTTATAGTAATCGATTGGCCGCTGCAGCAACCCACGAATCGCATCCATACGCTCTCCTCCCACGGTCTATTCCGTAAGCTCTGATTCCGTTCCGCATACAAGTATGCCACGCAAACCAGTATGCGTCAATTGGGCGCTTTGGCGGTCGAGCAGCGCGACAGCCTAAAATTAACTGTCAACTGTTTGCTGTCCACTGTTTACTGTCCGCTGTCCACTGCTTACGGATGCTGCTCCACGGCAATATTCACCGTTGCGGAGTTGCCGCTGGCGGCCAGCGCAACCAGATTGGTGGCCACGCCGGGCAGCGATGCCGGGGTAAAGGCGACGGTTCCGTCCAGGGCGGAGGTAGCCGTGCCAGCCTGGGTGGCGAGCAGCGGAGCCGGAGCGCAGACCCCGTGAGGCGCACAGGGCGGAGTCCACGCATAGAGCGCCTGGTAGAGGGCGACCGAGCCGCCGGCCATGGGGTTGCCGTCCATGTCGAGCAGGCGCAGCGTGATCTGGCTTGGGGTGGACTGCACGGAAAGGCTCTGGGCGGCGCCGGAGACTGCCTTCAGTGAGGCATATTCCGGGCGCGCGCCGAAAGCGGTGAAGGCGATGCACTGGTTGGTGCCGTTGAGGCAGGCGTTGATGGTTGCCTGCTGGCCCTCGGCGAGGGGGCCTACGGTGAGCGTTTGGGTGGCGATGCCGCTGGAATTGCTGAGGGCGGCGGTGCTGCCGAGCGAGGCAATGCCGCTTCCGGCCGTTTGCCACGCCACTGCCTGGCTGCCGAGGGGAACGCCGTTGTTCAGCACCATGGCCTGCACCGTCCAGGTGATGGTGGCGCCGGCGGCCAGAGAAAGCTGGGGAGTGAGTGAGGCCAGCACTGGCGGAGTTCCGCCGACGAACTCGGTCTGCACCATGGATCCGTTGGTCAGTGAAGCCGTAACCTTCGACCACGTGCCGTCGATCGCCGTCACATTCATGGTGGCGCGGCCGTCGCCGGTTGCGGTGACGGAGCAGGAGGAGAGACCGCAGGGGAGGGTGGCTGTCCCGCTGGCGACGGTGTAGATGACAGTGACTCCGCCCGCCGGGCTCAGGTTTGGCCCCAATGCGGCTACCGTGAAGGGGATGGGCACGCCGATGGGCACCGTATTCGTAGGCGCTGTGACCAGCGTGAGCGCATCGCTCGCGCCGGAGTCGTAGCTGACGCCGCCGGAGACAATGGCCGCCGCATAAAAGACCGGCAAGTCGTCCACCTCGACGTCCACCGAACGGTGACGCCGCTGGCGGCCGCTGGCGCAATGGCTGCGATTTCGTTGGGCGAGATGCTGGTGACCACCGCCGACTGGCCGCCCACCATGACCGTGTCCGCCTGACGAAAACCCATGCCGTGAATAACGATGGGGCCTCCGGAGGCCGGAAGCCGCTGCGGCTGGACCGTATCCGCGTAGAGCACCCAGCCGTTGTAGGCGTAGTCGGGCCGTCCGTCGCCGCGCTGGTCGGCAATGCCGATGCGAATGACATCGTTGCCCGACGAACTGACCCGCAGCCAGCTTTCGCCTGTTGCCAGACCGTTCATTCCAGGGCCGGTGCCCACTGCCGCGGCGCCCACGGGCAGAAAGGCGTCCCACACGCCCAAAGCCGGCATAGCCTTCGATTCCGTTGGAGCGCCGGTCTCGTCCAACGCCTGCGTCACCACGGTGAATGTGCGTCCGCCACGGACAGGGAAGCCGAGCCAGTCGCTCTGGCCTACCTGGCTCAGCCGTCCGGACCACATGCCGCTGGCTGGCAACATGCGCGGCGAGGCCTGGCTTCCGATGGCGTCCTGATAGCCGCCCGCCGCTGAGTCAGCTACATTGACGGTGAGCGTTTGCGCGCTGCCCGCCGACATTCGCGGCACTGAGATGGGCGATAACGTGCCCGAAGGGGTCACTTGGCCGTCGAGATAGGGGCCGACCGAGTCGGTGAGGATGTAAAGAGGATTGATCGCCTCGAAGGTGACCTCGTAGTTGGCCGTGGTCGCTCCTGGCGGCAGCGGCATTCCGCTCAGGTCAAAGTAACCCTGCATCGCAGCGTCGTTCGAGCCCCACATGCTCAGCAGGTTGCCGTTCGCATCGGTCCAGCCGGTGACGGGATTGCCGTGGTTTCCGTTGAAGTATCCGCCGGAGACGAAGCTCACGGTGTACTGGTAAAAGGGGTTGCCGCTCGCGTCCAAGGGACGTGCCACCACGTTCACCCCCTGCATGCCCACGCCGGTTCGGAAGGCGATGGTTCCCTGAATCGAAACCGTGTGGGCCGCGGTGATTTGCTTGCCGGGGAAGCTGGCCAGGTTGCCGGCGGCGATGGGATAGATCCGGTTGAGTGCGGCGATATCGTCGAAGCTGAGCGCGGCGGGGTTGGGAATGCAGTTGCCGCCGCTGGGGCCGCAGAGGCCGCTCAGGGGCTCCATCACCGGCCAGCCCAGCGTGCCGCCGGTTTCGCCGTTCTGCAGGGCGCCGGGGTTCACTTGCACGTAGTCGAGGCCGAGAATCCGCCCAAAGGCCCGCTCCAGCTCGTAATTCATCATTGCGAGCATATTTGAATTGGTGGCGCACAGGCCGTTGAGCAGGATGATGGCGTGGGCGATGGTCGCATCCGTGTTGATGTTGTCCATCCACATCCAGACGCCGTTGTTCTGGCAACTGGTGGGCTGGCTGGCGCCCGTGCCGAAGATCGCATCGATCACCGAGCCGTCCGCGTCGAAGATTACCCCCAGCGGGTAGCTCGTGGCCGCGGATGTCACGTCGGCGGGCTGCGTAATCTGACTGTTTGTGGCCGCAATGTTGGAGCCGCTTACGTCTTCGTTCAATTGGCCCTTGTCCACCAGCGTCACCCCGGCCGTGGGAACCGCGCTCCACAAGGCCGCTGCGGCATCCACCATCGCCGTGGCCTGCTGGTTTGTGATCGAGCCGTTCAGCGGACCCTGATCGACGTAATAGTTCACCTGTCCGCCGTTCCAATGCACCGGCTGGCCAAGCACAGCGGGATCGAAGTAGCTGGCCCCGGCCACATATTTGGGTCCACCGGCCACAGCGGCCGCGGGGGCCAGAAGCAGCAGCGCCACGCAGAACAGGAGAAGCGACGAGCAGTGAACCGTGGGGCAGGGAATCGTTACGTGGCGAACTGAGACAGAGACGAGCACGAGGGCCCTCCATACAGGGATTTCCCCCGCATGTGAGAGACCATTTAGTCACAATGGAGTGACCGGCACCAATGCGCTGGCCGTGGGTTAAGCTGTGAGCCACGAAGGAACACAGTTCAGAGCCACAAGCGGAGAGGAACCGGTCATGCAGAACAAGGTACGATTTTTGG
>Ga0224529_1001584_pt1 | contig 13161 bp, 10 predicted proteins | sample CBST50metaG_FD_179893 | JGI IMG/M metagenome (GOLD analysis project Ga0224529, IMG submission 179893) | Peat soil microbial communities from Stordalen Mire, Sweden - C.B.S.T50 | ecosystem: Environmental > Terrestrial > Soil > Wetlands > Peat | place: Sweden: Norrbotten County, Stordalen Mire... | reverse complement strand
GGGCCATGCTGGGCGGGGCGGTGCTTTCGGGGCCGGCGGTCTATCATCACGAGTTTCTGGCGCTGCCCTTCAACGTTGCGCTCGGACTTGCGGCAGGGACCCTGGGCCGCTTTGTGGAGATGGAGGAGATCTGGTCGTTTACGCCTTTGATCGATCTGAGCCTCTACCGCTGGGTCCGGCGCAACCTGCGCAAGCCACGCATCGATCGCCAGATCCTGATGCTGTTTCTGATTGCCGTGCTGGAGATTGTGCGGGAGTGGGTGGCGCGCACCTATCCTGCTCCGCCGCGGCCGCGCTGGCTGTTTGCGCTCAACACCGGTATCCCGGGCTTGCAGGTGCTGGTGTGGCTGTGTGCGCCGATGGTGGTGGGCATTGCGCTGAAGGTGTGGAATGCGCTGCGCATTGAACTGAAGCTAGAGGAGCAGAAGCGGCTGCTGTTAGAGGCAAGGCTGGATGCGCTGCAACGCCAGATCAACCCGCATTTTCTTTTCAATACGCTGAACTCCATTGCCTCGCTGGTGCGGCTGAAACCGGAACTGGCCAGGGAAATGACGGTGAAGCTGGCCAACATTCTGCGCGCGCTGCTGAAGGACCACGACAGCTATGTGCCGCTGCGCGAGGAGTTGAGTTTTACCGACGATTACCTGGACATTGAAGTGGTGCGGTTCGGCACTGACAAGCTGCGCGTGGAAAAGGAGATTGACCCGCGCACGCTGGACGTGCTGGTGCCCAGCATCCTGCTGCAACCGCTGATTGAAAACAGCATCAAGCACGGACTGGAGCCGCGCATCCACGGCGGCACGGTGACGCTGCGCAGCCGCCTGGACGGAGAGCGGATTCTGATCGAGGTGGCCGATGACGGGGTGGGCATGGGCAACCGTCCTGCGTCTGCGCTGCGCCGCACGGGAGCGGGCATCGGGATGAAAAACGTGCGGGAGCGGTTGGAAGTGCTGTATGGCAACCAGATGACGTTCAGCGTGGTGAGCAATCCGGGGCGGGGGACGCTGGTTTCGATCGAATTTCCAGCGCACTTGCCGGGTTCAGTCTAGAGGGCTCAGACATTGTTTGAAGCGCGGCTAGTGATGGGCTTCGAGTGCCAGGACAGCGTAGGCTGTGGCGGCATCGCTCATGAACTGGCCGACGTTCGATTTGGGGTCGCGATTCTTGTTGAGCGACCAGGCGGGCCAGGCGCCCGTGGTCTTGTCCTGGTTGGCGGTGAGCCATTCGAGGCCGCGCCGGACGTGGGAGTCGGTGACCTGATTCTCTTCGAGCGCCAGCACGGTGAGACCGGTAGCGTAGCCGTCCGAACGGGTTTCAATGGGCGTATTGTCCACGCGCTCCCAGGTTCCAAGGTCGCTGAGGCTCCATCCGCCGTCGTCCTGCTGGCGGTTGGCCAGATCGACAAGCAACTCGCTGCGCTGCTGGCGCGTGAGCAGGCCAGGGAAGTGCGCAGACGCCCAATACGCCACCAGCTTATTGACCAAAGGCTGCGAGTCGTAATGGCTGCTCAGATAGGTGCGCAAGGCTTCGACGCTATGAGCGATCCGCGGATTGTCGCGATAGTGGTCGGGCGCTTTGCCGAGGACGGCGGCCATGAGCGCGGCCCAATGGAACTGCGACTCGGTCGACTCCCAGGGCGCGTAGTTGAAGTTCTGCCAGGTCCATGCGCCGGCATTGGGGCCGGTGTGCAACTGGAGGGCCCAGGCGTTGCTGAGCGCGATGCGGGTGGTGTCGCCCAAGTGGCCGCGGCGGGCATCGTATCCGAGAAGAATGACGGCGTTGAGGACGGATTCAGCGGCTCGCGACTCGACTTCTTTTCCGGCACCGTAGAGAGCGTCGCTGTAGAAGGGCTGCATCTGGCTCCACCCGTGCACGCGCTTCTCAATGCTGGCCACCATGGCCTGCTCAGGGGCGGGGAGAGCCTGTTCGCCAAGCACTGTGCGCAGGGCCGGGCGGGCCAGGGCATAGGGCGCCTGGGTGTGGCAGGAGATGCAGACGGTTCCGTGGTCCTTTTGTGCGCGGTCCCAGCCCTGCCACCAAGTCTCGCGGGCATCGAGATAGCGAGCGGCGGTCTGGCGGTCCCATGCGGCTGGGGGAAGTGTTGCAGGCTTGTCCGCGGCCAGGGCAGGGCCTGCGCACACAGAGACGACGGCCAAAGCGAGCACTGCGCCTAGGTTGTATCCGACAATGCAAGTCTTGAACGGCCTGGTAGCCACGGTCGCACCTCCTCAAAAGTACGGGCGGGAAGCTGAGGTATCCGGCAGGATTTCAGTATGCACTGGAATCTGGGAGAGTGCCTCTGATTTTCCGGTCTGAAATGCGGCGGGCCAACGGCTTAGACGATAAGAAACAGTGTAGGTGTTGGGCGGGGTTTGAAATGATTGATGGAACGGCCAAGCAAGGGATTCGTGAATGAAATCAGCTGGCTAGCGTCCGCTGCGCGGACACAAGCAAGTTAGCGAGTTAGCGGCGGCATTGCCGCAGTTGGGTTCATCTACCCCGGGTCGGCGAAGCGGGTGGGAAGTAACATAGATCAGTTTCTACAATGGGTCATGTTGCTGCGATTGCGCTGCCGGTCAAACCGGTTGCTGCAATATGCACTACGGTTGGCTGTATCCTCAGAACATGGTGCGTTTCACGGTGCTGGCGTCGGGGTCAAAGGGCAACAGCACGGTTGTGTCCGGCGGGAAGACACGAATTCTGGTCGATGCGGGGCTGAGCTGCCGGGAACTATTCCGGCGCATGAGGCTGGCAGGCGAGGAGCCGGAGACGCTGGACGCGATCATTGTGACCCATGAGCATTCCGACCACGTGAACGGCGTGGCGGTGACCGCGCGCAAGCTGGGCATTCCGGTGTATTTCACCGAGGGCACGCACCGCGCATGGATGCGCTGGCTGACGCCGCGGCGGCAGATGACCTATGCGCAGTGGCTGGAACAGTGCCGCAAGCAGGCGGCAGAGCGCCAGGCGGAAGCCGATGCGGCTGGGACGGGGAGCGCGACGGACGAGGAAGAAGCGCTGGAGTGCAGCCCGGCCTTGAATGAGGCCGAGCTGATTCCGGTCGTAGCGGGGGAGGCTGAAGCGGTTCAAATCGAAGCGCGCGAAGAGGGGGCGGCGGAGCAGCCTCCGTCGCGGAAGGAAGATCCGAGCTGGCTGCCGGCGGTGGAGTATTTTGAGGCGGGACGGCCCTTCGAGATCGGGGACATCGCGGTGAGTCCCTTCACGATCCCTCATGACGCCGCCGATCCGGTGGGCTTTGTCTTCAAGACTGAAGGAGTGCGGATGGCGTTTGCTACCGACCTCGGCTACATTCCTCCCAACGTGAAGGCGCAACTGAAGGGCGTGGACCTGCTGCTGCTCGAATCCAACCACGATCTGGAGATGCTGCGCGACGGTCCCTACCCTTGGTCCGTGAAGCAGCGGGTGCTGTCCAGGGTTGGCCACTTGTCAAACGAGGCAGCGTCGGGATTCCTGGAAGACGGCTATGACGGGCAGGCCACGTACGTGATCCTGGCGCATCTGTCTGAAAGCAACAACCTGCCGGAACTTGCGCGGGTGGCCGCCGAGCGTGCATTGAGCGGCCGGGCCAGCCTGCTGGCCAACCGGCTGTTGCTGGCCATGCAGCATGAGCCGCTTTCTCCTATTTACTTTTAGCTCATGTAAGTTACACTAGAAGATACGGGCATCACTCTGTACCAAGTAGATGGGCAACGGAGACGCCAGGGCATTTCGTCCTGGGCGAGGCTGAGTCGACCAACCGGCAATCTGAATCCAGACCGGGCGGTTAAGCATCGAACGAACGGGGACTTCCGTTGCCGCGTGAGCCGCAGCACGACCATGGCGGACGAGCACATCCTTTGCAAAGTGAGTCTTTCATTTATGGCAGCTACCCAATGCACAGATAGAGTCGTAGGCGCCATTCTGGCAAACTGGCGATATGACATCTCGGGGATTTACCCGGAGATGCGCAAGGACTACGAGCAACATTTTGCCGAGTGTCCTCACTGCCGCGCCCGGCAGAAGTTCCACCGCAGCCTGGATGGGACCCTGGCGGTTCTTACCTCGCTTGCAGTGTTCTTTTTCCTGTTTGCGCTGGCGGTTCTCAAGCACATCAAGCCGCTGGAACATGTAGCGTTCAATGTGTTTGGCCTGGATATCTCAGACATGTATCACATGCTCGTGTCGGCCGGGATTGCGGGGCTTTGTTTCTCGGTGATTGCGCTGGGTCTCGTGCTGATGGCCACTCCGGCGTCTTCGTACCTCGGCGGCATCGCGGTAGAACGGGCGAAACTGATCGAAGAGCACTTGCCCGCGGCCATCAAGTCGCTGCGCCCGCGCTGAAGCAACATCTGCGGCTCGAATCTCTCAGGGCCTCCCGCTTGCGGGAGGCCCTAATGTTTTGGGGCTATGCTCAGTGCCCGGAGAGGGTTTCGGTATAGCTGAGGTCGGGGCGAATCAACGCAGGCCATTGGTGGTTGCCGCCAAACGCCAATCGGGCGAGGCGTAGATACGTTGCGGGTTGCAAGATATCTGCAGGACTTGCGTCGCGCTCGTCCAACTGAAAGTGCAACTCCCGGAAGACCCATCTGTCCCCGCAGCGCGTCAGGATGGCCGACAGACGCAGAGGGTGATCCGACTTCCTGGAACGCACTGCGCCGACTGTGGCGACCCAGGCGACATCTCCGGATGACCAGACGACGGAATCGTCGGCGGCAAAGCGGAAATCTCCCCAGTCCTGCCAATCTTTGCGAATGAACTCAGTTGCGGCAGGGTAGCCACGCGCCCACTCGGCGGCATTCGTTCCCTGGATGAGGACGTCGCCATTTTTTGCGAACAACTGGTTCATGAAAGCATCGAGGTTCTTCGGGTCGCGTTTGATATATCCGTCCTGGAACGCTCTCAATGCGGTGATGACACCCGCGCGCACCTCGGGCGGCGCATCCCCCGCCTGCTGCAGGTACCCCCTGCGGGCTTCTCGGGAGGCGGAGCTTTTCAGGTGCAGGGACGCGATGAAGCCAAATGCAAAGCCGCCCGCCACGAGCAGAACGGCCACCAGTACAGGAAAAATCCTCTTGCGATTCAACCTGAGGCCCACTTTCACTTTCTCCCAAGGCAAAGAAACCGTGACCTCTCACGAGACACGGAAAGATCATCGCTACAACCGCGCAGATGCGATTGCGGTCGGAGCGGCGAAAGGAACGCTGATGGGACAGAGAATAGCACGCAACGACTTGATGGGGAACTCAATCATCCAGTCGTGGCGTTACCAACGGAGAGCACTTCAGGTGACCAACGTGTAGGTGAGAGCCTGCGATAGCTTCGGGCGTAAAGCCCATGTGTATGGCTTCTATCCGGCGGCCTTCTTAACGAGTGAGCGAAACAACAAACGCAGGTCCCTCATGGAATGGTGTTCCACCCAAGGTCATGAAAAAGCAACCGCGGATCCTTCCCGTTGGTCAGGATGACACTTGTTGTGGGATTGGAATGTGGTGCGGTCAAGAATTTTCAGGGCAAGGCCTTCGACTCTGCTGCGCTTCGCTCGGGATGACGGCCTTGTGGCTGCTGCGACAGCCTGGGGCGAAGTCAATCGACTGGCCGCTCGTCTGAAGACAGGAAAAGGCGAAGCCCGAGGGCTTCGCCTTTTCCTGCCAGAGCTGTGGCTGGAGTTACTTGATGAGCGGGGCGCGCAGGTCGCCGCCGGTCATCTGTTTGGGCAGGCCCAGGTCGAGGATGTTCAGGAGCGTGGGCGAGATGTCGCGCAGGGAACCGTCGGAACGCAGGCGATAGCGCTGCGCTTCTTCGGCGACGTAGATCATGGGCACGGGGTTGGTGGTATGCGCGGTGTGCGGAGCGCCGGTGATCAGGTCCACCATCTGCTCGGCGTTGCCGTGGTCGGCGGTGATGAGCCAACTGCCGTTCTTTTCGCGGACGGTTTTGTAGATGCGAGTCAACTGCGCATCAATGGCCTCGATGGCCTTGATGGTGGGCTCGAGCTTACCGGAGTGGCCGACCATGTCCGCGTTGGCAAAGTTGGACACAATCAGATCGAAGGTGCCATCGTTGACAGCTTTCACGATGGCGTCGCCGATGGCTTCGGCCTTCATCTCCGGCGCCAGATCGTAGGTGGCCACTTTCAGCGACGGGATCAGCACGCGATCCTCGCCGGCGAACGGTGTTTCAATGCCGCCGTTGAAGAAGTAAGTGACGTGGGCGAATTTCTCAGTCTCGGCCACGCGCAGGTTGCGCAGTTGGTGCTGAGCCAAAACGTTGGCGAGAATGTTGTCGAGCGACTCCGGCGGCATGATGAGCGGCAACTCGTAGAGCTTGTCGTACTGCGTCATGCACAGGTAGTAGAGGTTCTTCGGGATCTCGGTGCGGGGAATGGCCTGATCGAGCGCTTCCCAGCCGTCCAGGTCCCGGCCGCCCTTGGCCAAGCCGCTTTCGCGCGTCAGCACGCGGGTGATTTCGCGAGCGCGGTCAGCGCGGAAATTGAAGTTGATGCAGACGTCTTCGTCGCGAATCTGTGCAACCGGTTTGCCTGCGGCGTCGACGACCACGAAGGGAATGATGAACTCGTCGGTGACGCCGTTGTTGTAACACTCGGTCATGCGCGCGATGGGGTTGGGATAGGCGCCGCCCTCGGCTTTGCCGGGGACCATGGCGTCGAATGCCTTGCGCTCGCGCTCCCAGCGCTTGTCGCGGTCCATCGCGTAGTAGCGTCCGTGGACGGAGGCGATTTTGCCTACGCCGTATTCGCGCATTTTCTTCTCGAGCTGCGCGATATAGGTTGCGCCGGAACAGGGAGGCGTGTCGCGTCCGTCCATGAAGCAGTGGACGAAGACGCGCTGCAGGCCGTACTCGCGCGCGGTGCGCAAGAGGGCATAGAGATGCTCGAGCTGGGAGTGGACGCCGCCGTCGGAACAGAGTCCGAGCAGATGCAGTTGCCGTCCGTTCTCTCTCGCGTGCTTCATGGCCTCGACGATGGCCGGAATCTTGACGAACTCACCGGAAGCGATGGCTGCGTCGATGCGCGTGATATCCATTTGCACGATGCGGCCGGCGCCGATGTTCAAGTGGCCGACTTCGCTGTTGCCCATTTGCCCATCGGGCAGGCCGACAAAGTGGTCGGAGGCTTGAATCAGCGTGTTGGGGTACTCGCGCAGCAGCTTGTCGTAGGTGGGCTTTTTGGCGAGCGCAATGGCGTTGTTGGCGGTTTCGGCACGATAGCCCCATCCGTCGAGGATGGTCAGAACGAGGGGACGCTTGTAGATGGACACGTAGAAAACACCTCAGATTCGTTCAAAACTCTCTTCTCTAGGATAACGTGCCGGGGCTGTCCGGGGTGCGTGGCTTGCGTCACAAGCGAGCCGAAGACTCTGCCGGGGGGCTATCGAGTAGATCTGCTGTTCGTGCATAAGCCAAGGGAGGAAGCCGAGGCTCCCTCCCTTTCTTAATCAGTTACAAAATTGCCGTTGATCCGCGGCGAAGCCAGTTGGCCCCGCCGCAGGTGCTTAGTCGTTGTAGTTGAGAGCTTCAAGGCCAAGATAGACTGCGCCGGAGCCGAGTTCTTCTTCGATGCGGAGCAACTGGTTGTACTTGGCGATGCGGTCGGTGCGGCTGACCGAGCCGGTCTTGATCTGTCCCACGCCGGTGGCGACAGCCAGATCGGCGATGAAGGTATCTTCGCTCTCACCGGAACGGTGGGAGATGACCGACGTATAGCCGTAGCGGCGGCCGAGGTCGATGGCTTCCAGGGATTCGGTGATGGTGCCGATCTGGTTGAGCTTGATGAGGATGGAGTTGGCCGCGCCCTCTTCAATGCCGCGCTGAATCCGCTTGACGTTGGTGACAAACAGATCGTCGCCGACCAACTGAATGCGGCTTCCCAGCTTGTCGGTCAGCAGCTTCCAGCCTGCCCAGTCGTCTTCCGCGAGACCGTCTTCGAGAGAGACGATGGGGTACTTGCGGGCCCAGTTGGCATAGAAATCAACCATTTCTTCGCTGGAGAGCTCGCGCTTGTCGCTCTTCTTGAAGACGTACTTGCCGGTTTCCTTGTTGTAGAACTCGCTGGAGGCGGGATCGAGGGCGATGGCGATCTGCTCGCCGGGCTTGTAACCAGCCGCCTCAATGGCTTCGAGGATGAGCTCGATGGCTTCGTCGTTGGACTTGAGAGAAGGAGCGAATCCGCCCTCGTCGCCAACTGCGGTGTTGTAGCCCTTCTTCTTGAGCACGCTCTTGAGCGTGTGGAAGGTCTCGCCGGCCCAGCGAAGCGCCTCGGAGAAGCGCTCTGCTCCGACGGGCATGATCATGAACTCCTGGAAGTCGACGTTGCTGTCGGCGTGGGCTCCGCCGTTGAGCACGTTGAGCATGGGAGTGGGGAGAACCGAGGCGTTGACGCCGCCCAGGTAGCGATACAGGGGAATTTCGAGAGTCTGCGCCACGGCGCGGGCAGCGGCCATGGAAACAGCTAGGATGGCGTTGGCGCCCAGCTTGCCTTTGTTCGGTGTGCCGTCCAGGGCGATCATGGTCTGATCGAGAAGCCGCTGGTTGGCCGCATCGAGGCCTTCGAGTTCGGGCGCGATGATGGTCTCAACATTGGCGACAGCCTGCAACACGCCCTTGCCCAGATAGTGGCTCTTGTCGCCGTCGCGCAGCTCCACGGCCTCATGCTCGCCGGTGGAAGCGCCGGAGGGCACAATTGCACGGCCCAAAGCGCCGCTTTCAAGAATTACGTCAGCTTCCACGGTAGGATTGCCGCGCGAGTCAAGGACTTCGCGCGCACGGATGGCAACAATTTCAGTCATATCGGTCCTCATGATGCGATGCAGCAGCCGGTCATTCAGTTGGGGACGGCGATCCACGGCAAGCGTTTCTCCGGCAGCGCTTTGAATCGTATTCAGAAGCTCTTGCACGATCGGATTTTCCTCTCCGTCCAACGTAAAAAGGGGGGATGTTCCCTAGGGATTCTAGCAAACCCAGCGGTACTAACTTGTGTAATGGCGATCACAACGGGCCGGAGGGGTCGGGAGGTCCGCGCCGCACTCCAGGGAGGGTTGCCTTTGTTGATTCGTAGCAGTCAAGGCACCTGTCCGGTCACGCTTGTATGGTACTCCGTGCCGCCATGCGCTAGCCTAATATCGGGTGAGTTGGTGCGTGGCGGTTGCCGGAAGATCGGTCGCGCAACTCTCCCGACCAGGCGGGGTCTAAAGCTGCATGGGGAACTTCCGCCAGCGTGCGCGAAAAAGGAGACCTTGATGAACCGGCCGATTCTTGTGTGCGCCTTATTGTTCCTGTCCACTGTCGCTCTGGGAGCGCAGGACGCGAGCCAGTCGAGCCCCTACGAGGGAACTTCGAGCCCTCCCGCGGACAGCACGATTGAAACGACCAGCACGCCCCAGGCCAAGCCACCGGCCGGGCAGCCCGCCGTGCCGCAGCAGGCGCAGCCCCAGCCTCAATACCAATCTCAGCCACAGCCGCAGCCGACCTCCGTTGATCCCGCTGTCAACGATGCGGACCCGGACGGCGGAATTGTGCAGGTACAGCGGAATGCGCCGCCACCCGCGCAGGCTGGATTGACAGAGCGCTCCTACGTGGCGGACCCGGATGGGGACATTGTTCATCCGCATCCTTTACGGCCAGGCGAACTGCAGGAAGGCACAACGATTCGCGTTCGGCTGCTCGGACGGCTCTCAACGCGCACCACGGAGAAGGGCGAGCCCTTCAGCAGTCGCGTGGCCACGGATGTGCTGCAGGGCGGCCAGGTGCTGATTCCGGCCGGATCGCAGATTGACGGCCAGGTGGTGGAAGCTTCCAGCGGTCGCGCCGGCGGACGCGGCACCATGCGCCTGCGGCCGGAGACGGTGACCTTGCCCGATGGCTCCCGCTTCCGAATCAATGCCGAGGTGACCGGCACTCCCGGTTCAAGAACACACGTAGGCGGTGAGGGCACCATTCTGCCCGATTCGCGCTTGAAGCGCGACGGAATCGAATATGGGGGAGCGGTGGGCGTGGGTGCGACGACGGGCGCTATTGTGGGCGGCCCGGTGGGCGCACTGACCGGCAGCCTGATCGGCGCCGGCGTGGTGACGGTTCACTTGCTGGTCAGCCATCCGCAGGCGGTTCTTGAACCGGGCACGACCTTGCTGTTCACCACGAGCGAGCGGCTGAACCTGGAGCGCGAACGGTCCAGCCTGAAGTAACGCTACTCAGCGCGGCGGAAGGCGGCGACGGGACTTTATCGGCTGCGCATCTATATCCTTTGTGTCTGCGAGACTCTCACTTCCAGATGCTCTAGATCCCGCCCATAAAGAGTGTTGCGCCGTGCCCCTATTCCATTTCGCCGTAAAACCTGCGAAATGGGATGGGTGTACGGCGCTTTTATGGGTGGGCTGGATCAATAAATAGAGCAATAATCAATCGGCATTTCGCGCAAATTGGGGATGAATATTCAGCTCGGCGATCATATTTAATCAAAATAGTCATTGCCGGTCTTCATTCCTTACCCTATACTTCGCCCATCTGAATTTCTCGATCAAGGAGGGCTTACCATGTCGAATCGTTCATTCCTGCGTCTGGGCCGGGTGGTTTTGACAAGCGTATTGGTGCTCGTTGCTTGTAGCCTCCCCTCATGCGCGCAAGAGAGAAACCAGGGAAAGATCCTCGGCGGGTACTTTGAAGAGTGGAGTATCTACTACGCCGGCTATAACATCGCCAACCTGCAACAGAACGGTGTCGCCAACAAACTGACGCACCTGATTTACGCGTTTGCCAATGTCACTACTACACCTGCACCGGCCTGCTCCATCGCCGATTCCTGGGCAGACTATTCGACTCCCTATCTTCCCAGCGTGAGCGGAACGCCCTACACGGGGCCGATGTATGGGAACTTCGCTGCCATTCAGCAGCTCAAGCAACTTCACCCGCGCTTGAAGGTCCTGATGTCGATGGGCGGCGCATCGGCGGCCAACCTGGCGGCGTTCGTCAGCGCATCCAGCACGCAGGCTGGCCGGAAGGCGCTGGCCTCTTCCTGCATCGACATGTTCGTCAGGGGTAACATTGCTCCGGGGATCACCGCTCCGGGCCTATTCGACGGCTTCAATATCGATTGGGAGTTTCCGACGGCGACCGACAAACAGAACTTTACCGCACTGCTCAAGGAGTTTCGCAGCCAACTGAATGCGCTGGAGAAGACCACCGGCAAGCAGTACGTTTTGTCGTTCGACGGACCGGCGGGCGCGCAGAATTACGTGAATATCGACCTCCGTGCGGCTGCCGAACAGGTGGACTTTATCACCATCGACGGCTACAACTACGCCGGATCCTGGGATTCGCAAACCAATGACGCGTCGCCACTGTTCGACGATCGGAAAGATCCGTTGTACGGGCAGGATCTGGACATCGACGCGACCGTGAATGCTTATCTCCGCGCTGGCGTTCCGCCTTGGAAGTACACCATGGGCGTGCCTCTCTATGGCGCAGGCTGGACAGGCGTTCCCAAGACAAACCATGGCCTGTATCAAAGCTCGACTGGGCCGTCTGCTGTTTTGCTGGCGAATGGAACGGGACCGTGCACCGACACGAGCGGCAACACGGCCGGCTGCGATACTTTGCTGACTCCGGGCACCGCGACGTATTCGACGCTCGCGAACCTTCCTGCGAATGGGTACACGCAATGGTTCGATGGGAAGAGGATTGCCGTCTCGCTCTACAACCCGACGACGGAAACCTTCTACACGTATGACGACCCGGACACGGCGTTTTTGAAGATGCTCTATATCGACGTGAAAGTGCCGGGCGGTTTGGGCGGTGCGTATGTGTGGGCTCTGAAAGACGACGACGCGAACGGAACGATGGTCAAGACTATGGCTGCCGGGCTGGGACGATAGAGGCAGAAACGATAAACGGCCTTCAACTGCGAGCGCAGGCTGAGAGAGTCAGCCTGCGCGGCTCAGCGGAGCCCGGTGTGCAGGTAGGCCAGGAGAGCGGCCATCTGCTCATCAGTGAATCGGCCGGCAAAGCCCGGCATCAGGCCCTTGCCGGAGAGAACATTTGCCCGCACGGCTGCATCCGTGGTGGGAATGCCGCTGGGCAGCGTCTTGCGGTCAAAGACGCCGTGCAGATCGGGCGGGACTTTCTTGAGGGCGAGATCATTATCCTCGTGGCAATGCGCGCAGCGAACCTCATAGAGGTGCTTTCCTGCTGCCTGCTCGGAGGTGAGGGCCGGCGGGGCGTGACAGCCTGCGATACCAACACCCATGCATGCTGTCAGCGCCAACCGCAGCGCTGAGCGGCCGAACGGCCACCGAATTCTTTCGCCCACCCGTTGCCTACGCTTTCTGTGCGAACTGCCCGCTCACATAGTCCCAGTTGAGCACCTGGAAGAACGCCTTCACATATTCGACGCGCCGGTTCTGATACTTCAAATAGTAAGCGTGCTCCCAGACGTCAATGCCGAGGATCGGCTTGTGGCCGGTGGTCAGAGGGCTGTCCTGATTGGGCGTGGTTTCGATGGAGACGGTGCCGTCGGGCAGCCTGACCAGCCACGCCCAGCCGCTGCCAAAGACGCCCATGGCTGCGAGGGAGAGCTTGTCCTGGAAGGCGGAAAGCGAGCCGAACTTTGCGTCGATGGCCTTGGCAAATTCACCTTTGGGCGCGGCTCCGCCTTTGCCCAGAGTCGGCCACCAGAAGGAGTGGTTGGCGTGGCCTCCGCCGTTGTTGCGGATGGCGGTGCGGGCAGACTCGGGCAGGGAACTCAGATTGACCAGAAGCTCATCCACCGATTTGCCTGCCAGTTCGGGATGAGCGGCAACGGCGATGTTCAGGTTGTTGACGTAGGCCTGGTGGTGCTTGTCGTGGTGCAGGTGCATGGTGGCGGCGTCGAAGCTGGGCTCGAGCGCATCGTAGGCGTAGGGCAAAGCGGGGAGCGTGAAAGGCCCTGTGGGCGGTGCGGGCGGAGTTGCGGATGGGGTTGCGGCGGGGGCTTGGCTGCTCGCCCATCCTTCCGCAGTGAGTGTTTCAGCCAACAAGACGGCGCTCGCCGCGCCGCCCAAGTGCTTGATTGCAGTTCGCCTGTCCATCATGGGGTGAATGAACCTCCGCTGGTTGGATGCTTGCTCTTGGGTTCGATGCTCGCTCGGAAGGGAAATCTGCACGGAAAGGCAA
>Ga0224529_1001582_pt1 | contig 13171 bp, 11 predicted proteins | sample CBST50metaG_FD_179893 | JGI IMG/M metagenome (GOLD analysis project Ga0224529, IMG submission 179893) | Peat soil microbial communities from Stordalen Mire, Sweden - C.B.S.T50 | ecosystem: Environmental > Terrestrial > Soil > Wetlands > Peat | place: Sweden: Norrbotten County, Stordalen Mire... | reverse complement strand
TTTCAATCCACGCCCCCCGCGTGGGGGGCGACCGCGCTCAAGGCCGAGGAAAATAGCGGTGAAATCGTTTCAATCCACGCCCCCCGCGTGGGGGGCGACGATTCAGATCATCCATTCCGGGTGTGTGATAGCTGTTTCAATCCACGCCCCCCGCGTGGGGGGCGACCTGGCGGACAGTACTCTAATCCGTTGGGTCTTAGTTTCAATCCACGCCCCCCGCGTGGGGGGCGACGTGTGCTGGCCGAGCAGGAAGTTAAGGTGGCGAGCGTTTCAATCCACGCCCCCCGCGTGGGGGGCGACCCGGTTTACGAGGGGATTCGCTCCGGCGTTGGTGTTTCAATCCACGCCCCCCGCGTGGGGGGCGACGGACGGCTCTCGGGCGAGTGCTTCTATTTCACGCTGTTTCAATCCACGCCCCCCGCGTGGGGGGCGACCAGAAAGCATGAAGCTGAAAGTATTAGTGGCTTGTGTTTCAATCCACGCCCCCCGCGTGGGGGGCGACTGCCGACGATCTGGCCATAAAGGCCCTAGACGATGTTTCAATCCACGCCCCCCGCGTGGGGGGCGACAGCGCACCGTTGCTTACGTTTTTGATGGTGTAGTGTTTCAATCCACGCCCCCCGCGTGGGGGGCGACAGCCTTGGGGGCCGCTACCCTAAGCAACATCGCCTGTTTCAATCCACGCCCCCCGCGTGGGGGGCGACCAGGCGCGGACGGTGCATATACTGCCACTAACAGCGTTTCAATCCACGCCCCCCGCGTGGGGGGCGACATTCGAGCAGAGGCAACCAGCCTCATGGAGAAATGTTTCAATCCACGCCCCCCGCGTGGGGGGCGACTCCACCTTGCGGATATAGTCCTGTCCTTGCGGCGTTTCAATCCACGCCCCCCGCGTGGGGGGCGACCGGCACTCAATTCAACCGTGGAACCTTGTCCATAGATGTTTCAATCCACGCCCCCCGCGTGGGGGGCGACCACGGACCCGATCCTGCAGCTTGTAATCGCTGATCGTTTCAATCCACGCCCCCCGCGTGGGGGGCGACCCCGGTCGCGGAGATTCTTAGCGGCGGTTTTTGTGTTTCAATCCACGCCCCCCGCGTGGGGGGCGACGCTTGTAGCCCACGCTGGCCAGCATCGAGACGGCGTTTCAATCCACGCCCCCCGCGTGGGGGGCGACTAGGTGGTTTGAGTGAGGAGAACAATATGCGAGTGTTTCAATCCACGCCCCCCGCGTGGGGGGCGACTTGGGCCACGTGGAACAGATGGGAGTAAGGAAAGATGTTTCAATCCACGCCCCCCGCGTGGGGGGCGACGAAGTCCATCCTTCATGCCCTTCATGCGCAGCAGGTTTCAATCCACGCCCCCCGCGTGGGGGGCGACCATCGACCCGCAGAAAGACCCAACCGCCTACAATGTTTCAATCCACGCCCCCCGCGTGGGGGGCGACCGGCGCCGATGTCGTAGCTGGCCGCGGTGGAGCTGTTTCAATCCACGCCCCCCGCGTGGGGGGCGACGTCAATCAGTTCCAGGCGCGCCGCGCTGGAGTCGTTTCAATCCACGCCCCCCGCGTGGGGGGCGACAGGAAGGCGAAAAGCCATCCAGCCAGCCACGGGGTTTCAATCCACGCCCCCCGCGTGGGGGGCGACGTGGACCGGCGATGTGCTCAATCAGGTGCGCGCGGTTTCAATCCACGCCCCCCGCGTGGGGGGCGACATTACGTGTCCTGTTTCCCCGTAGAACCCAGCCAGTTTCAATCCACGCCCCCCGCGTGGGGGGCGACTTGACCATCGTCGCAATCGCAGCCGCCGAATAGGGAGTTTCAATCCACGCCCCCCGCGTGGGGGGCGACAACAGCCGCGCGCCGCCAACTGGCCAACATCGGCGTTTCAATCCACGCCCCCCGCGTGGGGGGCGACGCGGTCCTTGCCGTAAGCGGTGCAAACCTGAAAGGTTTCAATCCACGCCCCCCGCGTGGGGGGCGACAAGGGCGAACCCTCCACCCCTCTTCGTTGTTTGGGTTTCAATCCACGCCCCCCGCGTGGGGGGCGACTCAGCATAGCCAACACCACATCGATCATTCGGGTGTTTCAATCCACGCCCCCCGCGTGGGGGGCGACCGTCGCAACGTCAGAGCAAACAGAACTTCGGCGTAGTTTCAATCCACGCCCCCCGCGTGGGGGGCGACCTTTGACTATGGAAGACATCCGCGCGCTGAACGTGTTTCAATCCACGCCCCCCGCGTGGGGGGCGACGTGCTGGAGGCGGATCGGCAACGGGCGCCAAGATGTTTCAATCCACGCCCCCCGCGTGGGGGGCGACAAGTCGTGCATGGTTTCGCTGCGCATTATTAAGGTTTCAATCCACGCCCCCCGCGTGGGGGGCGACCTCAAAGCTTGCCGCATGGCGGGCCAGCATAACACGTTTCAATCCACGCCCCCCGCGTGGGGGGCGACCTGGATTGCCCCAGCCGATGATCTCAAGAATCTGGTTTCAATCCACGCCCCCCGCGTGGGGGGCGACCTTTGAAGTTGGGTGTGTCGAACGCGCTGATGGTGTTTCAATCCACGCCCCCCGCGTGGGGGGCGACCGGCGCTCACTGTACTTATTGCCCCTGCACCTTGTTTCAATCCACGCCCCCCGCGTGGGGGGCGACATGCAACAGGCGACACGATCACCCTCGCAGGTGGTTTCAATCCACGCCCCCCGCGTGGGGGGCGACATGATGCCAAAGGCGGCCGCATAGCCGGTCATCAGTTTCAATCCACGCCCCCCGCGTGGGGGGCGACGCGTTACGACCTTGCAGTGATGATGCACTTACCTGTTTCAATCCACGCCCCCCGCGTGGGGGGCGACAATCCGATGTCGTCAAGATCGCGCTGGAAGTCGGTGTTTCAATCCACGCCCCCCGCGTGGGGGGCGACGCCGCTGAATCCATACCTCAACCGCAAGCCAGATGTTTCAATCCACGCCCCCCGCGTGGGGGGCGACGATTGGAAGGCGTGATGAGGAACGGCGGCATCGGGTTTCAATCCACGCCCCCCGCGTGGGGGGCGACGTGCCAGTGGCGGCGTGCGCGGTTCCTGCGAGTGTTTCAATCCACGCCCCCCGCGTGGGGGGCGACCCCAATTCCACGCCCAACGCGCGCATCCAAACTGTTTCAATCCACGCCCCCCGCGTGGGGGGCGACCCGCGCCAACCACCAGAGGGTAATCTGAGCCGCGAGGTTTCAATCCACGCCCCCCGCGTGGGGGGCGACCTGCAATGTCTGAGCCTTGATAATCTCCGGTGGAGTTTCAATCCACGCCCCCCGCGTGGGGGGCGACTGTTGTGGTTGCAGGAGAGGGCAGCAGCGCGGTGTTTCAATCCACGCCCCCCGCGTGGGGGGCGACTAATGTCGATGCACCCCTTGCTGCCGTCATGCCAGTTTCAATCCACGCCCCCCGCGTGGGGGGCGACGTCGATACAAAGTGTATCAGGTTGCCACTACTATGGTTTCAATCCACGCCCCCCGCGTGGGGGGCGACTACACCCCCGGAGACAGCGTTACGTTGGCAGGCGGTTTCAATCCACGCCCCCCGCGTGGGGGGCGACCGGGCGCGGCGTGCGGCAAGCATTGCGTCCACTTTGTTTCAATCCACGCCCCCCGCGTGGGGGGCGACACCATCCCCACTGGCGTTGTGGTGAGCGCGCAGGGGTTTCAATCCACGCCCCCCGCGTGGGGGGCGACCTTCGAGCGTCTTCTTGCGCTCCCACACGAAGTTGTTTCAATCCACGCCCCCCGCGTGGGGGGCGACGGATTGGCCGGGTAGGTCACTTTGATTGACGGAGTGTTTCAATCCACGCCCCCCGCGTGGGGGGCGACTTCCGTACTTGGCGATGAACTCGTCTGCCATTTGGTTTCAATCCACGCCCCCCGCGTGGGGGGCGACGAGTCCTGACGCCGGGACTCATCAGCAAGTACGTGTTTCAATCCACGCCCCCCGCGTGGGGGGCGACTCATCGCTCCATGCGCCAGCGTTCCGGTAGTGTTGTTTCAATCCACGCCCCCCGCGTGGGGGGCGACATCACAACCGTTCGGTTACAGTTTCGGTCATGAGGTTTCAATCCACGCCCCCCGCGTGGGGGGCGACGCAAAGATCAATACGTTGCGGGAGAACATCTCCAAGTTTCAATCCACGCCCCCCGCGTGGGGGGCGACTCCAGTAGTAAAACCACCATAGCGGATTGCTGAGTTTCAATCCACGCCCCCCGCGTGGGGGGCGACAACGTTATCCGCGGCGATCTTGCACAGGGCAAGACGTTTCAATCCACGCCCCCCGCGTGGGGGGCGACTTCAGCAACGACTTCAGGACTCATCGGCGGCACCTGTTTCAATCCACGCCCCCCGCGTGGGGGGCGACTGCGCATGGGGTAACAGGCTCCATGCGTTAGACATATCATGCCACAATTGCGAACTGACCTAGCCGAGTGACCTCTGAAGAACGCAGCCGATCTCTTGGAAAAGCATCTCTCTGAAAATATGCCGGTTAGTGGCTGCGCGAATCTCACGGCAAATCTGTGCTCGCTAGGGGTCCGCGTGACAGAGGCTTGCTACTCTTGCGGCAGAGGCGTCACAGGATGAGCGGGCCTTCCGGGTCGTAGGCCACTTTTGTGCCCACGTGCTCGACCCGCCGCTTCCATTCAGATCCGAGAAAGTAGAAGCGTAGGCTGTCTTGTGCGGGATCGGCTTCCGACAAGAGACCGGCCCGGAGCACCGTCCATTGGGCCGCATCCACGAGACATTCGAAGACCGAATTCTGCACCCGCTGGCCGTGATTCTCGCACAACCGGGCCACTCGGCGCAGTCTGCGGCGACCGGCAACATCGAGGGTGCTCACGTCATAGCTGACAAGGACCATCATAACTGGGTCATCTCCAGAAGAACGCGGGATACGCGTCCAGGCCGCCGCGCACGTAGCGCGCCAACAGCAGAGCCTGCGTATAGGGAACAAGCCCAACCGGAATGCGCTCCTTCAGAAATGGGTGCTGGATTTCGTCCTGTTTGCGCAGTTGCCATGCAGAGACGACCTCTTTGCGTGTCGTATCGTCCATTAAAATGCCGCCGCCCTCCTGCTCAGTAAATCCCGAGCCCTGCACCTGCCGCCGGTTAATCAGAGTCAGGACCAGGCGATCAGCCAGAGCTGAGCGCAGTTCCTCTATCAGGTCAAGCGCGAGACTAGGCCGCCCCGGCCTGTCAGTGTGCAGAAAGCCGACTGCCGGGTCCAACCCGACGCTTTCCAGCGCGGATTCGATGTCGTGCCGAAGCAGCGCATAGACGAACGACAAGAGCGCATTGACGCGGTCCAACGGTGGACGGCGTGTGCGTCCGTCGAAATGGAATGCCTCGCGGTCACCTGCGATCATGTAGTCGAAGACCGAGAAGTATGTCTGTGCAGCGGCTCCTTCATGCCCGCGCGCTTCATCGATGGAGGGTGCGCACGCGGCTTCCAGACCCGCCCAGGAGAGCCGAGCCGCTGCTTCGCGCAGTGCTTTCTCCCGTTCTTCATCGGCAATCTCGCGTGCCGCTCGCAACAGAATCACGCGACTGTTGGCTATCTTTGCCGCGACGATGTTCCGCACAACGGACAACGCCCCATCCGCGCCATCGGCCATCCGGTATTGCTGCCTGCGCAGCAGCACATTGCCCGAGACAGGCCCGGTAACACGCGCCAGAAACCTGCCCTGCTCGGTCAGGAAAGAAATGCCAACGCCCCGTTCACAACAAAGTCCCAGCACCGGCGGAGAGCAGGATACCTGTCCCCAGCACACCAGACCTTCCAGTGTATGAATCGGCACACGCAGCTTCAACTCCTGCCCGACCTTGATGGCAATTGTCTCGCCGTCGCGGTGCACGTAGGTGCCTTGAGTCATCACATGCAGCGTATTGAGCAGCTTTCGCATTGCGGGCTAGGCCTCCTCTTCGAGCGAACGCACTTGCCGCTCCACCCAGCGCGCCGCGCCATCTTGATGCGCGGTTGCCTGGGGTAGGCACACGTGAACCAAAGAGCAACTGGCGCAATAAGCGCCGGGCACTGCGGCTGGCGTCTCCCGGCTTCGGTACAGGTGGTGCATCGTGGCGGCAAGTTCTTCGGTGCGTGCGCGAAGCTCCGGCGTAAACGCGATCTCCTGCCGCCGGCGTGGGTCGCCATAGAAGATCGCGCCGCGAGTTACGGCCGTGGCCAGCATTTCCTCCAGACAAAGCGCCTGCGCGCAGAGCTGCACGGTATCGCAGTCGTTGGGCTTGCTCTTGCCCCGCTTGTACTCCACGGGAAACGGCTCCGGGCGGAACTCGACAATGTCGGCGCGCCCGGTCAAGTGCAGTCTCATCGACTGCAACCACATACCACGCACGGTTCGGAGGTTGCCGCGTCGGCTCTCTCCGGGCAGGTCGGCGCGCTCGTGCAGCAGTCGCCCTTCGGCGGTTCGCCCGTTCTCCACCCAGACCTGCTCCAGATGGATCAGCGCCCATTGCCGCGGACAGAAGGCCAGGTGCTGCAGCCCGCTGATCGGCAGCGCATCGTCGTCTTCAGAACCGGAATCGGACATACAGCACTCCAGCCAAATTTCTGCGTTAGAAGCCTGGAATCTCCTCGGGCGTCAGGGCGTCGAGTTTTCCGAGCGTGTAGCTACCGCTGCCGTCGGGGTCCATATGCAGTGAGGCATGAACCTTGGCTGAGGAGTACTTCCCAGCCCTTGAGTCATGCTTCCACCACAGTACCTTAAGCACCTCCATGCTGCCTTCGGGGCGGGCAGAGGAAGCGTCGTTTTCAAATAGCTTTGGCAGAACAGCCTTGATCGCCTCGGCATCTGCATCGCTGAATCCGGTTCGCTCAGCCAATTGCGGGTTCATGCTGCCATAGAAGACATAAACAGCATCGTCAACGCGATGCTTCATGCCCATGGTGTCGGAACCACGCTTGCTGCCGTCGCCTTCGCCGCTCACGCTCTTGGTGATCTGCGTGCTCGTCACGTCAACAGACTTCAGACTGAAGGCGGACTGCACCGTCACCGGTCCACGGATGGGGATGGAGATACCAGACGTAGCAGCGTCATCGGCCTGGTCAGTACCCTCGTCCCCCTTTTTCTTCTTGCTCTTGCCTGCCGTGAACGCGAAAAGGTTGCCAAAGGCTCGCACATCCAACCACTTGACACACGCATCCGCAGCGGTCTTCTCCTTTTGAGCAAGTTCCAATGGACCGGACTCATCGGAATCCTCTTCAGAGGCCTCCTTCTTCGACTGGCCTTTCTTCTTTTTTGTGAGTGCGAACGCGGCCTTGCCCAGACCGTACTCGTCGGACTCGGCGCGGGCACGGAGACTCTTCATACCGTCGATATTACGGTCGTCCGATTGCACAAAGATATTCTTTCCTGCCTCCATCAGGCGGTCGCGCAGTTTGCGTTTTAGGCAGACATCCGAAATCTCTCCATAGCCGCTGTAGTCTGTCCGTGGCCGATTTCCATTCAACGGATCGCCGTTCGGGTTGGCGTGCTTCACGCGAAGCACCACAGCAAAGTCGATCTTGTGTTGAAGTGTGCTCACAATCCCTCCTCTTCGCTCAAATTGCTTTCAAGCTCGTTGACAACTGCGTCCTTGTTGGGTTTCTTGGGTGTCAGATCGGCGCGTTGATTGTGAAATCCTAAAAGAAATTCCCCGCTGAGTTTACTGTTATCAGTGAATTCACTAACACCGTGAACGTCAATGCGAAACAAGCCCATGACATGATCCAGCAACTTTTTTCTGATGGTTAGGGCACCGGCTCGGCTGCTCCGCAGACGAGTCATGTAAGGCTGCAATTTCAATTCGAGTGTCCGCCATGTGGTAAATGGATTATCGGCAAAGCGCTGCATCAGTTGCGCCGCATTTGTATCGCGGCCCTCGTCGGCCACCCGAAGAGCGAGTCCCTCGATATTGTCAGCAATGGCGAGTAGCCTTCCATATAGATAGTCTCTCGTCGTCCGTGTTTCTTCCAGTGACATGAGATAGTTCTCCTCTCTCTTGCTTCCGCGTACAAGGGCACATGCAATGCCGAGGCAATATTCAAATTCCTCTTCATAACCACCCTTTGAACGCTTGAGCCCTGTGCGCTTTGCAGTCCTAAGTACACAACTTTCAACGATGTCAAGAGGAATCGGACGGCCATCGATAATGCAGGGCAGAAGCCGTTCAACCGTGGCCTTCTTCATTTTCTCGTCCACGCGCCGGCTGTAGGCAGCCTCGGCTATGTCTCCGGGAGCAGGCGCTCCGACAAACCTGCGGTCTTTCCCCATGTTTTGAGGCCAGGCAGTGTGCTCGTGCCAACTTTGGATGCAGCCCAGGAACTCCGAAGCCTTTAACTCGCGATAGTAGGTAATAGCCAAACGTCTGATGTCCTTTGTCGCCGAGTCCAAAGCCAAGACCACGATATCCTCACGGTCAGTTAGTTCTGCTTGGTAGCCAGCGATGCGCTTGTTTAGCTGCTTTGCGAACAACTGCCCGACGTCTCCTTTATACCGCTCTGACACCTCGACAGTCTCAATTTCATCCGACCCCGCGATCACTTTTGGAATTGGGTTGCCGCTCACGGCCCAGGCCACAATACGTTGATCTCCATTAGGATACCCTTGCCTCTCTATAAGCCAGCGCAGTGCATTGTGCGCCTTCTGGGACACTATATAACCAAGACTCGCGCACTGCCCTGAATCTAAGAATCTTCCTCGGAAGGTATATCCATCCTTATCGTTTGAACTGATTAGCTTTGCCCTATCACCATTTCTTCGGATGTTACTAGGATGAAGCCGTGCGATGCGTCCCGTGGTGCCAGATGACATACAAAGACTGGTAGCGTCCGATTTGCTCGATTCGTACCTTTCCCATCGAACAAATGTCTCTGCGTCCTCCCACGTATTCGCCTGCAATTCGTCCCGAAGTTCTACTCTCCAGCGAATCCATGCCCCACCGGGTTCAAGAATCTTCCCGTTCAGTTTGAGCCGATCCAATCTCCCATTCGTTGACGTGAGTACACCGCTCTTAATCAAATCGGCGATCAGCTTCTTTTGTTTGACGTATTCAAGTACCGAGCAGGCCTTTGGATCCCTATACTCCGAGGAGCACCACTCAGACAGTTGAGTTTCAAAACGAGTGAAGTAATCTGGATTGAGGCCAAATTTCGAACCGTCGCCTGCGCAGTACGCGAGTTTGTCAGAAAGGGGATTCGCCGCCGGTGATGTGCCTGATCGGGAAGCAGAAGCCTCCGACTCGATAATTTGTGTTTCCCTCAATAGCGCAAGTTCCGCATTTTGAAATTCGCCCTTCCCGTTGAGCGTAATGCAAATCTGCGTATCCTGAGGCCGCGCAGAAATTGGAGGTAGCGGTGCTTTGTCAAACTGCGGCTGTCCGGCGCAGCAATCGTAGGTCTCATGCAGCTTCTGAATCCAGCTCACACCGTGCCTCCGATGCTTGCCGCGAATTCTTGTGCCTCGGTCTCCACATACTGGAGATTTTGTTCCAGGCCAAAGCGCTTGACGCCCATGGCTCGAATATCCTTCTTATGCTCAGCCGGAATATCGTTGGGACGAGGGAAATGGAGTTCGCCTTTGACCAGCTTTGGCTGCCAGAAATTGCTGGCTAGCCGATTTTCTCCGGTCTCGTCCGGGTAGTCGAAGCTGTGGAACATCAGGCCGTATTGCAATTCACCTGCGCTGTCGAGGTCTCCCGTGCCGGCACCGAAGTTGCACGGCTCTACATACCCCTGGCACTCGCGCGTTCCAAGAAAGATGTCCTGCCTGCCGCCACGCTCCAAGCTGCGCTTCGCGACCTCGAAGTGCTTGCCATCGTTTCGGTCTTTCTCCAGTTCGGGCCGGTGCAAGTTCCACTCAAAGTGGGCGCTAACCTGATACTCGACGCGAGGCTCACGGGTGATAGGATCAGGATCACCGGTCAGGTATGTGTAGATTGCCAGGGTGTTGCCACCGCCGTAGTCGAGCGGCTTGATTCCCTTGGTCTGCGTGCGAATACGCTTCATCACCCGGACACGGTCGATATACCAGATGAAGGTGGGCTTCCAATAGATGGATTTCGCAATTCCCTTCAGAGCCTCGTAGGTCGGCAGATGGTAAGAGCACTTCTCCCCGCCAACGCGAGTCAGGGGATCAGTAAACATGGCATACCGTCCCCAGGCGCGAAACTCAATGGTGTTCTTCGGTGTGCTATGCAATTAGGCTCTCCATTCTTTCGGTCCCATCGAGCGCCAGGCCGAACTCGTCCGAGTAGAAACCTTCGCGCAGACATAATACACCCGTACCCGACTGCGCCTCATACACAGCGTCATTTCGCTTCAAAGACTCCATTTCATGCTGAAAGACATTCACGGAATACATCTGCGCTCTTCTCAGGAGGCGGAACTCCAATGCAAGATCATGCGCGGCGCTCAATTCCGCAATCAAATCCTTTCCTTCTTTCCAAAAAGGAACGACAACTCCTTGCGTTTGGCAATCGATCGCGTGAAACGCCTGCGCCGCAGTGTGAAATGACTGCATCAGCCCGCTTCGCGTGACGCCTTTGATTTTCGCATCGTAGACCGCCATGCAGTTCTCCCCAAGCATCTGGAGAAGGGTGTCGTCACGCAGCGCGAGAGAAGATCCTACTGGATAATCCATTTGATTTGCGCGCGCGAAGAAGTGATATTTGAAGAATTGTTCCATCTGCTTCGGGTCCGATAACTCGAAAGGACGCTCTCCCTCGTCCTCCCTCCAGTCATTGAGAACTCGTTGCGCGTTCTCCTGCGCGCAGCGTATCTCCCCCAGCTGCCTTGGAAGTGCTTGCGCCATCTTGATGATATGTACCCGCCCTATGGCCCGCTCGCCATTGCGATTGCAGCGGCCCGCGGCCTGTGCGATTGAATCCAGCCCAGCCAAGTCGCGCACTACGGTGGCGAAGTCGATGTCCACGCCGGCTTCGATCAACTGTGTGCTGACACAAAGTACATGTTTTCCTGTCTGGAGATTGAGCGAAGCCTTCATCCTGTTCAAGGCTTCAAGCCGGTGCGCAGGGCACATATGTGTACTCAGGTGAACAAGGCACCCCGCATCCATCGTCTCTTCGAGTGTCTTGAGCTGTTCCTTCCACTCGGCGTAGATCGCCAGGGCGTCGCGCTTGGTATTCACAATCACCAGGCAACTGCCTTGCTCCCGCATCTCGTCCATGGCGAGCGCGCTGACCTCCGCTGCACTCCATCCACCGGGCTTGTTCGTTCTATCGAACGTCTCATATCGCCGGAGATCACAAAAGAGCTTGGGTGGATTTGGCATCAGCTCAGTGCCTTGCTTCATTGCCCCTTTGCACTTGTCTACCTTATGCAGCAGCGGCTGTGTCGCCGTACACAGAACAACGCTCGCCCCACACTGCTCCACCAGAAAATTCACCGCATTGTTGAAGAGGTGTATCGCGCGTATCGGAATCGTCTGCACTTCGTCGAAAACAATGACCGCATTTGCGAGCGCATGCAGCCTCCGCACGGAGCGCGTTCCACCGCCAAAGAGAGCTTCGAGTACCTGCACAGCAGTTGTAAAGACCACCGGAGCGTCCCAGTTTTCGGCCAGCACTGAACCTCGCCAGCTTTCCTTCTCTTCTGTCAGATTGGAGTGGTGTTCGAGTACGATCGAAGCGAAGTCGCATTCCTTTGGTTCCAGTACTTCGCGCACCACTTGCGCGTTCTGATCCGCAATCGAAATGTACGGACTGACATAGATCACGCGTTCCATGCCCCAACGCTGCGCATGGTGCAATGCGAAACGCAGGCTCGCCAGTGTCTTCCCCCCACCCGTCGGCACAGTTAGGGTGAAGATTCCTTTTCGCCGTTCCGCTCCTGCTAGGCAATGGCTAGAGATGTCGCGACGGCACTGATCCACCCAACCTCGGTTTTGAAACGCCGCGAGCTTACGTTCCAGCCTGTCGATCAAGTCCTGCCACGAAACATACTCGCCATGCTGCCGAAAGCTCGCGCCCCTAGGCTTATCGAAGTCCGCTGTATCGGTCCGGTCGCCGTCGATTAAGCAACTGAAGAGCAACCGCAGTAGCAATCCCTGTTTGAATGGCTGGATTACCTCATCGTTGTCTGTCGTGCGAATCCGATCCATTGCTGCGGTAATCTCCACGGTGACCTCAGGATCGTTGAGGAGTGATTCCAGCGGAGCGCGGATAGCTGCCTCGACGCTGCTCCATGCCTCGCTGCGGTGGCTCAATACATCATCTTTGCCGAGCCTTTGCAACAGCCCATCTTTTCCGTTAGGAAGGATGCAGTCGATGAACCCCGAGTGATGCGAAGCTATGCATAAAGCAAGAGCCTCGGCGGCAAATCTGCCAGTCTCCTCTTCGGCCCCGATAAAGCCACGCGCTATGATCTGTGCCCCTGCCGTAGAGTGATCGACGCTGCCTCTGAGCGAAAAGTCCGGTTCCATCTCCATCGCGGCATCGCCAGCAACTTTGCGGAGGTACTGCTGGAAGGCAGTGGAGTATTTGCCCAGGTCGTGTGCAAGGCCGATCAGTGCGCCGACACGAGACATGCCGACCTTCGCGGCCAGCCGCGAAGTGATCGCAGAGACCCTGAGGAGGTGATCCCTGAGAAGCTGTTCCTCACCGGGAGGCCTCAAATGAGCGAGGAAGGAATTGGAAGCCGGCGTACGCATAAGCAATTCGTTTTTGATCGAACACACGATTTATCAGTTCTCCGGGGCACTTTCCTGGAATTTCGCCTGAATTCCTCAAGTCTGCTACTTCACGGCCTTCTTTTGGTGGCCCAGCGCCGTTTGGCTGCCGCTGCAATGCGGGCACGACCCTCTGGAGTCAGATTGCGTTTCTTTTTACGCTTTGGGACCTTCGGAGATGCCGGTTGCACATTTGGTGGACGGCCAGCTTTCCGTGGAGCTGCGGTAACCATTGATCCGGCCGCTAGGATAGCGCGGGCTGCCTTGAACCTCTCAATCTCCGCATCGAGGAGCGAAAGAACGTCATTCAGTGCCATGCCGGGATTATACCTGAACCATGCACATAACCATTTGGCGACCCCTGGGGATCCTGGTTTAAAACAGTAGGGACGCGGAGTTGCGAGCTTCGCGAACCGATTCCCAGGAGTCACCCAAATGGTGAGTAATGAAA
>Ga0224529_1001581_pt1 | contig 13179 bp, 15 predicted proteins | sample CBST50metaG_FD_179893 | JGI IMG/M metagenome (GOLD analysis project Ga0224529, IMG submission 179893) | Peat soil microbial communities from Stordalen Mire, Sweden - C.B.S.T50 | ecosystem: Environmental > Terrestrial > Soil > Wetlands > Peat | place: Sweden: Norrbotten County, Stordalen Mire... | reverse complement strand
CGGATGGCGTTGCCGTATTCGCTGTCCTCGATCCGGTCCTGACGCGGGAAAACCTCAATGCCGTCTTTGAGGCCGCCGCCTTTTACCGGCACGCCGAGCCGTAGGGCGAGGTTATAAATATAGATGCGGCACTCCGCCGCCAAGAGTGGCGTCTCCGCGAAGATCCACAGATGGCCGCCGCGGCGAGATTGTTCGAGCGCGGCCTCGACTCCATCCTGCTTCAGTTCCCAATGCAATTGGAAGAGGGCCTCGATAGCGCCGTCAAAGTCGGCGTCGATGGCGACCCAGTTCGAGCGCTGCGTCTCCGGATTGATCGCGTAGAGATTGATGGTGATGTCGCCGTTCAGGTGCATGCGCACCACGTCGGCGTCGAGAGGTTTTGGCTTCTTGGTCTGCCAGTCCCGCGCCAGGTAGTACGGAACCGAACCATTGGGCAAGGGATGGGCAGCCTGCATCCCGTAGGCGCGCCGGTTGACGAAGAGCTTGATGAACCGGTCGGCCGTCTCGCGGCTTACACAGAAGGTCGTATACATGGATCTCGCTCCTTCCTGAAGTTCTGTGTTTGTACCCCGGTTCCAGAACTCGGTCAAATCTGTGGCGTGTCGGCTGGATGGCTGTTTGCGGGTGAGAAAAAATGACGGCCCGGAGCGTTCACCGGGCCGTCAAAGCAGCGACGAGGTTGGGGTTCTTCAGGACTGGTGGGCGAAGCGCAGCCGGCCGTGCTTGAAGTCAGGCGCGGGTTTGCGGTTGGTGGCGAAGGTGTTGGGTTCGGTGCGGAGGCCGGGAAAGGCGGCGGCCTCGGCCAGGGCGTAACGAGTCGCGAGCGAGCGAATGCGGCCAGCGGATAGGCGCATGGGATTCCTCCTGATTGTGAATGGGATTTGGTGTGGTGGGTGGTATACAGCAGGGTGAAACGGTCAGGCGGCTGCCAGTTGCAATTGGGAGAGCAGCAGGCCGGGTTGCTCAACGTAGCTGAACAACTTGTACTCGGAGAAAACCCGGTCGAACAGATCGGAGGTGAACCGGTCCTCGCAACCCTCGAACGAGAGCATGTACCAATCGTCGCGCTGCCGGTCGAAGACGTAGATCGCGCCGGATGCGTTGTTATCGGGAACCATCTGTAGGAGCATGACGCCCTTGCGGGTCTGAATCCAGCGGGTGGCGACCGCCTCGCCGAGTTCGAGGAAGGCTTGGACGGTCTGTTGGATCGTGTTGGCGGCGCTGTCGCGCCAGTTGAACAGCTTGTAGACGGACATCTTTCCCAGGCTGTGGGGCATTGGAACTCTCCTCTCTTCGAGAATTGGTTAGATGGGTTGGAAGTTAGCGCGGCCTGACAGGCAGCGCCAGATACCAGGTTCTTGCCAGTGAAGCGAACAGGGACACGAAGACCAGGACGATCCCGGTAAGCCAGATTGGGTGATGGGCGGAGACGTTACAGAGCATTCCGCGAAAGACGACAACAGCCGAAGAATCGAGCACGGTGAGCAGGATGCTGATTGCCACACGCGCCGTGCTGCGCGGGATCAGAGCAGGTTCGGCTACGACGGACGGAGAGGCAATCGACAGGGTCTCGAGCAGAGTGATCCTTTCCGAAGGGCTCGCCTTCGATGGGTGGGATGAATTGTGGGTGGGCTTCTGGGAACCAGGGCGGGATGAATCGGCGGTTGGGTTGTGACTACGGACCGGTCTCCGATGGCTTTCGGTGCAGTTCAGACGCGGCTTTCAGCGTTGCCGAAAAGGGGTAAAGAAATTCCAGCACAGTCATCTGCTCACATGCGCTTCAGCTCACCATCTTCATCCTTCTTCCAATAACTCATTCCAACCACCATCAAAACCATCGACAAACAAGGGGATAGTCAGAATGCATCTGCCTGAGCCGGCGCGGGTTGTGACCCTGTGGATCAGTTCAATAGGAAGGTAAACGGAAGACAATCGGAATGCAATCGGTATTCAATGCCGAATCAGTAGCAATTCACGCACCAAAGACGGCCAGACGGTGGCCACCTTCAGAAGACAGGCCCTCTTATCCAAAGAGAAACTCGCGGAAAGTGACGACATCGTTGGCCGATGTGTTGGTGAGGACGTTGGTCGAAAGCAGGCTGGAACGAAATGCCCGGCTCAAAGCGAGGCCGATTCGTTTGTTGACCGCGCGCAATTCGACGGCGAGAAGGTAGAGGATGGACGGGTCCGGCGTCAGATAGAGGATGGTGTCGACGCCATTTGCAGCGTCGAGAACGTTGCGCAACTCGCCATAGCGGGCCGTGCCTTTGGCCGTTCTCTCAAACTCGATTGCGAAACCCTTGATACGATTGCCGTCGGAAACCTTGACCAACGCGTCGAAGTCTTTCGTGCATTCGCCGCCATAAACGAGGTTTTGCGAGAGGACTTCCAGCTCCCATTGCCACGATATCAGCACATGGGCAGCGGTCAACGCCGCGCAGATTTCGGCCAGTTCAACCGAATGGAGTACCTGCGATCTGCGCACAATGTCCTTGGCCGTCGATGGCAAAGAGACGAGCGCATGGCCACGCAACTCAAGCAATTCGAGTCCCGAGCGTGTAATTGCAAAGACCGGTTCTGGGAGCAACCGGCCACAATCGATGCGCTCGACGAGGCCGTTTCGCTCTAAACGATCGAGCCGCCAGAGCACAGAACGCCGGCAGGTCTCCGGTCCATTGTTGAGCAATAGCGTGCAGATCTGGTCGCAGGTGATCGCGCGAGCGTTACGAATCACAAGCAACATAGGAATGTCGCGATCGTCCGAGAGTGCGATAAAGCCGCGCCGGTATCTCATGCGATGCGCTCCGCAACTTCGGTTTCAAGCTCTATCTGGCGGCCATCGGCCGACAGAATCCAACGCCCGAGGTCCGTTTCGATCCAATCCATGGCGCCGATCAGCACCATTGCTTCGTACCGGGCGCCGCGAACACTGACCGAGATGGGCTGAACCCCGTCTGATCTCCATGCGCTGGTTGCGAACGAAATGTGCCCATGCGCGCGTTCGTTGAGTGTGACCAGATAGCGATCGGGAGAATTGTTGTTGGCAGGAAGACGAAATAGAAGATGTATCCTGCCGTCAAAGAAGTTCGGCCCCGAGCACTCGAATGTCCTCCCGATCGACCGCAGCGGACGGTCTGGATCGAAGTTGCTCGTCAGGTTGAAGCGGATTTGTCCGGGGAATGCCCAGCACATGCGCAGCCTGCGACCATACATGAGCCCTGCCGAGTTGAACCATGACTCCCCAGCCCATGTAGCCGCGTCCGCTCTTGAAGTGCCAGCCTGCGATACCAAGGCAGGCCACTGCGATGACCGGCGCGATTACGTTGCAGCTCCAGTTGACGATATTGAGGACGGTGCCCTCGACCGTGGTCGCCTGCTGGCCCTGAACGGCCTGGCCGAACTGAGGACTTGTTCCGAGGTTCTGAGCCCTGGCCGCGAAGGGCGCCATGAGATTGCCAAGGAGCATGAAGCTCAGAGCAATTTTCAGCGCGATGTGCAGCCAGTTAATCTCCGCCGGACGGTGGAGTACGAGCGTGGAGGATGTAGCGGTCGCAGGTCCGCGCCGCCAGAAGGCCAATGCGGTTCTCATACGTTTTCTCTCCTGGACGCGGCTGCTCGTGGCATCCGTGTCGAACGAGAGAATGAGTGCGAATCGAAATTCCGTCAAATTGCCGCTTGAATCCCCGTCACAGATCGCATCAATATCTAGGTGCGTAGGATGAGTGGTGAGAAGTGATAAGAATCGCGTGTTTTCAATAGTTCCCGACTCGCCAAAGGGCTAGAATCCTTGGTGGAAGGGATTCTGGATCTGTCGCGGCCAGATTAGGAGGAGAACGATGGCGGCCACTGGACAAGAGATGGCATATCGGTGCGAGCAGTGCGGTAGCCCCGAGATCGTCGCTCTGTCCCAGCTATACGAGCAGGGGACTCGCAGCTTCTCTGGACGCTTCACCTCTGGCGTCAGCCAGTCCTATTCCGCGCGAGCCGCTGCGCCTCCTCAGCCGAAGCGATATTTCCGCCCCTTTATCTTGTGGGGACCAGTTGTCGTATTCTTTGCCATGTGGACGTATGTAGGATTCAGTGCGCTATTCATTCACCCCAAGGCTTTGGTGCTTAAAGAGTTCCTGGCAGTGATCTTTCCTCTTTTATTCCTTGCCGCGTTGGCGATGTTGGTCCTGAACCTTGGTCGTGTCGCCCAATACAATCGCGAGATCTATTCGCATTTGCATTCGGACTGGGCGCAGACCTTCATGTGCCGCCGCTGCGGCAAGTATTCTCTGATTCGTCCGTAGCCGCCGGAACAAGATCGCTCCGCGAATATGCCTCAAACGCACAATGAGGCATCGGGATCGATAATGCCTCAAGTGCGCGACGAGGAATTTGAAGCAATTTGCCTCAAACGCACATTGAGGCAACGGGATCGATAATTCCTCAAATGCGTGATGAGGAATTGAAGGCAATTTGCCTCAAACGCACAATGAGGCATTGGGATCGATAATTCCTCAAGTGTGCAATGAGGCATTGAAGGCATTTTGCCTCAAACGCACATTGAGGCATCGGGATCGATCTTTCCTCAACTCGGCAACGCACCATCGAAACTATCCTCGTTCTTCATGGTCATCTTTCGGCCATAAAAAGGCCCTGGCCGAAGCCAGGGCTCATAGTGACTAGCGAGATCTTATTGGCCGGCCGATGCGACCCTGTGAAGCTCTGCGGTGTTCTCGGTGTGCCTGGTAAAGACGATGTAGATCTTCGTATCGGCGGGCACGGACACGACAACGCGGCTATTGGCGTTCAGGCTCATCATCTCCGTATCGCCCGCTGTGCCGATATTCTCGGCCAGCCTCTCCCGCAGCATGTCGCTTTCGGAAAACGCGGCGCTTGAATTGTTGCCGGCCACTTCGGCAAGCACAGAACCGATACCCGATGCCGCGCGAATCAGGAAATTCTTTCCGGTGTTCTTCCCGTAGACATTACCTTTGATCGGTCCGAGATCGAGCCCAGTGCCCACGGCTTCGATCTTCTCCCTGGCGCCGTCCAGCAATTCAACCTCCTCAAACTTCACGCTGACCAGCCCGCTGCGATCGGCCTGCTGGAGCGATCCGTAAACGCGTGCACCAGCGGGTATGACGATCCTGTCGCCAATCGCATAGGTGTACTCGACCACGGCAACGACAGGCGTCAGTACCGCGCTTGAGATCTGCGTTTCGAGCTTTGCCTCGATACGTGTTCCAGGTGTGAGGTCTAATTGCGGCGTCACATCGTCACTGGCGCTCGTCTTTGAAAGCGTCCCGGATGAATTCTGCGTCACGCTTCGCACAAAGACAAGCGAGGGATCCTTCAATGCGTTTTGCTGCTGGCCCTGCGAAGTGGGTTGATTCGATGCTTCGCCATAAGGCGCGGGATCCTCCCACTTCTGTTGCGTCTCTTCGAATGTTGGCACACTGGCCAGTGTTCGTCCGGCTCGTGGTTTTGCCGTAGCAGGCTTATCGGTGGCATCTGAATTCGATCTTGGCGTCGTTTGACCAGTCGATGCGCGGGTCCGCCGGATGTCGCCCGGGCCAAGTTGGCCGGCTGAATTGTCCGGCGCCGCGGTGCGTACAGTGTCCATAACAGGCGTGACGCTGCCTTTGGCCGGCTTCGTTTCGGCTTGTTTCTGTTGCTGTGCCTGTGGCTTTGTCGAAATCTGCTTCTTAGGCGTATGGCCTGCGATTGCCGTAATGATGAAGAAGAGAACCGCGACTGCAAGCCCGCCGCCAAGAAGAAGCAGTTTGTCTTTGCTCAGTCCTTCCGAGCCGCTCTTGTTTGCCCGCGTCGCGAATGCTGACGAGCCTTTCGCAGGCTGTTCTTGATCGATCCCGACTCCTTGAGATAGACCCGGCTCCGCAGTGCCTTCAGCCGAAGCAGTCGAGCCAATGGTGCTGTTTCCGATGCTGTCGTTGATGCTCATAGTCGATTGCCCCTTTCTACTGGTTGTCGGATGAGATTGGTGGAGTGAACGGAAGCCGGACCAGAATCGGCCTGTCGACCTGATCCGCTTGCGCTACCTGGAGAAAGAGTTGTTCGGTGGACTCTTTGAAATTGGGCCGGTCGAAGACGACCACACCGTCGGCGCGGGCCCCCGGTTCGAGCCGCGTCGTGCTGAGCTTGTAATCGCGTATCTCCATCTGATCGGAGAGAATGCCCTTGCTTTTCTTCGACTTCTTTTTGTCCGGTTTGCGCCCGGCGATCTGAATCTGTGGCGGCACAATCTCGACCGAAGAGTTCGCGTTGTTGTAGATCGAGTAGGCAACCACCGTCTCGTTCTTCCACTGCTGGACTCGGCCGATGGATGTCTCGATCTGCCGGCCTTCCCACTTGGTCCAATCTGGCGCATTCATCTGCGCCTGTTGCGCGAACACTTCATCGATAGCCGATCTGGGCGCATCGCCGGCTCCGGATGATCGCTCCGCGGCGCGCGAACTAGTCTTCTGTTCCCGGCTATTGTCCGTGGTCTTCTGCACTATCGGTCCAGGCGTATCGCCAACAACCAGGAAACTGCGCGTCGTGCGGTACTCGATCAGGAAGTCAACCGGTGGCGTGTCGCTTGCGGCGCTCGCGCCCGCGCTGATCAACTCAATCGTCACGTGCTGGCCGGATTTGGTCGCGATCAAAAGGTTCGATTGCGCCGGTTCCTTGGTGATGGGTTTGACGTAGACGTACTCGGGCTCCCCCTCGTTGTGTTCGGCCTTGAATGCGCCCGGACTGCCCAGGATCACGGACGTGACATCCTCGGGCATCCGGATCGACGACTCGAACTCCGGTCGCAGATTGAGGATCGTCACCTCTCTCGGATCAATCGTGAGCGTGGCGACCCGCGCCGGGATGGCATGATCCGCTGCAAAAACTGGCAGTGGAAGCAGCATCACAGCCAGGAACACTTCGAAATGTTTCATTCCTCCTACCTCCTTTGCATACCTGTCGACGCGCGTTTGCGCATCGTGTATCTCAGCCGAACGGCCTCAACGTAGGCCACGACATCCGGGTTGTTGTAGTTCAATCGCTTTTCTTGAATCCAGCGATCGCCTGCGTAGTAGGCCGCCGACACCAGCCTCATATCGCCATGAAACTCCCACATCAATGCAGTCACGTAGCGAGTACCCGCCGCGATGTTTTCTTCCACGTCGAATGGATGAATGGCTCCGTAGCGTCGCGCCGTCGCCGGCATCAGTTGCATCAGCCCCATCGCGCCCTTGTCCGAAACGGAACGTGGATTCCAACGCGATTCAACATCGATCAGCGCGGCGATGAATTCAGGCGAAACCCGATAGTGAGCGGCGTACAGGCGCACGCATCGTTCCGCCTGAGATGAGTCCGGCTGCGCGCGAGCGCAGGGCAGCGTGGCAAAGAACAGAAGAAAGAGAGACAGGAATCTCATTGTCATTCCGTCGCCTCCGGAACTGTGAGCCTGGCGGCGAAACGCGCGCCATCGTCAAGCAGGCTCTTGAATCCTTCGCGCAAGAGCAGGTGCCTGCGATCCTTTTCCGTCTTTGCCAGGAACGGCAACAGCACGTCGCGAAGATCTTCGGTCACATGGTCCGTACCAAGCAGGCGAAGCGCATTGGCGAAGTCGATCATCTCCGAGACCGACGGCGGCTTTTCGAGCGAATAGTTGCGGAACGAGAGCGCAATGCCCGCCATCTCTCGATGGAATCTCTCGTCCGCGTCTGGCGTGCGGCTGGCGATGATCTCCGCTTCGCGGGCTGGCGTAGGATGCTCGACGCGCACGTAGAGGCTGCGCCGGCGGATGGGATCGCCCAACCGGCGTTCCTCGTTGCTGGTCAGCACCACGAAGGGAATGCTCTTTGCCTCAACCGTGCCGAACTCCGGGATCGACAGTTGCCACGCGGAGAGTATCTCAAGCAACATGGCTTCAAAACCCTCGTCCACCTTGTCCAACTCATCAATCAGCAGAACGCAAGGCCTCTCGCATTCGAGTGCGCGCATCAGCGGACCCGCCCGGAAGAAATCGCGCCCTTTGAGGCTCGCCTGCACGCTCTGCCAGTCGGCGTGCTCGCCCCGCGCGAATTCCATATAGAGCCGCTGCAACCCCTCGTCGAAGTTCCCGATGGCCTGGTCCTCGGTCACTCCGCGATAGCACTGAAGCCGCTCGATATGCGTCCCAGCGGCCTCGGCGACCGATAAAGCCAGCTGGGTCTTGCCCGATCCCGCAGGCCCTTCTAACAGCAATGGTTTCTGCATCTTAGTCGCCAGGAAAACGACCTTAATCATCACCGGATCAATGAAGTAGCCCGTCGCGGCCAGTTTGCCGGCAAGATCGGTAATTGATTCAAACATCGCCATGCCCTCGCACTTCCGCTGGAATTGGCGTCGTGCTCCGCCCCCACTCCATCGTCCGACCACCAAGCGAAACGCCTAATCCGAGGATTGCCTGAACCCAAACATTCACGAGCGAGCTGATTCCTAGTGAGGCAAGGAGGACCAAGAACTCGCAGTCCCAAATATCTTCTGGCCATGCCTTCCAAATCGCCACGCCCGAGTGCAAAGTCACGGCCGCACTGGGAATCGTCAGCAATACCGCGATCATGAAATACCCTGTGCGCCCCTTCACATGGGCCTCCTCGAATGCCGAGTCAGCATGAACCCGCTTCAAGGTTCGGTCAAATTCGCGGATATATGCGTTCGTGTAGCCGGAAAATCACCGATCAGGAGATACTCTGCAAACGCCGATGGACGCGTTGGGCGATCCGCTCGGGGATTCTCAAGGAGGTGTAGCCCCTCCTCACTCTCGTCGGCTGGTGAGCGATCTTGATGACTCCCGGCTCCTTGATAAACAGGCGTCGAATCGTGCTTTCGCTGAAAATCCAGAGCTTTGATAACTGGGCCACGGTGTAGTGTCTTTCGAATGCCTGCAACCCCACCGGTTTCTGCAAGGTTTCTGGACCATTAAGAGCGTGTTGGAAATCCATGTGGCATCTCTCCTGAGTCGGATAACGCCGATCGGGCCATGACGAACCGCCGAGAACGCTGATGGAATCGGCGGATCCATCAGACCAGCACAAAGTAGCTGTAGTTCGAGTTGGAAATTCGGTCAAATTGATCGATTGCATCGAAGGAATCGAGGCGACGGCTGACGCGAACGTTCCGGCGCGCGGGCCCCGGCAGGGCGGTGCTGGCTCGCTTGGGCAGGCAAGACTGGAAGAAAATAGAATTCAGTGCAAGGGCATGGGGAGCGATTCTTTCGGAGGCTATCCAGTTGAGAGACAAGTTCAGAGCACGGACTGTCGATTCTTCGGACTCAACTCGAGGCCCTGAAACCGACGAAGCGCTGCACCGGGATGCAGAGGCTCGCGAAACCGCATGGCGCGCCGAGATGCTCGCCAAGTTCCGAAGAGAAAAAGCGAGCCCCGATTATATTTACGCATTCGAGAAGACCGGTAATTTTGTGACCAGCGAGAATCGGGACGATTTGAGCGCGAAGGAACTCAAGGAGTGGGACCGTCTGCTCCAGGAATACCATCGGCGGACGGCAATCGAGGGCCGGGTCATCGATCTTTGCTTCCGACTGCATCACGAGTCCTGCCGATCCGCGATCGGCAGGCTGAGACGATTCGCTGCGTCGGAGTTTGGGATTGCCGTGCTTTCCGCTCACGAGCAGGGGATCAGTTCGTTCGCGGTCGAACAGATCTTCCGTGAATCGTGGCTGGATGTTGTCGTAAGACGCAACAGAGCCGCGGACAGTGAATGGGACCCGACGGATCGCCACCGCTTCGACTATGTCGATCGCGCCTCCGTCAGGAACGTGCTGAACCAGGTCCGCGACGACCTGCTGGAGCAGCGTCTTCCTGTTTCGACGAGCGCAGCGGTCGAGAAGCTGATCGCGAAGATCGAAGCGGCTCGGGCGACCGACGGAAGCTGGTTCGGGAAACCGCTTGCTCCCGGTGAGGAAGGAGAACGCGAGAATGCCGTCGTTATCGACGAGATTCATCACGCCATTTTTCACTGCGAACAGGAAGGCGTACCAGAGGACGTGATCGAGTCGATGCTGCTGCGCTCCTGGATTCGCATGCTGATCTTCAACGAGCATGAGGACGAGCGCGTCTTCCATATCCTCGACAAGTACTGGGAACAGGTTCACGCCACCTTTCAGATCCGCATGGCGGGATATTCCGGCCTCCGCGTCCAGTGACGGTCACGCCGTCCGGGTTTTCCGTCTCGTGTTGTCGATCAACCCCCACCCCTTTTTTTTGCTGGTGGGGCGTGCGGTTTTCGGCGGATGGTTGTCCGGTCCCTGACCGGCGGGCTCGCCGACCTTCCACGCGTTGCGCACGCTCTTCTGCAGTTGGACCTGCCGTGCCTTCACGAAGGGAGAGTAGTGTCGCTCTGTGATCTTCACCGAAGAGTGCCCGAGGAGTATCGAGACCTGATCGATGGGAACTCCGGCGAGCAACATCTCGACAGCAAAGGTGTCGCGGAACATGTGGGGATGGCAACGCTTCAGCTCGCCATCGAGCCCTCGGATATCAGCCAGCTCGAAGAGACGACGATAGGCTCGTTGCCAGTCAGCCACCACAGATTTGGCGGCTCCATTGCCGCTCCAGAAGAAATAGCGTGGGTTCGGCCTGGGACCATCGGGGATATTCACCAATGCACCGACGACATGGGCGGGAAGCGGCACATAGACCGCCTGCCCGGTCTTGGCTTGATAGAGCAGGAGGCTGTCGCCATCCAGACGGTGCCGTTCAAGCGTCACCGCGTCGCGGATGCGGAGCCCGCTCCAGCGCATCAGTAGTGTCAAAGTACGCAGTCTGGTACGGGTGTCCTTGATCGGAATAAAGCCGCCGCGAGCGTCGCCATAACCTTCGGTGGCAGCCATGATCCTATCGAACTCATCGCGGGGGAAATAATCGGTGGGAACCGGGGTAGTCTTGATTTTGCTGAGCGACAGAGCGGGATTCTGGGTGACGTAGTTGCGGCGGAAGCAGTCCCAAAAGAAGCCGATGACGCGGTCCTGCTTCTTTACCCTGACGATGGCACCCTCGGTCCACGTGCTGCGAAAGGCGAGCAGGGCGTCAAGATCGACCTCATCGAGGTATTCGAGTCCCTGCACCCTTGTCCAGGGGAGGAACTGTTTCTCAAAGATTCTCTCGAGCTTCTTGATCGTGTCCGACTTGAGCCCTCGGCTGCGGGCGTCGGTCATGTAGGCATCGACGGCCTTCTGGACCGTAACTCTCGCCTTCTGCCTACCGGTGGACTGGGTGCCGCTTTGAGATGTGGAGGGCGCATTCACCTCAGGTGGGGCTGCGGCCGGTCCCGGCGAAATCGGAACGGAGGCTGTGGCCGTAGATTGCGGTTGAGCCGCCGAGGCGCGAAGAGGTGAGGGCGGTGCGGCAGGTGCCGTGATCGAGTCCGCGTGAAGACCGCCTAGCGGTAGCCCTCTCGACAGAGCCTCTTCCAGTTTTTCGCGGAACTGTTCGGCCTCGCCCCAAACCCTGGTCGAGGCACTCTTGCGGAAGCGCTCATGGTTGAACCTGCCTTCGACCCACTTGGGGCAGTTGCAGCGGTTGCAGAACCGGTCACGTTTGAATTTGCAGTCGGAAGAGTGACGGGTGAAGACGAACGAATCCATGAGTGCCTCCCACTTCAGCTGGAGTGTTGCTCGAACGCTGAAATGGGTCAAAAAATCGGGAGGCTTTTTGTCCCTGGTACAAAATGGGTACAAAACGGTCACAAAAACGACCCGATTTTTAGGCCCTGATTGGTAAGTGCATGAAAATAAAAGTCTTAAGTATGGTGGAGGCGGCGGGAGTCGAACCCGCGTCCGAAATCGTTGTCAGCCAGGAGTGTTCATGCTTTGCCCGGTTCCTTTTGGTTTCGCTCCCGGCACTCAGAACGGACAAGATGCGCCGAAAACTAGTCCGATGATCTCGCGCAAGCAACACGGACCGAGCTGCTCACGCCAGCCTACTGTATGACGTCCGCTCACAGCCCGTAGGTAAAGCCGCGGAAGACGGCAGCTTATTTAATTAAGCTGCAAGTGCCAGATTATCGTTGGCAACTTTGTTTTTGCAGGCGATTACGGGTGCCCACACCCCGACATGACTCCTAAGCCGCAATCGATCCCGTCGAAACCGTGACGCCCCCACATTTCCAACCCTGCGACGAATACTTGTCGTAGGGTACCCTGGGCGGGTGCGAGCCGGGCCTACTGGCTCGTGCTGCTAGCCTTCATTCTACTTCAATTCAGGTTTGGCTGCCGTCCTATCTCAATGTTTGGACGCCTGCGAAGTGGGCCTCCTCCCGGGTTCCCGTGCCGGTATGTATCTTCGGCGGAGGCTTTGCGGTGGGCCGCACTTCGGTTCCGACCTGCAGCGGCGAGGTCCTGGCGAAAAAGGCTGTAGTGCTGGTGAACGCATATCACGTGGGCCCGCTCGGCTTCCTTGCGCATCCCGAGTTGAGCGCGGAGTCGCTGCAGGATGCATCGGGCAACTATGGCCTGCTGGATATGATTGCCGCTTTGCAGTGGATCAAGAAGAACATCGCGGCCTTTGGCGGCGCCTCGAACAAGGCCACCATCTTCGGTGAGTCGGCCGGAGGCATCGCTGTCAGTCAACTCTGCGCGGCGACGGGCCGCGACAAGCGCGGCGTTGCGGTGAAGACGAGCAGCGTTCCACCGGCTCCCGGCGCGTCGCCGAAAGAGGCGATGCGGGAAAAGCCACGAACCAAGGCTGGCCGCACCGTGTACAAAATGCGCAAGGCGATCGTTGATCCGGTCTTCGGACAGATCAAGGAACAGCGTGGTTTTCGCCACTTCAGCTTGCGTGGCAGACAAAATGTTAGCCGCGAGTGGAGGCGCGCGTGTGCGGTCAGGAATCTGCTGAAACTGTTCTGGGCCAGTTGGGTTCTGAAATGGCATCATACCGCGCAAAAAGGGGCCCGCTTTACCCAAAACGACATCACGGCTGTCCGGTAAAAGTTATGCTCTGATCGTGCAATCTATATAAAACAAGCACGTTACAGGTGCTTTTTGCTTGCCGCGATTTGAAATGCGCGCCTTCATCCTGCTCGACCGCTCAAGATGAGAGGATGAAGGAAGGCAAGAGCATCTTCTCCCAGTTGATTGGATTTCTTCCTGATCGCGAGTTCCGCCGTTGCGTGGCTCGCTACCACGGCGACCGG